>Ga0194132_10001641_pt1 | contig 44886 bp, 50 predicted proteins | sample TA2KigOf80mmetaG_FD_148612 | JGI IMG/M metagenome (GOLD analysis project Ga0194132, IMG submission 148612) | Freshwater microbial communities from Lake Tanganyika, Tanzania - TA2015054 Kigoma Offshore 80m | ecosystem: Environmental > Aquatic > Freshwater > Lake | place: Tanzania: Lake... | reverse complement strand
AGCCCCGGCAACCTCACGCCCGCCGATGTCTACTTCGGGCGCGGCCAGGCCATCACCGCCAGGAGGAAAGCGATCAAGGAGATGACCATCCACAACCGCCGCCTGGACCACCAGCGGCAAGCCGCTTGACATCAACCAGAATGAGCCAGAGCCTCCGCTACAAGACCGCCCCGGCTGTCCCACTTATCTTGACGACGGACATTGGAGATGGAAACTCCCTGATCGCCCGGGCACGGTCGGCCAGCCTTACGCTGATGGTGGGGCATCTCCTGCGCTACCACCCCGCGTTCCGCGCATTGCTTGCCGCGGTTCGTGCCGGCGTAATTGGCCGCCTGCAGTACATCTACTCGAACCGGCTGAGCCTCGGCCGGATCCGGATATCGGAGAATGCGCTCTAGGATCGCTCTGCGACCAGGACGATGCCGGCTACCGCCAGATCCTCGTCGGGCAAGGCTCGGAACCGCGGGGCCAGGCGCGGGCGGATGGTCGCGACCGTGGCGAGCGCTTCGCGCCTTGCCGCCGCATCCAGCGCGTCCCATCGCGCCGGGCCGACAGTGCCCGCGACCCCAGCCAGCCGGGTGACGCGTACGCCGCCGTTCATGCCGGCACGCCGCAGCCACGCGGTGTACTCGGGCGCCAGCACGCGGTTGGGCCGGCCCGAGCCAACGGTCATGGCGCGGTAGAGTCGGTCCGGCACAGTGAGGAATGTCAGAGGATGACCCTCGAACATGCCGTGGTCGCGCAGGTCGATGCGGTGGACCATGACGCCGCCCGGCGCCAGGCGCGTCGCCATGGCGTCGAGCGCCGCGATCGGGTCGTAGAGATGCTCCAGTACGGCGCGCGACACGATCCAGTCGAACGCCAGATCGGTGCGCGTGAAGAACGTCTCGGCCGGCGATCCCGCGTGCTCGTGGATGCGCTCGGCCAACGTGGCCGCGCAACCATAGCGGGCACGGAGTCCCTCCAGGATCGCCGTCTCGCGCGCCGGGTCGCGGATCGTGCGGTAGCGGTCGACGGTGTGCGCCTCGCGCGCGCCGCGCGCCAGGGTCAGCACGGTTACCGCCAGGCTGTCGCCAGGCCCGATCTCGGCCAGGCGGCCGGCGAACCGATCACGGCCGGCGTAGCCGAGATAGTCGTCGACGACGCCCTCGACATAGGCGAGCGAAGCGTCGAGATCGAGTTCGGCATGGCGCCGGCCCGAGCGCGTCTCGATGCGCCCCGACGCCAGGCGCCGCCGGGCGCGCCAATCGTCGATCAGGTAGTAGGCGCAGGTCAGCGCGCGGTTGCGGCGCACCAGGCGGGCGAGGGACCGTGACAACACGGGGGCAAGCAGTAGCAGAGCCCGCCGTGCGAGTCATGCATGTCATCACCGGGCTCGGCGTCGGCGGCGCGGAAGCGCAGCTCGGGCGGCTTCTGCTGGCCGGCGGGCGCTTCGCCCACGGCGCCTCGGTCGTCAGCTTGACCGCGGGCGGGGCGTGGGCCGGGCGCCTGCGCGCGGCGGGCATTCCGGTCGTCGAGCTCGGCATGGCGCGTGGCAGGCCCAACGGCGCGGCGCTCGCCGCGCTCACGCGGCTGGTCCGCGTCGAGCGGCCGGCGGTGGTACAGGGCTGGATGTATCATGCCAACGTCATGGCGACCGTCGCCCTGTTCCTGGCGGCACGACGGCGGTCGACGCGGCTGATCTGGGGCATCCGGGCCAGCGATCTGGATCCCGCGGCCTACGGCCGCTCGTTTCGGGTGGCGCTGCGGCTGTCGGCGTGGCTTGCCCGCGTTCCCGACGTGGTCAGCGCCAACGCCCAGGCGGCCATCGCGGCGCACGAGGCACACGGCGTGCGGCCCCGGCGCTGGGCGGTCGTGCCCAACGGCGTCGACGGCGGGGCATTCCGGCCCGACGCGGCGGCACGCGTTGCCGTGCGCCAGGACCTCGGCATCCCACGGGACGCGCCGGTCGTCATCCACGTCGCCCGGCTCGACCCCATGAAGGACCACGCGACACTGTTCGCCGCGCTCGACCGCGTGGCGGGCGTGCACACGATCATAGTCGGGCTCGGTACGGAGACGCTTGAGCCGCGGCCGACCCTGTACCGCCTGGGCCTGCGCGACGACGTGGCGCGGCTGATGGCGGCGGCCGACGTGTTCGTGAGTTCCTCCGCATACGGCGAGGGGTTTTCCAACGCTCTGGCCGAGGCTATGGCGACCGGCTTGGTGCCGGTGGCGACCGACATGGGCGACGCGCGCGCGATCGTGGGCGAGACCGGGTTCGTCGTGCCGCCGCGCGATCCCGTGGCCTTGGCGCGTGCGATCGGGGCCGCCCTGGCCGAACCGGTGCGTGGCGCGGCGGCGCGGGCCCGCGTGCTCGAACGCTTCACGATCGCGGCGGCGGCCGAGCGTTTCGTCGCGATCCAGGACGGCGCCTGACATGTGCGGCATCGCGGGCTTGCTGGATTTCGGCGGTCTCGATCGCGCCGTCGCGGCGCCTCGCCTCGACGCGGCCGTCGCGGCCCTGCGCCGGCGCGGGCCCGATGGCGCGGGCACCTGGTACGACGGTCTCGCCGCACTCGGCCACGTTCGGCTCGCGGTGATCGACACCTCGGACGCCGCCGCCCAGCCCATGGCGCGCGATGGCCTGATCGTCACCTACAACGGCGAGATCTACAACCACGCCGAGCTGCGCCGCGAGTTGGAGGCGGGGGGGCACGTCTTCGCCACGCGCTCGGACACCGAGGTGCTGCTGGCCGGTTGGCGCCACTGGGGGCCGGATCTCTTGCCCCGGCTGCGCGGCATGTTCGCCTTCGCGTTGTGGGACGTGGCGCGCGCCACGCTCGTGCTCGCGCGCGATCGCTTCGGCAAGAAGCCTCTCGCCTATGCCCAAGAGGGCCAGCGACTCGCCTTCGCCTCGGATCTGACGGCGCTCGCGCGTCTGCGCGCCACCGAAGGCGCGGTCGATCCGGTCAGCCTGCGCCTGATGCTGGCGCTCAAGTACGTGCCCGAGCCCTGCACGATCCTGAAGGGCGTGGTCAAGGTGCCGCCTGGCCACTGGCTCGTGGTCGATCGCTCGGGCGCGCGCCTGACACGCTGGTACAACCTGGGACCGGCGTTCGCGCCCGGCGCGCCGCCGCCCGATGACGCGGACTTCGTGCGCGCGCTCGACGCGGCGGTGGCCGACCGGCTGGTCGCCGACGTACCGGTCGGTGCGTACCTGTCGGGTGGTATCGATTCGGCGCTGGTCGTCGCGTCCATGGCGCGCCAGGCGCCGCGCGTGCGCACCTTTACCGTCGGTTTCGCCGACGCGCCCGCCTACTACGAGGAGCGCCCCGCCGCGCGCCGGGTCGCCAGCGCGCTCGGCACGACGCACGAGGACATCGAGCTCGCGCCGGGCGAGGCGGTCGCCTCGCTCGACGGCGTGTTCGACGCCTTCGACGAGCCGTTCGCCGATGCCTCGGCCGTGCCGTCGTGGATCCTGGCGCGCGCGACCCGCGCCCACGTCACCGTCGCGCTTAGCGGCGACGGCGCCGACGAGGTGCTCGCCGGCTACCGCCGCCACCTGGGCGAACGCCACGCGGCGACCTACGGGATGTTGCCTGGCTGGCTGCGACATCGGGTGATCGAGCCGGGGGCGCGCCGGTTGCCCGAGGACAAGGGCCGGCCGGCGTGGGAACTCGCCCGTCGCCTGCGCCGTTTCGTCGCCTACGCCGGTGCCGATGGCTTGGCGCGCCAAGTCGGCTGGGTGCGCATCATGGGCGACGACGAGATCAGCGCGCTTCTGCTCGGGCCCGGTGCGGCGCCCGACGTCGCCGCGCTCTACCGCGCCGCGCGGGCCACCACCGGCGACGACGGCCTGAACGCCGTCCTGGCCGGTGACATCGCTGTTGGCCTGCCGGGCGACATGCTGGTCAAGGTCGACCGCGCGTCCATGGCCCATGGGCTCGAAGTGCGCTGCCCCTTCCTCGATCATCGTGTGGTCGAGGCGGCGGCCGCGCTGCCCGGTCGGGCCAAGCTCGGGCAACGTCGGGGCAAGCTGGTGCTGCGCCGCACCTTCGCCGACCGCCTGCCGGCCGAGGTGTTCGCCCGGCCCAAGCGGGGTTTCGAGCTGCCCGTGGCACCATGGCTGCTGGGTCCGTTGGCCGACCGCCTGACGGCCGCGACCGATCCAGTGCGCCTGGCCCGTCAGGGCCTGTTCCGGCCGGGCTTGGCCGAGCACTGGCACGCCGAGTTGGCGGCGGGGCGACGCGACACCGCCGAACGGCTGTGGGCGCTGATCGCGTTCCAGGCGTGGTCCGAACGGCACGGCTTCGGCTGACATCCATTGCCTCGCTGGCGGCCCATGCGGCACAGTCGCTCACCCATGACGGTTCGTTTGCACGGCCTTGTCGCCGCCGGCTTCCTGGCCCCGCTCGCCGGCTGCGCCACCGATGGGGGCACGGGCCGCCGTTACCTCGCCAAGTACGGTGCGGCCGCGCCGGACCCGGCCGCCTTCGCGGTGTGCTGGGGCTATGGCTGTCGGCGCGAAGCGGCGGTCGATCTCGGTTCCGAATGGGATGCCATCGCCGAGTCCTTCGCCGAACCGGCGGCGAACGCCGAGGCGGAGCGGCGCGCCATCGCCGCGGCGGTCGGCGCGTGGGAACGGGCGGTGGCCGCGATGACGCCGATCGGCCACTATCGCGGCGGCACGTTCGAGGGTGTGGGCGAAGTCGGCCAGCTCGACTGCGTCGACGAATTTATCAACACCACACGCGTCCTGGTGCTGCTCGAGGCCCAGGGGCTCTTGCGCTTCCATCGGGTCAAGGGCGCAGACTCGCGCGGCGCGTTCGTGTTCGGCTGGCCGCACACCTCGGCCGTGATCGCCGACAAGGCGACGGGCCAGCGCTACGCGGTGGATTCGTGGTTCCACGACAACGGCGCCCCGGCCGAGATCGTGCCGATCGAGGCGTGGAAGTCCGGCTGGTCGCCGGGCGACGCGACGTGACGTCCGCCCCTTGAAGATCGCCCAGGTCTGCGCCGTCGATTTCACCTTCGCCCGGTTCCTGCTGCCGCTCGCGCTGGCGGAACGGGACGCTGACCATCAGGTCGTCGCCGTGTGCTCACCGGGACCCATGCTCGAGCGCGTAGCGGCGGCCGGCCTTCGCGTCGCGCCAGTCGCGATCCCGCGCGGCCTGGCGCCCTTGGCGTTGCTCACGGCCTACCGCGCGCTCGCGGATCTGTTCCGGGCCGAGCGGTTCGACATGGTGCATGCGCACACGCCCGTGGCGGCGGCGCTGGCCCGGCTGGCCGCGTGGCGTGCCGGCGTGCCGCGCATCGTTTACACGGCGCACGGCTTCTACTTCCACGACCGCATGCCGTGGTGGCGGCGCGCGTCCTGGGTCGCGGCCGAATGGTTGCTGGGGCGCGTCACCCACGTGCTGTTCTGCCAGTCGGCTGAGGACGCGGCGTTCGCCCGACGCCTGCGGCTGTTGCCGGCGGGGCGGCCGGTCGAAGCGATTGGCAATGGTGTCGATCCCGGCCTGTTCGCTCCTCCCGATGCCGCCGCGCGCGCGCGCCAGCGCGCCGAGCTCAAAACGCCCGACGACGCGACGGTGATCGTCACGGTCGGCCGGCTCGTCGCCGAAAAGGGCTACGCCGAGCTGATCGACGCGGTCGGCCTGCTGGATGCGCACCTATGGATCGTCGGCGAACGCCTGCCCAGCGATCAGGGGGGAACGGTGGACGGGCTGCTGCGCGCCGCGGCCTCGGACGCGCGGCGCGGCGCGCGCCTGCGGCTGCTGGGCGCGCGCGACGACGTGCCGGCGATCCTCAACGCGGCGGACGTGTTCGTCCTGGCCTCACACCGCGAAGGCATGCCGCGCTCGGTGATCGAAGCGATGATGGCCGGCCTGCCGGTGGTCGGCACCGACATCCGGGGGACCCGCGAGGAAGTGGTGAACGGCGTCACCGGCCTGCTGGTGCCACCGCGCGACGCGGCGGCGCTGGCCGAGGCGCTGGGAACGCTGTGCGCCGATGCGGGCCTGCGGGCGGCGATGGGCGCGGCGGGGCGCCATCGCGCGCTGGAAAACTACGACGAGCGCGTCGTCATCCGCCGTCAGCTCGCGGTTCTGGGGCTAACGCATCCTTGAGCGCGCGGCCCTTGCGAGCGCCGAGCGCGGCCAGGGTCCAGCGCACCACGGTCTCCGTGCCGTTGAGCCCGCCGACAACGGCGATCTGCCAGCTCCGGCGCGCTTCGCCGCGCCGCCCCAGGTAGACGCTTTCGCCCAGAGACAGGATGCCGTCGCTCGCGACCAGGCGCCAGCCGGCGCCGCTGGGCAGGCGGAACAGTGCCGCCGTGCCGTCCTCGACCAGGGCGACCGACACCGAGGGGTGCAGGTGGAAACGCAACGTCCAGCGCTCGCCACCGGGCCCGTTCAGCCGTTCCTCGCCAAGTACGCTCAGGCCGTCCTCGGCCAGCGTCAGCCGGCGCACGTGGTCCAACTTGAACCGGGCGCGGTAGCCGTCGTGACGGATCTCGATGCCCGAGGCACCGTCCGCCTCGAACCGCTCGGCGCCGACCGCCACGGGCACGCGGCCCATACCGTCGGGCAGCAGCTCGCAGGCGTTGGTGTCGTCGACGGTCAGGGTCGAGTGGGCGGCGGTGGCGCGCATCGCCCGGCTCCAGCTCTCGTCGGGCCCTTCGTAGCCGCCGCAGTTCACGATCACCCGGTCGGTGCCGACGCTCAACTCGAAGCTCGCGATGCCGGCGTGGGCGCCGGCGCCGAACAGTCCAGGCGCCGGACCGCCCGCGTCGACGATCAGCGTGGTCGCGCGACCGACCAGGCGAGCGTAGCCGCTGGCGGGCGCGTGGCTGGCCGGCTTGGCGACGGAACGAGCCAGGGCCAGCGCCGCGCCGATGGCCGAAGGTTCGTCCTCGGTGCCGCCGTTGAACAGCGCGAGCCCGCCGTCGCCGTGGCGGAAGAAGCGCAGCATGGGCGCCGTGTGCTCGATGGCGCCGTTCAGGCCGTCCGGCGCGTCGCGCCCCGCGGCGGCCAGGGCGGCGCGCAGCATGGTCGCGTCGCGCATCACCGCGAACAGGGCGGACGGGTTGCGCGACACATGGCCGCCGTCCGCCAGGATCTGGCGCTTCAACTCGGCTTCGACGCCACGCAGCGTCGCCGGCAGGCGGCTCGCCAGGCTGGGCAGGGCCAGCTCGACGACGGCGAGGCCCGTCAGGGTCGCGAAGCGGGGCACGCCGTCGGGTGCGCCGCGCGCGATGCGCGCCAGGTGGCGCGCCTGCTCGGCCAGGCTGGCCAGGAACCGGCGGCGGAACGCGACGTCCGCGCCGTTGAACAGGAACGCCGCGTTGGTCAGCCACGACAGCAGGCGCCGGGCGACCACGTCGGCACGCCAGGTCACGCCGTGCCAGGCGGCGCAGCGGCTGATCCAGCTCGCGACCGCGGCACGGGCGAGTTCGCGCGCCGCCTGGCCGACCTCGCGGCTGTCGCGCAGCCAGGCGAAGCCGTGCATGGCCTCGAGCCAGCCGGGCGCCGCATCCTCGGGGTACCAGGGCGGGCCGTCGCGGCTGACGAACGTCTGACCGGCGAACGACCAGATGCCGTCCAACATGCGCACGCCGCGCGTCGTGTCGCCGGTCCAGGGATCGCCCGGCAGGGCCGCCAGTTCGTCGGGTACGCGGCCACGCAGGGACAGGCGGTACAGGCGGTTGCGGAACAGCGCCCGTTCCACCGCCTGGCGCGGGCCTGGCGTCCAGGTGCGGCGGCGCGACGCCCGCATCACGGTTCGCCGCGCAGGCCTTCGAGGTTGGCGCCGTAGGCGCCCGCGCCGCCCGCGAAGGCGGCCGTGCCGGCGACCAGCAGGTCAGCTCCCGCCGCGCGCGCGAGCCGCGCCGTGGCCGCGGTGATGCCACCGTCGACCTCCAGATCGATCGCCCGCCCGACGCCGTCGATCATGGCGCGCAACGCGGCGATCTTCGGCACTACCTCGGCGATAAACGACTGGCCGCCGAAGCCCGGGTTGACGGTCATGGCCAGGACCAGGTCGATCTGGCCCAAGACCGGCGCCACCGCGCCGGCCGGGGTCACCGGGTTCAGCGCGACGCCGCAGCGCACGCCTCGATCCTTGATGCGCTGCAGGGTGCGGTGCAGGTGCGCGCCCGACTCGGGGTGGACCGTGATGATGTCGGCGCCCGCGTCGGCGAAGGCGTCGATGAACGGGTCGACCGGCGCGATCATCAGGTGCACGTCGAACGGGCGGTCGGTGTGCGGTCGCAATGCCTTCACGACGGCGGGACCGATGGTCAGGTTGGGCACGAAGTGCCCGTCCATCACGTCGATGTGGATCATGTCGGCGCCAGCCTCAGCCATCGCCCGCACCTCGTCGCCGAGGCGGGCGAAGTCCGCAGCCAGGATCGACGGTGCCACCCGTACCGGACGTGCCATGCCGCCCAGTATCAGCTTTCCCTTCGGCGTCGCAAGCGAGCGGCGTAGAACCCGTCGAGTCCCCCGATGTCCGACCACAACGCGGGCGTCGTGCGCACGTCGCCCTCCGCGGTGATCGCCTCGGCCAGGCCGCCGATCTCGGCGGCCGCGACCGGCACGCGCTCGATGGTGGCGTCCCGCACGAGCGCGTCCGCGACAATCACCGGGCCTTCCTCGGGTTCCAGCGAACAGACCGCGTAGACGAGCGTACCGCCGGGCGCGAGCCAACGAAGCGCCGCGTCGAGCAGGCGCGCCTGATACCCGGCCAGTCGGTCCACGTCCTCGGGCCGCTTGCTCCAGGCGATGTCGGGGTTGCGGCGCAGGGTGCCCGTGCCCGAGCAGGGCGCGTCCAGCAGCACGGCATCGGCCTGCGCCGACGGCGCCCAGGTCGCGGCGTCGGCTTCGATCAGGGTGGCGTCGCGGCCGAAGCGGGCTAGGTTCGCGCGCAAGGTCCCGAGTCGCGCCGCCGACCGTTCGACGGCGACGACCCGTGCGCCGGCCGCCAGCAGTTGCAGGGTCTTGCCGCCGGGCGCCGCGCACGCATCGATCACGGTGCGTCCGTCCACCGGCCCCAGCAGACGTGCCGGCAGCGCGGCCGCGGCGTCCTGCACCCACCACGACCCTTCATCGTAACCGGGCAGCCGATCGATGCGACCGCGCGGGCGTGCGATGCGCAGCGCGCCGGTCGGCAGCACGGCCGCGCCCAGCATCTCGGCCGATACCGCGCCGTCGTCGGCGACCGTCAGATCGAGCGGCGGCTCGGCCAAGTGCGCCGCCGCGATGGCCCGCGCGGTGTCCTCGCCGTAGGTCGCGCACCAACGCCGCCACAGCCAATCCGGCGTCGCGATCCGTGGCGGGTCCAAGGCGGCGAGCCGGTCCCGGCCCTCGCGCGCCAGCCGGCGCAGCACCGCGTTGATCAGGCCCTTGTAAGCGCCCATGCGGCGCGCCTCGGCCTGTTTGACGGCGCCGTCCACGGCGGCGTGGGGCGGGGTGTCCAGGATCAGAAGCTGGGTCAGGCCCAGACGCAGCACGTGGCGCGCGCCGCGCGCGCGCGCCGGCAGCGGGCGCTCGATCGTGTCGTCGATCAGCCGGTCAAGCACGCCGAGCCAGCGCAGGCACGACGTCACCAGGTTGCGGACGAAGGCGCGGTCGCGGGCACTTACATCGTCCAGGCCGGGATGCGCGGCGAAACGCGCGTCCAGCGCCAGCCGACGTTCGAGCGCGTCGACGAGCAGATCGTGCGCCGCGAGGCGCGCATCCAGCCCGGCGGGCCTGGCGGACCGCATCAACCCCAGGGGCCGTGCTGTCCGGCCAGGGCGCGCAGCCGCCGTACCCGGTTCTCGACGGCCGGATGCGTCGCGAAAAGACCATCCACCGCGTGGGCGTGCAGCGGGTTGACGATGAACAGGTGCGCAGTCGCCGGGTTGGCCTCGGCGATGTGGTTGTCGATGTGGCGCGATCCGGCGTGGATGCGTTCCAGCGCGCTGGCCAGCCACAACGGTCGGCCGCATATGGCGGCGCCGACGCGGTCGGCCTCGTACTCGCGCGATCGGCTGATGGCGAGCTGCACCAGGGTCGCGGTCAGGGGCGCCAGGATCGTGACCAGGATCGTGCCGAGCATGCCCAAGGGGTTGTCGCGGTTGCCGCCGAAGAACATGGCGAAGTTTGCCAGCATGCCGATGGCGCCCGCGATGGTCGCCGTCACAGTCATGGTCAGAGTGTCGCGGTTCTTGATGTGGGCCAATTCGTGGGCCAGCACGCCGGCGACCTGCTCGGTATCGAGCATGCGCATGAGCCCCGTGGTCACCGCGACTGCGGCGTTCGCGGGGTCGCGCCCGGTGGCGAAGGCGTTGGGCTGCGGGTTGTCCACCACGTAGACCTTGGGCATCGGGATTTCGGCGCGCTCGGCCAGTTGCTCGACCAGGCCGACCAGATCGGGCGCCTCGGCACGATCCACGGCGCGCGCCCGGTACATCGCCAGCACCAGGCGGTCTGCGTTCCAATAGGCGAACGCATTGGTTGCGGCGGCGATCGGGAGCGCGATCACCATGCCGCCTTCGGCAGCCAGTAGCCAGCCGGCGGCCAGGAACAGCGCGGTCATGGCCGCGAGCAGCAAGGCGGTGTGGGCGTGGTTCATGGGGTTCGGCGGGGCGTCGGTGACGGCGATCGGGGTTGTGTCGGGACGCCTCTCCTATGTATGGCCAGGTGCTGTAGGATCAAGTCCATGACCGAGAGCAAGCCCGCGCCGCAGCCCGCGCCGCCCACACCCGCCGCGACTGGCGAGCGCGCGCCTTCGCCCGCCGCGCGACCCGACGAGGTCGGCGGCCCCAAGGGGCCCGAGCCCACCCGGTACGGCGATTGGCAGATCAAGGGCCGCGTCAGCGACTTCTGATCAACGGTGCCGCCACGCGTGCCGTCATCGCGTCATGGTGGCGGCTCATTCCGAAAAGAATCGTTCGGTGCTCCGCCACACAGGCATACTTCCGCATGCGCCGTCATTTGCGTGTTACTGGCGTCACATTGGTATGGTTCAGGAGAACTCAATTTCGGTGAATGCCAACAGCAAGGTGATGTCGAATCTTTACAAGATAATCACGATGTGTATGTATTATATTCGCTATTTGTTCCAAACAAGGTGCCATGGCTTGTTCCTGTTCGGCACCCGCCACGCCGCTACCCCGAAGGCGGTCCCGGCTCGCCCTGGCGCTCAGCGCGGCGCTTGTCCTGCCCGTCGGTTTCCCCGTGGTGTTCGCCAACGACCGCCAGGGTCCATTGCCGGGTCCGCTTGCCACCGATCCGATCGCGATCGTCGACGGCGATACGACCAGGGTCCGGGTCCGCATCTGGCTGGATCAGGACGTCGAGACCCTGGTGCGTCTCGAAGGAATCGACGCGCCCGAGCTGAAGGGACGTTGCGCCGTGGAGAGCGCGCTCGCCCAGCAGGCGCGCGCCACGCTGGCCGGGCTGATCGGCGAAGGCCCGGTGCTCTTGCGCGACGTGCGCCACGACAAGTACGGCGGCCGGGTGCGCGCGGCGGTGTGTGACGATACGGGGCGCGACCTGGGCGCTCGGCTGACCGAGGCCGGGCTCGCCCGCGCTTACGCGGGTGGCGCGCGCGCAAGCTGGTGCCCGGCCGAGTAGTCGGCTTCCGCTCGGCCACGCGCGGGCGTAGCGTTTGGTGTATGATCCGCCCGCTTGTCGTGCTTGCCCTGTGCCTCGCCGTCGGCTGCGCGCCGCGCCTGCCCGAACGCTTCGACTCAGCCGAGAACGATGCGGTGCTGGCACTCGCTCTCGAGGGCGACGCTGACGCCCAGGTGGCGCTTGGCCAGATGCTCGAGCAGGGCCGTGGCGGGGCGCCCGACTACGACGGAGCGTTGCACTGGTACCGGCGCGCCGCCTCCCAGGGCAACGCGTTGGCCGCGTTCAGCCTTGGCCAGCTCTACGAACAGGGACGGGGTGTGGCGCGCGACTACGCCGAGGCCGTGCGGTGGTACACACGCGCCGCCAAGCGCGGCAGCGGTTCAGCGGCGTTCCGCCTGGGTGTGCTCTACGAGCACGGGCTCGGTGTGGCGCGGGATACCACGCGCGCCGCAGCCTGGTACCAGCGCGCCGCCACCCAGTGGAGCGCCGGCGTGGCCGTGCCGCTCGCACCGGACTATGTGATCGTCGAACCGGCGCGCACCGCTGATGCGGCCGCGGCCGCGCGAACCGCGCGCGTGCACCTGGCCTCGGTGCGCGACACGGACCAGGCGCTCGCCGTCTGGCAAACCGCAAGGGAATCGTTCGCCGACGTGCTGGGCGGGTTGGCGCTGGTGGTGGTCGAGCTCGACCTGGGCGCCGAGGCCGGGCTGTTCTACCAGGTGCAGGCCGGGCCGTTCGCCGACGACGCGGCGGCCGAGACCGCGTGCGCCATGCTCAACGAACGGGGCCGGTTCTGCCGGCCCGTGCCCGCGCCCTGAACCGCTACTCGGCCGCGGCGCGGGCCGCCGGCCGCCAATCCAGGATCGCCTCGCGGCCCGGCGCCGGGGCCCGAGGCACGTTGAACGACGGGGCGAGCGAAACCGCCGCCATGGCCGCTCCGGCCAAGAACACCACCGCCGGCGCCACCATCCACAACGCGCCGAACGCGGCGGGGATGACGACCGCCGCGATGTGGTTGATGGTGAACCCGACGCCGTGCTCGCCTTGTTCGCGGACGCGCGGGTCAAGGCGACCTTGTTCACCGTGGGTTGGGTCGCCGAACGCCACCCGGCGCTGATCCGCCGCATCGTCGACCAGGGGCACGAACTGGCGAGCCACGGCATGGCGCACGTGGCCGTGCGGCGGCGGCGGTTGGTTCCGGCTGTTGCCCTACACCTGGTCGCGCTACGCCATGGGCCGGGTGAACCGGGTCGACCGCGAGCCGTGCATCTTCTATTTCCACCCATGGGAGATCGACCCGGGGCCAGCCGCGTAAGCACGGCATCAGCCTGCGCACGCGCGTGCGTCACTACACCAACTTGGACCGCATGGAGCGGCGGCTGCACCGCCTGCTCGCCACTTTCGCGTGGGACCGGGTGGACCGCGCCTTCGGCCTGACCGACCGCCCAGCCTGATGCCGCCCGCTCCGGCGCTCGGGATCGGTACGCTCGATGCCGGCTAGAAACAGGCGATCGAAACGACCTTCGGCCACCGCTGCCCCTTTCTTCACGCCGAGCGCGGCGGCGCCATCGTCGGCGTGCTGCCACTGATGCACCTGAAGACCCCCTGTTCGGCAACGGCCTGGTGTCGACCGCCTTCGCGGTCTACGGCGGCGTCGCGGCCAGCGACGACGAGGCGCGCCGGGCCCCGGTCGAGCGGGCCTGTGCGCTGGCCGACGAACTCGGCGTCGATCATCTGGAGATGCGCTGCCGCGCGCCCTCGAATCCCGACTGGCCGACCAAGTCGGACCTCTACGTCACGTTCCGCAAAACGATCGACGGCGATCCCGAAAAAAAACATGCTGGCCATTCCGCGCAAGCAGCGCGCGATGGTGCGCAAGGGCATCAAGGCCGAACTCGAAAGCACGCTCGACGACGGCGTCGACCGGCTGCACGCCATCTACGCCGAGAGCGTGCGCAACCTGGGCACGCCGGTGTTCTCCAAGCACTGGTTCCACGCACTGCGCGAGGTGTTCGGCGAGGACTGCGACGTGCTAACGGTCACCGCCGCGGGCGCGCCGGTGGCCAGCGTGATGAACTTCTACTTCCGCGACGAGGTGCTGCCCTACTACGGCGGCGGAACGGCCGAGGCACGCGACCTGGCCGCCAACGACTTCATGTACTGGGAGGTGATGAGCCGCGCCGCCTTGCGCGGCTGCCGCCTGTTCGACTTCGGGCGCGGCAAGATCGGCACCGGCAGCTTCTCGTTCAAGAAGAACTGGGGCTTCGAGCCCGAGCCGCTGCGCTACGCGTACCGCCTGCGCGCGGGTGCCTCGATCCCCGACATCAACCCGCTGAACCTGAAGTACCGGCTGTTCATCGGCGCGTGGAAGCGATTGCCCCTGCCGGTCGCCAACGCGCTCGGCCCCTGGATCGTGCGCGGGCTGGGCTGACCCAGTTCCACCTCAGCCGATCGTCGCCAGCACCGGGAAGGTATCCAGCAGCCACAAGGCGATGGTCGGCAGATCGCCGGTGATCATCAGCACGCCCATGCCGATCAACACCACGCCGGCCAGCATGTGCAACGGCTTGCCGAACCGCCGCAGGCCCTTCAGGCGGCGCAGGAACGCGCCGGTGAACGCCGCCGCCAGCAGGAACGGCACGCCGAGGCCGAGCGAATAGATCGCGAGCAGGGCGACGCCCGACCCTGCCTCGGCGGTCGAGGCGCTGACCGCCAGGATGCCGCCCAGCACCGGCCCGATGCACGGCGTCCAGCCGAACGCGAAGGCCATGCCGAGCAGCCCCGCCCCCAGCGGTCGTCCGCCCGGGATGCGCGCGTGGAACCGGATGTCGCGGTCGAGCACCGGCAGGCGGTAGGCGCCGAGCAGGAAGAGCCCGAACAGGATCACCACGACGCCGGCGATGAAGCCGAACTCGTAGCGGTAATCCAGCAGCAGGCCGCCGATCGCCGTGGCGCTGGCGCCGAAGCCGATGAACACGACCGAAAAGCCGGCAACGAAGCAGAAGCTGAGCAGAAGCGCGGCGGCGCGCCGACGCGCGTCGCCCTCGGCCTCCAGCTCGTCGAGCGACTGTCCGGCGACGTAGGAGACATAGCCCGGCACGAGCGGCAGCACGCACGGCGACAGGAACGAGATGACCCCGGCCGCGAACGCGGTCAGCACGCCGATGCCCGAGATTTCCAGCATGGGTTAGTCGTCCGGCGGCGGCGCGACCGTGCCGTAGCGCGCGACCCGCGAGGCCTTGGGCCCGCCGCACGAGCAGGACGACGACGTGGTCGTCGTGGTGGCGCGGGCGTCGCGGGCCTTGACGATGAGCGGCTCCAGGAGCGCCATGGCGGCGTCGCTGTCCCACGCCGCGTCGCCCAGCAGGCGGGCCAGCACGCGGCCCTCGTGGTCGATGATGTACGTGGCCGGCAGACCGACCACCCTGAAGGCGCGCGCCAGCGCCATGTCCTTGTCCACGTGGATCGCCAGGTGCTCGAGCCCGAGTTCGTCGAAGAACGGCCGCACGTCGACCACACCGCCGCGATCCTCGGACAGGGCGAGCACCATGAAGTCGGGCCCGCCGAAGCGTGCCTCGAGGGCGTCCAGGCTCGGCATCTCGCGCCGGCAGGGCGCGCACCAGGTGGCCCAGAAGTTCAGCAGCACGACTCGGCTGCGGAACGAGGCGAGCGTCAGTGCGCTGCCCTTCTCGTCCTGGAAGACGATAGCGTCGGGCGCGGGCTCTGGCGCGTCGAACCAGACCAGGGCGTCCAGATCGGCCCGGGCAAGGGCGGGAAACGCCAGCAGGCCGAGGAGGGCGAGGGTCGCGAGCCGACGGCGCATCAACCGCGCAGGTCCTGGATCAGCGGCCAGATGTCGCGCTCCCACGCTTCGGGCGTGATTGGGCCGATCTGCTTGAAGCGGATGCGCCCCTCGGCGTCGATCACGAAGGTCTCGGGCACGCCGTAGACGCCGAAGTCGATGCCGACGCGGCCCTGACGATCGACGCCGGTGCGCGTGTAGGGGTCGCCCATTTCGCCCAGCCAGCGCGCGGCATCCTCGGGCGCGTCCTTGTAGTTGAGGCCGTGGATGGGCACCAGGCCCTCAGCGGCGTAGCGCATGAGCAGCGGGTGCTCGACCCGGCATGCCACGCACCACGAGGCGAAGACGTTGACCAGGGCTACCTCGCCCTTCAGGTCGGCGGTCTTGAGCCCGAGCTCCCTGCCCGGCACGGGCGGCAGGTCGAACTCGGGCGCCGGCTGGTCGATCAGCGCCGAGGGCACGATCGACGGGTCGCGCCCCAGCCCGAAGGCGAAGGCCACCGCCAGGGCGACGAACAGCACCACCGGCAAGGCGAACAGCCAGCGGCGCGGGGCCGGGGAGGGGTTCGTTTCGGCGGTCATGGGGGGCAGCGCCTCGGGTCTCAAGATGGCCCGGCCACCACGCCCGGGCAAGGGCAGAACCGGCCGTTCACTCGGGCGTGATGGGCGCGTGGCCGCGGCGCAGGCCGCGCACGAAGGCCTCGAGCCGGTCGCACGCCTGGCTCAGCCGCTCGGTCGGCACGGTCAACGACCAACGCAGGTAGCCGGTGCCGCTGGGGCCGAAGCCGTCGGCCGGCAGTGCGGCCACGTCCGCCTCCTCCAGCAGGCGCCAGGCGAACGCCTGGGACGACAGCCCGCTGCCGCGCACGTCGACCATCAGAAACACCGAGCCTTCGGGCTGGATGCAGTCGAGCCCGGGCATCGCGCGCACCCGCTGCACCACCAGATCGCGCCGGGCGCGGAAGGTCTCGCGCATGGACGCGACCTCGTCGTGGTCGTGGGCCAGGGCGACCGGCACCGCATCCTGGACGAACGTGGGCAGGCCGTAGTGGATGACCAGGCTGAGGTTGTAGAGGTGGTGCGCCAGCTCCTTGGGCCCGATCACCCAGCCGACGCGCCAGCCGCACATGGCGTGGGACTTGGACAGGCTGCTGACCACGATGACCCGGTCGGCGATGGCCGGGACGGCCGACGGCGAGACATGGGCCACGCCGTAGGTCAGGGTGGCGTAGACCTCGTCGCACACCAGCCACAGGTCGTGGCGCCGACAGACATCGCCGATCGCCTCGATCTCGGCGCGGCTGAGCACGGCGCCCGTCGGGTTGTGCGGCGTGTTCAGCAGCACGGCACGCGTACGCGGCGTCACGGCGCGTTCGACGTCGGCGGCATCCAGGTGGAAACGCCGATCGCCGCGCAAGGCCACGCGCACCATGGTGGCGCCCGTCGCGCCGATGGTGCCGTCGTAGGTCGCGTACATGGGCTCGGGCACGATGACCTCGTCACCGGGCCCGACGACACAGACAAGGGCGCTGTAGAGCGCGCCTTGGGCGCCGAACGTGGCGACCACGCAGTCCGGGTCGACGGCGATGCCGGTCAGGCGCTGGTGGTGTTCGGCGATGGCGCGGCGCACCTCCGGGCCGCCCTCGACGTAGGTGTAGTGGGTCCGCCCACCGCGCAGGGCCGCGACGGTTGTGTCGACGACCGCCTTCGGCGTCTCGAAGTCCGGATCGCCGATGCTCAGCACGATCACGTCGTGGCCGGCGTCCTCGCGCGCGCGCGCGGCGCTGTGGATTTCCCAGGCGCGCGAGCCTTCGTTCTCCAGCCGGTGGACCAGGTCGGCGTAGCGCATCGGGGGCTCCGTGGCGGCAAGGCGCGGACAGTAGCCGCTCCCCGCGCGGCCGGGCAAGGCGGCCTCGGCTGGACACGGTGGCAGGCGCCGCTACACTCCGGCGCCTGCACTTGGCGGTCCGCCATGGCCCTGTTTCACGGCCTCCATTTCGGGAATGTGCGGGGCGACATCTATGGCGGCGTCACGACCGCCGTGATCGCCCTGCCGCTGGCGCTGGCGTTCGGTGTCGCCTCGGGCGCGGGCGCCATCGCGGGGCTCTACGGCGCGATCTTCGTCGGCTTCTTCGCGGCGTTGTTCGGCGGCACGCCCGCCCAGGTGTCCCGCCCGACCGGGCCGATGACCGTGGTCGCCTCGGGTCTGTTCGTCCAGTTCGCCCATGATCCAGCGATTGCGTTCTCGGTGATCCTGCTGGGTGGCGCGCTGCAGATCGCGTTCGGCGTCATGAAGTTCGGCGGCTACATCCGCCTGATGCCATACCCGGTGATTTCCGGCTTCATGAGCGACATCGGCTGCATCATCATCGCGCTCCAGCTCGAGCCGCTGATCGGCCATGCGCCGCCGCCGGGCGGCCCGATTCCAGCCCTGGCGGAGCTGCCCGCCGCGCTCGGCGCGATCAACCTGGACGCCGCGTTCCTCGGTGCCCTGTCGCTCGCCATCGTCTACCTGGCGCCGCGACGCGTCACGCGCATCGTACCGGCGCCGCTGATCGCCCTGGTCGTCGGCACGGTGCTGGCGCACGTGCTGCTGAAGGACGCGCCCGTGATCGGCGCGATCCCACATGGCGTGCCGACCCCGCACATGCCGGGGATCGGGCTCGACGAGCTGCCGGCGATCGTCACGGCGGCTTTGGTGCTGGCGGTGCTCGGCTCGATCGACAGTCTGCTCACGTCGTTGATCGCCGACACGATCACGCGCACCCAGAACCTGTCCGATCGCGAGCTGATCGGCCAGGGCATCGGCAACATGGTCTCGGGCCTGGTCGGCGGCCTGCCCGGTGCCGGAGCCACCATGCGTACGGTGGTCAACGTACGGACCGGGGGGCGCACGCCGCTGTCCGGTGCGCTGCACGCCGTGGTCTTGCTGGCGCTCGTGCTCGGCCTGGCGCCGCTCGCCGAGGGAATCCCGCTCGCCGTGCTGGCCGGCATCCTGATCAAGGTCGGCATCGACATCATCGACTGGAACTACCTGCGCCGCGTGCGCACCGCGCCGCGCGACGGCGTGGTCATGATGGCCGTGGTGCTAGTGCTGACCGTCGTGGTTGATCTGATCGCCGCTGTCGCGGTCGGCGTCATCATGGCCAGCCTGTTGTTCGTCAAGCGCATGGCGGACTTGCAGGCCGCGAACATGAACCTGGTGTCGGGCCCGACCCCCGGCGGCGTCTTCAGCGCCGAGGAGGACGCGCTGCTCGGCGCCGCGAAAGGTCGGTTGCTGGTCTACCACCTGCGGGGCCCGATGAGCTTCGGCGCCGCTAAGGAGCTGGTCAGCCGGATGACACAACCCAGGTCGTGACCCCGTTCGAGGCCCTGGTGCTCGACCTCGGCGAGGTGCCGACGATCGACAGTAGCGCCTCGCTCGCGATCGAGGAAATTGTCACCTAGGTCTCGGGCCAGGGCTGTGCGGTCTACCTGGCCGGCGCCGGCCCGACGGTGAAGGCGGTGTTGGACAAGCTGCGCGTGCTCGACCACATCCCGGCCGATCGCAGGTTCGACCGGCGTCTCGACGCGCTGCGCGCCGCCGCCGCGGGCCTGGGCGTCGCTACGGGAACAGCCGCTTCGTGATGGACGCGACGTGACGGCCCTGGAAGCAGGCGAGCTCCAGCTCGTTGGCGCTGGGCGTGCGCTTGCCGTCGCCGCCGGCCAACGTGGTGGCGCCGTAGGGCGATCCGCCGGTGATCTCGTCCATGCGCATCTGGCCCTGGGCGGAGTAGGGCAGCCCGACGATGACGAAGCCGTGGTGCAGCAGCGTCGCGTGGAACGAGGTGATCGTCGTCTCCTGCCCGCCGTGCTGGGTGGCGGTCGAGGCGAACACGCTGCCCACCTTGCCGATCAGCGCACCCTTGGCCCACAGGCCGCCGGTGCGATCGAGGAAGTTGCGCATCTGCGCCGCCATGTTGCCGAAGCGAGTCGGCGTGCCGAAGATCACGGCGTCGTAGCCGGCCAGCTCGTCCGGCTCGGCGATGGGCGCCGCCTGGTCGGTCTTCATGCCCGACTTCGCCGCGACCTCCGCCGCCACCAGTTCGGGCGCACGCTTGATCGTGACATCGACGCCGGCCACTTGGCGCGCACCGTCGGCCACGGCGTTCGCCATGGCTTCCACGTGGCCGTAAGCGCTGTAGTACAGCACCAGGATCTTGGTCATCACATCCCTCCAGGAGCACGGCAGGGGCCATGCCGATGCGGCTTAGCTGGGACGGAGGGTCGGAACGATCAAGTAGGCACGACCGCACGGGGCCCGTGCGTTCGCGCAAAGGCGCTCAGGGCGCCGTGCCGAGCCACAGGTCCATGAAATGGCCGGTCCAGCGCGCCATGACCTGGTCGTATTGATCGCAGCACGCGATCTGCTCGGTGTAGGGCTGGGCTCCGGGCCGCTTCAGGTGCTCGCTCGCTTCGGTCGACCACAGACACAGGATGTCGCGCGTGACCTCGGGATGGAACTGCACGCCATAGGCGCGCGGCCCGAAGCGCATAGCCTGGTGCGGGAACGTGTCGCCCTTGGCCAGCAGCTCGGCCCCCGCCGGCAGAGTGAAGCCCTCGCCGTGCCAGTGGTAGACCATGCGCAGGGAGTCGATGACGCCGTGCCCCGCCTCGGTCGGCTCGATCGGCCAGTAGCCGATCTCCATGTGGCCCTGCTCGTGAGGCGCCACGCGCGCGCCCAGCGCGCGGGCCATCAGTTGCGCGCCCAGGCAGACGCCGAAGAACGGTGTCCCGGCGGCCAGCAGGCGGTCGATCCAGCGCAGCTCGTCGCCGATGAACGACAACTTGTCGTCATCGTTGGCGCTCATCGGGCCGCCGAACACCACGGCACCGGCCAGGCTCTCGGGCGCGTCGAGCGGGTCGCCGATCTTGGGCCTACAACGTTTGGGCTCCCAGCCGCGCTCGCGCAGCAAGGGCTCGATGCGGCCGGGGTTTGAGTTTTCGCCCTGCAGGACGAGGAGGACGGTTCGATTCGGCGTGGCCATGGTTGGCGGGGCGTCGGCGGCGACGGACTATAGGAGTCGCACCGCATACAGGCAACAATTGGGCCAGATCAAAGCAGGGATGCGACCGCCCGGGCGGTCACGAGGCCGCGCACGTCCGCCTCGCCATCCTCCCACGACCAGACGGCCGACAGCATCGCCTGGGCGAACGCCCAGCCCACCAGCCGCGCGCGATCGAGCCCGGTCGCGTTAACGATGATCGCGAGGCGCCGCTCGATAATGTTCGGGTCGGCGAAGCGTCGGGGATCCTCGGTCGGGTTGCGCAGCAGCGCTCCGAACTCGTAGGCCGGCTCGCCGATTACGCCCTTGGGGTCGATGGCCAGCCAGCCACGCAACTCGTCGCGCAGGACGTTGTCGTGGTGCAGATCGCCGTGCAGCAGAACCGGCGATTGCTGCGTCGCGGCCAGGTCCTGGAACAGGTGTTCAGCGCGCTCCAGCAGGTCCCGGGGGAAGCCCGTGCCGCCGCCGGCGCGGTAGCGCGCAAAACCTTCGCCCCAGTCCGCGACGATCGGCACCGCGAACGCCGGCCGACCGGCACCGTGCAACCGTGCCGCGACGGCACACACGATCGCGGTCGCCTCGTCGTCGCGCCCTGAAAGCACGAGGTCGGTGAGCGGTTCGCCCGGCATCGCCCGTTCGACCAGATGGGCCGGGCCGTCGGCGGCGATCAGCCGTACCGCGCCCTGGCCGTCGAAATGACCCAAGACCGCGGGCGCGTTCGTCTCGTCGCCTTCCGCGCGCGGCAGCTTGAGGACAAAGTGCTCCGAACCGCGCCGGACGAAGCAGACCGTGCCAGAGAACGTACGGCGTTCGGGCCCTTCGACCGTCAGCCCCCAGGCGCGGGCGAGCGCCGGCACGTCATCGCCGGGCACGACGGCGCGTCAGCCCATGTCGCCGGCCGCCGCCGAGGACAGCGCCGCCTTGAACCCGGCGCTGGTCAGCTTGTTCATCAGGTCGCGCACGTGGGTCATGTCGCGCGTCTCCATGACGATGTCGAGATCGGCGGACTTGACGGGCAGGGCCGAGAACGTGCGCTGGTGGTAGACCTCCATGATGTTGGCGCCGGATTCGCCGATGATCCGGGTGATCTGCGCCAGCACGCCGGGCTGGTCGGGAATCTCGATGCGCATGCGCACCAGCCGGCCTTCGCGCACCAGCCCGCGCATGATGATCGACGCCAGGATGCGTGGGTCGATGTTGCCGCCGGTCACGATGCAGCCGACGCGCTTGCCGCGGAAGCGCTGCGGGTTGGCCAGCACGGCGGCCAGCGCGCCGGCGCCGGCCCCTTCGGCCACCGACTTCTCGATGTTGAGCAGGAGCTGCACCCCGCGCTCGAAGTCCGCCTCGTCCACCAGCAGCACGTCGCTGACCAGCTCGCGCACCACGGGGAAGGTGAGCTTGCCCGGCGTCTTGACCGCGATGCCCTCGGCGATGGTACGGCCGCCCGCCTTGGGCGGCAGGGCGTTCAGCGCCTGGTACATGGAGGGGTACAGCGCGGCCTCGACGCCGACGATCTTGATGCTGGGCTTGATCGCCTTGGCGGCGATGGCGTTGCCCGAGATCAGACCGCCGCCGCCGATCGGTATGACGATGACGTCGAGAGCCGGGTCGTCCGCCAGCATCTCGAGCGCGACGGTACCCTGGCCGGCCATGACCTTCTCGTCGTCGTAGGGGTGGACGAAGATCAGGTGTTCGTCCTGGGCCAGTTCGCGGGCGAACACGGCGGCTTCGTCGATGGTCTCGCCGCCGAACAGGACGCGCGCGCCGAAGCGCTGGGTGTTCTCCACCTTCACCTGGGGCGTGCCGTTGGGCATGACGATGGTCGACGCAATGCCCAGTCTTTGGGCATGATACGCCACCGCCTGGGCGTGGTTGCCCGCCGACATGGCGATGACGCCGGACTTGCGCTCGGCCTCGCCGAGCGAGGCGAGCTTGACGTAGGCGCCGCGGTCCTTGAACGAGGCGGTGAACTGCTGGTTCTCGAACTTGAGCACGATCTGGCAGCCGCAGATCTCGGATAGGGTCCGCGAATGCTCGGTCGGCGTGCGCACCACCTGGCCCTGCAGCAGGCGGGCGGCGGCGCGGATGTCGTCGATGGTCACGGCCATGTCCTGGTCCCCGGGCGACGGGGCCCCGGCGGGTGCCCCGCGGCTCATCTTACGGTGGTCGGGCTCAGCCGTCGAAGGACGTGGCGCGATGCACCTCGCGACCGGCCAGCAGGGTCAGCAGCACCTCGGTCGCGCCGATCGCGTGGGGGTCGACGGTGAAGATGTCGCGGTCGAGCACGATCAGGTCGGCGGCGCGCCCCGGCGTGAGCGCCCCGGTCGAACCGGCGCGCCAGGCGGCCTGGGCGGCGTTGACCGTGTAACCGCGCACCACGTCCTCGACGGTAATCCGCTCCTCGGGGAAGAACACGGGGTCGTCGGGCCGGGCACCTTCGGGCTGGCGCGTCACCGCCGTCTGCATGATGGGGAACGGGTTGAGCGTCGAGACGCCCCAGTCACTGCTGACCGCGTAGGGCGCGCCCGATTGGATGATCGAGCGCCAGGGGTACATCCAGCGCCCGCGTCGCGGCCCCACGAAGTTTATGGCGAGCGCGGTCGAGGCCTCGTGCCGCGCCCACAGGGGCTGCATGTTGGTCACGACCCCCAGCGCGGCCAGGCGCGGAATGTCGGCGGGGTCGATGAACTGCACGTGGGCGAGTTGGTGCAGGGCGGGCCAGGCGCCATTGGCCGTGCGCGCGGCCTCGATGCAGTCGAGCGCCACGCGGGTCGCACGGTCACCGATCACGTGCACGTGCAGCTGATAACGCGCCGCATCGAAGGCGACGAACAGCTCGCGCAGGTGATCGACGTCGAACATGATCGGCGCGTTGCCGCCGGTGGCGTCGGCGTAGTCGTCGATCATGGCCGCGGTGCGGTTCTCGACAACGCCGTCCAGGAAGAACTTGGCGGAATGCACGGCCAGCATGTCGGAGCGATGGGCGTCGCGCAGGGCGCCCACGCGCGCCATCGCGCCGGCCACGGTCTCGGCCGGGTCGACCACGGCGGTGGCGCGCACCCGCACGGTCAGCTCGCCGGCCCGTTCCAGCGCGCCGTAGACCTCCATGTGCCGCTCCGCGACCAACGCGTCGAGCACTCCGGTGATGCCGTGGCGGTTGCACAAGGCTTGGCCGTAGCGCACGCCGTCCGCGTAGGTCTCGTGGCTGGTCGGCGGCATGCGGTCGGTGACCCAGCCGATGGCGAACTCGTAGATCAGCCCGGTGGGCGTGCCCGTGGCATCGCGCACGAAGCTGCCGGTCGGCGGATCGGCGACCGAGGCGTCCAGCCCGATGGCGGCGCACGCGGCCGAGTTGATCGCGGCGTTGTGCCCGTCGGCGGCGAAGATGAACACGGGCCGGTCGGGCACCGCCGCGTCGAGCACGGCACGGTCCAGGTTGTGCGCCCCGAAACAGCCCGAGTTCCACCCCGTGCCGCACACCCAGGTCTCGTTGGTGCGCGTGGCCGCGTAGTCGCGCAGCAGACGTTGCAGCTCATCGACCGTGCGCGCGGCGGCCAGGTCGACGCTGGTGGCGAACCCGGTGCCGCTGTCCTGCAGGTGGATGTGGGTGTCCTGGAAGCCCGGCAGCACCAGGCGTCCGCCCGCATCGATGCGGCGCGTCCGGCCGTTGGCCAGGGCGCGGATGTCGGCATCGTCGCCCATCGCCATGACGCGACCGTCGGCGATGGCCAGCGCGCGGACGCGGGGGCGCGCCGCGTCCATGGTGCGGATGTCGGCGTTGACGACGATGGCGTCGGGCGCGGCGCGGGCGGTCATGCGGGAGGCTCCCCTGGCGGGCGCGGGGCCCAGCCGTGCTAACGTCGGTGGGTAACGATCACGGGCAAGGGGATACGCCATGGGCATGCTGACGGGCAAGACGGCGGTGGTCACCGGGGGCAACCGCGGCATCGGCCGGGGCATCGTGGAACGCTTCGTCGCCGAGGGCGCCCGCGTCTTCGCCGTCGGCCGGTCGGCCCTGGCCGAGCCCTTCGCGGCCAAGGGCGTGCGTTACGACCGGGCCGACGTGGGCAAGCGCGCCGATGTCGAGCGTTTCGTCGCCGCCGCCCACACCCACCTGGGACGCATCGACATCCTGGTGAACAACGCCGGCGTGCTGATTGAGGCGCCGCTCGCCGACATGACCGACGAGCAATGGGACGCCACCATGGACACCAACGTGCGTGGCGTTTTCCTGGCGTGCCGCGCGGTCATCCCCATCATGCGGCGCCAGGGCGGCGGCAGCATCGTCAACCTCGGGTCGATCAGCGGCGTGTTCGCCGATCCCGCCGGCGCGGCTTATTGCGCGTCAAAGGCCGCGGTGCACCTGCTGACGCGCGGCGTGGCGCTCGACTACGGGCCGAACGGCATCCGCTGCAACGCGGTCTGCCCGGGCTGGATCATGACCGACATGATGGCGCCGGCCTTCCCACCCGGGCCGGTGGGCGAGGCGGTCATGAAGAAAGTGCTGGCCATGCACCCGGCCGGGCGCATCGGCACGCCGGCCGACATCGCCGCGATGACCGCGTTCCTGGCGTCCGACGATGCCTCGTTCGTCACCGGGCAGTACTTCTTCGTCGACGGTGGCCTGAGCGCGCGCAGCCACACCGACGCGATCCCGCCGGGCTAAGCGGTGTTCATTCGCTGGTGAGCGTCACCAGCCCGAAGGCAGCCAACGCCGCGCCGGCGATTCGCCCGGTCCACGGCCCGAACGGCGCCGTCTTCTCGACCAGGACAAAGATGGCGATAGTAGCGACCCACGCTAGGTTCATGACGCCGACCGCGAACAAGACACCCATCAGCGCCCAGCAGCAACCGACGCAATAGGCGCCGTGGCGGAGTCCCAAGAGAAGCGCGCCCCGCGTTCCGGGCCGCCAGTAGCGGGTCAAGAACGTTTTCGGTGTGCGGCAATGCTCCAGGCAGGCGCGCTTTTGGGGCGTCCACTGGTAGAGGCCGGCAACGACGAGCACACCACTTGCCATCATCGCGCTGCCGCTCGTCATCGCCCTCGTGACGAGCGCGAGATCGACTAACGCTCCCTGAGCGATCGTAACGACGAGGCTGAACGCCGACCGTACTAGAAGGTAACCGGCGGTGAATACGACAGTCGGCGCCACCGATCGGCCCTGGATCCGAGACTTTCGCGCTATCCGGAACTGAAGGACGATCATCGGCATGGCGCTTGGCAACATCATGCCGATCATCATGAGTGACCACATGGCGAAGCCGAGCGCGTACGCTTAGGGCTCCCCAGGGTCCCATCTTGCGCCGCCACGGCCGAACCAGACGGCCGCTTCAGTGGGGGAGTATTCCGCCGACGTTCTCACCCGGGGCGAGCAACTATTTGGCGCAGTGAACGGGCGGTTGCGAGTTACCGCGGGCGCCCCGCAAAAATCGGCGCAGGCCGGGAGCTAGAGAATTTAGGGATGTTGCCTGCTGGCTGCCCTTTCTACATACCTATCGAAACATGTGCCTTGCGCCGACGCCAGATATTCGACGGCTCCTTGAGTGCACCCGTGACGTTAGGTTCGAGGCGTAGTGATCGCCCCCCCCCTGGTAGTGGTCCGACCGTGATGTAAATTTTTCACATCGAGGGGGACCGAGATCACGGTGCGCCACGCCAAGGTCCCGGCACGGCCGCACGCCGGGCAGTTCGGCGCCCACGCCCCGGCGGCCGTGCCGCACGCGCGGCACGCCCAGGCCGCGTCGGGCGCAGCGTCGGCGCGGGCGCGCCAGGCGCGGTCGGCCGCCGCGTTGCCCTTCTCGCCACGTTCGATCGCGGCGAACAGGCGACAGGCCCGCGCCGGCGTCGCCGGTCCGTCGAGGGGGGCGAGCCAGCGTCGCGCCTCGCCCCACAGACCGGCGTCGAGCGCTGCCTCGGCCACGGCGATGCGCGTTTCCTCGTGCTCGGGGTTGCGCGCCGCCAGCCGTTCCATGCGCTTGAGCCGGGCCAGCGCGTCGCCCTCGCCCTTGAGGTAGAGCCGCGCCAGATCCGGGTGCGGCGCGCGCGCCCACGTGGCCTCGATGGTCTTGGCCATGGCGGCCTGCTTGCCGGTGGCGTCCTGCAACTCGGCCAGCAGTACGGCGGCGGGGATCAGGCCCGGGTCGTGGCGATGGGCCTCGTGCGCCCGTTCCATGGCGCGCGCGACGTCGCCGGCGGCACGCGCCTCGCGCGCCACCGCCACCGCCAGCTCGGCCTTTCGGTGGTCGAGATCGGCGCGCGCGAGCGACTTGCCGCGCGCCGCCTCGGCCAGCGCGGTCTCGGCCTCGCGCCAATGGCCGGCCTTGGCCTCCAGCTCGGCGATGGCGTTGAGCACCCACGGGGCCTTGGGCCGCAGCGCACGGGCACGCCGCACGTAGTCCAGCGCCCCGGCCACGTTGCCCGCGTTGCTCGCCTGCACCGTTAGCCCGCGCAAGGCCAGGAACTCGGTCTCGGGGCTGGCGAGCATGCGTTCGTAGAGGCGCTTGGCCTCGGCTTCGTCGCCGGCGGCCTGGGCCGATTGCGCTTCGATCAGGAGCGGCAGGGGCGAGCCGTCGAGCAAGACGGCCGCACGCCGGCCGAGTTGGCGGGCCGCGCTGGTATCCCCGGCGGCCACGGCGACCAGACCGTCCGAAAGCGCGCGGTAACCTTGCTCGCGCCGCTTCAGGCCACGGCGCTGGGCCAGCGCGCCGGGGCCGCGCCGCAGCCCGCCCACCAAGCGGTCGGCGCCAAGCGCCAGGACCAGGATCGCGATCGCGACCACCGCCAGGACGGCGACGGAGGCGCGCACCTCCCAGCCCTGCCAGCGCAGCACGGCCTGGCCTGGATGGTCGGCCAGCCACGCGGCGCCCAGCGCGCTGGCGACGACGAGAACCAGCAACCCGATCAGGCGCGCCATGAACGTCAGGGCCCCGCCGCGGTGACGAAGCCGACCAGGGCGTGGTCGGCGAGCGCGGCCAGTGCCGCGTCCAGCCCGACGCGCCCACGTGCCGCCGCCGCCCAGTCCTCGAGCGCCGCTGCGCCGCTGCCCTCGAGGCTGGCCGCGGCCGTGGCCAGATCGCCAGCCGCCAGGGCCTGTTCGGCGCGGGCAATGCGGGCGTCCAGATCATCGCCCGCCACGTCGTCGCCGACCCGGCGCACGGTGACGAGCCCGGCCAGACGATCGAGCGTGCGGCGCAGCCACGGCGCGTTCGGGTCGGTCGGCGGCGCCAGCGCCGCTTCCATGGCGCCGACGAAGCTGGCCCGCAGGTCGTCGAGCGTCGGCGCGCCGGACGCCGCGACAGCCGCCAGGCCGTCCAAAATCGCCGCGACGAACCCGTCGTCGGGCACCAGCGCGCGCACCGCGTCGAGCGCCGGCGCGAACGGCGCGGGCCCGCGCGCCTCGTCGCGCAACTGACCCACCGCGACCACCAGGGCCGCGGCCGGTCCCTCGGCCAAATCGCCGGCCAGGTCGCCGATTTCGTTCTCCAGAGCAGCCAGGCGCGGTTGCAGGGTCGAGGCAGCGGCGGCTACTTGGTCCAGGCGCCTTTCGAGTGAGGCCGTGTCCGGCGCGACGACGGCCGCGAGCGCGGCCTCAAGCGCAGCGACGCGCTCTGTCAGTCCGTCTGCGACAGGCGCCGCCACCGCCGGCGCCTCCGGCCACGCCGCCAGGTCGGACAACGTGGACTCCATAGCGTCCAGGCGTGCGGCCAGACTGGTGTCGGCCGCTGGGGCGGGCGTGGCTTCGAGCATCGCCAGGCGCTGCTCCACGACCGCCACGCGATTCGTCAGGGCTTCCAGGTCGGCCGGCGCGACGGAGGGCGCGGCGCCCGCCGTGGCTTCGACGGCCGCCAGGTGCGCCTCGAACGCGCGCTCGAAGCGGTAGCCGGCCCCGTAGTAGCCGGCGGCCAGCATGGCACCGGCGAGCACGAGGGCCACGAGCACCGGCCAGCGCGCCCGGCGCCGCGTCGGCGTGACGGCGGCGGCGGGAGCCTCGGCCGGCGTTGCCTCGGGTTCGGGCAGCGACGCGGTCTCGTCCTTCGGGTCGGACACGGTCATGGCCGCACGTTATCCCGTCGCATCCGGCGCGTCACCGCCGAGCGCATCGAGCAGGGAACCCGTATCGGGCCGCGCCGCCACGCGCACGGCGCGCCAGGGCACGGCGCGCGCCTCGGCCGCGACGGCGGCACTGAGGCACACGGCGTCGACGGACCCGAGCGCGGCCCCCAGCCCCGCCGCGCGCACCAGCGTGACGAACGACCGGGCGGTGCGCGGCGAGAACAGCAGGACCGCCTCGATGGTTCCCTCGGCCAACGCGGCGCGCGCCATCTCGGGCAGTGTGGCGGCGGGGACCGCGTCGTAGGCGACGCAGCGCCGGACCGTGAAGCCGGAACGCTGCAGAGTGCCCGCCAGATCGCCCGCGACGACGCCGGCGGCCACGTGGAGCAGGTCGCCCGCGTGGGGATCGAGCACGCGATGGGCAAGACGGGCGAGCGCGGCGACATCACCCTCGGCGCTCGCCACGTCGGCGAAGCCGGCCTGGCGCGCGGCGGCCGCGCTAGCCGCGCCGACGGCCAGCAGCCGCAGGTCGCGGCGCGCGGTCAGCCGCGCCAGCGCGCGGGCGCCGTTGGCGCTGGTGATCAGGACCGCTTGGACGCCCTCGAGGTCGAGCACCACATCCGCGCGCGGTACGATGGTGAGCAGCGGCGCCAACACGGCCTCGACGCCGAGCGCCGCGAGCGCCGCGACCAGGGGTTCGGCGTCGTCCTCGGGCCGGGTGACCAGGACGCGCAAGGCTCAGCCGAGCGCGGCGAAGAAAGCCGGACCCGCCGCCGCGCGCAGCGCGCGCCCGGTCTCGTCGCCGAGCGCCACGGCGTCCGCGGCCGGACCGCGCCGCGAGGCGCGATGCCAGGCGCGGCCGTCCGGCGTGACGATCAGGCCATGGATCTCGAGGGAAGCGCCATCGAGGCGCGCGAGCGCGGCGATCGGCGTCTTGCAGCTGCCGTCGAGCGCCGCCAGCAGCGCCCGCTCGGCGCCCACCGTCGTCGCCGTGACGCGGTCGTCGAGCCGGGTGACAAGGTCGCGCACCGCGCCATCCACGCGCGTGGCGATGCCGATGGCGCCCTGGGCGACCGCCGGCAGCATGGCCTCGGGGTCCAGCACGGCCGCCGCCTTGTCCAGCGCGCCGAGCCGCTTGAGCCCGGCCACCGCCAGCAGCGTCGCCTGCGCCTCGCCGCGTGCGATCTTGGCCAGCCGCGTCCCGACGTTACCGCGCAGCGGCACGATGCGCGCATCGGGGCGCGCCATCAGCACCTGGGCCGCGCGGCGCAGCGACGCGGTGCCCACGACGGCGCCGGGCTTCAGGTCGTCGAGGCCCGCGAGCCCCTGGCCGATCAGGGCGTCGCGCGGGTCCTCGCGCGGCAGGTGCGCCGCGATGACCGTGCCTTCGGGCAGCACGGTCGGCACGTCCTTCATGGAGTGCACCGCCAGGTCGATGCGGCCGTCCAGCAGGGCTTCGTCGATCTCCTTGGTGAACAGGCCCTTGCCGCCGAGCGCGGCGAGCGTGCGGTCCTGGATCTGATCGCCGGTGGTCTTGATGATCTCGATCGCCGTGGGAGGCGCGCCCGGAAGGGCGGCCAGGCGGGCACGCACCTCCTCGGCCTGGATCAGGGCGAGCGGGCTGCCGCGTGTGCCGATGCGCAAGGTCGTCATGGCGCCTTCCTAGCACGTCGAACCCTTGCGGCGCTCGGGTCCATGGACGGATAACGGAGCCATGAAGGTCAGCGATGCCCTCAAGCCGATCGAAGGCAACGGCTGGTATCATATCGCGACCCCGGGGCAGCCATCGCCAGTTCAAGCACCTGAAGCGCCCCGGGCGCGTCACCGTCGCCGGGAAGCCGTCGGACGATCTGGCACCGGGGACGTTGAACAGCATCCTGAAGCAGGCCGGGATCAAGGGAGTCGAGTGATGCGCTACGCCGTCGTCATCGAACGTGCCGCCGGGAACTTCTCGGCCTACGTGCCGGACCTGCCGGGCTGCGTCGCGACCGGGGCGACTGTCGCCGAGGCCGAACAGGAGATCCGCGACGCGATTCGCTTTCACGTCGAGGGCCTGATCGCCGACGGTCAGCCCGTTCCCGAGGCGCGCAGCATCATCGAGTACGTGGAGGCATGACGGACCGCGCTGCGATCGTCCTCGGCATCGAAACGAGCTGCGACGAGACGGCGGCGGCGCTGGTCGACGGCGACGGCCGCGTGCTGGCCGAGCGCATCGCGTCCCAGGACGAAGAGCACCGCGCCTACGGCGGCGTGGTGCCCGAGATCGCGGCGCGCGCCCATGTCGAGCGGCTCGACCACCTGATCGCGGCCACCCTGGCGGAGGCGGACGTCGGGTTCGCCGACCTGGCGGCGGTCGCGGCGACCGCCGGGCCCGGCCTGATCGGCGGGGTCATGGTCGGCCTGGTCACGGGCAAGGCCATCGCCGCGGTGCACCGCCGCCCGCTGGTGGCGGTCAACCACCTGGAGGGTCATGCGCTCTCGATCCGCCTGGCCGAGGCGGTGCCGTTTCCCTATCTGCTGCTGCTGGTCTCGGGCGGGCATTGCCAGTTGCTCGCGGTCGAGGGCGTCGGGCGCTACCGCCGCTACGGGACGACGCTCGACGACGCGGCGGGCGAGGCGTTCGACAAGGCGGCCAAGCTGCTGGGCCTGGGCTTCCCGGGCGGCCCGGCGGTCGAGCGCGCGGCACGCGAAGGCGATGGCGCCCGTTTCGCCCTGCCCCGGCCGCTGGAGGGCCGGCCCGGCGCGGACTTCTCGTTCTCGGGGCTGAAGACCGCGCTGGCCCACCGGGTGGCCGCCCTGGCCGAGCCGACGCCGCGCGACATCGCCGACCTGGCGGCCGCGTTCCAGGCGGCCGTGGTCGCCGTCCTGGCCGACCGCACCGCCAACGCCGCCCGGGCCTTCGTCACCGACTACGGCACGGGCGCCCTGGTGGTCGCCGGCGGCGTCGCCGCCAACGGCGCGGTGCGCGCCGCGCTGCAGGTCGTCGCGCGCCCGCACGGGCTGCGCTTCGCCGCGCCACCACCCCGGCTGTGCACCGACAACGCCGCGATGATCGCGTGGGCCGGCGTGGAGCGCCTGCGGCTTGGCCTGACCGATGCGCTCGACGTGCCCGCGCGCGCCCGCTGGCCGCTGGGCCACGACGCGCCGGCGCCGATGGACGCACCCGCCGGCGCCCGATAGGCTCGGCGCCACGGAGGACCCCATGCTGTTCGTCATCTACGCCCAGGACAAGAACGACGGCGGCGCCGGCCGCCAGGCCCACCGTTCGGCGCATCTGGAGTACCTGAAGGCCAACGGCGCCACGATCAAGACCGCCGGCCCGCTGCTGTCGCCCGACGGCCAGGCCATGGTCGGCTCGATGCTGGTCGTCGAGGCCGCCGACTTGGCGTCCGCGCGCACGTTCGCCGAGGGCGATCCGTTCCATCGCAACGGCGTCTTTGTCCGCGTCGAGATCCACCCGTGGCGGGCCTCGGTCGGCACCGTCAGCTTCGCGTGAGCGCCATGGCGTACTGGCTGGTCAAGTCCGAGCCCGGCACCTGGTCGTGGGATGACATGGTCAAGGCCAAGCAAACCGAATGGGACGGCGTGCGCAACCATCAGGCCAAGCTGAACCTGAAGGCCATGAGGAAGGGCGACCGGGTTTTCTTCTACCACTCGGGCGACGAGAAGGCCGTGGTCGGCATCGTCGAGGTGGTCAAGGAGGCGTACCCCGACGACAGCGACCCGACCGGCACGTTCGTCATGGTCGACGTCAAGGCCGTAGCGCCGATGCCGAAGCCGGTGACGCTGGCCGCGATCAAGGCGGACGGCTGGTTCAAGGACTTCGGCCTGGTCAAGCTGTCGCGCCTGTCGGTGGTGCCGTGCGCGGACGCGCACTGGGTGGCGATCTGTGCCATGGGTGGCGCCAAGGCTTGAGGGCCTTCGCGCGGAGCGCCGCCGTGGCCGTCACGCTGGCGGCGGCGGCCCTCGCCGAGGACCCGGCGATCGCGACGATGCGCGGCCTCGGCGCCGCGATGTTCGATCTGTCCCTGCCGACGTTGTGACCCTCGAGCGATGGATCGCCGGCGCGCTCCCAAGGGGCGCCAGGGTCGCGTGGGAGATCAACGACTGCGACGAGCAGAACGGCGATCCGGCGCTCGATGCGGGCCGCGACTTCCCGACGTGCGTCGGCATCACCATCGACGTGCCGAGCCGGGCGCGCACCATCGCGCTCCTGCTCGATCCCGAGGGCCCGGCCTTCGTGATCGGCGCGCTGATCAGCGCCGAGGCCCACGGCACCATGTACTTCGACGAACTCGGGCTGTTGCCCGCCATGCTGGACCAGCCGCTGGCGCTCCGCCCGCTCGACTGCGCCGAGGGCGCCACGCCGGTGGTCGAGACGGCCTACGCCGGCTCGACCGAGCGCTGCGCGCGCGGGCGTCCCCGACGGCCCGTTCCGTGCGTGGTTCTAGGCCGGGCTCTACCTGATGGAACAAGGCGCCTAAGCTAACGGCGCCAAGACCGGCCCGTGGCTCGAATGCGACCGCTTCGAGCGATGCACCCGGCGCGACTATTAACCTATGTCTCCGCCAACAGCGCCCGCCAATCGTCGCTGATGTCGGTCACCGCGGCCTCGACCAGCCTTCGCCCGTGCTCGGGCCGCGCGAGGCTGGGGTCCGAGCCGATGCGCCCGTCGGGGTAGCGTCGGCGGTAGTCGGCGGCGTCGCCGAACCCAGTGTTGCGGGGCGCCGTGCCCTGGAAGGCCGCCGGCTTGATCGCGTCCAGGTAGGCGAACTGGGTCACCGAGACCTCGGAGCAGGTGGCGTGATCGCCCTCCTTGTCGCCGAACAACTCCTTGGACAGCGCCTTGACCTTGGGCGTGTCCCACCAGTTCTTCAGCACGAGATGCAGCGATGGTGCGTTGCCGGCGCGAGCCAGGCTGATCTCGGCGTGGATCTCTGAGAACGCGGCGCGGATGGTGGCGATGTTGCCGCCGTGGCCGTTGAGGAACATGAAGCGGTCGAAGCCGTGGCGCGCCAGGCTGTCCACCGTGTCGCGGATGACGGCGATCAGCGTCGTGGGCCGGAGCGTCATCGAGCCGGTGAACGCCATGTGGTGCTGCGCCATGCCGACGCTGATGGTCGGCGCGACCAGCGCGCCGGTGGCATCGACGATGCCCCTGGCGATCACCTCGGGGCAGAGCGCATCGGTGCCGATCAGCCCGTTGGGCCCGTGCTGCTCGGTCGAGCCGATCGGGATGATGACGCCGGTCGAGCGCGCGAGATACGCGCCGACGTCCTCCCACGTGGCGAGCTGGAGCTGCACCGACCTAGACCCGCCCGCCGACGAACACGGTCGCCTGCTCCTTGGCCTTGCCGTAGTGCGTCATCTTGGCGAAGGCGTCGTGACTGACGCGCAGGTTGGTCATGTCGCACGCGGTCTTGCCCTTGTCCACCGAGACCCAGGGGTCGTTGACGGTGATGCCGTCCGCGTCGATGCCGGTGACGACGATCCAGTGCGGCGTGTCGTCGCCGTGGATCCAGCGGCATGTGATCAGCACGATCGGGACGAAGCCGGCGGCCAGGCGTTCGGCCAGAGCGTCGAGCGCGAGCTCGCCATGGTGGATCGGGATCGCGCGCGCCGTCGCCTCGGCCAGGTCACGCGCGTGCATCAGCCGCACGATGGCCTGGTACTCGGGCTTCTTGGCCCGCGCCAGCAGCAGCGGCCCCTTGTGGTTGCACTGCACACCGACGGCGAAGCCGCGCCGCTGCGCCGCGAGCGCCAGGCCGAGCGCCGAGCAGCCGCCGTGCCGGCCCTTCGGGCTCATGAAGATCGTGGTCGCCTCGCGCCAGATGGCGAGCTCGTCCGTGCGCGCGAGCTTGACCCGGCGATCCTGGGCGTTCATGGCCATCAGGAGCGAGGACGGCCCGCACGTGAAGTTCGTGGTCTGGCGATAGTGGCGCACGCGCCGCGTGCGTGCCCGCGCCGTCGCCACCTTGCGCTGGATCATGGCGTTTCCCCTTCAAGGGGTGCGAGCCTATGCGGGCGCGGCGCCGCGGGCTAGTGTCGTGGTTTCGAGGTTCGCTCGATTTCCGGGGCCAAGCCCGTGAGCGAACCTCGAAACCAAAACGACACTCGATTCAACAGTTTGCTGGTGTCCCCTCGATACCGAAGTTCGCCCGAAGCGTGCCTGCGAGGTCGGGTGAATTTCGGAATCGGGACACCAGCTCGTTTGCTTGTTCGGCCCCGGTGCCTTGGCTTAAGAATCGCCCGAGCGCTGCCAAGGGAGGCCCGCCATGAGCCACGACGTTGTCCATCCGGTGACCGCTGACTGGGCCAAACGCGCCTGGTGCGACGACGCCAAGTACCAGACCCTGTACAGGCGCTCGCTCGACGACCCCGACGGGTTCTGGCGCGAACAGGCCGCGCGCCTCGACTGGATCAAGCCGTTCACCAAGGTCAAGAACACGACCTTCCAGGGCAACGTTTCGATCAAGTGGTTCGAGGATGGCGTGCTCAACGCCTCGGCCAACTGCCTGGACCGGCACCTGGCCAAGCGGGGCGACCAGACGGCGATCCTGTGGGAGGGCGACGACCCCAAGGACAGCCGCGCGATCAGCTATCGCGAGGTGCACGCCGAGGTCTGCCGCATGGCCAACGTGCTAAAGGCGCGCGGGGTCAAGAAGGGCGATCGGGTGACGATCTACATGCCCATGATCCCCGAGCTCGCCTACGCGGTGCTCGCCTGTGCGCGCATCGGTGCGGTCCATTCGGTGGTGTTCGGCGGCTTCTCGGCCGAAAGCCTGGTCGGGCGCATCCATGACGCCGCGTCCGATTTCGTCATCACGGCGGACGAGGGGCTGCGCGGGGCGCGCAAGATCCCGCTCAAGGCGACCATCGACGAGGCGCTGGCGCGCTGCCCCGAGGTGCGCCATTGCCTGGTGGTCCGGCGCACCGGCGCGGCGGTCGGTTTCAAGGCCGGGCGTGATTTTTGGTACCACGACGAGCGTGCCAAGGTCGGCGCCGACTGCTCACCCGAGCCCATGGGCGCCGAGGACCCGCTGTTCATCCTCTACACCTCGGGCTCCACGGGAAAGCCGAAGGGCGTGCTGCACACGACCGGCGGCTACCTAGTCTACGCCGCGATGACCCATCAATACGTGTTCGACTACCACGACGGCGACATCTACTGGTGCACCGCCGACATCGGCTGGGTCACCGGGCACAGCTACATCCTGTATGGGCCGCTGGCGAACGGTGCGACGACGCTGATGTTCGAGGGCGTGCCCAACTACCCGACCGTGTCGCGCTTCTGGGAGGTCATCGACAAGCACAAGGTCAACACCTTCTACACGGCGCCGACGGCGATCCGCGCGGTGATGCGCGAAGGCGACGCGCCGGTCACACGCACCGCGCGCAAGAGCCTGCGCCTGCTCGGCTCCGTGGGCGAGCCGATCAACCCCGAGGCGTGGGAATGGTACTGGCGCGTGGTCGGCGACGGGCGCTGCCCGATCGTCGATACCTGGTGGCAGACCGAGACCGGCGGCATCCTGATCACGCCGCTGCCGGGGGCGACCGCGCTGAAGCCGGGCTCGGCGACCCGGCCCTTTTTCGGTGTAAAACCGATCATCGTTGACGGCGAGGGCAAGGAGCTGGCGGGCGCCACCGAGGGCAACCTGTGCATCGCTGACTCGTGGCCGGGGCAGATGCGCACGGTCTACGGTGATCACCAGCGCTTCATCGACACGTACTTCAAGACGTTCCCGGGCCGCTACTTCACCGGCGACGGCGCCCGGCGCGACGCCGACGGCTACTACTGGATCACCGGACGCGTCGACGACGTGATCAACGTCTCGGGCCATCGGCTGGGCACCGCCGAGATCGAAAGCGCGCTCGTCGCCCACCACGACGTGGCCGAGGCGGCGGTGGTCGGCTTCCCCCACGACATCAAGGGCCAGGGCATCTACGCCTACGTTACGCTCAAGACCGGGGTCGCGCCGACCGAGGACCTGCGCAAGGCGCTGGTCCAGTGGGTACGCAAGGAGATCGGCGCGCTGGCCTCGCCCGACCACATCCAGTGGGCGCCGGCCCTGCCCAAGACCCGCTCGGGCAAGATCATGCGCCGCATCCTGCGCAAGATCGCCGCCGACGAGCACGAGCAGATCGGCGACACCACGACGCTGGCCGACCCGGCCGTGGTCAAGGACCTGGTCGACAACCGGCGCGGCCGCTGAGCGACGGCCGCGCCCCGTGAACGCACCTACCCCCGAAGGGCCGCGCGCCCACGCGCCGTTCGCGTCCGACGCGGCGGTCGAGGAAATCGTCAAGGGCTTCCTCGACCGCACGCTGGTGCGGCAGCGCTGGACGCACCATGCCCATATCGTGGTGGCGATCTGGCACATCCGCCGCTACGGCGAGGCCGAGGCGCTGGCGCGCCTGCGCGACCGCATCTGGTCGTACAATCTGAGCGTCGGCACCCAGAACACCGACAGCGGCGGCTATCACGAGACGATCACGCGCTTCTTCGTCTGGCAGGTCGCGTGCTACCTGGAGGGCGCGCCGGTTGACGCCTCGTTCGTCGCGCTGGTCAACGACCTGGCCGCGCGGCCCGAGGGCGGCAAGGACTGGCCGTTCACCTACTGGAGCCGCGAGCGTCTGATGGCGGTCGCGGCGCGGCGCAGATGGGTGGAGCCCGACCTGCGGCCCATGGCCTGAGCCCGTGCCGCCCCGGCTGCGCACCGCGTTCTGGGTTCAGGTGCAGGTGCGCCGCGGCGACCAGGACCACATCCCGGTGGTGGTGACCCACAAGGGTGACGAGCAGGCGGGCACGGTGATCGTCAAGCACAACCGGCTGGGCCTGGGCTGCCACGTCTACGCCCGCACGGTGACGGCGGAAGGCACGGACGCCTGGCTCGCGGTGTTCGGCCCGGCGACCGTGGCCGAGGCGGAGGCCGACGCCTATCTGGGCCGGGCCATCGCGCGCGACCCGGACGTCTGGGTGCTCGAGGTCGAGGACCGCGACGGCCGCTACGAACTGGACGCACCGGTGGTCGGCTGACGCCTCAGTTCGGCATGGCGAGCCGCTGGGCCACGATGTGGTCCTGCAGCGCGCCGGTGGCTTGGCCGTCGACGGTCAGCCCGTTGCGCTTCTGATAGCTACGGATGGCGCCGCGCGTCTTGGGCCCGACGATGCCGTCCACCGGACCCACCGGATAGCCGAACGAGGCGAGCCCGTCCTGGATACGCAGCACCATCGCCGTGGTCGGCAGGTCGGCGCGCCATGTGTCGGCCAGCTTGTCCCCCTGGCGTTCGGACCACGCTCCATCCATGGACGCGATGCTGTCCTCGCCACGCAGCCCGGACAAAACGATCCGGATCTTCTCCTCGGCCGAATACTGCTTGCGCGTCCGACGGCGGATGTCCCGCACCGTCTGCTCCACCTCGGACATCAATGCTTGCGATTTCTGTCTCATCTCCGGTCCCTACGATGAGCCAGAAATCCTCCACTACCGAATCCCTTCAATCCGTCCCATGGGCGCTGACGTCAGACAGCACCGCCTTCGACGGTGCGCAAGCATGTCAGCGCACGGTCACCGTCGTCGCCTGGACATCCGCCCTGGCGCCTGCCGTACCGGGCGTGAAGCGCAGGTGCCCCGACCAGCGGTGCTCGATCCAGCGGAATCCGTAGAGCATCCCGTATGAGAGCAGGCAATACAGCGCGCCCACGAAGATCCAGATCTCGTAGACGGCGAACGAGCGCGAGATCAACACACGCGCCACGCCGGTCAGGTCCATGAGCGTGATGATGCTGACCAGGCTTGTGGCCTGGAACAGGAACACGACTTCGTTGGTGTAGGCGGGCAGGGCGAGCCGGAAGGCCTTGGGCAGGATGATGCGCCGTACCTGTTGCCAGTGCGACATGCCGACGGCGCGCGCCGCCTCGACCTCGCCGAGCGGTACGGCCTGGATCGAGCCACGCAGGATCTCGGCGGTGTAGGCTGCGGTGTTAAGGGTCAGCGTCAGTACCGCGCAGAAGTAAGGCTCGCGCAACAGGGTCCACAGTCCGAGCGACTCGAGCTCGGCTCGGAACTGGCCGCTGCCGTAGTAGATCAGGAAGATCTGGACCAGCAGCGGCGTACCGCGGAAGAAGAAGATGTAGCCGTAGACCGGCATCCACAGATATGGGCGCGGTGACAGCCGCAGCAGGGCGAGCGGTACGGCGCAGCACAGCCCGATGACGACGCTCAGCGCCGTGATCTCGATAGTCAGGATCAGGCCATCGATGAAGCGCGGTAGATTGTCGAGGATGGGGCTAAGGTCCATGGATCACGCCCTCCGCACGCCACGGTTGGCCCAGGCTTCGGCCCGCTGGAAGGCGATCATCGACGCAATGGTGATGGCCAGGTAAATGACCGACGCGCCGAGGTAGAACGTGAACGGCATGCGCACTGCGCGGGCGGCCACGTCCGTCATGCGCATCAGTTCGGGCAGCTGCACCACCGACATGAGAGCGGTTGCCTTGACCAGCACGAGCCAGACGTTGCCGAGCCCCGGCAGGGCGAAGCGCCACATCTGGGGCAGCAGGACGCGACGGACGAACAGGGTACGCGGCATGCCGACGGCCTTGGCCGCCTCGATCTGGCCCTTGGGGACCGCCAGATACGCGCCACGGAACACTTCGGTGGCGAAGGCGCCGTAAATGGTGCCCAGCGTGATGACGCCGGCGCTGAACGGATCGATGTCGATGCGCGTGTCCGCGCCCGTCAGCGTGCTCAGCAGATCCTGCAGCAGCGTCGTCACGCCGTAGTAGACCAGGAGGATCAGCACCAACTCAGGCACGCCCCGCACGACCGTGGTGTAGGCGTTGGCGATACCACGCGGCAGCGTCGACGACGCCAGCTTGCCCCAGGCTCCGAACAGACCAAGCGCGACCGCGACGACGCCAGCGCACAAGGCGACCGGAATGGTCACCATCAGGCCCTCGACGAAGACCCAGCCGTAGCCCTTGAAGTCGATCATGCCCGCACCGCTTCCCGGACGGCGACACCGAGACCGCCCGAAACGCGATCGCCGCCGCCCGCGCCGGTGACGCGAACGGCGGCGACCACTGTCTTGTGCCGCGCGGCGGCCTACATGCCCGCCTCGCCGTAGACATCGAAGGCGAAGTACTTGTCGTTGATCGCCTTGTAGGTGCCGTCCTCGCGGATCGTCTTGATCGCCGCGTTGAAGGCTTCAACCAAGTCCTGCTCGCCCTTGCGGATCGCGATGCCCGCGCCTTCGCCGAACCACTTCGGATCGCTGTAGCCCGACCCAACCAGTTCGCAACATGCGCCGCCCTCGGTCTTGATGAAGCCCTCGTCCAGGGCGACTGAATCCGCCAACACTAGGTCCAGCCGGCCGGCCGCCAGGTCGGCGTTGGCCTCGTCCTGAGTCGCGTAGACGCGGATGTCCGCGTTGGGAAAATTGTCGCGCAGGAAGTTCTCGTGGATGGTCGCGCGCTGGGCGCCGATCACCTTGCCGGCGAGCCCATCGGCCGTGAACTCGAACGTCGTTCCCTTGGTGGCAGCGAACATCGCCGGCGTGTTGTAGTACTTGCCGGTGAAATCGACCTTCTCCTTGCGTTCCTCTGTGATGGACATCGAGGCGATGATCGCATCGTATTTCTTCGCGATAAGGCCCGGGATCATGCCATCCCAATCCTGCACGACGAACTCGCACTCAAACTGGGCAACCTCGCACAGCGCCTTGGCGATGTCGACATCGAAGCCCACCAGCTCGCCGTTGGGGTCGATCGAGTTGAACGGTGGATAGGCCCCCTCGGTACCGATCAGCACCTTGCGCATCTGGGCCTCGGCGGTCCCCGCGGCGAGGCCGAGGGCCAGCAGCGCGGCCATGACGTATGTCAGTCTCTTCACGGTGTTTCTCCCCTTCGTGGTGTCAACGAATACGGTTCCGGCCATCCCCGAGCCCAACATCGTCAGAGCAACCGGGCCAGGAATTGCCGGCATCGCTCGGACTTGGGGTTGCCGAACACGCTCTCCGGCAGGCCCTGCTCCTCGATCCGGCCAGCGTGCAGGAAGATTACGTCCGACGCGACTTCGCGAGCAAAGCCCATCTCGTGGGTGACCACGATCATGGTCCGCCCTTCGTCGGCGAGCTGACGCATGACGCGCAGCACCTCGCCCACCAGTTCGGGATCGAGCGCCGAGGTCGGCTCGTCGAACAGCATCACGTCGGGTTCCATGGCCAGCGCGCGCGCGATCGCCGCGCGCTGCTGCTGGCCGCCCGACAGATGGGACGGGTAGTGGCCGAGCTTGTCGCCGATGCCGACCTTGTCGAGCAGGGTCTTGGCCGCCTCGACGGCCTGGGCCTTGGGCTTCTTCAGCACGTGGACCGGCGCCTCGATCACGTTCTCGAGCACCGTCATGTGCGACCACAGGTTGAAGCTCTGGAACACCATGCCGAGGCGGGCGCGGAGCCGGTCCACCTGGCGTTGATCCGCCGGCACGGCGTGGCCGGCGCGCGTCTGGCGCATGCGGATCAGCTCGCCGCCCACGGTGACGCGGCCCGAATCCGGTGTCTCCAGCAGGTTGATGCAGCGCAGGAATGTGGACTTGCCCGAGCCTGAACCGCCGATCATGGCGATCACGTCGCCGACCTTCGCGGTCAGCGACACACCCTTCAGCACCTCGAGCGGGCCGAAGCTCTTGTGCAGGTCCTCGACCCTCAGCGCCTCGGCCCCGGCCGACTTGCCGTTGGCTTCGCCCATGCCCTCGCCTCCCCGGCCCGGGCTCGCGCGGCCCGGGCTCGCGCGGCCCGTTCACCGGCGGCGCGAGCCTAGTCCGTTTCCGGGCCCCGAGTCACGGGGCGGATCGGCCCTAGTCGGTGCTGGGCTCGGGCTCGGGCAACGGTTCCGGCCCGCTGACCGAGGCAAAGGCGTCGCCCGGACGAACCAGCAGATCCATGTCACGGCCGAAGAACATGCCGTGCGTGCGCGCCTTCACGGGCGCGCGGGCACGCGCCGGGTCGTCGGCGACGGGATCGACGATCTCGGCCACCACCTCGCCCTCGGCGACCTCCTCGCCCAGCGCCTTGCGAAAGACCGCGATGCCGCCGATCGGCGCGCGCAGATGGTCCAGCCCGTCGGCGGGCGCCGCCGTGCCGGCCAGCGCCGGCAGCGGCCCAGGGTCGCCGGCCACGATGCCGCGCCGCTGCATGAAGCGGAACAGATTGAGCGCGTCGTTGCCCGACAGGGCATCGTCCGCCTGGTTGTGGCCGCGCAGCTCCAGCGTGACGCCCAGGCACGACGGCGGGATCGGCCGGTCAGGGAATGCCTTGGCCAACGCCAGCCAGGGCGCGCCGTTGGCCTCGTCGAACGAGTGGCCGTCGTCGCGCGACCAAGTCAGCACGCGGCGGCAACCCAACTGCGCTGGCAGGTCGCTGGAACCCGGCCAGAACGCCTCGGGCATGTACAGATAGAGCACGGCCTCGCCGTGGCTGTGCAGGTCCAGCACGATGTCGGCGTCGACCGAATGGCTCAACAGAGCCTTGCGCAGCGAATCCATCTCGGAACGCGCGTCTAGGTCGGCCACCGCCGCCAACAGCGCCTCGCGCACGGCCGCCACATTGGCCTCGGCCGCCTCACCCAGGCGGTTGCCCAGCTGCTTGGCCGCCGTGTCCGCCAGGCGCGAAAAGCCGCGGTTGAAGTTGCCGGCGCCGGCCAGCTCGAAGCGCCCCACCTGCTTGCCGTTGATGGATTGGCCCAGGCCGATCGGGTTGGCGGTCGGCACGACGACGATCTCGCCCTTGATGGCGCCCGCCGCCTCGGCGTCGTCCAGCCGTCGGACCAGATGGTGCAACACCAGGATGCCGGGCAGTTCATTGGCGTGTAGGGCCGCCTGCAGGTAGATCTTGGGCCGTGCGCCGGCCAGGCCGTAGCGCCGCACCGCAAGATGGCGGGTGGTGCCCGGGCTCGGGCTGATCAGCGGCACGCGCGTCGTCGTCGGCATGGCGGCTCCCCGTTACGTCCGATCCTGGTGCCCCTGGGCGGCGGGGCTGTCAAGGCCGCGCTTGCGGGGGCGCGCGGCGATCGGCTAAGCGAAGAACGAGGAGCAGCGCCCGTGACCACCGACATCCTGATCATCGGCGCCGGGATCGCCGGCGTCACGGCCGCCTATTTCCTGGCGCCCAAGCACCGGGTCGTCATCCTGGAGCGCGAGCCCCAGCCCGGCTACCATACGTCGGGCCGCTCGGCGGCGCAGTTCGCCGAGGCGTTCGGCTCGCCCATCGTGCGGGCGCTCGCGCGCGCCAGCCGCGGCTTCTTTGAGCGGCCGCCGCCAGGCTTCGCCGATCATCCGCTGCTGACGCCGCGCGCCTCCCTGGTCGTCGCGCGCGCCGGGCAGGAGGCCGAACTGGTCGCCGAGCAGGTGGCGTGCGCCGCCATTGGAATCGTCACGGACCTGGTCGACGAGGCGGGGGCGCGCCGCCTGTTCCCGCCGCTGGCGCGCGGCCTCTACTCGGCCGGGCTCAGTGAGCCGGGCGCGGGCGATCTGGACGTGGACGCGCTGTTGCAGGGGTATCTGCGCGGGGCGCGTGCCGCGGGCGTGCGACTGGTCACCGACGCCGAGGTGACGGCGCTCGAGCGCCGCGCTGGCCAATGGCACGCGCGCACCCGCGCCGGCGACTTCGCGGCGCCCATCGTGATCGACGCCGCCGGCGCCTGGGCCGATGCGATCGCGCGCCTGGCCGGCGCCCGCCCGCTCGGCCTGGTGCCGAAGCGGCGCACGGCGCTGGTCTTCGCCGCACCGGCGGACACCGGCGACACGTCCGCCTGGGCCCACACCGGCGACGCCGACGAGACGTGGTACGTCAAGCCGCAGCGTGGCGCGTTCATGGGCAGCCTGTCCGACGCCACGCCCGATGAACCACGCGACGCCTGGCCCGACGACCTCGACGTGGCCCAGGCGGTGGCGAACATCGAGGCCGCGACGAACTTGCGCGTCGGCCGGCCGATCCGGTCGTGGGCCGGCCTGCGCTCGTTCGTGCCGGATGGCACGCCCGTGGCCGGCTTCGCGGCGGACGCCGAGGGGCTGTTCTGGCTGGCGGGCCTGGGCGGTGTCGGCATGTTGACCTCGCCGGCCATGGGCCACGCCGTCGCGGGCCTGATTGCCGTCGGCGACGTGCCGGCTGAGCTGTACGCGTTCGGCGTCACGGCGGCGACACTGTCGCCCGCCCGGCCGGGTCTGTGACCGCGGTTTTCCTGCGCAACGCGGTCGACGGCGGCCCGGCCCGGCTCTACCGCGATCCCAAGGACGTCCTGACGTGCCGGACACCCGAGGACGTGCCGCGCACCTTCGCGGCGATCGAGCAGGCGCTCGACCAGGGCCTGCACGTGGCTGGCGCGTTCGCCTACGAACTCGGCCATGTTCTGGAGCCGCGCCTGGCGCCCCTGTTGCCACAAGCGCGCGACGAGCCCCTGATCCACGTGGGCGTGTTCGGCGCGCCGGATGTCGTGGCCGATCACGACGCGTTCGTGGCCGGGCACGCCGGCCCGACCCGGCCAATCGTGCCGGCCTGGGGCGAGACCCGCGCCGCCTACGGCGCCAAAATCCGACGCATCCTTGACTACATCGCCGCGGGCGACGTCTACCAGATCAACCATACCTTCCCGGTCCGTTTCCCGTGGGACGCCGGGCCCTGGGCGCTCTATGCCCGGCTCGCGGCGCACCAGAGGGTCGCCCACGGCGGCGTGCTCGATCTCCCCGAGCTTCGCGTCGCGTCGCTGTCTCCCGAGCTGTTCTTCGCCAAGGCGGGCTCGCGCATCGTGGCCAGGCCCATGAAGGGTACGGCGCCGCGCGGCGCGGACGCGGCGGCCGATGCGGCGCTGGCCGCGGGCCTGGGCACGGACGCCAAGAACCGTGCCGAGAACCTGATGATCGTCGACCTCATCCGCAACGACCTCGGGCGCATCGCGACCATCGGCAGCGTGCGCGTGGAACGCCTGTTTCAGGTCGAGACCTACGCGACGCTGCACCAGATGACCTCGACGGTCGCGGCCGAGGTGTCGCCGGGCGTGCCGCTGCTCGACCTGTTCCGCGCGCTCTTTCCGTGCGGCTCGGTGACGGGGGCGCCGAAGATCCGCGCCATGGAGATCATCGCCGAACTCGAACGGCGCCCGCGCGGCGTCTACTGCGGCGCGCTCGGCTGGATCGCGCCCGACCGCACCATGGCGTTCGCCGTGCCGATCCGCACGGTCGCCCTGGGCGAGGGGCGCGCCACCATGGGCATCGGCAGCGGCATCGTCGCCGATTCGGAGCCCGACCACGAGTACGACGAATGCCGGCTCAAGGCGGCGTTCCTGACCGCGCTGCCCCCCGCCTAGCCACTGTCGCGCGGCAGGATGGCC
>Ga0194132_10001640_pt1 | contig 44896 bp, 43 predicted proteins | sample TA2KigOf80mmetaG_FD_148612 | JGI IMG/M metagenome (GOLD analysis project Ga0194132, IMG submission 148612) | Freshwater microbial communities from Lake Tanganyika, Tanzania - TA2015054 Kigoma Offshore 80m | ecosystem: Environmental > Aquatic > Freshwater > Lake | place: Tanzania: Lake... | reverse complement strand
GCCGCCGGTCGGTGGTCGCAGCGGCGCCGTGGCGACGCTCGCCGGGTCCGCGTCGTGGCGACAGCGGACCCGGCGAGCGGCACGGCACCCCGGCGCCCGCTCATGGCGTGGTGAAGATCTGCGTCGTGTAGCGGATGCGATCCTTGCCGAGGATCAGGATGCCGTGCGTCCCGGACGGACCGGCCAGGCTGCCGCTCGGCAGCGGCACGCTGCAGATGATCGCGCCCGCGGCGGTGGTCGTCGCCGAGCACGGCAGGACCCGCTTCCCGCTCGTTCCGGCGATGTAGTAGAACGACTTGGCGGTGCTCTGCGGCCTGAAGCCGTAGGCGCGAATGGTGACCATCGACCCGGGCTGCGCCACCGAGGGGTTCACCGCGACGCCGGTCTCGAAATCCCACGCGGTGGTCACGGCGCTGGCCGTGATCGCGAAGTCGTCGACGTTCACCTGGCCGCCGCCCGTCACCGGGCCCCCGAGGCGGAACAGCAGATTGCCGCCGGCTGAAGAGTCGTTGCGGATCGCGGCGTTCGGGAAGTTCAGCAGGACCTGCGCCCAGGTGCAGGGCGTCCCTTGCGAGCAGACGGAGTTGCCCGGCGTACCGGTCGCCCACCAGGTCCCCGCGAGCGCGTTCACCGCGGTCCAGGTGTCGAGCGCCGGCGGCGTCGCGATGTACGTCACCAGACGGCCCTGCCAGGCGGTGCTGAGGTCGGTCGAGTCGTAGTCGACGTCGAACTGCAGCGGCGGCGCCTCGGCGCCGCCGATCGACGAGACTTAGCGCGAGTATTCGAGCTGGGTGATGTTGTCGAGGCGGGTTCCCTTGTAGAGCGCGCTTCCGAACGAGGCGCGGCCGGTCGCGTCGACCGTCAGCTCGGCGCTGCCCGCCCCGACCGGCAGCACCCCCGGACCCGGCACGAACGCGACGGTGCCGACCGACCCACTCGGGCCTTCGTTGCCGCCGAACCAGTTGTCGAGCGAGAGCTGATTCACCACCTCCGCCGCCGCCGCAGGGCCAGCGCCCACGGCGACGAGCGTGGCCGCGGCGGCGGCGAGGATCGTCATGCGGGTGTTCGACATCGAACTCGTGCCTTTCCCTGGCATCAGAGCCCCGGCGCACCGAGATCAGGTACAATTTTGATGGTCCGGGCAGGCGCGCTGTTTCGGACGCGTCTCCGGGATCTCCCGGACGTCAGTGAACGAGTTAGTCAGGATAAAATAGAGCTGCACACGGACGACTCCGCGACGAGCGACTGCCGGGGCCGGGGCCGCACCAGCCACGGAGGAGCCTGAATGAGAAAGATCTGGTCTTACAGATTTGGTCTTACCAGTTGACCAGCGGACCTCGGTCGACTATTCCGACCTCGTGCTCCAGCCCGTGCGCAGGCGATCCCTGTCCGATGCCGTGTTCGATCAGCTCCGCGAGCAGATCGTCAGCGGCGCGATGCAGGCCGGCGACCCGCTGCCCGCCGAGCGCGCCCTCTGCGAGACCCTCGGGGTGAACCGGGGAGCGGTCCGCGAGGCCCTGAAGCGGCTCTCGCAGGCCCGCCTGGTCGCGGTCCAGCACGGCGGCGCGTCCCGCGTGCTCGACTACCGGGCGTCCGCGGGCCTCGAGCTGCTGCCGGACCTGCTCCTGACCGACGCCGGCGGCTTCGACCCCGTCGTCGTCCGCAGCGTCGTCGAGATGCGCTCGGCACTCGCGCCGGACATCGCGCGACTCGCCGCCCTGCGCGGCGGGACGGCGGTCGCCGACGCGCTCGACGCGATCGTCGAGCGAATGGACGCGGCCGCCGGCGACCTGCCCTCGCTACAGGCGCTGGCGATGAACTTCTGGTCGGCGCTCGTCGACGCGACCGGGAACGTCGCCTACCGCCTCGCCTACAACTCGCTGCGCGACACGTACGCGAAGTGCATGGACCTGCTCACCGGCGTCCTCGCCGGTGAGCTCGACGACCCGACGGGCTACGGCGCGATCGCCGCGGCGATTCGGCGCGGCAACGGAGCGACGGCGGAGCACCACGCGCGCGAGCTCACGCGACGCGGCGAGCGCAGCCTGCTCGACGCGGTCGCCGCGCTGAGCGCACGCGACGACACCTCTCCGGTACCGAGCGCGCGCAACGACACCCCGCTGACGCTGAGCGCGCTCGAGGACACCCCTCGGGTGCCGAGCGCACGCGACGGCGGCCGCCCGGTGCCGAGCGCACGCGACGAGACCCCGCCGGTCACGACTTCCCCGAGGAGACGGCCATGAGAACCAGCGAGAGCCCCACCACGCTCACCGACGCCTTCCGCCGCTTCTTCGACTTCCTGAGCCCGCGCGTGGTCGCGGGCGCATGCGCGATCGCCGTCGCGGTGCGGCTCGCGCTCGGCGACTGGACCGTCTGGGACGCGGCGATCGTGCTCGGTCTCGTCGCGCTCTGGCCGCTGCAGGAGTGGCTGATCCACGTCTTCATCCTGCACTACCGGCCGGTCACCGTGCGCGGCCGAACGCTCGACTTCGCCGTGCCGCGCTCGCACCGCCGCCACCACCGCGACCCGTGGAACATCGACATCCTGTTCATCCCGTCGCACGTCTTCCTCTACGCGATCCCGCTGCAGCTCGCGCTGTGGATCGGCCTCGCGCCCACGCTGCCCCTCGCCTTCACCGGGCTCGCGGCATTCCACGTTCTGACGCTGCACTACGAGTGGGTGCACTACCTGGTGCACACGCGCTACCGTCCGAAATCGTGGCTTTACGATCGCCTGTGGCGCAACCACCGCCTGCACCACTGCAAGAACGAGCGCTACTGGTTCGGCGTCACGATGCTGTCCGGCGACCGCCTGATGCGTACGGCGCCGGCGCTGGACGACGTACCGACGTCGAGCACCTGCCGGACGCTCGGCCTCGAGGACGGCCTCGACGTCGGCGCCCGCGCCGCCTGACGCCGGGGCTTCACTCCACTGGCCCTGCCCGGTATCGCTGAGGCGTTGACGCTCCCCCTCGCCGTCCCGCCGATCGAAGGCTCCTGCGACCCGCGCTTCGCGCGCGTGCGCGAGGCCTTCGCGGGCAACTTCGCCGAGCACGGCGAGGTCGGAGCGGCGGTGGCCGTCGCGGTGGACGGCCGTACCGTCGTCGATCTCTGGGCCGGCCACGTCGACGCCGCGCGACGGACGCCGTGGCAGGGCGACACGCTGGTCAATGTGTTCTCGGTGACCAAGGCCCGCACCACGATCTGTGCCCTGCGCCTCGTCGAGCGCGGCGCGCTCGACCTCGACGCTCCGGTCGCGCGGCTGTGGCCGGAGTTCGCCGCGGCCGGCAAGAGCGCGATCACCCTGCGGCAGATCCTCGCGCACCGCGCCGGCCTGCCTGCGGTGCGCGCGCCGCTCCGCGAAGGGGCGATGCTCGACTGGACCGCGATGACGGCGGCGCTCGCGGGTCAGGAGCCCTGGTGGAGCCCCGGCGAGCGACACGGCTATCACGTCACCACGTTCGGCTTCCTCGCCGGCGAGCTGATCCGCCGCGCGAGCGGGGTCAGCGTCGGCGCGCTGCTGCGCGACGAGGTCGCCCGCCCGCTGGGCGCGGACGTCCACATCGGCCTGCCACCCACGCAACACGGTCGCGTCGCCGAGTTCCTCTGGACGGCGAACGTGCCGCCCGCACCGCCCGACCCCGCGTCGCTGCCCGGCGATCTCGCCCTGCAGTGGAACACCTACTTCAACCCGCCGGGCATCTCGGGCTCCGGCGGCTGGGTGAACCGCGCCGACTGGCGGCTCGGCGAGGTGCCGAGCACCAACGGCCACGCGACGGCGCGCGGCATAGCGCGCGTGTTCGCAGCCCTCGCCGCGCACGGATCGATCGACGGCGTCCGGATGCTCGCACCCGAGACGATCGCCGCGGCGACCGTCGAGCACTCGTGCGGCGACGACCTCGTGCTGAACCGTCCGTCGCGCTTCGGGCTCGGCTTCCAGCTCACCCAGCCCGAGCGTCCGCTCGGGCCGAACGCGCACGCGTTCGGCCACTTCGGATCGGGTGGCGCGCTCGGATTCTGCGACCCCGACGTGCGGCTGTCCTTCGGCTACGTCATGAATCACATGGGGCCGCGCTGGCAGAACCCGCGCAACGCGGCACTGATCGAGGCGCTGTACGCGTCCCTCTGAGCCGCGATCGTCCCGGCCCCGCGGATGCCGATGGACGCCGGGCCGCGATTCACGGCGGGAATGCGTCCGGACACGCCTTGCCGGATGAAGCCTGCGCCCGGAAGTTCGTCATTGTGCAGCACGACGCAGCGAGGAGACGGGCCTCTTGAAGACTGAGCAACGCAACGGCGGCATCCTCCTCCACCCGACGTCCCTTCCGGGGCCGTACGGCATCGGCGACCTCGGCGCGGAGGCGCGTGCCTTCGTCGACTTCCTGGTTCGCGCCGGCCAGACGCTCTGGCAGGTGCTGCCGCTCGGCCCGACCGGGTATGGCGACTCGCCCTACCAGTGCTTCTCGGCATTCGCCGGCAACCCGCTGCTGATCAGCCTCGAGACGCTGGTCGAGGACGGGCTCCTCGAGCCCGAGGACCTCCACGACGCGCCCGCGCTTCCCGACGACCGCGTCGACTACGGCGCGGTCATTCCCTGGCGGACGGCACTTCTCGCGCGCGCCGCGGAGCGCTTCTTCGATGGCGCGGACGCCGACCTCGGACAGGACTTCGACGCGTTCTGCGCGGCGCAGGCACCGTGGCTCGACGACCACGCGCTGTTCATGGCGCTCAAGGAGCAGCACGCGCTCGCGACCTGGAGTACCTGGCCGGCCGAGCTGGTCACGCGCGACCCACTGGCGCTCGAGGCGGCGCGCGCACGCCTCGCGAACGCCGTTGCCAAGCATAAGTTCTGCCAGCTGGTGTACTTCCAGCAGTGGGCGGCGCTGCGGCGCTACGCGAACCAGCGGGGCGTGCGCATCATCGGCGACATCCCGATCTTCGTCGCCTACGACAGCGCCGACGTCTGGGCGAACCCCGAGCAGTTCTTTCTCGACGAAAAGGGCCGCCCGACCGTCGTCGCCGGCGTGCCGCCCGATTACTTCAGCGCCACCGGACAGCTCTGGGGCAACCCGCTCTACCGCTGGGACGTGATGGCGGAGCGCGGCTACGACTGGTGGCTGGCCAGGCTCCGCATGTCGTTCACGCAGCTCGACGTGCTGCGCATCGACCACTTCATCGGCTTCCACCGCTACTGGGAGATCCCGGCGCGCGCGAAGACCGCGGCGAAGGGCCGCTACCGGCCGGGACCGGGCGCGGCGTTCCTCTCGGCGGCGCGCGAGGCGCTCGGCGACCTGTCGATCATCGCGGAAGACCTCGGCGCGGTCACTCCCGAGGTGGAGTCGCTGCGCGACCGGTTCGAGCTGCCGGGCATGAAGGTCCTGCAGTTCGCGTTCGACGGCGACGCCACGAACCCGTTCCTGCCGCACAACTATCCGAGGCGGTGCGTGGCCTACAGCGGTACGCACGACAACGATACCACCGCCGGGTGGTTCGCGAAGGCGTCGCCGGACGAGCGGGCGCGCGTGCAGCGCTACTTCGCCCGCAGCGGCGAGGACGTCGCCTACGATTTCATCCGCGGCGTGATGAGCTCCCGCGCCGACACCGCGATCGTGCCGCTGCAGGACGTGCTCTCGCTCGGCAGCGAGGCCCGGATGAACACTCCCGGCATCGCCGGGGGCAACTGGCAGTGGCGCTTCCGCTCCGGCGACCTGCGCGACTGGCACGTCGGGCGTCTCGCCGAGATGGCCGAGCTGTACGGCCGCGCGCCGGCGCAGCGGGGGCCCGGAAGCACGCCGGCGGCGGCGGCCGGCACGGCCGCACCCGACGCGTCCGGCGCCGAGCGCCGGTAGGGATCTCGTCGCGAACGGGCTGCCGCCGCGCGCACCGGCCTCGCGATCGGGTCGACGGCGCCCGTGCCGGCTTCGCGATCGGGTCGACGGCGCCCGTGCCGGCTTCGCGATCGCGTCGACGGCGCCCGTGCCGGCTTCGCGATCGCGTCGACGGCGCCCGTGCCGGCTTCGCGATCGCGTCGACGGCGCCCGTGCCGGCTTCGCGATCGCGTCGACGGCGCCCGTGCCGGCTTCGTCGACCACGGCCTCGACGACGACCCTGCAGGTCCACCGGGATGCGCCGGCGCGCGCGCGTGGTACCGTGCGGCGTTCGATGGACGCCACGACGAAGACCGGACCGCGGCCGTGACCGCGCTGCTCGCGGCAGGCGGCGCCTTCCTGCTCGCCGTCATCTGGATGGACCTGATGTTCGACGTGCAGGCGCTGCGTTCGCCGCGTGGCGCACCGCTGCCGGACGCCGCGCTCGGGTCGATCGCCGCGTACTACCGGCGCGTCACGACCGACGCGCGGCCGATGAACCAGCTCGTCGCGGCCGTCATGACCGTGACCGTCCTCGGCTCGCTGCAGCAGGTCGCGAGCGGCGACGGCGCCTTCACGTGGCGGCTCGTGGCGCTGCTGCTCTGCGTCGTGCCGATCGTGCTCGCGACGGGCCGCGTGTTCCCGAATGCGGCGCGCCTCGGCACCGGTCGGGAGCCTCGCGTGGTCGAGGAAGCGCTCGCGCGGGAGATCGCGGTGGCGCACGTCTGGTGCTTCGCCGCGATGCTCGCGTTCGTCGCGATCCAGCTCGGCCGCGCGAGCTGAGCCTCTGCCGACCGGCCGCGGCGGTGCGCACGCGCTCCCGCGTGATAAGGTCCGCGCTCCCCTCACGATGCCGTCGCGCGCGGCCGGAGAGCTCGCATGGTCAAGTTCGACAATCGCATCACCCGCATGCTCGGCGTCGAGATCCCGATCGTGCAGGCGCCGATGGGCTGGATCGCGCGCGCGCAGCTCGCGTCGGCCGTGTCCCGCGCAGGCGCACTCGGCATCATCGAGACCTCGTCCGGCGAGCTCGACGCGATCCGCGGCGAGATCCGCAAGATGCGCGAGCTCACCGACCGGCCCTTCGGCGTCAACATCGCGCAGGCGTTCGTGCGCGATCCCGCCATCGTCGACTTCGTGATCGAGCAGGGCGTGCGCTTCGTCACGACGTCGGCCGGCGATCCGACGAAGTTCACGAGGCAGCTGAAGGCCGCGGGCCTCACCGTGTTCCACGTCGTGCCGACGCTGCGCGCCGCCCTGAAGGCCGTGGATGCGGGAGTCGACGGCCTCGTCGTCGAGGGTGGCGAGGGCGGCGGCTTCAAGAACCCGAACCCGGTCTCGACCATGGTGCTGCTGCCGCTGGTGCGCTCCAAGGTCGACGTGCCGATCGTCGCGGCGGGCGGCATTTGCGACGGCATGTCGATGGCGGCGGCGTTCGCGCTCGGCGCCGAGGGCGTGCAGATGGGCACGCGCATGGTGTCGGCCGCGGAGTCTCCGGTCGGTCAGGGCTGGAAGGACGCGATCGTCGCGGCAGAGGAGACCGGCACGGTGTTCCTCCGCCAGGAGCGCGGGCCCGCGCTGCGCGCGCTCCGCACCGAGCGCACCACGCGCCTCGAGCGCGGTGAGGGCAACGCGATGGCCGACCTCGTCTCGGGCGTGCGCGAGGTGTACTTCGAGGGCAACGTCGAGGCGGGCGTGGCGCTGTCGGGCGAGGTCGCGGGGCGCATCGAGAGCGTCGCGCCGGTCGCGGACATCGTCGCCCGGACCGTCCGCGAGTACGCGGCGACGGTGGTGCGGCTCGCGGAGTCGATGCGCGGCTGACCGCGAGCACGGCGACGTCGCGACGACGTGTCAGGCACGCGTTGCCGCGTACAGCGCCGCGAATGACGTGCCGCGCGCCTTCTCCGCGACGATGCGCTCCGACCCGCGGCGCACCAGCGGGTGCTGGTGATCGTCCATCGCGCTCGCGTAACTCGGCCGGCCGCGTAGCCGCTCCCAGTACGCCGCGACCGCGGGCCGCGGCACGATCAGCTCCGCGACCCAGTCCGCCTCGCGCAGACGCTCGAGAATCACGGCCCAGCTCACGTCGGCGAGCGTGAGCTGCGCGCCGGTGATCCACGGTCCGCCGCTCTGCGCGAGCTGCTGCGCGAGCGCGTCGAGGTGGCGCTCCATGTGGCGACGGCTCGCGAGCACGGTCTTCCGCACCGGCAGCAGCGACGGCACGCCCGCGAGGCCCTTCGCCTTCAGCAGAAGGAACACCAGCGGCCGCTGCTTCAGGCGGTGAAACAGCAGGCCCTCGAGGATCCGGCGCGTCGGGATGTCGCGGATCATCGCCGCGAAGAGCGGCACCGTGAGGCCGGCGACGCAGTTGCCGGCCGAGGCCTCGAACGCCTGCGTCGGGTCGTCGCCGGTGAGCGACGAGCGGTCGATCCACTGCTGCATGACGGCGCGGGTCGGCTCGTCGGGCGGGACGAGCGCGCCGGGCGCCGCCGCGTGGCGCGCGGCGTACAGCAGGATGTCGTGCGACTCGTAGACGGGATGCCCGTCGTGCACGAGAACCGGCACCAGCGCCGCCGGATTGACGGCCAGGAAGCGGCGGCTCAGCGTCTCGTAGCTGCCGGTCTCGATGAGATCGACGTGGTGGCTCGCGTACGGGATGCCGAGCTCCGCGAGACACATGCGGATCTTCTTCGAGCACAGCGAGAAGTCGTTGTGGTACAGCTCGAACTCCACGTCGTGCGGGAGCGCGCGGTCCGCGTGCAGCCCGCCCGCCATCGCGTGCGTGCGGCGCAGCCCGCGCTCGCGCCAGTACCAGGCGCCCGCGCCGAGTGCGGCAACGGCCGCCAGCGGGCCGATCACCGCTTGGCCCTCCGTGCGCGAGCCTGCTCGCGGGCGGGCGCGACCGGGAAGAACATGCGCTCGAGCGTCGCGACGTGCTCGTCGATCAGCGCGTCGCCGCACGGATCCGATCCGGTCAACAGCTCGAACTCTGCGCGCATGACGTAGGGCGACGTCGCGGCGCCGATCAGGATGTAGTGCAGGTGCGCGGGGCGTCCGGCGGGACCGAGGCCTTTCCTGCGCGCGTCGACGGTGATCGCATTGACGAAGTCGTACATCGGGCGCACGTGCGTCTCGACGAGCCACGCGAGACGGTCGCTGCTCGTGAACGCCACCTGCATCATGAAGCGGTGCAGCGCGGGGCGCTCCGCCGAGAAGCGCACGAACTCGCGTAGCACGAGGCGCAGCTGCGTCGCGCGGTCCACGCCGTCGAGCCCGTCGAGGCGCTTGCCGATGCGCGACGTCAGCTCGCCGAAGATGCGGTCGGCCGCGGCGCGCCACAGCGCGTCCTTGGTGGTGAAGTGGTAGGGCAGCGCCGCGAGCGCGACGCCGGCGCGGCGCGCGATCTCGCGCGTGCTGGCACCCTCGAAGCCGAGGTCACCGAACACCGCGAGCGCCGCTTCGACGAGGCGCTCGCGCGTGTCCACGCTGCGCCGCTGCGGGCGGCGCTCGGGCTTCGCCGTGCACTGCGACCCGCGCCGGGAGCGGGGCGGCGGCGCCGGACGGACGGGGCGCGCCGGCTTTGCGGAACGGGCTTGACGCATCGCCGCGAGATATTGTACGAACGTACTGATCTGTCGACCTCTCCCGTACGGGCGTACACGAGGCGAAACATCGACATGGACTTCCGCGAAGCGGCACGTGTGCTCGATCCCGGCCAGCTCCACCTCGGGATGGGCATCGAGCGGCTCGCGTCGGGGGGTGCTGTGCTGCGCAGCCACCTCTGGATCGGACAGGACCTCGCGGGCATGGCGCCCCCGGAGGCCATCGCGGAGATCGCCACCGAGGAGCTCGGCTTCGGGCTCCTGCGCCACGCCTACAACGAGATGAGCTTCCTCGCGCGCTTCCTGCCGTCGCTCTGCGTCGCGGCGAACCGCGCGACGGAGCGTCCGGTGCTGCCGGGGGCGGCATGAGGAGCCGGGAAGGAGCGAACGCATGAGCCACGAAGACCGCCAGAAGGCCCTCGATCCGAAGCGCGGACGGCTCGCGCCGACCAAGCTCGCGCACGTGGTGCGGCGCACCTCCCGCTTCCCGGAGATGCTGCGCTGGCACGAGATCGTCTTCGGCGCCTACCCCGTCTACGCCGACGACACGATCGCGTTCGTCACCTACGACGACGAGCACCACCGCTTCGCCTTCGTCAACATGCCCGGCCTGCCCGACCAGCCCGAGCTCGCCACGGGCACCGATCACGTCGCCTTCACGCACGCGTCGCTCGGCGACCTGCTCTACACCTACGAGCGCCTGAAGGCCGAGGGCATCGTGCCGTTCTGGTGCATCAACCACGGCGTGACGACGTCGCTGTACTACAAGGACCCGGACGGGAACCGCATCGAGTTCCAGGCCGACAACTTCCCGACCGTCGCGGAGGGCAACGCGTGGATCCGCAACAGCGACTTCGCGTCGAACCCGATCGGCGTGATCTTCGATCCCGACGACCTGCTGGCGCGCTTCAAGGCCGGCGAGCCGCTCGAGAAGCTCGTCGTGCGCCCGCCGCTGCCCGAGGGCAAGGGCCCGTCCGACATGCTTCGCTTCTGAGGAGGCCCTCATGACCAGCGAGACGGACGTCCTGGTCGTCGGCTGGGGTCCCGTCGGGCAGACGCTTGCGATCCTGCTCGCCGGGCACGGCTGGCGGGTCACCGCGCTCGAGAGGCAGCCGGCGCCCTACCCGCTGCCGCGCGCGGTGCACTTGGACCACGAGACGGCGCGCATCCTGCAGGCGGCCGGCGTCGCCGACGCGATGGCCGACGGTCGCATCGAGACGGCCGACTTCTACGAGTGGCGCAACGGCAAGGGCGACGTGCTGCTGCGCTTCACCAGCCGGCCGATGGGCATCTGCGGCTGGCCCGAGGCGAACATGTTCGCGCAGCCGGAGCTCGAGGGGCTGCTCGACGCGAAGGCGCGCTCGCTCGCGAACGTGACGCTGCTGCGCGGACACGAGGTCGCGTCGGTCGTCGAGCGCGACGGCGGCGTCGACGTCGCGGCACGCACCGCCGACGGCGCCACGGCGGAGTTCCGCGCGCGCTTCGTCGTCGGCTGCGACGGCGCGAACAGCTTCGTGCGCACGTCGATCGGCGCGCCGGTCACCGACCTCGGCTTCTTCTACGACTGGCTGATCGTCGACGTGCGGCCGCACGTGCCGAAGCTGTGGTCGCCGCTCAACATCCAGATCTGCGACCCGACGCGACCGACCACGCTGGTCTCCGGCGGACCGGGACGCCGGCGCTGGGAGTTCATGCGGCTGCCCGGCGAGGCGATCGAGGACCTGAACCGCGCGGACACCGCGTGGCGTCTGCTCGCGCCATGGGACGTGCACCCCGGCAACGCCGACCTCGAGCGCCACACGGTCTACCGCTTCCAGGCACGCTGGGTCGACAGCTGGCGCAAGGGCCGCGTGCTCCTAGCCGGCGACGCCGCGCACCAGACGCCGCCGTTCGCCGGACAGGGCATGTGCGCCGGGCTGCGCGACGCGATGAATCTCGCGTGGAAGCTCGACCTCGTCCTCCGCGGACACGCGCCCGACGCGCTGCTCGACACCTACGCGGAGGAGCGCCGGGCTCACGTCCGTGGCATGATCGGGTTCGCGATGGCGCTCGGAAGGGTCATCTGCGTGCCCGACCCGGCCGAAGCCGACGCGCGCGACGCGAGCATGATGGCGACCCGCGACCCGCAGGCGACGCCGCCGCTGCCCGGTCTCCTCGTCGGCGTGCTGCACGAGGGCGATCCGCTCGCGGGCAAGGTCTGCGTGCAGGCTCGCGTCCGCACGGGTGGGCGCGACGGGCTGTTCGACGACGTCGTCGGCCGCGGCTGGACGCTGCTGTCGCTCGACGGCGACCCGTCGCAGGCGCTGCCCGCGGAACTCGCGGCGTGGTTCGCGTCGCTGGGAGGCATCGCCGCCGGCATCGGGACCGGCGGCGCGCCGATCGGCGACGTCGACGGGCGGGCGACCGCGTGGCTCCGCGAGTCCGGTGCGGCGGTCGTGCTGCAGCGGCCGGACTTCTACGTCTTCGGCGGCGCGCCGACGCTCGCCGACACACCGGCGCTAGTGACCGCGCTGCGTGCTCGCCTCGAGTCGCGCGCCTCCTGAGCGACGCGGCGGCTCCACGACCGCCACGAACTCCGCTCGACGGCCGCGGATCGCAGTCACGCGACGCATCCGCAGCGCGCTCGGCGCCACGGGCCCGCCGGCGTGGGCACGCGACGCCCGGCTCGAGCGCTGCGTGGCCCGGCGCGCACGCGCGACCGGGCCTCGCCGCGGAGAACGACGCCGGCTACTTGCCGTCCTTCTTCGCCATCATCTCGACCATGTCCGCGCAGCGCGTCGCGTAGCCCTGCTCGTTGTCGTACCAGCTGACGATCTTGAAGAATCGGCTGTTGAGCTCGAGGCCGGCGGCCGCGTCGAAGATGCTCGAGTGGCGGTCGCCGATGAAGTCGCTCGAGACGACTTCCTCGTCGGTGTAGGCGAGGATGCCCTTCATCGGGCCTTCCGCCGCGGCCTTCATCGCCGCGTTGATCGCCTTGAGGCTGGTCTCCTTGGCGGTCCGGAACGTGAGGTCGACCGCCGAGACGTCCGCGGTCGGCACCCGGAACGCCATGCCCGTGAGCTTGCCCTTCAGCTCCGGGATGCACAGCGTGACCGCCTTCGCGGCACCGGTGCTCGCCGGGATGATGTTCTGGTAGGCGTTGCGGCCGCCGCGCCAGTCCTTCTTGCTGGGACCGTCCTGCGTCGGCTGCGTCGCGGTCGCGGCGTGCACCGTCGTCATCAGGCCTTCCTCGATGCCGAAGATGTCGTTCAGCACCTTGGCCACCGGAGCGAGGCAGTTCGTCGTGCAGGACGCGTTGCTCAGGATGGTGTGCCTGGCCGGGTCGTACTTCTCGTGATTGACGCCGAGGCAGAAGGTCGGGACTTCCTCCGGGCCGCTCTTGGTCGGCGCCGAGATCAGCACGCGCTTCGCACCCGCGGCGATGTGACCCGCGGCCTTCTCGCCCTCGGTGAAGAGGCCGGTCGACTCCAGCACGTAGTCGACGTTCATGCTCTTCCAGGGCAGCTTGGCCGGATCGCGCTCGGAGAGGCAGACGGTCTTCTTGCCGTTGACGGTGAAGCCGTCGTCCTGCGCCGAGACGTCCGCCGGCTTGCCGCCGATCGTGAAGCGGCGGTGCGTCGTGTCGTACTTCAGCAGGTAGGCGAGGTTGTCGGACGGAACCAGGTCGTTCACCGCGACGACCTCGATGCCGCGCTCCGCGGCGACCCGGTAGAAGAGCCGACCGATGCGGCCGAAGCCGTTGATTCCAATGCGGATCGCCATTCGCTTTTCCCCTCCAGGATGGTGGCCGGACGGCCTGATCGGGATGGACCTTTCGCCCGTACGATAGGGGGAAGGCTCGCGCATCTCAATGGCCGAAGTCGGCCGAAGACGGCCGCAGGCGTGGTGCATGGCGCCACGATCGTGCGGTATAGGGTCGGGGTGTCGACGCAACGCGACGGGCGCCCCACCGACGTTTCCGGCTGGATCGCCGACCGCCTCGCCAGCGCGCGGGACGACGCCGCGCGCATCGCCCGCGAGCTGCTCCGGGACGGGCGCATCGGCGAGGACGAGGTGGCCGCGCTGGCGGCCGCCGTGGACGAGGCCGTGGAGCGCGGGCGCGTGCTGATCGGTGACGCACTGCACGAGCCGCGCCGCATCCTCGCGGGCCTCCGCCAGGTGGCGCTCGAGGCGGCGGCCCGCGCCGACGCCGCCGCACCGGCCGCAGGCCACGATGCCACCGCGCGCGTCGCCCGGCTCGAGGCGCGCATCGCCGCGCTGGAGGCGCTCGTCGGCGGCCGGACGGCGGGCAGCCCCCGCGGCGAGGGCGACGGGTTCTGAGCGCGATGCGGGTCTCGACGCTGTTCCGCATCCCGCAGACCGTGCGCAACCTGCAGCGTCTGCGCGAGATCGCCGCCGTGCTCGTCAAGTACGGCTGGGGCGACCTCGTACCGCGCCTCGGCCTCGCCTTCGGCATCGAGCGCGTGCGACGCCGCCTCGCCGGCGTGGCCGAAGACCCGGCCGCCGAGACGCTCACCACCGAGCAGCGCATCCGCATGGCGTTCGAGGAGCTCGGCCCCACGTTCATCAAGCTGGGACAGGTCCTCGCCACCCGCCCGGACCTCATTCCGATGAGCCTCGTCGAGGAGCTGCGCCAGCTGCAGGATCGCGTGCCGCCGTTCCCGGGCGACGAGGCGAAGCGCGAGATCGAACGCCAGCTCGGACGCCCGGTGGAGGAGCTGTTCGCACGCTTCGACGTGGTCCCGCTCGCCGCCGCCTCGATCGCCCAGGTGCACCGCGCGACGCTGCAGGACGGCAGCGAGGTGGTCGTGAAGGTGCGCCGTCCCGGCCTCGAGACGCAGATCGCGCGCGACCTCGACGTGCTCACCAGCCTCGCGGGACTCCTCGAGGACAACGTTCCCGAGAGCCGGCAGTTCTCGCCGCGCGCGATCGCCGACGAGTTCCGGCGCTCGATCTGGCGCGAGATCGACCTCACCAGGGAGGCGCGCAACATCGAGCGCTTCGCGCGCAACTTCCGCGGCGACCGGACGATCCACGTCCTGCGGACGTACCCGGAGCTGTCGGGCAAGGCCGTCCTGACGCTCGAGCTCATCGACGGCATCAAGGCATCCGACGTCGCCGCGCTCGAAGGCGCGGGCATCGACCGCCCCGACCTCGCGCGCCGCGGCGTCGAGTTCGTCGTCAAGCAGATCTTCCAGCACGGCTTCTTTCACGCCGACCCGCACCCGGGAAACATCTTCGTGCTGCGCGACGGCCGCATCGCGCCCATCGACATGGGCATGATGGGGCAGCTCGACCGCAACCTGCGCGACGCGCTGCTCGAGCTGCTGGTCGGCGTCCTGCTGGGCGACGGCGGCAAGATCGTCGCCCTCTTCCGCCGCCTCGAGCTGGTCGACGAGGGCGCCGATCTCGCCGCCTTGCGTCGCGATGCGCAGGAGATGATCGACGCCTACAACGAGCTGCCGCTCGAGGAGGTCGACGTCGGCGTCTTCATCGGCGAGCTGTTCGAGGTGCTGGCGCGGCACCGCGTCCTCGTCCCGCCCGAGCTGCTGCTGACGGGCAAGGCGCTCGCGACCGTCGAGGGGGTCGCGCGCATCCTCGACCCGCGGCTCGACCCGATGCAGGCGATGCGGCCGCTCGTGCTGCGCTCGTACCTCGAGCGCCTCGCCGACCCGCGCTTCCTCGCGCGCGACGCGATCCGCGCGGGCGAGGAAGCGGTCAGCCTGCTCGCGACCTTGCCGCGCGAGCTGACCACGATCGTCACGCAGCTCCGCAGCGGGCGCCTGAAGGTCGCGACCGAGGTCGACGGATACCGCCACGCGGAGCTCGAGCGCGCGCGCAGCGCGAACCGCGTGGCACTGAGCCTGATGGTGAGCGCGCTGCTCGTGGGCTCGTCGATCCTGCTCGGGTCGGGGGGCGGACCGAACGTCCTCGGCATCCCGGCGAACCCGGTGCTCGGCGTGCTCGGCCTCCTCGCCGCGGGCGGCGGCTACCTGATCGTCGCGTGGGGGTTCCTCCGGTCGGGCAGGTTCTGAGCGGCCTGCGCGCCTGCCGCGCCGCGGCCGGCCGCGGGGCGTGGCACGGGCGGACCTCCGGCTCCGCCGGCACCCCGAGCGCCGGGCACCCACGCAGGCTAGTGTGCTCGGGGTGACTTCCGTGACGCCACGCGGCGACGACGGTGGATTCGCTGTGCTCGGCCTCGATCCCCGGCTCGTCGAAGGGCTCGATTCGCTCGGCTACGAGGAGCCGACCGAGATCCAGCGGGAGACCATCCCGCGGCTCCTCGAAGGGCGCGATCTCGTCGGTCAGGCGGCGACCGGAACGGGCAAGACCGCGGCGTTCGCGCTGCCGCTGCTGCAGCGCTTCACCGAACGGCGGGGCGGGAAGCGTGCGCCGTTCGCGCTGGTGCTGGTGCCGACGCGCGAGCTGGCCATGCAGGTCGCCGAGGCGGTGCAGCGCTACGGTCGCGCGCTGCAGGTGTCGGTGTTGCCGATCTACGGCGGGCAGTCGTACCAGCCCCAGCTACGTGCGCTCGAGCGTGGCGTGCACGTCGTCGTGGCGACGCCGGGGCGCGCGCTCGACCACCTGCGCCGCGGCACGCTGTCGCTCGCCAGCATCCAGGTTCTGGTGCTCGACGAGGCCGACGAGATGCTCGACATGGGCTTCGCCGAGGATCTCGACGCGATCCTCGAGCAGGCTCCGCCGGAACGCCAGACGGTGCTGTTCTCGGCGACGATTCCCGCACGCATCACGTCGATCGCCCGGCGCTACCTGCGCGACCCGCTGCAGATCCGGATCGCCGGCGAGCGCCCGGTCGCGGGCAAGGCGCCCAAGGTGCGCCAGACCGCGTTCGTGGTCTCGCGGGCGCACAAGATCGCCGCTCTCGGCCGCATCCTCGACATGGAGGACCCCGACGCGGCGATCGTCTTCTGCCGCACGCGCAACGAGGTCGACGAGCTCGGCGAGGCGCTCGGCGCGCACGGCTACCGCACCGAGGTCCTGCACGGCGGCATGTCGCAGGAGCAGCGCGACCGCGTCATGAAGAAGCTGCGCGGCAAGGCCGCCGATCTGGTGATCGCGACCGACGTGGCGGCGCGCGGCCTCGACATCCCGCAGCTCACCCACGTGATCAACTTCGACGTGCCGTCGGCGCCCGAGGCCTACGTGCACCGGATCGGCCGCGTCGGCCGTGCCGGCCGCGAGGGCATCGCGATCACGCTCGCCGAGCCGCGCGAGCACCGCCTGATGCGCAACATCGAGCAGCTCACCAAGCGGAGGATCGACATCGCACCCGTCCCGAGCGTCGCCGACCTGCGCGCGCGCCGCCTCGAACGGGTGCGCAAGGCACTGCACGAGGCGCTGGTCGCGGGCGAGGTCGAGGTCGAGGGCTTCCGAGCGGCCGTCGAGTCGCTGGCGGGCGAGTTCGAGCCGGCGCTGGTCGCGATGGCCGCCGTCAAGTTGCTGGCCGAAAGCGATCGCGCCGCTGCGGACGAGGTGATCCCGGCATTCGCAGGCGGCGCCTTCGGCGACCGCCACGCGGAGTCCCGTCCGGCGCGTGGTGCGCCCCCGCGCGGCAGCGCGCGAGCGCCGTATGCTGAAGGGCCCGGGGGCGATCGGGCGAAGCCCGGGATGACGCGCGTGTTCATCGGCGGCGGGCGCGAGATGGGCATCCGACCCCAGGACATCGTCGGGGCGATCACCGGCGAGGCGGGAATCAGCGGCAGCGAGGTGGGCGTGATCACCATCTCCGACCGCTTCTCGCTGGTCGAGATTCCCGAGGGGCTCGCGAGGATGGTGGTCGGGGCGCTGCGCGGCCGCCCCGTCAAGGGCAGGAAGGTGACCGTCCGCCTCGAGCGCGCAGCGGGCGAAGGGTTCGCCTGGCCTCGCGAGCCCGCCTGGGGACGCCCGCCGAGGCGCGGCGACGACCCGCCCGCGCGCAAGCCACCCCGTCGGGGTCACCGCTTCCCGTGACGGTCCCCGGATGTCCGCACAGGAGCGCGTCCCGCTGCTCGGCCACGGCGCGGTCAGAGCAGGTAGCGATCCCCGAGCGTCGGCTCGCGCGACCGATCGATCGTCGCAGCCCACGACCTCGTCGCCCGCCTCGCGGAAGGCGATGAACCCCTCGAGCGAGCGCACCGGGGCGTCGGGCCGCAGGTCGCGCTGGGACGTGCCGCCAGCGGCGAGCGGCTCGGCCGCCCTGCTGCCGCGCTTCGTCGCGGGAGCGGGCGAGCGCATCGTGTAGAAACCGACGGTCTACTGCGCGAGGGTGCGAGCCAGGTCGAGCAGATCGCGATCGATGGTCTTCTTGCCCGCGACGACCTCGCCGAGCGGCGTCGCCTGGATGCGGTTGTCGATCGTTCCGACGAGCACGCCGTGCCCCCCGCGCGCGAGCTGCTCCACGGCCGCGGCGCCGAGCCGGGTCGCGAGCAGGCGATCGGACGCTCCCGGCCGCCCGCCGCGCTGCACGTGCCCGAGCACCGTGAGGCGCGGCTCGAAGCCGAGGCGCCCCTTGTGCTCGCGGAAATACCGGACCAGCGCCTCGCCGTCGTAGCGTGCGCCCTCGGCCACGACGACGATCGCGTGCGCCTTGCCGCGTTCGTACGACGCACGCAGGTCGGCCGCGATCACGTCGGGCTCGACGTCGATCTCCGGCAGCACGACGGCCTCCGCACCGCCCGCGAGCGCGGCCATCAGCGCGAGATACCCGCAGTCGCGCCCCATCACCTCGACCAGGAACGCACGCTCGTGCGACGACGCGGTGACCTTCAGGCGGTCGATCGCCTCGATCGCGATGTTGAGCGCGGTGTCGACGCCGATCGTCACGTCGGAGCCGCACAGGTCGTTGTCGATGGTCGAGGCCACTCCGACCACCGGGAATCCCATCTGGCAGAGCGCGTGCGAGCCCGTCTGCGACCCGTTGCCGCCGATCACCACCAGGCCCGCGATGCCGTCCTGGCGGAGGTGCCGCAGCGCTCGAACGCGGCCCTCTTCCTCGCGGAACTCGGGGCAGCGCGCGCTACCGAGGAAGGTGCCGCCGCGCTCGACGATGCCACCGACGTCGCGCGCCCCGAGCGAGACGAAGCTGCCGCCGATCAGGCCGGCAAAGCCGTTGCGCACGCCGGCGACCGACCAGCCGCGGCGCAGCGCGGTGCGGACGACGGCGCGGATCGCCGCGTTCATGCCCGGCGCGTCACCTCCCGAGGTGAGGACGCCGATCTTCATTCGGCTACTCCCGTGACCGCGGTCATGGAGGCTCTGTAGGAGATCGCCCCGGGACCGGCAAGGTCGCGGATCTCGCCCACCGCGGTCGGGTGTACCGACCCCCCGAGGACGCCCGCAGCAGGCCGCGCGGCGCCACGCCCCGCACGTCCGTCGACGAGATCGGGTCAGGCCGCGACGCGCTTGGCGAGCTCGTTGTGCTCCTTCCACATGCCGCCAGGCGTGTGGGAACCGAACTTCTCGAAGTACTCCTTCTGCAGCTCGAGCGCCTCGTGCCAGTCGGCCGCGTCCACCTCGAGCAGCTCCTCGACCTGCTTGCGCTCGATCGCCGCACCGTCGAGGTCGATTGCGTCCGCGGTGGGCACCCAGCCGATGGCCGTCTTGACGGCCTTACCACCACCGTCGCAGCGCTCGAGCACCCACTTCAGCACGCGCAGGTTGTCGCCGAACCCCGGCCAGATGAACTTGCCGTCGGGGTCGGTGCGGAACCAGTTCACGCGGAAGATGCCGGGCGGCTTCGTCAGCTTCTGCCCGACCTCGAGCCAGTGCGACAAGTAATCGCCCATGTTGTAGCCGCAGAAGGGCTGCATGGCCATCGAGTCGCGGCGCAGCACGCCGACTTTGCCGGTCGCGGCAGCGGTCGTCTCCGACGCGAGCGTCGCGCCGAGGAACGTGCCGTGCTGCCAGGTCTCGGCCTGGAACACGAGCGGGACGCGGCGCTGACGGCGTGCGCCGAAGAGGATCGCGCTGATCGGCACGCCGTTCGGGTTCGTGAATTCGGGCGAGATGCACGGACACTGCGCGGCGGGTGCGGTGAAGCGGCTGTTCGGATGCGCGGCCTTGTCGCCGCTCTTCGGATCCCAGGGCTTGCCCTGCCAGTCGAGCATCCCCTCGACCGGCGGATCGTCGTGCCCCTCCCACCACACCGTGCCGTCGGGCTTCAGCGCGACGTTGGTGAAGATGGTGTTGGTCCGGATCGTCCGCATCGCATTCGGATTGGTCTTCATGCTGGTGCCGGGTGCCACGCCGAAGAAACCCGCCTCGGGGTTGATCGCCCAGAGGCGGCCGTCGTCACCCGGATGCAGCCACGCGATGTCGTCACCGACGGTCGTGATCTCCCAGCCCGGCATCGACGCGGGCGGGACCAGCATCGCGAGGTTCGTCTTGCCGCACGCGCTCGGGAACGCGCCGGTGACGTAGTGCATCTTCCCCGCGGGCGTCTTCACGCCGAGGATCAGCATGTGCTCCGCGAGCCAGCCCTGGCGCTGGCCGAGCGTGCTCGCGATGCGCAGCGCGAGACACTTCTTGCCGAGCAGCGCGTTGCCGCCGTAGCCCGAGCCGACACTCCAGATCTCGTTCTTCTGGGGGAAGTGGCAGATGAAGCGGCGGTCGGGCGAGAGGTCGCCGAGCGAGTGCAGGCAGCGCGTGAACTCCTCCCCGCTGCCGAGGTGGTCGAGCGCGACCTGCCCCATGCGCGTCATGATGCGCATGTTGATCACGACGTAGACGCTGTCGGTGATCTCGACGCCGACCTTGGAGAACTTCGAGCCGACGGGCCCCATCAGAAACGGCACGACGTACATCGTGCGGCCCTTCATCGCGCCCTTGAACAGCGGCAGCACCTTCTTGTCCGCGTCGGCCGGCGACATCCAGTTGTTCGTCGGTCCGGCCTCCTCCTCCTTCGGCGAGCAGATGAAGGTGAGGTGCTCCGTGCGCGCGACGTCGCTCGAGTCGCTGCGGTGCAGGTAGCAGCCCGGCATCTTCTCCTGGTTGAGCGGCATCAGGACGCCGGTCTTCACCGCTTCTTCGGTGAGTCGCGCGCGCTCTTCCTCGGAACCGTCGCACCACACGACCCGGTCGGGCGTGGTCAGGGCGGCGATCTCGTCGACCCACTTCTTCACGTGCGTGTTCATGTCGATGCTCCGTCCTCGGGGGGCCACCGCTGGCCGAAGAGCCGCGGCGGGAGGCAATCCGTTCGATCTACAGGAGCGTGCGATCGAGGGAAAGCCCCTTGCTGGCCACGCCGCCCCAGCCTTTCAGCGGACGGATTCAAGACCGACTTAAGGGGAGAAGTAGCGGTCCCGCACATCCGATCGTGGGCCCCGGTGCGTATCGCGGCTGCGCGTGATCGAGGGCGGGCATGTCGTTCGCCCGCGTGCGCAACGGGCGCCCCCACCTCGCCGGCGCACGCTCCGCGCGAAGGAGGCTCCATGTCCCCACGGAACAGCTGCGCCCGCGTGCTCGCGGGCACGATCATCGGCTTGACGATGGCCGCTACGGCCGCTCCCGCCGCCGCGGCGGGGGCGCTGCCGCGCGTCGGCAGCTGCGGCGCTCGCTCGCTGCTCGGCGGCGGGCCACAGCTGACGTTCGTCGGGCTCACCGCGGACCAGCGTCTGCTCAGCTTCGGCGAGTGCAACCCGTCGCGACCACGCGATCTCGGACCGGTCACCGGCCTGTCGGGCAACGACACCGAGCTGGTCGGCATCGACTACCGCGTGCAGGACGGTCTGCTGTACGCCGTCGGCGACGGCGGCGTCTACAGGTTCGCTACCCCGGGCTCTGCGCTCGCGACCCGCGTGAACCAGCTCTCGGTCGCGCTCGACCCGGCCGCGACGTCGTTCGGGTCGACTTCAACCCGGCGGCCGACCGGCTGCGCATCGTCTCCGACAACGGTCAGAACCTGCGCCACAACGTGAGCGCCACCGGTACGACGATCGCCGACGGCGCACTCAACTACGTCGAGGGCATGCCGCCCGCGCCGGTCGCGGCGACCAACGTCGTCGCGGCCGCGTACACCAACAACGACCTCGACGCCGCCACCGCGACGTCGCTCTTCGACGTCGATGGGAACCGCGACCAGGTCGTTCTGCAGTCGCCGCTCAACGCGGGCGTGCTGTTCCCGACCGGCAAGCTCGGCGTCGACGCCACCGGCCCGATCGGGTTCGACATCTACTCGACCGTTCGCAACGGAGTGACCATCCGCAACGCTGGTTTCGCCGTCCTGAGCGTCGAGGGGACGCCGGGCTTCTACCGCGTCGACCTGCTCACCGGCGCCGCGGTGCGCATCGGCACCCTCGGCGGGAACGTGATCGGCGTCGCGGCCCCGCTCGACCAGTAGCCCCCGTCCGTCAGCGGGGACGCGGGCGCGTCCGACGCACCCGCGTCCCCGCTGACGGGATCCGGAGGCCAACCTGGAGAATCGAGCCTTTGTGCTTGAGTCGCGGGCCCGCGCGGCGTAACGCACGGGAAGCAGGAGGGTAGGCATGGCTTTCCACCACGTGGCGTACGGCACCAGGGACCTCACGGCGACGCACGAGTTCTACACGCGCCGCATGGGCTTCCGTCTGGTCAAGGTGGTGGCCGCCCCCACCCCGGGCGATCGGGGCTGGGCCAAATACCTGGTCTACGACACCGGCAACGGCCAGATGATCGCGTTCTGGGACCTGCACGACCCGCAGATCGGCGACGACTGGAAGGCCGATCACGCGCAGAGCCTGGGGGCCCCGGAGTGGGTGAACCACGTCGCCTTCGACGCGCCGACGCTCGACGACCTGCACGCTCGCCGCAAGATCTGGCAGGAGAGCGGCATCCGCGTGCTCGAGGTCGACCACGAATGGTGCACGTCGATCTACACCACCGATCCGAACGGCCCGCTGGTCGAGTTCTGCTGCACGACGCCTTCGTTCAGCGCGGAGGAGATCGCCGCGGCGAGCCGGCTGGTCCACGATCCCGCTCCGCCCCTCGAGGGGCTCGGCACCTCGTCCGTCCACGAGCCGATCACGGCCGGCGCAGCCTCCTGACCGCCGTGCAGCGTATCGAACGGTCGGTCCGCCACGCCCGGCTCGCAGGCGCCTCGTTCGCCGTGCCGCTGCTCGTCGCGGGGGTCCTGCTCGGGTCGGGCTGCACCCGGCACGGCGAGCCGCCGCTGCGCGGGCCCGATCCGGCGACGCGCCGCACCACGCAGAGCGGCGACGTGATCGGTGGCGAGGGACGCTACGGCTCGCTTGCGTGGCTGGGCATCCCGTACGCGAAGCCGCCGGTCGCCGAGCGGCGCTGGCGCGCACCCGAGCCGCCCGAGGCATGGACCGACGCGCGTGAGACCGTCGCGCACGGGGCGCCGTGCACGCAGTACGCGAGCCACTTCGCCGGCGTGACCGACCTCGAGCCCGGTACGCCGGCCGGTCAGGAAGACTGCCTGACGCTCGACGTCTGGACGCCACGCTTCGCCGACGACCGCGTGCCCAAGGGCAAGGCCCGGCTGCCGGTGATGGTCTGGATCCACGGCGGTGGAAACAGCATCGGCACGACCGCGTTCTACGACGGCGGCAACCTGGCGGTGCGCGAGAACGTGGTCGTCGTCGCGGTGCAGTACCGCCTCGGTCCGTTCGGCTACTTCCGCCACGCTGCGCTGCGCGCGGGCGCCGAGACCGCGGCCGAGCGCTCGGGGAACTTCGCGGTGCTCGACCTGGTGCGCGCGCTCGAGTGGGTTCGGGACAACATCGCGGCATTCGGCGGCGACCCCGGCAACGTGACCATCTTCGGCGAGTCGGCGGGCGGCATGAACGTCTACTCGCTGCTGCTGGCACCGCAGGCGCGCGGTCTCTTCCACCGCGCGATCGCGCAGAGCCCCGGGCTGCCGGTCGGCGACCCGGGCAAGGCGGAGCGCGCCGCCGATGCGACCGATCCCGGCCTGCCGCAGAGCTCGACCGAGATCGTGCTCCGGCTCCTCGAGCGGGACGGCACCGCGAGCGACCGCGACGCGGCCAAGGCACGCCTCGCCGCGATGAGCGACCAGGACGTCGCGGGCTACCTGCGCGGCAAGGGCACGATGGACCTGCTGACGGCGTACACTGCCGACCCGTCGGGAATGATCCGCATGCCGCTCGCGTTCACCGACGGAACCGTGATCCCGAGCGACCCGCTCGCGAATCTCGGACGCCCGGAAGGCCACGCTCCCGTTCCCGTGATGATCGGGACCAACCGCGACGAGAACAAGGTCTTCATGTTCGGGCAGCCCGATCTGATCACGTGGCGCTTCTGGGTCCTGCCGCGCTTCGTCGACGAGAACATGTACGAGGCGCGCGCGAGCTACCTGTCGCGCATCTGGAAGGCCACCGGAGCGGACGAGCCCGCGGCGGCGCTCGCAGCGTCCGGCCGCTCCCCGGCCTACGTCTATCGCTTCGACTGGGACGAGGAGCCGACGGTTCTCGGCAGCGACCTGAGCCGGATGATCGGCGCGGCGCACGGCTTCGAGATCCCGTTCGTGTTCGGCCACTTCGATCTGGGGAAGGAAGGCAACGTCGTCTGGACCGACGAGAACCTGCCCGGACGCGAGGAGCTGTCGGCGAGCATGATGGCGTACTGGGCGCAGTTCGCACGCACCGGCAAGCCCGGTCGCGGCGGCAGCGACCTGCCCGAGTGGCCGGCGTGGAGCGGCGACGACACCATGCTGCTCGACACGTCCGACGGCGGTGGCGTGCGCATGGCCGACGTTCTCGAGACGCGCGAGCAGATCCTCGCCGACATCGAGCAGGACCCGCGTCTGCCCGAGCGCTGGCAGCGCTGCGCGGTCTACCGCGACCTGGTCAACTTCTCGCGCGGCTTCGACAAGCAGCAGTACTGGCAGATCGCGGACGGCGCGTGCGCGGCGTTCCCGCTCGACGAGTACCCCTGGGGCAAGAGGTGAGGACGGCAGCGGCGCGGCACGGCTGCTCGCGACGCCGTGCGACGCGCGTCGCGGCCGCACTGTTCCTGCTGCTCGGCCTGCCAGCCGCCGCTCTCGCCCAGGTCATCCGCGACCCCGTCCAGCTGCGCATCGAGGGCTACATCGACGCGACGGCGGCGCAGGTGAACCCCTGGATGATGATCGACGTGTGGCTCGAGCGCGCGCCGGGCCGGCGCTTCGCGCTGACCAACATCATCGTGCTGTCCGCGGGGCCGGTGTCCGGCCCCGACGTCGTGGCCGCGATCCAGCCGCTGCACCCGAACCTGATCCTCAACGGCGACGCGTCCCTGCTCGAGAAGATCTCGACGGCGCAGCCGAACCAGTACCTGCGGATCACGGGCTACACGGCGTTCGGACCGCAACGCGTGCTGGTGACCAACGTCGAGCGCGGTGAGCCGATCGTCGGCCCGACGCCGACGAAGTCGATGGCAGAGAAGGTCTTCGGGGGGTGATGCGTTGATTCAACGAGGGGGCACGCGCCCCCTCGCCCCGTCAAGCGTAGCTTGACGGGGCCCCACTCCCCGCGCTCGCTGCGCTCGGCCGCTCGCCTGCGGCTTCGCAGGGGGCCCGGTGCCGTCCGGACTGCCGCTGCGATCGGCTCGAACGAGGGGCGCCGCGCAAGGCGGGGATCCGAGCTCTGGTGGCGTCGGCCCCGCGGGTCTGCAATTTCACAAACCCGTTGGGTGCGGGGACGGAAGAGGCAGGGCCGGGACGCCGCTGGGCGCGGCGGCTGGTGAAGCTGCTGGCTCTGGTCGTGGCGCTGGTGATGCTCGGGATCGGTGCGCTGCTGCTCCGGCTGTCGCGCGGCCCCGTGCCGCTCGACTTCCTGACTGCAACGGTGGTGCGCGCGCTCGAGCCGACGGACGGCTCGTTCACCGTCTCGGTCGGTGCCACCGAGCTGGTGTGGACCGACCGGTGGTACGACGTGGACCTGCGCGCGCGCGACGTCGCCTGCCGGGACGCGGCCGGTGCGATCCTGGTCGGCGTCTCGTCACTCGCGATGGAGCTCAGCGTGCCCGCGCTGCTGCGCGGCGAGCTCGCGCCGCGCGCGATCGAGCTCGCCGCACCGCAGCTCACCCTGGTGCGCGAGCCCGACGGCAACTTCGACCTCGGCCTCGGCAGCGGCGGGGCGCAGGAGGGTGGCGAGTCGGTGTTCGCCAAGCTGCTCGCGGGCGAAGCCGCCGACCAGGGCGCGGCCCCCGCCGCACGATTCCTGCAGAGCATCGCCGTGCGCGACGGGCGGCTGTCGCTGGTCGACCGCCGGAGCGGCTTCACCACCGAGGCCGACGCCGTGTCGCTCGACGTCTCCCGCGCCGCCGGCGCGATCGACCTGCACGCCGCGACCGCGATCGCCATCGCCGGACAGCGCATCCCGGTCGAAACGTCGATCACGCGCAACACGGCCGACGGCGGCGGCGGAACGACGCTCGAGCTCTCGTTCAGCGGCCTCGAGCCGGCCGCCGCTCTGCAAACCGCCAGCATCCTCCAGCCGCAGCCCGGCTCGGTCGCGGCCGCAGTCCTCGAGACCGCGAGCCACCTGCGGCTGCCGCTGGCCGGCAAGGTCACCGCCGAGCTCGACGCGGCCGACGCCGTGCGCCGGGTCGCGCTCGCCGGCAGCGCCTCTCAGGGCGTGATCGCACTGCCGGCTCCGTTCACCGATCCGCTCGCCGTCGAGCGCATCTCGCTCGACGCGTCGTACGACGCGGCATCCGACACCGTCGAGCTGGCGCAGCTCGTGATGGATCTCGGTGCGCCCGAGGTGCGCGTCACCGGACGGTGGTCGGGCCGGGACGCCGGCGCGCTACACGGCGACGCACGCGTGAGCGGTCTTCCGACCGGCGACCTGGCGCGCTACTGGCCGCCCACCGCCGGCGCATCGGCACGCAAGTGGGTGACGCGCAACGTCTCGGGCGGAACCGTCGGCAGCGCGAGCGTGGTCGTCGACGCGACGCTCGTACCCACGGCCTCGCCACCCGCGTTCGCGCTGCAGGCTCTGGCCGGAAAGCTCGCCTTCCGCGGCCTCGCGGTGCACTACCTCGACACCATGCCGCCGGCGACGGGCATCGACGGCACCGCCACGTTCTCGACCGATGGCTTCGATTTCGCGGTCACGGCCGCGAAGGTCGCGAACGTCGCGGTGCCGTCGGCGACCGTGGCCATCGCCGGCCTGACCAGGAAGATCACCACCATCGCGATCGACGCGCAGGCACGCGGCTCGATCCGCGACGCGCTGACGCTCGTCGACGCGGAGCCGCTCCACTACGCCCGGCAGATCGGCATCGACCCGAAGGTCGTCTCGGGCACCACCACGGCACGCGTGAAGCTCGGCTTCCCCCTGGACGGCGCGCCGATCCCACCCGACCTGGGTGCCAGCGTCGAGGCGCAGCTGGTCGGCGCCGGCTTTCCGAACGCCGTCGCAGACTTCGCCGTGAGCAACGGTGCGCTCTCGCTGCGCGTCGGCGGCAACGCGCTGTCGCTCGACGGCAGCGCGCGGCTCGCCGGTGTGCCCTGCGACGTGACGTGGCGCGAGACGCTCGGAGCGAAGTCCGGCGTCAACCGCACCATCGACGTTCGGAGCACCGTCGACACCGAAGGACGCACGGCGCTGGGCCTCGACCTGCACCCGTGGCTCCTCGGACCGGCGGCGGTCAGCGCGCACGTCGAGCAGCGCACCGACGGCAAGGGGACGGCGACCGTGGACATCGACCTCACCCGGGCGACGCTCGACGCGCCGGAGCTGCGGCTCGTCAAGCAACCGGGGACCGCCGCTCGGGTCGACATGACGCTGTCGCTGGCCGGCAGCCGCATCGCCACCGTGAACCCGTTCTCGTTCCAGGCGCCGGGCGCGTCCGCATACGCCAGGGCGACACTCGGCCCGGGTGCCAGGCGGATCGCAACGCTCGACCTCGACGGCGTCCTGCCGCCGGCCGACCCGAAGAACCCCAGCCCGCAGTTCTCGCTCGACCTGACTCCGGCGCAGAAGGGAAACGGCTTCGTGCTGACGTCGAGCGACGCGAGCACGCTGCTCCGCCTGCTCATGCCGGACATGCAGACGCAGGGAGGGCGGCTGAAGTTCACCGGCAACGTCGATCTCGAGGCCGCGGGAACACCGTTCTCGGGCGACCTCGTCGTGCGCGCCTTCAAGCTGACGCGATCGCCGGTCCTGGCCCGCCTGCTCATGCTGTCGTCGTTCGGCGGCCTCCTCAGCACGATGCAGGGCCAGGGACTCGGCTTCGACTCGCTGACCGGCGGCATCGCCTACAGGTCACGCGCCGTCACCTTCAAGGACGGCGTCGCGGACGGCCCGTCGGTGCGCCTGGTCTGGAACGGCACGGTCGACGCCGCGAACGACGCCGTCACGCTCGACGGAACGCTCGTGCCGTCGTTCTACGGCCTCAACACGGCGGCGGCGCGGGTACCGATCATCGGCAGCCTGTTCGGCGGCAACGACGGAGTGATCGCGGTCGACTTCACCGTGAGTGGCCCGACGCAGGACCCGAAGATCGGCGTCAAGCCGCTGTCGTCGATCGCGCCCGGCGCGCTGCGGAGCCTCGCGCGGCGCGTTCCCTGGTAGGGTACCGCCCGCCCCGCAGGCGCGGTCGCGACGCCTCAGCCTGGCGCGCCGGCCACCGGCGCCGGCGGAAAGCTCTTGACGCAGCGGAAGCCGAGGTGGGTCGTCCCGCTGCTGACGTCGCCCTTGCCGCGGCCGCCGGGGACGTAGCGTGAGCAGTACTGGTCGCTGCACAGGTACGATCCGCCGCGCTGCACGCGCTTGGTGACGCCGGGCTCGGACGGGTCGAAGCTGTCCGCCGGGCCCTGCGGGTTGCGGGTGACCTCGCTGGCGGCCGCGTCCTTGCCGTAGGCGTCGGGGCGGTACCAGTCCGCGCACCACTCCCACACGTTGCCGGCGAGGTCGTGCAGCCCGAAGCCGTTGGGCGGGAACGACCCCACCGGCGCCGTCCCGGCGAAGCCGTCCTCCTTCGTGTTCTGGTCCGGGAAGTGGCCCTGCCACGTGTTCGCCTGCGGCTTGCCGCCTGGCCGCAGCTCGTCGCCCCAGTCGTACCGCCTGCGGTCGAGGCCGCCGCGCGCGGCGCGCTCGAACTCGGCCTCGGTCGGGAGACGCTTGCCCGCCCGGGCGCAGTACGCCGCGGCGTCCTCCCACGCGACGTGCACGACCGGGTGGCGCGCTCGGCCGGCGACGTCGCTCTGCGGCCCCTCGGGATGACGCCAGCTCGCGCCCGGCACGTAGCTCCACCACGCGAGGTGGTCCTGGAGCGGCACGGGCCCCGCGGGCGGCGAGAACACGATCGAGCCCGGCCGCAGCGCGTCCGCGGGCACGCCCGGGAAGTCCTTCGGGTCGAGTGGCCGCTCCGCGACGGTCAAGTACTTCGTGTCCGCGACGAAGCGCTCGAACTGCTCGTTGGTGACCTCCGTGCGGTCCATCCAGAACCCGTCCACCCAAACGCGGTGCAGAGGGCGCGCGTCGGGCATCGTCGGCTCCTCGGTCCCCATCCAGAACTCGCCCGCCGGGACCGGCACCATGCCCGCCGGCGGCACGGGGGACGCCGGCGGCGCCGCGAGCGCGGACGATCCCCGAAGCAGCAGGATCGCCGTGCACGCGGCGAGCATCGACCGGCGGTCCATCGAGCGCGCTTAGCGGCCGCGGGTGCGCGTCACAAGCGGCATCGCGCGCCGGACCGCGACCTTTGTCGGGCGGCGATTTTGGGGTAAGGGAGGCGCGAGCGAGCGGACGGCGTGAACACCGAGGGACATCCGGCTCGCGGCGCGGCCGGCGACGCGACCGCAGCGACCGCCGACGTGGCGCGCGAGCACGACGGCACGATGGTGGTCCGGCTGGCGGGAGCCTGGTGCCTCGGCGGCGGCCTGCCCGCAGTCGAGCCGGTTGCCGAGCAGCTCCGCGGCACGCGCCCGCGCGCGCTGCGCTTCGACGCGAGCGGCCTCGCCACGTGGGACACCGGGCTGCTCGCCTTCCTCGACCGCCTCGAGGCGGCGTCGGCCGAGCGCGAGATCCCGGTCGAGCGCGACGCCCTGCCCGAAGGGGTCGTCCGGCTCCTCGACCTCGCGCACGCGGTGCCGTCGCGGACCGGACTCGAGGGCACGAAGGTGCGCGTCGGCCTCCTCGCCCGTGCGGGCGAGCGCACCCTCGCGCTGCTCGCCGGCGGACGCGCGGTCGTCACGTTCGTCGGGCAGCTGGCGATGGCGATGGGACGGCTCGTGACCGGACGCGCGCGGTTTCGCAGCGTCGACCTCGCCGTGTTCCTGCAAGACACGGGTGCGGCGGCTCTGCCGATCGTCACGCTGATCAGCTTCCTGGTCGGCGTGATCCTCGCCTTCGTCGGCGCCGTGCAGCTGAACCAGTTCGGCGCGGAGATCTACGTCGCCGATCTGGTCGGGCTCGCGATGGTGCGTCAGATGGGGGCGCTGATGGCCGCGATCATCATGGCGGGGCGCACCGGCGCCGCGTTCGCCGCCCAGCTCGGTGCGATGAAGGTCAACGAGGAGATCGACGCGCTCACCACGATGGGCATCCCGCCGCTCGACTTCCTCGTCCTGCCGCGCTTTCTCGCGCTGTGCCTGATGATGCCGCTGCTCTGCATCTACGCCGACGTGCTCGGCATCGTGGGCGGATTCGTCGTCGGCACGTCGATGCTCGACATCTCGTTCTCGCAGTACTGGAACCAGACGGTGAACGCGATCGGCCTCCTGGACTGCCTGCCGGGCCTGATCATGAGCGTCTTCTTCGGGGCGCTGGTCGCGACCTTCGGCTGCCTGCGTGGCATGCAGTGCGCAGGCAGCTCGAGCGCGGTCGGAGACGCGGCGACGTCGGCGGTCGTCTCCGGCATCGTGTCGATCATCGTCGCCGACGCGATCTTCACCGTGCTCTTCGACGTGCTGGGAATCTGAGTGGCGGCGCATCCGACGGCGACGAACGACGCGCCCCGCATCTCGGTGCGCGGCGTGACCATGGCGTACGGCGACTTCGTCCTGATTCGCGAGCTCACCTTCGACGTCCGCCGTGGCGACGTGTTCGTGATCATGGGGGGCAGCGGCTGCGGCAAGAGCAGCCTGCTGCGCCACATGATCGGCCTGCACGAGCCCGCCGTCGGCGAGATCCTCTACGACGGCGACAGCTTCACGCGGGCGACGCCCGAGCACCGCGACGAGCTGCTGCGCCGCATGGGCGTGCTCTACCAGCAGGGTGCCCTGTGGAGCTCGATGACGCTCGCCGAGAACGTGGCGCTGCCGCTCGGCGAGTACACGACTCTCGCGCCGCGCGAGATCCGCGAGGTCGCGCACCTGAAGCTCGCGCTGGTCGGGCTCAAGGGCTTCGAGGACTTCTATCCGTCGCAGATCTCCGGCGGCATGCGAAAGCGAGCCGGACTCGCGCGCGCGATGGCGCTCGACCCCGACATCCTGTTCTTCGACGAGCCGTCGGCAGGGCTCGACCCGATCAGCTCGCGCCTGCTCGACGACCTGATCCTCGCGCTGCGCGACAGCCTGGGCTCGACGATCGTCGTCGTCACCCACGAGCTCGCGAGCATCTTCACCATCGCCGACGACTCCGTGTTCCTCGACGCGGACACGCGCACCATGATCGCGAACGGCGATCCGAAGCAGCTCGTCGAGCACTGTCCCGAAGAGAAGGTCCGGCGCTTCCTCACCCGCAGCGCTGAGCCCGTGGAGCATCCGGCATGAACAGACGCGTCAGCCCCACCATGATCGGGGCCTTCGTCATCGGCGCGCTGGCGCTCGCCGCCGCCGCCATCGTGGTACTCGGCTCGCTGTCGCTGTTCGGCACGGTGTACCGCTACGCGCTGTACTTCGAGGATTCGGTCGACGGTCTGATCGTCGGCGCACCCGTCAAGTTCAAGGGCGTCCAGATCGGCAGCGTCGAGCAGATCCTGCTGGTGCCGGGCGAGGCGGCGCTGCGTCCGCGCATCGCGGTGGTCATCGGTCTGGACGCGACGCGCATCCGGAGCCTCAGCGGACGCTCCGTCCACTTCACCGACGGCGAGGTGAGCAAGGCGGTCGCCAGCGGGCTGCGCGGCATGCTCGTCTCGCAGAGCCTGCTGACGGGCCTCCTCTTCGTGTCGCTCGACTACGACTCCGACGCGCCGCAGCCCCCGCCGCCGGTGGCTCCCGACACGCTCGGCTACCTGCAGATTCCGACCGTGCCGTCACGCGTGGAGCAGCTGGCGCATACCGCGAACGACATCTTCAAGAAGCTGCAGGCGCTCGACTGGCAGGGCCTCTTCGACTCGATCCACGACACGATGGACGGCCTCCGCAACCTCGTAGCCGACCAGCAGACACAAGACGTCACCCGGCAGCTCAACGAGACCCTCGCAAGCGTTCGCGAGCTCGCGAAGCGCGTCGACACGCGCATCGACCCCCTCGCCAGGGACGTACAGGACCTCGGCAAGAGCATGCAGCAGACGCTCGCGAAGATCGACCGGGTGGCCGTCGATCTCGGCAACATGCTGCAGCAGGACTCGCCGTTCACCTACGACGTGTCGCGCACGCTGCGCGAGCTCGAGTCGGCGGCGCGCTCGATCCGCGAGCTCGCGAACTCGCTCGAGCAGAACCCGAACCAGGTGATCTTCGGCCGCGAATGACGCCGAACGACGTGCGAATGACCCGGGAGATGCCGATGCGTCCGTTCTCGCCCCGCCCGTTCCCCCCGGCCGCGCTGCTGCTGGCCGCCGTCGCGCTGTGCCTCGCCAGCGGCTGCTCGTACCTGCTCGGCGCGAGCAACGATCCGCCGCGGCTCTTCGTCCTGAGCACCGCTCCCGCCGACGGCACGCTCGCGCTGCCGCCCGGGACCGTGCTCGGCCTCGGGCCCGTCGACCTGCCGGCCTACCTCGACCGCCGCGGCATCGTGTGGCGGCTCGACGCGAACCGCATCGACGAGTCCCGCAGCGATCTCTGGGCCGAGCCACTGGCGGCGGGCTTCCGGTCGGTCCTCGAGCAGAACCTCCGTCTCCGTCTGCCGGGCGTGCCGATCCGGGCTTTTCCCTGGCCGCTGGCACACCAGCCCGACCTCGCGGTGGCGATCGAGGTGTCGCGCTTCGAGCTGACGCACGGCGAGACCGTCGAGCTGAACGCACGCTGGAGCGTGCGTAGCCCGCAGGACGGCGCCGTGCTGCTCGACCGTAACGCGGCGCTGGTCGAGCCCGTCGCCGGCCCGGGCACCGAGAACGCCGTCGCCGCGATGAGCCGCGCCGCTGCCGGGCTCGCCGACCAGATCGCCAGGGCTCTCGGGCAGCAGTCCGGCGCCCGGCCGTCGCCGCGCCGCACCACCGGGGCGCGCTGAAGACGGCGGGCCGCACGGTGCGCGAGCGCCGGGGCCGCAGCCGGCAAGGCGAACGCGCGCACCGCGAGCGGCAAGGCGAGTGCCTTCGTCGCGCAGCGGCGCGAGAGACGGCCGCACCGTTGCGCGGCTGCCCTGCGGCCGGGCGCCTCGAGGCCGGGGACACGCGCACGCGGGCGGCCCCGGGCTTGCAGAGCGGGAGTGACATGCCGTTCGCACGCCCCCTCACCACCCCGACCCGCCGCCGCAGACCGTCCCATCCTCACTGCATGCGAACGGTGTCCGTCCTGGCGCTGCTGATCGCCGCCGCGCTGGTCGCGGCGTCCGCTCCTGTGACGGCCGCCGCGGCGGGCGCAGACGACGCCGTCGCCGGCGCGTGCCCCTGCGCGGGTCCCGCCGCCGGCGGGTCGTGGCGTAGCCACGGCCAGTACCTCTCGTGCGTCACCCGCGCGGCGCGGCGGGAGGCGCACGTGTCTTCGCTGCGCAGGGACGAGGTCCGGGCGATCGTCCGCGACGGCGTCCGCAGCACCTGCGGCGCGCGCTCGCGAGAGGAGGCGAACGTCGAGGTGTGCGCGCCGAAGCCGTCGCTACCCTGCCCCGTCGTCCGCACCGCGCACGTCGACGACTGCTCGGAGTGCAGCGCAGCACTCGCGGGCGAGCTCGTGCACTGCGCGCGCGTCGACGGCCCATCCGGAATCCAGGGCGACGTCTGCGGCACGGCGACGCGCATCGGCGCGCTCGGCAAGCGCACGGTCGAGCGTCGCACGGCGGTCGACTGCAACAGCTGCAAGGCCAAGCTGGGCACGCCCCGGGGAGAAGGCACCGACTGCGTCGCCGCGCTCTGCGACTCGTTCGCCGGGCACTGAGAGGAGGCGACGCGGTCACCGCGGCGCGAGCGAGGCTCGTTCGACGAGTCCCCGCGCGCGCCGCGGTGCACGATCACGGCGCGAGCCGCGCCCCGTGGCGCACGATCACGGCGCGAGCCGCGCCCCGTTTCGCGAGATCACAGCGCGAGCGTCGCGCTGCCGATGATCGACTTCGTTCCGGGCTTGGTCTCGCACTGGATCTCGACGTCGACCAGCTTCTGACCGCCCTCCTCGCGCTTCGCCGTGACCTTGCCGGTGCAGGTCACCGGATCTTCGGGCCACGTGATGGCGCGGAACTGCACGTCGAAGCGCTTGACGCTGCCCGCGCCGCCGAACGCGACCAGCACGTTCGACAGCAGGCCCATCGAGAACATGCCGTGGGCGAACACCGACGGCAGACCGACGGCCTTCGCCAGCGTCTCGTCGTGGTGCATCGGATTGTAGTCACCGGACGCGCCAGCATACTTGACGAGGTCCGTGCGGGTGACCTTCTCGTGGACGTACTTCGGCAGCTCGTCTCCGACGTTGACGCTCTCCCACTTGGCCGCCATGGTCACTGTCCCTCCGAGATGCGGAGCAGGAGGGCGCACACGCGCTTGCCCTGCTGGTCGTAGAACGCGCTCTCCATCGTGTAGATGGTGCGCACGCCGTTCTTGCCCTCACGGGTCGCGATGGACTTGAGCATGCCCTTCGAGGTGAGCACGTCGCCGGCGAAGATCGGCCGGTCGTAGATGATCTCCGTGCCCTCGTGCAGCAGCTTCCGCACGTCGTACTTGACGGCCGGCATGGCGCCGCCGCCCGGCTCGTTGTCCTGGCCGATGGCGATCGGCAGGGTCGGTGGGGCGATCAGGCTCGGGTAGCCGGCGGCCTTCGCCGCGGCCTCGTCGAAGTACACGGGATCGGTCAGGCCGACCGCCTTCGCGAACTGCCGGATGCGCGCCTTGTCGACGTGGACCGTCGACGGCGGCCCCTCCTTGCCCACGAGGGGCTGATTGACGTTCTCGGCCATGGCTGGGTGGCTCCTCCTACGGGTTGACGCGGATCGGTCTACCATCGCGCAGGGACCGGCCCACGCGCAAGTTCGATCGGTCGACCGACGACGCCGGGGCGAGAGGCTCTCGCGGCTACCGGGGAAGCGAATCCGCACCCGGGAACGTCCGGCCGGGGGCGCTCAGAACGTCGTCATGCCGCCGTCGACGGTGTACAGCGAGCCGTTCACGTAGCCCGCCTCGTCGCTGAGCAGGAACGCGACGATGCCCGCGACTTCCGCGGGCTCGGCATAGCGCCCGAGCGGGATCTGCGACGCCATCATCTGCTTGAGCGCCGCCGGCTGCCCGGGCAGGAAGCCCTCCTCGAGCGAGCGCATCATGCGCGTCTCGACCGGCGCCGGCAGCACCGCGTTCACGCGGATGCCGGCCGCGGGATACGTCGTCGCGGCGGCGCGCGTGAGGCCGACCACCGCGTGCTTGCTCGCGATGTACGCGCTGATGAGTCCGTTCCCGGTGATTCCCGCGACCGACGCGAGGTTCACGATCGCGCCGCCGCCGCGCGCCTTCATGGCGGGATGCACGTGCTTGAGGCCGAGGAAAACGCCCCGGACGTTGACCGCCAGCACGCGGTCGAACACGTCGTCGGGATACTCCTCGAGCGGCTTCACGACACCCTCGATGCCGGCGTTGTTGACCAGCAGGTCGATGCCGCCGAAGCGCCGCACGCCCTCGTCGACCCAGCGCGCGACGTCCGCCGCGACCGAGACGTCCGCCGCCACCGCGTGCGCCTCCGAGCCGAGCGCGCGTACGGCGGCCACTACCGGCTCGAGGTCCCCGGCACGGAGGTCCACCGCGACGACGCGAGCCCCTTCGGCGGCAAGGCGCTCGCAGATCGCACGCCCGATGCCGCCCGCGGCTCCCGTCACCGCGGCGACCTTGCCCGTGAGTCGCTTCGAGCTGGTGTGCCCGGTCTGCTCCGACATTCCGACGCTCCTGTTGCCGAACCGAGCCGCTCTACTGCGGCAACGCGCGCAGCGCCTCGAGCGCCTCGTCGATGTGCTTCGCGATCCCGAACTCGCTCTGGATCACGCGGCGCACGATCCCCTCGCGGTCGATGACGAACGTCACGCGCTTCGCAGGGAACCAGCCGCCGAGGCGTGCCACGCCGTAGGCCTTGCAGATCGTCGCGTCGCGATCGGACACCAGCGGGAAGTTGAGGCTGAAGTCCGCGATGAACTTCCGGTGCGCTTCCTGGGAGTCCATGCTCACGCCGACGATCGCCGCGCCCGCCTCCTCGATCTCCCCCGCGTGATCGCGGAAGCTGCACGCTTCCTTGGTGCAGCCCGGCGTGTTGTCGCGCGGGTAGAAGTACAGGACCAGCGGCACCCGGCCGCGGAAGTCGGACAGCGACAGCGTGCTGCCGTCGGCCGTGGGCGCCGAGAACTCCGGCGCGGTCTCTCCCTCGCAGATCATCGAATCTCCCCCACCGCGCGCTTGCGCGTCAGCAGTAGCCCGTCGGCGATCGGAACCATCACGCACTCGACCCGCGGGTCCGACGCGACGAAGTCGTTCAGGGCTCGGATCGCGACCGTGTCGTCCTTCTGGTCGGTTTCATCTACCACACTGCCACCCCAGAGAACGTTGTCGAGCACGATGAGCCCGTTCGGCCGGAGCCGTCTCAGGATCTCCTCGTAGTACGTCCTGTAGCTGACCTTGTCGGCGTCGATGAATGCGAGGTCGACGGTCTCGCTCTCGGGAAGGGCGCGCAGCGTCTCGGCGGCAGGGCGAATCTCGAGGCGAATCCTGTCGTCGACTCCGGCACGCGTCCAGAAGTCGCGCGCGATCGCGGTCCATTCCTCGCTGACCTCGCAGCACAGAAGCCGCCCGCCCGGCGCGAGCCCGCGCGCGATCGAGATCGCGGAGTACCCGGTGAACGTCCCGACCTCGATCGCGCTCGTCGCGTTCGTGATACGCGCCAGGAGCGTGAGAAAGGCGCCCTGCTCGGGAGCGATCTGCATCATCGACAGGCCGCCGAGCTTGCCGGTCTCCGCGATCAGCTCCGCGAGCACCGGATCGCGCTCGGAGCGGTGCTCGAGCACGTACGCGTAGAGCTCCGGCGTGAGGCTGACGAACTTGTCGGGCACCCGCCGAGATTGGCGCCGGCGCGTTCGCGTTGTCAACGCGCAGCGGGCCGCGGTGCACACCCGTGAGCTCGCGCGCGGCGCTTGTCCGGGCGGCGAAACGTCGCCACGATCGGACACCCGTGCCGCTCCTGCTTCGTCCGCATGCCCGCCTGCTCGCAGCGACGCTGCTCGCGAGTGCGCCGGCCGTGTCGCTCGCGTCCGACGTCACCACCTGCGCGCGGTGGGCGACCGAGGCGCGCCGCACCGGCACCGTTCCGAAGGAGCTCGGCGAGCTCTCCGGCATCGCGGCGAGCCGCCGCCATCCGGGTGTGTACTGGGCGCACAACGATTCCAACAACGCAGGCGCGCTGGCCGCGATCGACGAGACCGGCCGGATCCGCGCGACGTTTCCCCTGCGCGGGCTCCGGCCGCGCGACATCGAGGACGTCGCGGTCGGTCCCTGCGGCGCGAGAGACCGCCGCAGCTGCATCTGGCTCGCCGACACCGGCGACAACCTGCACCGCCGCCGTGAGGTGTGGCTCGCGCGCGTCCCCGAGCCCGATGCGCTCGACGGACGCGTCCTCGACGTCGACGCCAGCTCGTTCCGCTACCCCGACGGCACCCGCAACACCGAGAGCCTCGTGGTCGATCCGCGGAGCGGCACGCCCTACGTGATCACGAAGTCGGTCGACGGCCTCGGCGAGGTCTTTCGCGTCGAGGGCCTCGGCACCAGGGGCGGTGGCCGCGCCGTGCCGGTGGTCGTGCTGCCCGCGCCGGGCGCGCTCGCGCGGCTCGCGACCGGCGCCGACGCGCACCCGGACGGCGACCGTGTCCTGCTGCGGACCTACACCGGAGCCTGGGAGCTCGTTCGCCCGGGTGCCCGCTCGCTCGCGGACGTTCTTCGCGCACCGCCCGTCGAGGTGACCGGCGCCCCGCAGCTGCAGTCCGAAGGCATCGCGTACACCCGCGACGGACGCGGCTACCTGCTCGCGTCGGAAGGCGCGGGCAGCGGCCTCTACCGTGTCGACTGCGCCGACGGCGCGGCGGCCTCGCCGGACTGATCGGTCGGCACGAGCCGCAGCGTCAGCGGGTGGTCGACGAAGCGCACGAACACGTCGCTCCAGTACTTGTCCGCACTTGTCCGCCATCGCCTCGGCGACCGGACCGACCATGTCGGGCACCGGCGTCCCGGTGACGTCGTCGAACGCGAGGCCCGCGATGCGTACGCCGATCACCGGTCTGGTCGCGTTGCCCTCGAAGCGTCCGGCGGCACGGCCGCCGAGCCGCACGTAGAGCTGGCCGTCGAGCACCACCAGCCACACCTTGAACCAGTGCGGCTCCTCGCCGGGTGCAGCCGTGCGCAGCTCGACGGTGTCCTCGCCGCTCCAGCGCACCGGCTCCCAGGCCGTCGCGGGCGCGTCGGCCCTGGCCAGGGTCGCGAGCACCAGGAGCGCGACGGGCGTCCCCGCAAGCGACGAAGATCCGTTCCGCACGAGAACCTCCTTCCGCAGCGACCGTACGCCACCCGTCCCGCCGCGACTCCCATCGCGGATCGAAAGCGTTCCCAAGCTCGTGCGCGCCTCGCTTTTTCGTGCCAAGGTCGGGGTCGCATGGCGAACGTGGGAGGTGGTGCGCGCGCGCGGACGAAGGTGCGGATGGCGATCCTGGGGCTCGTGACGGCCCTCTCCGCCGGCGGGGCGATCGCCGCCGAGCCGACCGCGGCGGTGCAGGTCGTCGAGACCATGCACGCCGGGATGGTCGATGTGATGCGGACGTCGGCGACGACGCCGTTCGACGAGCGCGCAGCGAAGCTCGAGCCCGTGATCGGGACCGCCTACGACCTCGACTTCATGGGCCGCAAGTCGCTCGGCAAGAGCTTCGATGGCCTGTCTCCCGAAGACCAGAAGCGCTGGCTCGAGGCGTTCCACCGCTTCATGGTCGCGAACTACGCCGGGCGCTTCACGAGCTTCTCCGGCCAGTCGTTCGAGACGCTCGGGGAGGATCCTGCGGCGCAGGACACGGTGCTCGTGCGCACGCGCCTGGTCGACCCCGGCAAGGAAACCGTCGACCTCGCGTACCGCCTGCGCAAGCAGGGCAGCGCATGGAAGATCATCGACGTCTACCTGAAGGGCACCGTGAGCGAGCTCGCGCTGCGACGCTCCGACTTCACCGCGATCCTCGACCGCGAGGGCTTCGCCGCTCTGATGGCGAACCTGAACGGCAAGATCGCCGACCTTCAGGCCGGCAAGGCCAAGTAGGCGGCGAGCGTTCCGCGATCCGCCGCCGCGGCGTCGGACGCGGGCGCGGACTCCGGCTCCGCCGCGAGCTTCGCCATGCGGTCCTGATAGTAGGCGCTGCGCAGCGCCGCGTAGTAGTCGAGCGACGCCTGCTCGAGACGCTCGAGGTCGGCACCGTGCTGCTCGCGCAGGGTGAACCCGGCCGTTCCCTCCTGCACCGAGGCGACGAGCAGCGGCGCCGGTCCGAGCAGGTAGATGGTGGGCTGCAGCGCGACGTCGACGATGCTCCCGAGGCCGTCGCGCACGGTGGTGGGGCCCAGCACCGGCACGATGAGGTACGGTCCGCTGCCGACGCCCGTCCGGGCGAGAGTCTGGCCGAAGTCCGACGAGTGCCCTGCCAGGCCGAGGCTCGTCGCCGGATCGAAGAACCCCGCGCAGCCGATCAGCGTGTTGATCGCGAAGCGCCCGACGGTGACCGCGGCGTTCGCCATCTCGCCCTGTAGCAGGTCGTTGATCAGGATCGCCGGCGACTCGAGGTTCGCGAGGAAGTCGCGCACGCTCTTCTTGGCGAGGTCGGGCAACGCCGCGCCGTACGCGTCGGCGACCGGATCGACGACCCAGCGGTCGAGCGTCTGGTTGAAGGTCAGCGTCGAGCGGTTGATCGACTCGAACGGGTCCGGAAAGGACGTCGGCCGCTCGTCGAGCTCGAGCTCCAGGTCGTCGGCGGTGGGCTCCGCCGCGCCGGCCGCGGTCGCCGTCCCGTCGGATGCGGCTGCGGCCGCTCCGCCGGCGGACGGGGCGGGCTCTGCGGCGCCGACGGCGTCGACCGGCAGCTGGATCTCGTGCGCCACGGCCGCGACCGGTAGCTGGATCTCGTGCGCCACGGCCGCGACGGGCGGAACGATCGGTGCGACCGCTGGCGCGCCCGGGGCCGGCGTCACCGCGTGCGCGCGACCCGGTGCGCACACGATCGCCGCGAATAGGACCACGACCACCACGTACCCGCCATGGACGGATAGCGACGGAGCTCGCCGCGCCGCTGGATGACGGATCCCCATCTGCACCGTCAACATACGCGAAAGACCGGGGTGCAGCCAGCCCGCCCCGGCCGCGCCCGATCCGGCCGCCGGCGTGCTCCCGACGCCGCGGTCGGCAGCCGCCCGGTCAGCGCAGCTCGCCGAGCACCCAGGCGGCGGTATCCTCGGGCAGATCCGGCAGGAAGCGCAGGAACTCCTCGACGTCCTCGCCGACCAGGCTGCGGCTCACGTTGGCGCGCAGGAAGTCGAGGTAGTGCGCGGCGACGCGCTCGCTGAGGAGGCCGCAGCGGCGGAGCGTCGGGATGACGAATCCCTGTACCGGGCCGAGTCGCCGACCCTTCTCCTGATCGCGCGTCAGATCGTCCATCTCGCGCTGCAGGCAGGACAGCAGCTCCCCCGCGTCGATGCCCACTTCGGCCCAGACGCGCAGGATCTCGCCCATGAACGCCTGCTGGTTGCGGTTGTCGATCAGCGTGCGCGAGGCTTCCAGCGCGAAGTCCTCGAGCTCGGTGCGCTCGGCGGCGGACAGGCAGGGAACGCAGCGATCGATGTACTGCACGCCGTACGCGTGGTGGCGCGACTCGTCGCGCGCGACGTAGGTGAGCAGGTCCTTCAGCAGCGGCTCCTCGGTCAGCGAGCGCATCTCCTTGAACGAGAAGAGCGCCAGACCCTCGACGACGATCTGCATGCCGACGAGCTTCTTCATCCAGTCGCCGGTCGCGAGCGTCGAGTCGAGCACGCGGCGCAGCGGCAGCGAGATCGGCCGGATCTCGTCGAGCTTGTCGATGTACTTCGCGAAGACCTCCACGTGGCGCGCCTCGTCCATGGTCTGCGTCGCGGCGTAGAACTTGGCGTCGGTGTGCGGCACGGCGTTCACGAGCTGCGCGGCGGTCATGAGGGCACCCTGCTCGCCGTGCAGAAACTGGCTCAGGCGGAACGACGCCGTCCGACGGGTGACCTCCCAGAGCTGCTCCTCCGAGAGCGACTGCCAGTACGAGCACTTCTCGATCGGCAGCGCGGCACCGAGCGGCGTGGTCGCGAACTTCGCGTGATCGATCGGACGGTCCCAGTCGAGGTCGCGCTCGGCGACCCACTGCGCCTCGGTCGCTTTCAAGTACAGATTACGGAGCTCGTCGACCTCGGGGTCGTAGCTCCACTGGTAGATCACCTGCATCGCCGTATCGAGCGGCGGCTCCTGGGTCTCTGTCTGGATGTGAAAATCGCTCATGGGTTGCTCCGGTGGTCGTTGCTGCGGCCCCGCGGGGCGGTGACCGTGGTGTCGCCGATGGTGCGGATGACCTGCACGAGGGCCGCGAGCGCGTCCCGCGTGCGGCCGGCTTCGAGGGCCGCGAGCGCCAGGTCCATCGCCGCGGTGATGCGCCCCGGGTCACGGCGCAGGCGACTACGGGCCTCGCGCAGCGGCTCGGCCTGCAGGAATGCGTGGGTGCGCCGCGCAAGCATCTGCCAGACGCGGTTGCCCGTCATGTCCGACAGGACGACCAGCACGTCGTGCAGCGCGCGCGCCCGCTCCTCGTGCTCTCGCGTCGCGTCGCCGAAGATCGCGCGCAGGCGGCGCAGTTCGACGATGTCGGCGGGCCGGCAGCGCTCGATCGCGAGCCGGCCCATCTCGAGCAGCAGCGGGCCGATCACCTCCGTCAGCTCGGCGAGCATCGCCAGGTCGACCCGGCCGCCGCGGAAGATCGTCGCCGGCAGGACATCGAAGGAGGCGTCGATCAGCGGCAGCACCGTGGCCCCGTCGCCCTGGCGAACCGACACCAGTCCGAGGCCCTCCAGGACCTTGATCGCCTCGCGGACCGAGGTCCGGTTGACCTGGAACTCCTCGGCCAGCTCGCGCTCCGCCGGCAGCTTGTCACCCGGGGCGAAGCGACCGTCGAGGATCGCGTCGCGCAGCTGGTCCGCGACGTCCTGGTGGAGACGGCGCCGGCGCGGCGGCTGGAAGGGCAGAACGGCTCGCGGGGCAGCGGTCACGATTGGCTCTCTTATTGGGTGGTCCAACCAATTGTCAAGCCCGCGGCGCTTGCGCTTCGGGCAGTCGAACCCGACAGTCGACGCCGGGCGTCGCAGGCGGTGCGGACGGGGTCCGGCCGGCGACCGGGTGCGGGGACCAGACGAGAGTGACGACGACACCCAGCAGCGCGTCGACGGCGCGCGAGCCGCACACGGACGCGGCACCACCCGCTCGTCCGCGCCGGCTCGGAGCGATCGCGCGGGTGGCGATCGCCTTCGCGCTACCCTGGCTCCTCCTCGAGACCGGGCTGCGCGTCACCGACTGGCAGCCGCCCGACCACTGGGACTTCGCCGTCGCCGGGGCGTTCCTCGACGTCGGCGACCGGCACGCGTGCGGCGGCCTCGCGATCACGCCGCCGCGCAACGCCGGCTACGCGCTCATCGCCGGCAACTGGGAGCGTCGCCCGCACGGCTTCTACTTCGAACGCCTCGCCGACGCCTGCGTCTACGACGGGCGCGATCCCGCGTGCCCCGGCGAGCACGCGTTCCTCGCGCACGAGTTCGTGCCGGACGAGAGCTTCGTGCTCGACCTCGCTCTCGCGCGGCACGACGACGCCTGGTGGCTGGTCGCGACCGTGGCGTCGCCGGACGACGGCACGGGAACGCGCGAGCTCGGCCACATGCGGCTGCGCGTCGACGAGCCGTGCTGGCTCGCCGAGGACGACGCGGGGCGCGCGGCGGTGATCGTCATCCCGGGCGCCGATCCGGCCACCCTGCGGCACGGCACACGCGTCGACGTCTCCGAGTTCGCGTGGGAGCGCGTGGGGGAGGTGCCGGCGTGACACTGCTCGACATCGTCTGGCGCAGCGCGAGCGACGCACTCGACTGGCTCGCCTCGATGTTCTCGCCGGCCGACGCGGGTGCCGTGCGCGGCATCGACGTCGTCGTGCCCCTGCACGACGCGCGCGAGGACGTGCAGCGCTGCCTCGCGAGCGTGCTGCGCCACGGCACCGGCGACTTCCGCCTCGTCGTGGTCGACGACGCGAGCACCGATCCGGTGCTGGTCGCGTGGCTCGACCACCTCGCGCAGAACGAGTCGCGCGTCGTGCTGATGCGCAGCGCCGTCAATCAGGGATTCGTGAAGAGCGCGAACCGCGGCATGAACGCCGACTCGACCCGCGACGTGCTGCTGCTCAACAGCGACACCGAGGTCCCCGCCGGCTTCCTCGACCGCCTGCGCGGCGCCGTGCGGCACACCGAGCGCACCGGCATCGTGTCGCCGTTCACCAACGACGGGACGATCCTGAGCCTGCCGCGGTGGATGGTCGCGAACCCGCTGCCCGACGGCCTCGACCTGGACGCCTTCGACGCGCTGGTCGCCGGCACCAGCCCGCGGCGGCGAACCGAGATCGTGACCGCGCACGGGTTCTGCATGCTGATCCGGCGCGACGTGCTCGACCGCGTCGGCGTGTTCGACGAGGCCTTCGGGCGCGGCTACGGCGAGGAGAACGACCTCTGCGAGCGCGCCAAGGCCGCCGGCTTCGAGATCCGGGCCTGCGACGACCTGTTCGTCTGGCACCGCGGCAGTGCGTCGTTCTCCGGCGAGACCGATGCCCTGAAGACCGCGAACCTCGAGGTGCTCGGCTCGCGCCACCCGCGCTACCACGCCGACGTCCAGCGCTTCATCGGCTCGAATCCGCTCGCCGAGCTGCAGGAGAACGTGCGCTACCAGCTCGAGCGCCGCGCGCGGCGCAGGTCGCCGGCGCTGCTGGTGGTCCTGCACGCCGACCCGTTCGCCGACCCGCACACGGAGCCGGTCGGTGGTACGCAGCTGCACGTGCTCGAGCTGGTGCGCGCGCTCGCGCTGCCGCGCGCGATCGTCGCATGGCCGGCCGCGGACGGGATCCTCGCGGCCGAGGTCGCCGATGGCGACCTCGGTACGCCCGTCGAGCACTTCTTCCCGTACCCCGCCGACGTGACGCTGCCGGTGACCGACCGATTCGCCCTCGCCGACCCGGCGCGCGAGCGCGCGTTCGGCGCGCTGCTCGACTCGCTCGACGTCGGCGCGGCCCACCTGCACCACCTGTCCGGCTGGCCGGTGCGCGCGTGGCGGCAGCTCGAGCAGCGCGGGCTCCCGTTCGCGTTCACGGTGCACGACTACCTCTGCACGTGTCCGTCGTTCTACCGGCTCGACCTCGCGCGCGGGAAGCCCTGCGCCTGCCTCGACGGTGACGCCGACGTCCAGGGCTGCCTGACCGCGTTCAACGCGGCGTGCGGCCTGGCCGCACCGGGCGACGCGCGCGCGCGCGTGGCGGCGCAGCGAGAGGAGTTCGGCGCGCTGCTCGAGGCGGCCGCCGCGGTGATCGCGCCGTCCGCGGCCGCACGCGACGTGGTCGCGCGCGCGTATCCGGGCCGTAAGCTGCCCCTGCACGTCGTGCCGCACGCGCTCGCCGTCCCGCTCGCCGGGATTGCGGCGCGGTGCGACGAGGGCGTGCTGCGCGTCGCCCTGCTCGGCGCACCGTCCGCACCGTGGAAGGGCGCCGACGACGCGCTCGCGGTCATGTCCGCGACGCGCGACCTGCCGCTCGAGTGGCACGTGTTCGGCGACGCGGATGCGCACGGCTTCCTCGAAGGTGCGGCCGCGGCGCTGGGCACGGCCGTCGCCACGCGCCTGCGGGTGCACGGGCGCTACGTGCGCGACGAGATCGCGGCGCGCCTCGCCGGCGCGGCGGTCGACGTCACGCTCGCGCTGTCACCGTCGGCCGAGACGTTCTCCTACACCCTGTCGGAGTCGTGGGCGGCGGGCGTACCCGCGATCGTGCGCGATCTCGGCGCGCCCGCCGACCGGGTCCGCCGCAGCGGAGCGGGGGTCGTCGTGCGGGACGCACACGAAGCCGCGTCGGCTCTGCGCCGCCTCGCCCTTCGCGCCGA
>Ga0194132_10001639_pt1 | contig 44916 bp, 35 predicted proteins | sample TA2KigOf80mmetaG_FD_148612 | JGI IMG/M metagenome (GOLD analysis project Ga0194132, IMG submission 148612) | Freshwater microbial communities from Lake Tanganyika, Tanzania - TA2015054 Kigoma Offshore 80m | ecosystem: Environmental > Aquatic > Freshwater > Lake | place: Tanzania: Lake... | reverse complement strand
GTCGCCCGCGTTCATCCAGCTCTTCGACCAGACTTCGATACTTAGACCGAAGCCAGCACACAATGGTCTCGTCTCTCATCCCTGCTCTTGTGCAGAGGCTCTCCACTCCGGTCAATCACTATTGCGGTAAGTTGTTTCCTGCCACCGCCTAACCGTGTCGCAACTCCCGTCAACGCATTGCGCATGGCGTCGAAATTACCCTCATAGGCTGGCAGCATGCCCAGCAGTACTGGTAGTCGCGCATCTTCAGCCCACACGGAGGACAGCGCTAACAACTGCTTCTCCACTTCACGTCGGTCGTTCATAACGTTAGCCAGAATAGCGCGACTGGCCTGGAGGATTGGGGCATTGGGCAAAAGCGTCAGCGCTTGCGTGAGGTCGCTTCGCGCCTCTTGTATTTTCCCATCACTCAACGCAAGGCAACCACGACGCCACAACAGAATCCCTGTTGCTGCACGGGTCGCAAAAGTTAACGGTGAAACAAATTGCGCGGTGGGCATTTTCATCGCCTGACGCACTTCTTCTTGCAGTGTCGAGTCAGTGTTCAGCGCGGCCCGCTGAATGTCGAAGTCTCGCAGCGAAATGGCTGGGAGGCACTGTGGCAACGACAACTCTAATTTTTTGTACTCCAGATACTCGTCGAAATAGGTCCAGCGTGGTGATGATGGCGAGCCATTCACAATAAAGTCACGCGGCAAGCTTTGCGTTGGTGCCGTCAGCGTGCGTGTATGGTGCGGCGGTTCCCGCTCGGCATTGCGTGGCCCAGCGAGTGAGAGCGGCGCGCTCAGCAGACGCAATTCAACATCATCGATAAAATAGTGCACCGTTGATCGATCTTCGAGGTCGCCGATAAACGAAAGCTTGGAAAGTTTTGAACCCGGAGCGTTGATGGCATTGGGTTGTGCGTCCAGCAACACCAGAGGTGTTGGCTCTTTCGCATTGAGAATACGCAGATCATACGTCCCAGATTCGACATGAAAGACAGCATCGACCACATACCAGACGTTGGCGCGGAGCTTGAACAATGGTCGCACGACATTACCGGAACGATGAGACAACGTGCCATCAATGGTCTTCAACCAAAAAGCGATGCCATCGCGTTGCAGATAAAAGTGCGCTGGTCCAGCAACAGCGATATTCAACTCTTCTTCGGGATTACGCACCAAGAAGGCAAAGTGAAAGAGCACATCACCAGAAGTGATTGGTTTGACAACTCCCTGAAGTTCGACAAAGGTACCGTCGGCGGGCGCTTCTTGTAGTTCGAGAGAACGGTATCCGCTGAACTTCACCGTGTTGGTCGGCTCGACCCATCCACGGGAGTTTTCAAAAATATAGAAACCGTCGGCCGCCGAAGGAAGCATGCTGTCAAAACCGTATTGCACCAGCACCACATCAGCCCGCGCGACCCCACTCAGGCCTACCCACACAAGCGGGAAAGCAAGCGCTAAAACAATGAGCAGCCCGAAGGAGAGGCAACAAGGCTTTCGCATAGCTCAGAATATCGCCTCCTGCCCGTCACCCTTGAGCGAAGAACCAACGCACTGGCTGGACCTACAGAGGTCAATGCTTGCGGAGGACACAGGCATACGATAGGAGAGGCAAGGCATGAGAAGGCAAATGTCAAATTTCAAAAGGCAAATTGCAAAGTTAAGCATTCAGAGCGGCGAAAGAACTTATGACTGGTGCATTTGGTCTTTGTACGCCTTGATGATCGGCCTGAGCGTGACCAGCACTGCTCACGCCCGTATCACAAAAATTGTTATCGACAAAGTCGAATCGCCAACCTTTGAGGGGCAAGAATTTGGTCCGGTTGGCAAATACGAGAAACTCACAGGTCGGGTGTTTGGGGAGGTCGAGCCCGATGCACCAGAGAATATCGAGATCGTCAATCTTGACAAAGCCCCCAAGGCCGCGAACGGTCGCGTGGCGTATAGTGCTGCTCTCTATATTCTCAAACCTATCGATCAAACCAAAGGCAACAGTAAGATCTTTTATGGCGTGACCAATCGCGGCAACAAGATCGATCTGGTCTTATTGAACAACGCACCGCATAACGAACAAACCAATAACCCGACAACACTCGCGGATATTGGCAACGAGTTCCTGATGCGCCAAGGGTACACCATTGTCTGGAGTGGCTGGCAAGCCCAGGGGAAAAATGGAGCACAGTGCTGTGTAGACCCAAAGCCAGGCATGATGCATGCAGAGTTACCCGTTCCGATGAATGGCAACCAGGCGATCATCGGAACGGTCCGCGATTTGTTTGTTGGTCAACAGCAAAGTAACCCACCCGAACATCAAACCGCAACGTTAAGCTATCCAGTGATCAATCACACCTCACATCAGATGAAGGTTGAGGTTCGGGCAAAAGCAGAAGGAGAACCGCCACAACCTATTCCCTCCTGTGTGGCAGGAACGAAAGTCCTTCGCTGCTGGAGTTTCGTTGATGAACAAACCATTCGTCTCTCACCAGGGTTTGAATCTGGATATCTGTATGAGGTCTCCTATACAGCAAAGAACCCAACCGTGCTTGGACTTGGCTTTGCGATCACCCGTGACGTTGTGTCCTTCCTGCGTTACCACCGTACCGATGATCACAAGACACCCAATCCACTCCACCGCAATGAACAAACACTTGGGATTGAGAAAGTGTACGCCTTGGGCATATCGCAAGCTGGGCGGTATCTCCAGGAACATCTTGCCAATGGCTTCAATCAAGATGAACAGAAACGTATCGTCTTTGACGGATTGCTGATTGACATTGCTGGGGCAGGAAAAACGTTTACGAACTTTGCTTTTGGCCAACCTGGCCGCACTCGTGGCGCGCATCAGGATTACGATTTTCCCGAGAATTGGTTCCCATTTGCCTATGGATCACAAGTAGATTCATTCACAGGAAAGCAGGATGGCTTGCTCCGCAACGATACGGGAAAAGTAGGAGACGGTTTTGATCCACTGGTGATGGTCACAAATACGGCCACCGAGTACTGGCGCAAGAGCGCCTCACTGTTGCATACCGATGCTCAGGGAAATGATGTGACCGTCCCAGACAACGTCCGCCTCTATTTCTTTGCCAGTACGCAGCATTTTCCGTTGTTTCCCCAGATGACCACCTCACTAGGAGAGAGACTGCCGAAAGGGCCGTGTCAGCAAGAGCAAAACCCAGCCTTTCGTGGACCAGTAATGCGCGCGCTCCTGGTCGCCCTTGATGAATGGGCCACAAAAGGGACCCTTCCCCCAGAAAGCAGAATTCCGACTCGACAGAGTGACACTCTCGTTGCAGACAATGTCAGTATGCAGTCATTTCCCACGATTCCTGGAGTCCAGCATATTGGTCGAGCAAGCCCGACATACGTCTTGTATGGAGCCGTCACCGCGAAAAACCCCCAGACGCAATACCCAACCTTCGTTCCCAAAACCAATGCCGACGGTAACGATCTTTCTGGCATCGTGCTGCCCGACATTGCTGTTCCCTTAGGAACCCACACTGGCTGGGCAGTCCGAGCCGACGTTGCCGGAGAGATGTGTGGGAACCTCGGACAGTTTATTCCTTTTGCCTATGCCAAACGGCAACGGAACCTGGCATGTGATCCTCGTCTCTCTCTCACTGAACGTTACTCAAAAAAGTCATACATCACGCGTATTAAACAGGTCGCGAAAGACCTGCAAACACAGCGTCTCCTGCTCGCCGAAGATGCCGCGACCTACGTTACCGATGCACAGCAAAAAGTCGCTCGCATTTTCGCTCCACCGCCTCCTCCACCAAAAGAACCAACACAAGCAAAAGGAGCAAAACGGACAAGAAACCGTTGACATTGCCCGCGACCTGAAAGAATAATCGGCCTCACCCCAAAGAAGGAGGGTGTTCTATGGAAAAAGACGTCACCTTTTATAGTGCCGGATTCAAACTCTTTGGCACGTTTTATTTTCCGGACAATATCCGCTCTGGAGAGAAGCTCCCCACAGTGCTGTGTTGTCATGGCTTACGCGCCAATCGTAAAGTCGTCTTGCCAGAATTTGCCCGGACTTTTGTGCAGCATGGCTATGCCGCATTCATTTTTGATTATCGCGGGTTTGGCGATAGCGAGGGAGCCAAGAATCGGCTGATCTCGCGTGAACGCGATGAAGACATCATCAATGCCACAACGTTCCTCGGCATGCAGCCAGAGATTGATGCCAATCGGATTGCGCTGTTTGGCATTAGCTACGGGGGCGCGAATGTCATCTCTGCTGGTGCGGCTGATGCACGGACGAAGGCCATCGTAAGTATCGTTGGGTTCGGAGATGGCGATCGTTGGATGCGCAACAGTCGCCGCTTGTGGGAGTATTGGGCATTGCGTAAACGCGTTGAGAAGGATCGTGAACGACGCGTACTCACGGGCAAGTCAGAATACGTTGATGCGTACGAAATCCTCATTCCCACACCAGCGGAAGAAAAAGTCTACAGCGGCGGTGGAGCAATTGCCTCCCTCAAGACAGAAATGCCACTCGAAACAGCGGACGACATCATGTCATACTCACCTGAAGCCGTCGTCGCCCAGATTGCGCCACGCCCGCTCCTGATCATTGGAGCAGAGTTGGATTACCTCACTGGCTTTGAGGAATGCGTCAGCCTCTATGAGAAAGCACAAGAGCCCAAGCAATTGCACATCTTGCCGGGCATTTCTCATTACGAAACCTACACGCAAGGGTTTGACACCGTCGTGCGGTTGAGCCTGGATGTGTTTGGACAAACATTGAAAACGTCCAGCGTCTAGAGTCCAGGGTCAAAAACTACTGACTACTGAATGCTGACTATTGACTACTTGTCCTAGAGGAGCTCCCTGTGGAATTTGGCTTATTCTCTCTGTTTGATTTCTTCCGCGATCGACAAGATGAAGTCAAGTATTATCGTGACGCTCTCGACCTGATCATTTTATCCGAGAAACTTGGCTATGATTCTGTGTGGATCGGAGAAGAACATTTCTATTCGTTTGGCTTGTGTCCGAGCCCGCAACTCTTTCTCACCGCTGTTGCACGCGAGACCTCACGTCTTCGTCTTGGCACGTCGATCAGCCTGTTACCATTTGACAATCCGCTGCGTAAAGCTGAAGACTTTGCCATGCTGGATCTCCTCAGCAACGGACGGCTGAACTTTGGTGTTGGTCGCGGTATCATCCCCAAACACTTTGAGGGGTTCCGCATTGATCCACACGAGAGCCGTGCGCGTTACGAAGAATCTTTGGAGATTATTCGTCAAGCCTGGACGAAGGATGAATTTTCCTATGAAGGGAAGTTCTGGCAGGTTCCGCCTCTGTCCTTATCACCAAAACCGGTGCAGAAACCGCACCCTCCCATCTATCGTGGAACCATCAGCCCAGAATCCTTTGATGGTGCAGCTGCTATCGGCGATAATGCGTTTATCGTTCCCTGGCTCAGTGCGCCAATTCCAGAGATGAAACAGCGCATCGAACGCTACCGCACGCTGGTGAAACAACATGGCCACGCACCAACGCGTACCACCGCCATCTTTTTCCTCTTTGTTGACCCGGACTACCAAGTCGCGCTCCGTGATGGTGTCGAAACCACACGGAATTACACCGAACTCATCACCTCATTCGTTCCAGCCAATGCGATGAGCGCCCTCAGAGATGGCGATCCACTCAGATCGTTCCTTGAGTTCGTTCGCAAGATGCCTGAAGAACTTGACGAACGAGCGATCGTTGGGACACCAGCCGATTGTCGTCGTCGCCTGGCTGAACTCGATCGCGAGTTAGATCTCGACCAGGTGGCCTTTTATTTCCACTCAGGAGCACGAGACCCACAACGCGCTCGCCATAATATTGAGCTGTTTGCACGAGAAGTGATGCCGGAATTTAAGAAGGCTTAAGGCTATAGGCTTCAGGCCGTAGGGAGAAAAATCAAGAGGGACTAGGGACTGGGGGTTAGGGGATGGTTCCACCTCCCCACAAGCCCCAAGCCTCTAGTCCCTAGTCCCAAAACGAGAAACTTTGAACGTTAAACCATTTTCCTAGCGTCGTAGAATTAAGGAGGGAAAGAACATGTTACTGAAAGACAAAATCGCTATAGTCACTGGGTGTGGTGCAGGGATGGGGAAAGCTATTGCACTCCGCTACGCCAAAGAAGGGGCACACGTGGTGTGTGCAGAAGTGAATGATGCGACCGGCAATCAGACTGCCGTTGAAGTGAGCGCGCACGACCGACGTGGCCTGTTCGTGAAGACAGACATGGGTAAAATTAGCGACATCAATGCGATGGTGGCAAAAACCGTCGAGACGTTTGGGCGCATCGACATTCTTATGAACAACGCCGGAGTGACCAAGAAGCTCGACTTTTTTGAGGTTACGGAAAAAGACTGGGATTGGATTCACACCGTCAACGCCAAAGGCGTGTTTTTCTGCATGCAAGCAGTTGCACGCGAGATGGTGAAACGCAAAGAAGGCAAAATTATCAATATCGCTTCGATTGCTGGCAAAGGCTTTCGTGGCACGTCAAACATTTCGTATGCCGGCTCTAAGGGTGCAGTGATCGCCATGACACGGATCGGCGCCTCACAACTTGCGCGCTACAACATCAATGTGAACGCGATCAATCCTGGCGCTACTCGCACCGAACTATACGATCGCGTGATGAAAGAGACTGTTGAACGTGAGAAAATTACCGAAGCTGAAGCGATGGCCCGCATGGACGCCTCGATTCCGCTCCGTCGTTCCAATAGTGGAGATGATATCGCCAACATGGCGGCGTTCCTGGCTTCAGACGAAGCCCGCAACATCACCGGCCAGTCATTTAACGTCGACGGCGGCTTGATGTGGGACTAACAAGGAGAGAACGAATGGGAGATATTTTGAGTTCTCCGATTCCCCGTTTCTCCCATTCGCCGGTTCTGGTTGTTCATGTTCCAAGATCGCTGATTGATCTCTGACTTCTCATACAAGGAGCACGGCATGCCCCAGAAAATGGACCATGTACTCAGTGATTTACGTGTCCTCGATTTATCCCGCGCGCTCGCTGGCCCAAGTTGTACACGGATGCTGGCCGAGATGGGCGCTGAAGTCATAAAAATAGAGCCCGGCCCCAATGGCGATTTGGCGCGACGATTTTCCAATTACCGCAATAATCGGAGCCTCTACTACATTCAACAAAATCTCGGCAAGAAAAGCGTGTGCCTGAATTTACGTGACCCGCGTGCGCTGGCAATCGTCACAGAGCTAGTACCCAAAGTCGATGTCGTCGTGGAGAACTTCAAACCAGGAGTGATCGCGGATATGGGGCTCGGCTACGACCGACTCCGTGAGATGAAGAAGGACATCATCTTGTGTTCGATCTCTGCCCTCGGTCAAAGCGGACCGCTGTCGACAAAACCAGGCTACGATTACATCGCACAAGCCTATTCAGGTGTCACCTCGATGATTGGTGACCCTGACGATGCTCCGTACATTCCGCTTGTCGGCATGGGTGATATCAGCACTGGCGTGCATGCGGCGTTGGCAATTGTTTCGGCGTTACGATACCGCGACCGCACTGGCGAAGGCCAGCACTTAGATATCGCCTTGCTCGACGTGTATTACCATTACCATGAGGTAAACGTGCATGCCTACAGCGGCAGTGGGGGGGCAGTACAAGCTACGCGCGCTGGTCGGCACATGACGTACGCCTGTCCGGGTGGCGTGTTTCGCGGCACCAATGGCTATCTGGTGATTATGTCGTTTCTCCATCACTGGAAAGATCTCTGTCAGGCAATGAATCGCCCCGATCTCGCCGACAATCCGCTCTTCAGCACAGATATTGAACGGCTCAAGCGGCGACCAGAAGTCGTAAAAATTATTGAAGATTGGCTGCAAACTTTTCCTGACGTGCCAAGCGCGATTGCCCACATGGAAAAACACCAAGTGCCAGTCGCTCCAGTCCTGTCGGTCACTGAAACGACCAAACATCCACATCACCGCGCCCGTGGCACCGTCCGCACGGTCCATGATCGTTTTCATGGCGACTTTGACATGCCAGGCATGCCCTTGAAGTTTTCACGTTTTCCTAAAGATTTACCACTCGAAGCGGCTACCCTCGGTCAACACAATGAAGAAGTGCTCACTGCTTACCTTGGTCGGTCATCACAAGAAGTGAAAACATTACGTGAGGCTGGGGTGCTGATTGAGAAGGAAATATAAGCCCGCAGCAAGGAAAATCGGGCAAACGAAACGGAGAATCGGAGAGTCGGAGACGGGGAGAAGCGGCGACCATCCCGTCGTTTCTTTGCTCCTTTTCTCCGCTTCTCCCATGCACCATTTCAGCCGGGCCATAACTACTGGTAAGGAGGGAACATGTCGCAAAATTTGGATCACGCACTCACAGGCTTACGCGTCCTTGATTTCACTCGTGCTTTAGCTGGCCCTACATGCACCCGCATGTTGGCCGAGATGGGTGCTGAAGTGGTCAAAGTCGAGCCCGCCCCAAAGGGCGACATGAGTCGCGCAGCGTCGGTCTATAACAAACGCAGCCTCTTCTATGTCCAGCATAACCGCGGCAAGAAGAGTTTGTGCGTGAATCTGCGTGATCCACGTGGCATGGCACTCGTCGTCGAGCTCGTACGGCACGTCGATGTCGTGGTGGAAAACTTCAAACCTGGCGTGATGGCAGATATGGGCTTGAGCTATGAACGACTCCGTGAACTCAAGTCGGATATTATTCTCTGTTCAATTTCCGCTATGGGACAAACTGGGCCTCTCGCTCAGAAGCCAGGCTATGACTATATCGCCCAAGCATATGCAGGCGTCACGTCGATGATCGGCGATGAAGATGAAGCGCCCTATATTCCTTTAGTTGGATTAGGAGATGTCAATACAGGTGTACATGGCGCACTAGCTGTGTTAGCCGCGCTGCGGCATCGTGACCGGACCGGGCGAGGACAACATCTCGATGTCGCCCTCCTCGATGTGTACTACCACTTTCATGAAGTGAACGTTCATCAAGTCAGAGCGAGCGGTGGAAAAGTGAAACCCACACGAGTTGGTCGCCACATGACCTACCTCAGCCCTGGTGGTGTATTTCGCGCGACTGGCGGCTACGTGGTGATTATGAGCTTCTTTCATCATTGGCCAGACCTCTGTCGAGCGATGGATCGACCAGACCTTATCGAAGATCCACTGTACAGCACGGACCTGGCTCGCCTGGAAAGACGGGATGCCGTAGTGAAGATTATTGAGGATTGGCTCCACACATTTCCCGATGTGAGCAGCGCCGTCTCTCATATGGAAAAATTTGACGTGCCTGTCGCACCAGTCCTCTCTGTCGCTGAAACACTCGACCATCCGCATTTACGCGCGCGCGGAACAGTCCGTACGATCCAAGATTCTGCCTACGGTGGTGACATTGACGTGCCCGGCTTTCCCTTGAAATTTTCAGAATTCCCCGAAGAACTACCATTGGCAGCCGCCACGCTCGGACAGCACAACGTCGAAGTGCTCACGCAATATCTCAAACGCACGCCAGAAGAGGTGAAGCATTTGCTAGCGGAAGGAGTACTGGTCGAGCGCCGGAGATGAGCCTTACTAATACGAAAAAATAAAGAAAGTTATTACCTCTTATCTTGCTTTAGCGTATTCGCTTTGTTACTTTACATATCAATAAGACAACAAGTTCACCGCTGATTTTCCCCATTTAGCGGTGCTCCTAAGGCCTGCAGGTTTCCCCTCCTTTACCCTGCAGGCCTTTTTTCTGTCATCGGTTATCTACTGGCGATCAGAAAGGCAACTATGCCAATAACTATGCAGTAATACGCAAAAACCGAAAGACGGCGTGAGCGGGTCATGTTGAGCAAGACAGAAATGCTCCAATAGCCCACAATCCCAGCCGCGATCGTTCCAATCCCATACGTCAGAGGATCGAATCCTTGCAACAGTTCATCGCGGTGCGCTACCACCTCTAAAATAAATGCCCCCAGAACTGCTGGAATTGAAAGAAGAAATGAATACCGGACTAACAGGGTACGATCTAAAGCGAGCAAAATCCCTGTCGCGATTGTCGACCCAGAACGAGACAGCGCAGGGATAATCGACAAGCCTTGCGCAATGCCAATCACCAATGCATCTCTGATAGTCATTTCCGAGAGTTGTCGCCCCTTGGTGGCGACTCGGTCGGTCAAAAAAAGCAGTAGCCCGGTGATGACAAACCAGATCCCTGCTCCACGTAAATCGGTGAACATCGATTCAAACTGCTTGCGGAAGAGCAATCCTATCATGACCGTCGGAAGAGTACCAAGAATCACTAACCACAGGAGGCGGCGATCTTCTGTGGTCTTCTCTTCTTGGGGAGCAACTAGCGATACAGCCATCGCCCACAGATCTTTCCGGAAATACAAACAAACAGCGACAAGGGTACCGAGATGTAACGTAACTTCGAAAACCACTCCAGGCTGAGACAAATTTGGCAATAACGCTTGAGCCAACACGAGATGTCCAGAGCTACTCACCGGTAAAAACTCCGTGAGCCCCTGAAGAATCCCAAGGAACAAAGCCGTCAGAATCTCTGACATTCAACCTCCAGGCAGTTGGTCTCTGAGTAATCAGGTAGCGGCATGATAGGCGGTGGTTTGATCAGGTCAACCGCATACATGAGTGTGGCTCGCTCTTCTTGGCCCTTGCGTCCGCTATGGTTTCAGCTAAGAGGGGGAGACAAAGAAAAAGCCTAGCGAAACCTATACCGAAATGAACAAAAAGGTCTACGATATTCTGTTGTTTAGCTACTACCGCGACGCTGAGTTACGTGGCGCAGATCTCATTCTTCGTCTGATTAATCATACTGACAGCGCCCAGCTACAAGAGAACCTGGCCCGTCATTTAGCTGATGAAACAGAGCATGCCTGGAAGTGGACTGAGCGGATTCGCGCCCTGGGCGGGCAACCAATCCGTATCGAGGATGGCTATCACCGCCATTTGCGACGTAAAGCTGGCCTACCGTCCCATCTCGTCGATTTGCTGGCATTGACCTATGTCGTCGAAGAACGGGCAGACAAACGCTATGAGGAGCATGCCTCTCGCCCAGACGTTGATGCCGACACACTGAAGGTGCTGCAGGAAATGCGCAAAGATGAGGAGTGGCATCTGACGTGGGTCGGAGAAGCGCTCAAAGAGTTGGAGCGTGCACACGGTGTCGAAAAGGTTGCAGCGTCGCTGGAGCGCTATCGCAAACTCGAAGCTGAGGCGTTTGCGGAGATGATCGCCGATGAGCAAAAGGCGTTGCGCGAAATTGCGGAGGACGAGTAAGACAGGCCTACAGGCTTTAGGCTTTAGGGAGAAAAGGCATCTTTTCCTTCTTGATTGTTCTCCCTGTGACCTACAGCCTGAGATCAAATTTTCTTCTTCTTCTTCGAGACGTAGTCAATCAGCAAATACTCACCGAGATGATCTGGCCGGGTGTAAAATGCCCGCCCACGGTTGAGTTGCGTCATCTTATCAACAAACGCGCGCAGACTCGGACTATCGTCGAGCATGAACGTATTGATGGTGATCCTGCGTTGGGTAGCACGTTCGACCTCTTTCAGGGTTTCCTGCGCCGCACGCATGCTGATACCACCGAACGAGAGCGGCCACTCACAATACAAGCGACCATGGGAGAAATAGGCCGTCGGCTGGCCATCTGTCACCACGATAATGTTCTGATTGTGCCCAGGATGACGATGGAGCAAATCACTAGCGAGACGAATCCCGTCTTGAAGGTTGGTGAACGGATCACCCATGTTCCAACTGGCCTCAGGCAGATCTTTAATCTTGAGTTCAACCGCACGCGTGAAAAACCCAACCACGGCAAAATAATCGCGCGGGTATCGCGTACGAATAAGGCTCTCGAGAGCGAGGGCCACCTTTTTCGCGGCCGCAAAGCGCCCTTCCCAACTCATCGACCAACTCATATCCAGGAGCAACACGGTCGAACTCGTGGTGGTATGATCAGTGTCGTAGATCGTAAAGTCTTCTGGCGAGATCTTGATCGGAACACTCACTGTTCGTCGGAGCGCCTTCTTCATCGTTCCAACGAGATCTAAGTGCATGGGGTCCCCGTAGGCATACGGACGAGTCTCATCCATCTTAATTTCTGCCGCGCCACGATGGTCGGTCGTATGCGGGCCAGTGCGGTCACGCAGCAGATTGGCATAAATATCGCGCAACGCCAGCTGTCCGATCCGTCGCACGCCTTTGGGAGAGAGCGCCATTCGTCCTTCGCGGTACACCAAGAACCCCGCCTCTTGAAGCATCGCCTGCATTTGTTGCAGATTCTGCAGGTCTTGCAGCGCTCCCTGCCCCATCAATTCTTGTAAATCATTGGGATCAATCTTCTCTGAGCGACCAGCCAGGAGGTTTTGTTCCATCTCTTGCAGGTTCTGCATTTCCTCCATGAGTTGCAACGTTTGTTGAAAGTCGAGTGACTGCGGGCCATTGAAAAGGTCTTTATAGCGACGCTGAAAATCTTCAACCGAACGAATATCATTGAACTCTTGCATGAGTTCGTTAAATGCTTCTTGCGCGGCTTGATCCTCAAACTCGTACTGTGCCAACTTCTCCATCTGATCGCTCATGCGTTGGGGCAGTTGTTTGAGGAAATTCTCTTTTTCATTTAACTCCGGCTTTTGCGGCTTCTGCTGTTGCAGGGTTTGCCGCTCTTGATTGAGGATATTCTCTAACCGTTGCTGCATTTCATCCAGCGAAGAGCGCAGATTGTATTCTTTATAGCGTTTGCGCATTTCTTCGCGCAGCTCTTTGACCAGGTCATCAAGGCCTTTGAGTTTCCCCTGTTCACCCTCTAGCCCCTGGCGCATCATCGATTCCATCGCCTGCTGGAGGTCGTCAGTGTTGGATAAATGTTTGGCCAATTCTTCAAAAAGCTGATCGGTCGAAAGGCGAACACGCTGCGTTCCATCCCACTCGCTGTACTGTATGGTAATCATGGGGTTGACCTTACCAGAAACGGGCAAAGAAAAAACGCCTTTCTCCTCGTTTTTCTGTCGAGGAGAAAGGCGTGTCATTCTGTAATTTTGCGGAATTGTCATTCCGAGCAAAGCGAAGAATTTCTCCTCGATTGTTGAAGAGAAATGTTTCGCTACGCTCAACATGACACAGTAACGAACGTCAAGTAGACAATCTGTTACGACCGATACATATACCGTCCACCTTCGCGCTCTTTATTGAGCTTCTGGTGGAGGTGGAGCCCTTCGAAGATAAATTCACAGGCTGAGGCAATCTGTGGCGACTTGTTGCCAACGCCAAGGGCAGCAACACTTTCCTTGAGACCAGGAATTCTTTGCTGATCTTCAAGGTAGGAAGTCGCAGCCATAGAGTCAGACACTTTGACTCCCCCACCTTCGGTAAAATAGGCGATGGTCGGCTTAAGCGCCTCAAGCTGAAAATATCGATCAAAGACCTTGAGCACAGCGCGATTCACCAAACGATCGATCAAGTCATCTTCTCGCTTGTCTTCACCTGAATACTCAAGCTCGATTTTTCCTGAAGTTGAAGCAAATAACGCGTGCAGATCGCTCACGCGCGGGACGATCTCTTTCTCACCAAGACGCACGGCGCGCTTCTCAGCGTTGCTGAGGACACTTTCAAGGTTGTTAATCGACACACGAACACTCACACCAGAAGACTGATTGATCTCGTTTGACGCGCGTGCTTCCATCGTCACCTGGGCGATGATTTCTTTCATGAACTGCGGAACATGGATCATGCTATCGCCGCGCGGGAAGGCGGTTGCTTCCTGTTCCATGATAGAGATTTCATGCTCAAGCGAACGTGGATAATGTGTACGAATTTGCACGTCGAAGCGGTCTTTCAACGGTGTAATGATCCGGCCACGGCTCGTGTAGTCTTCTGGGTTTGCACTCGCGACAATCACAATATCGAGCGGGAGGCGAATCTTGAAGCCTTTGATCTGGACATCTTTCTCTTCCATCAGATTGAAGAGTCCGACCTGGACTTTTTCTGTCAGATCAGGAAGTTCGTTCACGGCAAAAATACCGCGGTTGGTACGTGGAATCAGCCCATAGTGAATCGTTTCTTCATCCGAGAGATGACGGCCTTCCGCCACTTTGATCGGGTCAACCTCACCAATCAGATCGGCAACAGCAACATCAGGCGTTGCGAGTTTCTCAGCGTAACGCTCGTCACGGTGCGCCCACTGAATCTCGAGATTGTCACCCCGTTCAGCTGCAAGACGACGCCCGACAGGCGAAATCGGTGCAAAGGGATCTTCAGGAATTTCCGCATCACGAATAATCGGCACGTATTCATCAAGCAACGATACCAACCCGCGAATAATCCGCGACTTCGCTTGTCCACGCTCCCCTAGAAAGACGGCATGGTGACCAGCGAGAATCGCATTCTCAATGTCAGGAATAACCGTATCATCGTAACCAACGATGCCAGGGAGAATGCGTTCGCCAGTCGCGAGCAGGCGAATCAAGTTCGCTCGCATTTCTTCACGGACCGGAAGCGTGCGATACGCGGCCCTCTTGAGATCTCCAACAGTTTTCGCCTCACGGCGGAGTGTTTCAATGTTGCGTTGCACAGAGAGATTCACCTTTAGTTAGAAATTCTTCCGACAGCGGACGGTGAGGAGAGAAAGTAGGGACGGAGCCGGTCGTAACTCTCAAATAAATGCTGCCGCATGACCCGAACCGTACCAATCACGGGCATAAAATTGGTGTCACCATTCCACCGTGGCACAGCGTGCCAATGGAGATGATCGGCAATGCCAGCGCCCGCACACACACCGAGATTGAGGCCTACGTTGATTCCTTGTGGTTGAAACGCAGCTTGGAGAACGCCAATCGCGTTACGCAATTCCTGCATGACATCAGCAAACTCGTGGTCAGAAAGCACTGCCAGATCCGCAGTATGACGGTGTGGTGCCACCATGAGGTGCCCATTGTTATACGGATACTTGTTGAGCATCACGCGCGCATGCGGCGTCACGCGTAAGATCAGATTGTCCTTTAACGATTCTTCTGCCAATGACCCACAGAAAATACAGTCTTGCGACTTTTTCTCCTCGATATACTGCATGCGCCAGGGAGCCCAGAGAACAGCAGTGCCCTCGTTTTGGTTACCTGGATACTTGGAGTCATGGTCACTCATTCGTCGTTCTCTACATCGTCATAGTCATCAAGATCAGCATCGTCGTCATCGTCCGGGGTGTCATCGCCAGCCAGATTGGCATCAGTCACCGGCTGTCCATCAACGCGTAAACGTAGCTCTTTGCCCACTTTGAAGAGAGGGACCTTCTTGGCAGCCACTGACACCAACGCGCCAGTCCGAGGATTACGCCCTTCGCGCGCCTCACGCTGTTTCACCATGAAGCTTCCAAAACCGCGAATCTCAATGCGTTCGCCCTTGGCTAGCGCCTCAGTCATACTGTCGAAAACCGCATTGACCATAACCTCGGCGTCTCGTCTGGAGAAGCGAGGATACTGTACTGCAACTTCTTCGATCAAATCCCGCTTAGTCACTACTCCACTTCCTTCCTCAATAAAAGTCGAAGACTAAGATTCAAGGGTGCAGTCCCATCGGATTCTGTTGAAACCGCCTCTCTGCGCCAGAATTGTGTTGAATAAAAGGGGGAGACCGCAACACACGAGCACCTTCCGCCTTGCACAACCCGAGCGAGACGAGGTCTGCTATCCGCGCCGTCGTCCTCCCCTATCGTCTCCCTCGTCCCTATCAAGGCGAAGTTCTTCACGGAGAATATCTTCAAAGGAGAAACGCGCCTCTTCACGCTCGCGTTTTAGGTACGCTTCCATCTCTGCTCGTTCCTCACTGCGGCGGAGCGCCTTGATGCTGAGCCCCATCTTATGCTCGCGTGGGTCAATATGAATCACTTCGGCCTCGACTTCTTTCCCGACCTGGAAAAGCGACGAAGGCTTCTCGACCCGTTCAGTCGACAGTTGGGAAATGTGCACTAATCCTTCGATACCCTCTTCCACTTCGACAAAGATGCCGAAATCAGTCACGCTGGTGACTTTTCCATGGATACGACTGCCAACGGGATGACGTTGGGTGAGGGTCGACCACGGATCCGCAACGACCTGCTTCACTCCAAGTGAGACGCGCTCATTTTCGACATCCACACCCAGCACGACTGCATCAACCTCGTCTCCCTTTTTGTACAATTCAGAGGGGTGTTTGACCTTCTTTGTCCAGTGGAGATCAGAGATATGCACGAGACCGTCAATGCCGTCTTCAACTTCGACGAAGACACCAAAATCGGTGATACTCTTGATCTTCCCGTGAATGCGACTCCCCACAGGATGATTGGCGCGGACCAACTCCCAGGGATTCTGCGTGATCTGCTTGAGTCCCAGGGAGATGCGACGATATTCAGGGCTGACTTCTAGGACCATCACCTCAACATCTTGTCCCACCGAGAGCAGTTTGGAGGGATGAGTAATCCGTTTTGTCCATGACAATTCGGACACATGGAGCAACCCTTCTACCCCCTTCTCCAGTTCGACAAACGCGCCGTAGTCCGCAAGACTCACCACTTTTCCGTGAATCCGGCTGCCAACGACATAACGTTCAGTGATAGCATGCCAGGGATCTGGCACAAGCTGTTTCATGCCCAGCGAGACGCGTTGCTTCTCGGCATCATATTTCAGGACGACCACCTGAATTTTTTCGCCCGCCGAGATCACTTCCGAAGGATGGCCAATACGTCCCCACGACATATCGGTCACATGTAACAGGCCATCAATGCCGCCAAGATCAACAAATGCACCGTAGTCGGTGATGTTCTTGACGGTGCCTTCGAGAATCACGCCTTCTTCGAGAATCTTTAAGGTTTCGTCGCGGAGATTCGCGCGTTCAAGTTCCAATACAGCGCGGCGAGAGACGACGACATTGGCACGCGCACGGTTGAATTTCAGAACGGCAAATTTGCCCTTTTTGCCGACAAATCGGTCCAAATCCCGAACCGGACGAATATCCACATGCGACCCAGGGAGAAACGCTAACACACCAATATCAACTTTGAGGCCGCCTTTTACCTTACCAACGATGGCTCCATCGATAGGGGTTTTTGTGTTGTACGCCTCTTCGATATCGTGCCAGATACGATGTTGCTCCGCTTTGGCGCGAGAAAGAACGATCCCTTCCTGTTCGGCATCTGCGGCATCAAAGAAGACTTCAATCTCATCTCCTTCTTGCACAGTTATCCGTCCGTCGCGCAGACGAAACTCAGAAACAGGAATATGTCCTTCTGACTTATAGCCAATATCGACGGTGACAACCTCCGGTCCGATCTTGACCACTCGACCGCGGACGATTTCTCCAGGCTTTACGGATTGCAGGCTTTCCTCGAACATCTGCCCGAAATCTTCGCCCATGCCGCCTCCTTTGGGCGGCCTCGTTTCGGTGAGTGTTTCTTTGTTATGTTCCATGTGACTCGTATACCCCCTCGGAATCTCCCTGATGCTCGCCTTTCCATACTCCCCTCCCCTCCAGGTTGCAAGAGCGTAGTTGGGTTTTTTCTCTTGCCATATCAGCACTTGCGAGCGTTCTCGACATGCCGCAGCATGATGCCTATCACCTCGTCTAAGGACAGTCCCGTCGTATCAAGCGCAGTCGCATCGTCGGCACAGCGTAACGGTGCATGTTCACGGCTACTGTCTCGCTGATCACGTTCCGCCATTTCTCGCACGGTCGTTTCGATGGTCGTCGTCACCCCTTGTTGTTGTAATTCAGCATAACGCCGCCGTCCGCGTTCTTCGGCTGACGCATCAAGGAAGAACTTCACATCAGCGTCAGGAAAGACCACCGTACCAATATCGCGGCCTTCCATTACAACCCCGCCACCCTTGCCCATATTTCTTTGCAACGTCAAAAGACCTTCTCGCACCACCGGCTGGGCCGACACTTTCGAGGCCATCTGACTGACTTCCGGTTGACGAATCGCCGCAGTAATGTCCCGCTCACCAAGGAAAATACTCACTTTGGCTCCACTCGGAACAAATCGTAGCGGTAAATCTTGACAGAGCGCTCCAAGGCGCGCCTTATCATCAAGACTCACCCGCTGTTCCCACGCTAGAAGCCCAATCACACGATATAACGCACCAGTGTCGATGTATCGGTACTGCAAACGTTCAGCGAGAGCGCGACTCGATGAGCTTTTTCCTGCACCAGAGGGGCCGTCAACGGCAATAATCAGACCTGCTTTCATAACTGGATCGTGGCTGGTTCGGTAAGATCTCGTACTAAACTGTAGAAACTCGGGAACGAGATCGCTACCGACGCCCCTTCTTCTAGCACTATCGCTCCAGTTCCCGCTAGTCCGGCAATGGTGAGGGCCATGGCAATGCGATGATCGCCAAAGCTGCTCACGCGGCCACCGTGCAAACCATGACCTCCCGCAATCAATAATCCATCAGGCAGCTCGGTCACTTTTGCCCCTAAAGTATTGAGTGTTGTCGCCAGCGCTGTGAGTCGATCACTTTCCTTCACGCGCAATTCTTGGGCATCGCGGATGGTTGTCGTCCCCTGTGCAAACACGGCAGCAACTGCAAGTGTGGGAATCTCATCTATAGCTCGAACGACTAATTCTCCACTCAGCTCGATGCCACACAGAGAACTAGCGCGCACAAGCAAATCTCCGACCGGTTCACCACACATTTCGTGAAGATTTTCGACCTGAATGTTTGCCCCCATCATCCGTAAGACATCAAGGGCACCAACACGCGTCGGATTGAGTCCAACATCTCGCACGCGGAGTTCCGAGCCGGGAACAATCGACGCAGCGGTGAGAAAAAATGCGGCTGAGGAAAAGTCGCCAGGAACCTCAACATCACAGGCACGTAACTCTTGTCCACCAGCAACAGAAACTTCCGTACCACTCACGTCGATCGGCACGCCAAACGCAGGCAACATACGTTCAGTGTGATCGCGCGACCGTTCAGGCTCCCACACAGTGGTCTTCCCCTGTGCCTGCAAACCGGCGAGGAGAATCGCAGACTTCACTTGCGCGCTGGCAACCGGACTACGGTAGGCAAGGCTGTGTAATGGCTTGCCATGAATACGTAAAGGGGCGCGATTCTCACCACCTTCACTGATAATGTCCGCACCCATTTCCGTCAGCGGTGCCATGACACGTTTCATCGGACGACTGCGTAATGATTCATCCCCATCAAGGCGTGAATCAAACGGGCGGGCAGCAAGCAATCCTGAAAGCAATCGCATCGTGGTCCCGGAATTGCCACAATCGATGGTCCCAGCAGCCGCATGGAGTCCGTGCCAGCCTTTGCCTTTGATCAGAATATCAGTCCCGTTTTGGTCGATCTCCACACCAAGCGCGCGAAACGCAGCGATCGTACTGCGGTTGTCGCCACCACCCGAACAGTTGACGATACGGCTCTTACCTTGCGCGATCGAGGCAAACATCACCGCCCGATGACTAATCGACTTGTCGCCAGGAAGAGTGAGCGTCCCACGTACACCGTTTGATGTGGGGCGGATTTGGATAGTGTCTTGTGCCTTTGTCACGTTTCAGGTTCCAATTATGGGGTTAGGGGTTGGTAAAAAGAAAGCAATCCCATAGTTCACAATTTCTAGCCCTTCTTCGCTTCTTCTTTTCCCTCTCCTGACTCCCTCTGCTCTCGTATCCTCGTCAGCCTCTGCCGCTCTCCCCGCGCCCGCTCAATCGCATTCGACAATGTTTCACTGTCGCCACTCGCGATCGCTGTTTTTATCTGTGCAAGTGCAGTCTCGAATTCGGAAATTGCAGTTAGCAACGCCTCACGATTTGACGTCGCAATGTCACGCCACATTTCGACAGGACTTGCGGCAACACGGGTGAGGTCAGAAAACGCACCACCAGCGTAGGGCAGCAAATCGACTCCTGCAACGTGTGTATCAAGCACAGCGTTCATCACACTGAACGCAATCATGTGGGGCAAATGGCTCACGCGGGCGAGGACTTGATCATGAGCCCGCATATCCATTTCTTCGACGCGCATGCCCACGCCTTCCCACAGGGCTCGAACCTTGGCCAAAGCAGCACGATCAGTTCGTGCAGTTGGCGTCAGAATACACAAGCGTTTATCGAAGAGGGTAGAAAAGGCTGCGGCAGCCCCGGAATGTTCCGTGCCCGCAATCGGATGCGCACCAACACACGGCAAGGTCGCAGGCAGCACGTCTTCGAGTGTCTTCACAACTTGTTCTTTGGTACTGCCAGCATCAGTGATGATGCAGCCCGGTGGCAGGTGAGGAATAAACTTCTCCATCGTCGACCGGGTCGCCTCTACAGGAACTGCCAATAAAAAGATATCTGCGCCACGCGCAGCTTCGGCTGGGTCAAAGGTATATGAGCTGATCAGTCCACGTTCCAAAGCAACTTTCAGATTCGCTTCAGTCCGACCGAAGCCAACCACTTCACGCACAAGTCCACGCTCGCGAGCCGCGAGTCCAAGCGAGCCGCCGATGAGACCAACTCCGGCGATGATAAGGCGGTTGAAAAGCATAAAAATAAGTAGTCAGTAGCCAGTAGCCAGTAGCCAGCATGGACCTGTATTCATAGTTCTATTGTTCCTCTCTACTGACTACTGAATGCTGACTACTTCTTCGACATTTTCTCCATCGCCCCCACAAACCGCTGATTCTCCGTTGGCGTTCCAATACTCACCCGTGCGTACCCAGGAAACCCATAGCCTTCCATCGGTCGAATAATCACCCCTTCTGGCAGCAGCTTCTGGTACGTTCCCGCGCCGACTTTCACCAGCAAGAAATTACCCCAACTTGGCGCGTATTCCAATTTGAGGCGATCGAGTTCTCGCTTGAGATAGAGCATTCCCTGGCGATTGTTGTCTTGTGTCCGTTTGATGTGCTCGTCATCGTCCAGCGCAGCGAGCGTACCAATCTGCCCGAGTGAGTTGACATTGAACGGTTGACGAATGCGATTGAGCGCATCGATCACTTCTGGTGAGGAGACACCATAGCCAACCCGTACTCCAGCCAGGCCACAGATCTTCGAGAAGGTCCGTAAGGTGATCAGTAACCGATCGCCTTTCTGGTACTCCATCGAGTTCGGATATTCAGGATCGTCGACAAACTCAAAATAGGCTTCGTCGACGACAATCAGTACATCAGGAGACACTGCACGCAAGAAGGCTTCCCATTCACTCCGCGTATAGATCGTGCCGGTCGGATTATTGGGGTTATCGAGAAACACGATGCGGGTATTCGGTTCGATCGCTTTGGCCATCGCTTCAAGATCAAACTTGAAACCCTTGTGCGGCACGGCAATAGTTTTTCCACCTGCCGCTTGTACACAGAGATGATAGATGGCAAAGGCATGCTTACCGACGACCACTGACTCGCCCACGCGCAAGAACGTGCGCACGATCATCTCGATCAGTTCGTTCGAGCCGTTGCCGATAATCAGCCGTGAGCGATCGATACCCAGCTTCTCGCACAGGCGACGCTTCAAATAAAACGCATCGCCGTCGGGATAACGGTGGAGGTCCGGCAATGCCGCAGTAATCGCCGCGACCGCCTTTGGTGAGGGACCGAGCGGGTTTTCGTTCGAGGCAATCTTGATCGAATCATGCACACCATACTCACGTTCCAGCTCTTCGATGGGCTTGCCTGGCTGATACGGCGTCAGAGATAAGATCCATTCTGGCACGTACTTTTTCATGTCCATAAACGTTTACCTCGAACGAGCAATGTTATTGGCACTGGCATACGATCCCAGCACCTTCACTAACGGACAATGCGACTCGATCGCGCGTAAAGCCTGGGCGATCTTTGTATCGCTCACATGGCCTTGTAGATCAATAAAGAACAAATACTCCCACGGTCGCCCTTTGAGCGGGCGTGACTCAATCCGCGTAATGCTCACCCCATTCTCAGCGAAAGGTTGCAGCGTACGATAGAGCACGCCAACTTCATCGCGCACTGAGAAGAGCAATGACGTACGATTATGGCCAGTTGGCTGCGACGGCTGCGCATCACGGCTCAGTATCGCAAAACGGGTAAAGTTCGCCGACTGATCCTGAATACCTTCCGCCACAATTTTGAGTTTATAGCGTTCAGCCGCCAATCGTCCAGCAATGGCGGCAACACCACTCGTCGCTACGGCCAACTCTGCTGCACGGGCATTACTCGCCACTTCTTCAGTTGGAACCCCGGGAAGATTTGCCGCTAACCAGCGACGACATTGCGCCAATGCCTGCGGATGTGCCAGCACGCGCTTAATCTGACTCAGCTTTGCTGCCCGACTCAACAAACAATGACGAATCTCTAGTGAGCGTTCAGCAATAATTTTCAGAGGCGAGTCCACAAACGTATCCAACGTGATGGAAACAGACCCTTCAGTCGAATTCTCAATCGGCACTACGCCATAATCAGCCTCGCCCCGTTCCACTTCGGCAAACACTTGTGGAATCGTCGACACTGGCACAAACACGGCTTGTGAACCGAATTGTTCTCGTGCCGCCATGTGGGTGTAGGTCGCCTCTGGTCCGAAGTAGGCGACCCGCAGCGTTTGTTCGAGCGCACGAGCAGCAGAGATGATTTCTCGATAAATCGCTTGGATAGCCTCGTTCGACAACGGCCCTTTGTTAAGCGAGGCCAGACGTGCAAACACTTGTTGCTCGCGACTCGGCACATAGGCAGCAGAGCCTTCTTGTCGTTTAATATGACCGATTTGCGCAGCCAACTGCGCACGACGATTCACCAGCGTGAGAATTTGGGTATCAAGGCGATCGATTTGCTCACGCAATTGTGGAACTGACGTAGGGGTACGCTTCTGTGACACGGCGGTCTCTTACTATGGTTCTATTTGGAGGTCTAGGGTTGTAGCGGTTCGTGCGGCAGAGAAAAAGTGGGGGAAGGAACAGGCTATAGGCTTCAGGCTGTAGGGAGGGCCCATAATAGAGGCATCTTGAAGTTGGGACGAAAGACATACACAACGTAGCCGGTTTTACGCCATAGGACGAACAGTTCAAGAACGAACAATCGTAGTGTTGACAACGTCCAGCGCAACACGCAATAACCGAGAGCAATGAATGGGCGGATTCTCCCTTTCCCTCAACGAGAAATCTCTTCTCCTGTCACTGCTGTAGTCGCCCCGCTGGTCGGGCGTGCGACGGAACTCGCGTTCTTGCACGAGCGGTTGAAAACGGCCCTTCAAGGCCAACGGCAAATTGTCTTTATTGCTGGCGAGCCGGGCATTGGAAAAACATCACTTGTTGATACGTTCCTTGTGCAGGTACGTACATCTGCTGACATTCTTATTACCAGGGGACAATGTGTCGAGCAGTACGGACCAGGCGAAGCGTATATGCCGCTGCTGGAGGCGACGTCGCGGTTGTGTCGTGGGTCGAGCGGGAAGCAACGGGTTGCGGCCTTGCAGCGCTATGCGCCGAGTTGGTTAGCGCAACTTCCTGGTCTGCTTGAGCCGCAAGAATATCAACGCCTCCAACAACAGGTGCAGGGGACGAGTCGAGAACGCATGTGACGGGAGATGGCGGAATCGGCGGAGAGACTCACGCGTACTGACTGCCTGGTTGTCGTCCTTGAAGACTTACATTGGAGTGATGTCTCAACCTTAGATTGGCTCATTTACATGGCGCGACGCCGTGAGCCTGCCAGGTTATTGATTATTGGAACCTATCGTCCAACAGATGCCCTCGCCAGCGGCCATCCACTCAGCGGAGCGGTCCAGGAGCTACAAGGCAAGCACCAATGTGAAGAGCTGCGGCTCATACCACTCGTTCCTGAGGGAATCTCAGCGTATCTGGCGGAGCGGTTTGCTGTAGATGCAGGAGACCGCCTGCCCCTCAACGAACTGGCCGATCTATTACACCACCGTACGGGTGGAAACCCACTGTTTGTCGTTAATACGGTCGACTATTTAGTGCAGCATGGCGCAGTCACCGAACAGGACGGACAATGGACACTCCATGCTGACAAAATCGTGGACGTGGGCAACAGCATTCCCGACAGCGTCCGACAGTTGATTGCTAGACAAGTGGAGCGATTACCTGAAACTGAACAAGGGGTGCTCGAAGCAGCCTGTGTTGCCGGGACAGAATTTGCTGTCGCTGAGGTGGCAGCGGGACTGCAAGCTGAGGTCCTGAGCGTGGAAAGTGTATGCGAGCGCTTGGCTCGGACTGGCCTGTTTATCCGACCGACTGGACTGGCGGAATGGCCAGATGGCACCATCAGTGGGCACTATAGCTTTCTTCATGCGCTGTATCACGAAGTGCTCTACTCGCGACTCGCGGACCTCCGACGCGTGCAAATGCATCGGCGTATCGCCGAGAGGAAAGAGCACGCGTATGGAGAGCGAGCCGGAGAAGTTGCTACCGAACTGGCAGTACATTATGAGAAGGGCCGAAACCTGACGCGGGCGGTGCACTATCTTGGTAAGGCCGGAGAGAATGCAGCGCAGCGCAGTGCCCACCGTGAGGCAATTGCTCTGTTGACCCAGGGTGTGGCATTGTTGCACTCGCGACCGAAAATCCCAGAACACCTGCGGCAGGAACTCCAATTACAGCTGGCCCTCGGAGTGTCCTTCAGGAATACTAAAGGCCCCGCTGCCACCGAAGTCGAGCACGCCTACGCACGGGCCTGTGAACTGAGTCGGCAGCTTGACCGCAAGCTCGATCTGTTTTCCTCGTTATTTGGCTTGGCGACTTCTTACTTTGTGCGCTCCACATTCGCGCGAGCCCTGGCGCTGGGAGAGCAAATGCTGGCCATCGCCGAATCCCTCCAAGACCAGGAACTGGAACTCGAAGCTTCGCTTATGGCCGGAATGCTGCATCTTTATTCTCATGGCGATACGTTGGTGGCTTTACAACACCTCGACCGGATCATGAAGCTGTATGAGCCCAAGCGACACCGAGCACAGGCGTTTCGCGATGGACAAAATCCTGGCATTCTGGGGCATTCCGTAGCAGCGATCGCCTTGTGGTGTGCAGGTTACCCCGAACAAGCACTCAGACGTTGCCAAGAAGCACACTTCCTAGCTCAGCACGACCCGCGGCCCTATGACCAGACCATAGTACTTACCTATGCGGCACTCCTGTACCAACATCGTCGTGACGGAGGAATGATTCGAGAACCTGCCGAAGCGGCGGTAGCGCTGGCAACCGAGTATGGGTTTGTATTCATGCTGAGCATAGACAGGGCCCTACAAGGGTGGGCACTGATTAACGAAGGACAGATGGAGCGGGGGATTGAAGAGATACAACGCAGTATAGGAATGCAACAGACGGTGGGAATAGAAATTCTGCTGGTCTATTTCCTGGCGCTCTTGGCGGAAGCCCACTTTAAAGCGGGCCACGTTGAAGCGGGCATACGGGTACTGGACGAGGCGTTGGGGAAGGTCAACACCACTGGCACGCGACGATACGAAGCCGAGCTGTATCGGCTGAAGGGCGAACTAACGCTCGCAAGGGCTGGGGGCTGGGGGCTGGGGACTAGTTCCTCCCCACAAGCCCCTAGCCCCCAGCCTCTAATCCCAATGGAGGTTGTGGAGGAGGCTGAGGGGTACTTCTACAAAGCCATCGACATCGCCCAGAGACAACACGCCAAGTCCTGGGAACTGCGTGCCGCCATGAGTCTGGCACGGTTGTGGCAGCAACAAGACAAAGGAGACCAGGCCCGAGAACTGCTCGAAGACATCTATACGTGGTTCACCGAAGGGTTTGACACGAAAGATTTGCGCGACGCTGAAGCATTGCTGCACGCATTAGGCAGTACCGCCGAACGGCAACAAGCCAAACGGGATGCGCATCGAGAGCACGCTGAACGCCTCGAGCAGCATCTTGATGAAGAGCCGGACATAAACGAGAGCATAGGTGACGAGGAGGCCGAGCTGGAGGACACCGACGAACTGGTCTCACCATCGGCCCAGGAGTCTTCTTCTCCTCAAGCACAGTCAGCCGATCACAACGTGTTTCGCAAAGAAGGTGATTACTGGACTATCGCATACCAAGGCGCGAGTTTCCGCCTCCGCCATCTGCGTGGGCTCGACTACATTGCTCATCTCTTACGTCACCCCGATGTCGACTTCCTGGCCTTGGACGTGCTCACACCTAGCCATGAACTGGTCACACAGTCAGTGACTCAACACCATCCCGACTTTGACGAACCGAGTGCACCGAGTTCGCATTTGGATGGAAGGGAAGAACTGCTTGATACGCAAGCGCGGGACACCTACAAACGACGACTGGAAGAACTACGCGATGAATTGGAAGAAGCGCAGACATTCAATGACCTCGGACGCGTGGAGAAGCTCCAAGAAGAAATGGACTTTCTCTCTGCCGAACTCGCGCGAGCGCTTGGGCTCAGAGGCCGCCCGCGCACGACATCAACCGCGGCAGAGCGCGCACGGGTGAATGTGAACAAAGGCATCAGGATCGCGTTAGCGAAGATCGCCGAACATTGCCCGCCCTTAGAGCATCACCTCAACACCTGCATCAAAACCGGCTTGTTCTGCTCTTATACACCCCCACCGTTTGATTCTAGCCCGTGGGAGTTGTAAGTCGCGCATTGCAGGCCCGAAAACTAGCACTTCAATAGAGTTCGGTGCAAATGCAGAATTCCCTCTCCCGCAGGGAGAGGGCTAGGGTGAGGGGACCTTAATTGTCGATTGTGGATTGTCAACTGCGGAGGAAGAACAATGGCAGTCGCCATCGTCGCCTTCTTAATCCGCACTTCGCATTCGCCATTCCGCAATTCTTCATCCCCTCATCCTGACCTTCTCCCGGTGGGAGAAGGAACCCTCACGCGGTGCGCAGTGCCTAAAACGCAGGGACATTCCTTTAAGTCTCGTGATGCTGACGCTCACCGCGCTCTTCCCGCGTCCAGATTCATTCCGCTTCCCTTCTCACTGCCTCCTTTTGTTCATCTCCGTGTCACATTGTGCCTCCGAATGTCACGCAGCAGAGTTACAGCAGCACGCAGTGGAAAGGGAGGAAAAAATCATGACACTCAACGAGCGAGGGCCGCCTCATAGAAAAAAGACCTGACGCAACAAAGACTTGTCACTATATCGAACTCACAACAATGAACGGTCAACACTCAACCCCATAATTAAACATACGAAGGAGAACACTATGAAACGCGTGAATCGCCTGTATAAAACCGCCCTCGCCCTCAGTTTAGCAATGCTCCCGTCCGCGGCTATGGCGGCCGACGCGTATAAAACGAGCGACGGGACTGTGGTCGTGACGGGGTTACAACCGACGGAGCGCTATCAAATCAGAATTCTCACTGCGCAGAACAAGTCAAGCTCGCGCCAAGATAAGTCAGCGAATCGGTGCGGGGAAGTGGTCGTTGAAAAGGCCGCCGACTATATCACCTTAGTAGTTGGAACCGAGACCATCGACCCTGCGTCGTTGCCTCTCAAAGAACACGTCAAATGTAAGCCACTCCGGTCCGCCCAGAAATGGGTACCGTCTGGTGTAGTCCTGGCCACGCCCCCAAATCCCCGGTAACGGGTACGGACGTCGACTTCCCGCGACGAGAGCCAAGGATCACACTCGGTAGGGTAATCCCTGTCAGATCTCCGTTGTCAAGGCGCAATTCGATAACGATAGTGCAGGGGTCGCGCGGCAAGCAGCGCTTGCCGAGAAACTCCGCCTCGAGTTGAAGAAAATCTATCAGGCGAAGAATGATGAAATCCGCGGCGTCTTGACCGAGGAGCAGCGAACCAGATTTGAGGAGGTGTTGAAGAAGAACAAAGCAATGGTCGGCGCCTCGCGCGACGTCAGGGACTTCGATCTCTTTCGATCTCTAAGGTAAGATTGTACCGCATAGGAGGCCGGGCTCGTCACAGACCCGGTCTTCACCTTACCGCACGAGACGGTCTGTTGTGGCACGACGTCATGCGAAGACCGGGCGATCGTCACTGAGCCTCTATCTATTTGATGGTATGAAGACCTGTTGGGAATCGTACTACCCTCTGCTGTTGACACCTCCTACGCTCTGCGAAATAAGCGAGAGCGATGAATGGACGCATTCTTCCTTTCCCTCAGCGAGAGAACTCTTCACCTGTTATCCCCGTAGTTGCTCCGCTTGTCGGACGTGCGACGGAACTCGCGTTCTTGCACGAGCGGTTGAAAACGGCCCTTCAAGGCCAACGGCAAATTGTCTTTATTGCTGGCGAGCCGGGTATTGGGAAAACATCACTTGTTGACACATTCCTCGTGCAGGCACGTAAATCTCCCGACATTCTAATTACCAGGGGACAGTGTGTCGAGCAGTACGGACCGGGCGAAGCATATATGCCGCTGCTGGAGGCCACGTCGCGGTTGTGTCGTGGGTCGAGTGGGAAACAACGTGTGACGGCCCTGCAGCGCTATGCGCCCAGTTGGTTAGCGCAGCTTCCGGGGTTGCTTGAGCCACAAGAATATCAGCGCCTCCAGCAACAGGTGCAGGGGACGAGTCGAGAACGCATGTTACGGGAGATGGCAGAGTCGGCGGAGAGACTCACGCGGACTGACTGCCTCGTTGTTGTCCTCGAAGATTTACACTGGAGCGATATTTCGACCTTAGACTGGCTTACCTACATGGCGCGACGCCGTGAGCCTGCCAAATTATTGATTATCGGCACCTATCGTCCGGCAGATGCCCTCGTCAGCGGCCATCCACTCAGCGGCGCGATTCAAGAGTTACAAGCCAAGAGTCAATGCGAAGAGCTGCGGCTCCCGCCACTCGTCTCAGAAGGAGTAACAGAATATCTCAGCAAACGGTTTGTCTTCAAAACAAACGACAGCGCTCCTCTTCATGAACTCAGTACTCTTCTGCATCGTCGCACAGGAGGGAATCCCTTATTTGTCGTCAACACGGTGGACTACTTAGTGCAATACGAGGTGATCACTGAAGAGACTGGACAGTGGACACTGCAGACCGACAAGCTCACAGAGGTCGGCAACAGTATTCCCGACAGCGTACGACAGTTAATAGCAAGCCAAGTCGGTCGCCTACCCGAAACCGAACAACATCTGCTTGAAACAGCTAGTGTGGTTGGGACAGAGTTCGCAGTAGTGGAAGTTGCAGCAGGACTACAAATCGAACCGCTTGCCGCAGAGAGCCTGTGTGAACAGCTCGCAAAGAAAGGGCAGTGCATTCGAGCGAGTGGACTGACGGAATGGCCAGATGGGACCATCAGTGGGCGCTACAGTTTTTTGCATGCCTTGTTCAATGAAGTCCTCTACGCGCGATTGGCAGAGCCCCGACGCGTGCATCTCCATCGCCGCATCGCCGAAACGAAGGAGCGTGCGTATGGAGAGCGAGCCGGCGAAATTGCTACTGAGTTGGCCGTGCATTATGAGAAAGGTCGGAACCTAACACGGGCTGTGGACTATCTTGGCAAGGCAGGAGAAAATGCAGTTCGGCGCAGCGCGCACCGCGAAGCCATCACCCTCCTCACGCAGGGATTGACGCTGATCCCCTCACTCCCAGAGACCTCTGAGCGTATTCAGGAGGAAGTGCAATTGCACCTCTCACTCGGAGTGTCGTTCATTAATACCAAGGGGCCGGCTGCCACTGAAGTCGAACACGCCTACTCGCGTGTATGGGAACTCGGTCAACGTTTGGAGCTTACTCCCCAGCTCTTCTCTGCGTTATGGGGCTTAGCTGCGTCGTATGTCGTCCGCTCTAAGTTTGAACGAGCGCTGGAAGTCTCAGAGCAGATGCTTGCTATCGCCAAGCGCGCCCAAGATCCAGACTTGCAACTCGAAGCCTCACTTATGGCTGGAATCTTTCATCTCTATTCGCATGGAAACACGCGAGAAGCGTGGCAGCACCTTAATCAGGTGATCAGGCTGTATGAACCAGAAAAGCATCGAGGGCATGCGTTTCGCTATGGGCAAGACCCTGGCATTTTTGGTTGGGGATTGGCAACGATTACGCTCTGGTGTGCCGGTTATCCCGATCAAGCGTACTCGCGTGCACGGGAAGCGCAGGCCTTTGCGCAACACGATACGCTTCCATACGATCGAGGCATAGCTCTTATCTACAGCGCATTCCTCCATCAGCATCGCGGTGAAGAAGGCCTCACCCGAGAACTTGCGGAAGCGGTGATTACCTTGTCTACCGAACATGAATTCGCGCTTGTGCAATGCTGGGGGATTGTCTTGCAAGGATGGGCGCTGTTCGCAGAGGGGCAGACCGAGCAAGGTATCGCGACAATGGAACGTGGCATCGCGACGCAGCAAGCAATGGGCGCAGAGTTTCTGCTGATCTATTTTCTCGTCTTGCTCGCAGAGGCCCACCGGCAAGCGGGGCACGTCGAAAAAAGCGTACAGGTGGTTGAGGATGCGTTGGTGAAAGTGAACACCACTGGTGCAAGACTGTACGAAGCCGAGTTGTATCGAATCAAAGGGCAGCTAACGCTAGAGGCTAGAGGCTGGGGACTAGAGACTAGTTTCCCTTCCCCACAAGCCCCTAGTCCGCAGCCTCTAGTCCCAATGGAGGTTGTGGAGGCGGCTGAGGGGTCCTTCTGCAAAGCCATCGACATCGCCCGCCAACAACATGCTAAGTCCTGGGAACTGCGTGCTGTTATGAGTCTGGCGCGGTTATGGCAGCAACAAGAGAAAGTTGACCAGGCGCGTGAACTGCTCGAAGATATCTATACCTGGTTTACTGAAGGTTTTGACACACAAGATTTGCGCGAGGCGGAAGTGTTGCTGCACGCGTTAGGCAGTACCGCCGAACGGCAACAGGCCAAACGTGATGTGCATCGAAAACTCGCTGAACGACTCGAACATCATATTGATGAAGAGCCGGACATACGCGAGAGCCTAGGTGAGCAAGAGGAAGATCTGGAGGACACCAACGAACTGGTCTCACCGTCGGCCCAGGATCTCTCCGTTCCTGCGCACATTCAGGTACAATCAACAGATCACAACGTGTTCCGTAAGGAAGGCGACTACTGGACCATCGTGTACCAAGGCGCGAGTTTCCGCCTTCGCCATCTGCGCGGGCTCGACTATATTGCCCACCTGCTGCGTCACCCGGATGTCGACTTCCTTGCGTTAGGTGTACTCACGCCTGCTCATGAACCGGTCACACAGTCAGTGATTCAACAACATCCCGACTTTGGCGATCCAAGTGCGCCTAGTTCGCATTTGGATGGACGAGAAGAACTCCTCGATACGCAAGCGCGAGACACTTACAAACGACGACTCGAAGAACTGCGTGATGAATTGGAAGAAGCGCAGACATTCAATGACCTCGGACGCGTGGAGAAGCTCCAAGAAGAAATGGATTTTCTCTCTGCCGAACTCGCGCGAGCGCTTGGACTCAGAGGCCGCCCGCGCACGACATCAACCGCGGCAGAGCGCGCCCGTGTGAATGTGAACAAAGGTATCCGCATCGCGTTAGCCAAGATTGCTGAATATTGTCCGCCTCTGGAGCATCACCTCACCACTTGTATCAAAACCGGCTTGTTCTGCTCGTATACACCTCCGCCTTTCGATTCCAGCCCGTGGGAGTTGTAAGTCGCGCACAGCAGCCCCAGAAAACAGCACGCTGAGAAGAGACGATACGTCATGCCCGCGAATGCGGGAATCCAGGAGGAGTAAGCAAGAGCTCGGGGTTGAAGCTCCTGGATGCCCGCCTGCGCGGGCATGACGCACTAGCGTATCCCATAGATGGCAAACCTTTGCCTGCCGTTTTCCGGTGGGCAAAGCCTGCCCTACCATTCATGGTTTCGTGGACCGTAGGAACGTTTTGCCTGTTCCCTCCATCTCTGGCCCACTTTTATTCACCTCCGTGTCACATTCCTCATGCACCTCCGTGTCACATTGTGCCTCCCAATGTCACGCAGCAGAGGTACATCAGCAATCAAGGGAAAAGGAAGAAAAGACCATGCAAATCAATGAGAGAGCACCGCCTCGCAGCAGCAGAAGGAACTCCGCCGTTCACTTGCAGCAATCGTCATACAACCCCATTATCCCTATTTTTAAAAGGAGAACATCATGAAATCTCGCAGCTTTACGTTTTTACCAGCCGCTCTCGTCGCCGTTGCGCTCGCAATCGGAACCGTGGGAATCAACACTGCCGCTAACGCCTTCACGCTCATTGAGCTGCTCGTTGCGCACCACACTGCGCTGAATTTTCCCAGCGCTTCTGTCAACCCGGACAGACAGACACCACAGGTCAATGTCACGAACGTCGGAGATGAGCCCATCAAAGTACAGATCAAATTCTACGAATACGACGCCGCAGGCGCCCCGTCCGCGCGAACCAGCAAGATCTACCACCTTACGGCGGGGTATAGCCTGCGAGAAGTCTTTCCCCTCACCAGAGATCCTCGGTCCGCAAATCCTCTCAAGCATGTCCGTCCTGTCGTGATGGCAGTAACGGAGACTGACGAGCCGACCAACGATGTGGTTGCATCATTCGAATTGGTCTCCCAAGACCCCAACGACCCAACACCTATTGGCCTGCTGCTCCCGGCGGTACAGAAGGTCAGATAGCGCTGGGCTGACAACAGGTAACAGAGAAGGTCGTCCTGAATTGTATCTGAGGAAAGGGTTGGCAGACGAAAGCGCAGAACAGCAATCGACATTGGCGTTCTGCGCACTGCCAGCATAAGCGTACACGATAACCACATACGGAGGCCGACAATGGAAACCTCACTATCTCGCAGAACCCTATGGATGCTCACACCACTCTGGACCGGTGCCATCGTTATGACGCTGGAACTGGCCGCGAGTCGTCTCTATGCCCCGTATTTTGGCTTCTCGATCTATGTCTGGGGCACCTTACTGGCCGTCGTGATGCTGGCCTTGGCAGTGGGGTATGCCGTGGGTGGATATTGGGCCGATCGCTGCCAGAGCGACCGACTATTGTATACGCTGATTCTTGTCAGTGCCGTGTATCAATTGATGCTTATTCCTTTCGCCGGTCCGGTGTTAAGCTGCCTCACCGCGTATGGCGACTTTGTTGGCACCAGTGTGGCGACCATACTATTGTTTGCCCCGCCTTTGCTGACGCTGGCCGCGGTCGGACCATTTGTCATTCGACTCCTCACGCGCGCGGAGCGGGTTGGTGCATGGGCCGGAACTGTCTATGCCGTATCCACGCTGGGCAGTATTCTCGGTGCATGCCTCACCAGCTATGTATTGATTCCCCAGTTCGGAACCCACTTCACCTTGCGGTCAGCTTCAGTCGTGTCGGCAAGCCTCGCTTTGCTTGGGCTGGTGCCGCAAGCCCGCTGGCTGTGGGTGGCTGCGCTGCCAGCGATTGTGCTTATGACCCCATCAGCGTCTCCCTGGACGAAAGATGCGGTGTGGGCCAGTGAATCGGCCTACAATCTCGTGCGCGTGTTCCGTTCTGGTCAGCAGACCCTACTGGCCCTCAACGAGGATACTGGGGTGCATACCATTCGCAACGAGACGACCCTTTGGACTGGGCATTATTACGATCTCTATGCACTCGGACCAGTCTTTACCCCAGTGCAACGCGCGTTGGTGCTTGGCATGGGAGCAGGAGGGTCAATCCACGCCCTGCGTGCAGTAGCAGCAGAGGTCACAATTGATGCAGTAGAAATTGACGCACAGGTCGTTGAAGCGGGCACACGCTTTTTCGGCTTGCCGCAGGACGCAGACTGGCTCCATATCCATGTTGCTGATGCACGCCCGTGGCTCGCGCGCACCCAGCAGCAATACGATCTCGTGCAAGTCGACCTCTATCAAGGTGGCCCTTACATTCCGTTCTATCTCGCGACGAGCGAATTCTTCTCCTCAGTGCATGCGCATCTCACAGACAAAGGACTGTTAATGATGAATGTATTCGACATGAGCCCTGAGCGCGAATTACTGTCAGCGATAAGTGCCACCGTGAAACAGGTGTTCCCATCAGTGCTGGTAGTTCCACATGGGACCGCGAATTATATGCTCCTGGCGTTTGCGCAAACGCAATCCTTGCCCAATCTTCGCCACCAACTCACTGAGGGAGTTGTCCCGACCTCCGTTTTTACCCTAGCCCGACGTGCAGCCTCGACTTTGACCGAGGTTCATCCGCCACAGGGAACTCCAGTCTTTACTGACGACCACGCTCCTATCGAAGCGCTGACCCGGCGCATGCTGCGCGAGCACAAACGAGTTGTGACTGCGCAAGTCCGCATGTAACACATTACGATACTATAGTGGGGACATCGTGCGCACAGCGCACGCTACCCCAACTGTACCCATGTCGTGTGGCTTGATTTAGCCTTGACCGTTTCCCCCGTCAGCGATAGCAACCGATCCCATCCGGCGGAACTTAACATAGCGTTGCTCCATTAACTGCTCAACTGATAAGGCAAGCAGCTCTTTCAGTTGCTGCTCCAATGCATCACCAACTGCAGCGACTGCCGCCTCAGGGTGGCGATGGGCACCGCCAGGGGGTTCGGGAATGACCGCATCAATCACTTCGAGTTCGAGCAAATCTGCGGCAGTGATTTTTAACGATTCGGCAGCCCAAGCGATACGCTCTGGCGTGCGCTCGTTGTATAGAATCGCGGCGCAGCCTTCGGGCGTAATCACCGAGTAGCAGGCGTTTTCTTGCATCAGCACGCGATCACCAACACCTAATGCTAAGGCTCCGCCGCTGCCACCTTCGCCAATGACGGTGACAACGATTGGTGTCCGTAGCCCCGCCATTTCACGAATATTACGGGCAATCGCTTCTGCCTGACCGCGTTCTTCGGCATCAACGCCAGGATAGGCACCCTGCGTATCGATAAATGCGAAGATCGGGCGATGAAAGCGTTCGGCAAGTTGAAAGAGCCGCAACGCTTTGCGGTATCCCTCAGGACGCGGCATGCCAAAGTTGCGTTTCACTTTTTCAGCAGTGGTTTTCCCTCGCTGGTGCCCAACGACGACGACTGGTTGCCCGCGAAACCGCGCCAGTCCACCAACAATGGCGGCATCATCGGAAAAGTTACGATCGCCATGCAGTTCAACAAATTCCGAACACAGCCGCTCGATGTAATCGAGTGTGTAGGGACGATCGATGTGACGCGATAATTGCACCCGCTGCCAGGGCAACAGCGATCCGTAAATCTCCTGCTCTAATTGTTGGCTCTGTCCAGCCAAGCGCGTCAGTTCCTCTTGTTCATCGTCTGACCGTGCAGACAATCGGCGTAATTCGTCGAGGCGTTTATCCACATCCGCTAATGGTTGTTCAAAATCTAAATATGACGTCGGCATGGGCTCTCCACATTCCGCAATATCTCCTCATAGGTTTTAGACCCTACAGCCTGAAGCCTATAGCCTAAAGCCTATTGAAGCCAAAATCTCCCTATCACATCCACAATCTCCCGTCCCTGGGAGGGGGCAAACCATTGCAAGTCAGGCTCTGCACGGAACCACGTCAATTGACGTTTTGCGAGTTTCTTGGTCTCAGTTGTCATCTGCGCCAGGGCTTCTTCTTCACTGCATTGCCCTTGCAACAGTGCTTTGACTTGGGCATAGCCGATAGTTTGCATCACTGGTAGTTCTGACCCATACCCCATCGCCCACACCCGCTGGACTTCATCAACTAAGCCATCTTTCAGCATTTGCTGACAGCGTTCAGCAATGCGTCGATGCAGGGTCTCGCGCTCACACACTAAACCGATCATTAACGTTTGAAACGGGCGATCACGAAAACCATGCTCGCGTTGCCACTGACTCATCGGTTTTCCAGTCGTGAGAAATACCTCCAATGCACGAATCAGACGAACGGTATCATTCGGATGCAGACGACTCGCTGCCTCAGGATCGACCTCGCGCAACCGTCGATGCAAGAACCCTTTGCCTTCGCGCTGTTCTTGCTCTTGCAGTTGCGTGCGCAACGCTAGATCTGCCGCAGGGCCAGCAAAGAGGCCGCGCGTCAGCGCCCGTAAATACAAGCCAGTGCCGCCGACGACAAGAACGCGTTTCCCACGCTGGTGAATATCCGCAATCGCGGCTAGCGCAAGCGCACGAAATCGCGCACCGTCGAACTGTTCGTCAGGATTTACAACATCAATGAGGTGATGAGGGACAGCTTCCTGTTGTGCCGGTGTCGGTTTCGCCGTTCCGATATCGAGATAGCGATAGGCTTGTCGTGAATCAGCACTGACAATCTCTGCGTTGTATTGTCTCGCCAGTTCAATTGCGAGTGCAGTCTTGCCGGTCGCGGTCGGGCCGGTAATGATGACAAGCTGAGGTAAAATCATAATGCTGGTACGAAAAAACAATGTAACGGGAGGAAATCAACAGGAAAAGACAGGGACTGGAGCATCACAGCAACGACGCTATGGAACAAACGAAGGAAGGGACGATCTTTCACAGCGTGTGTATCTTTATGATAACTGTTGCTCTGCGTGCTCGTGACAGGATGCAGGCCAGCATCGATTTTACTCTCTTTGTCAACTTTAGTTGACAGGTACGTATTATGACGCCTTTGTCGCTCTTCTTCTCGCGTAACCGCTGAGATTGCAAAGAAAACGAGCAGCTGCAACCATCCAGCTTTATTGTTCCGCCGTAGCTGACTCTGATGACTCTAAGGAAGAGCAAAATGTTCGAGCAATGCAAGGAAAGTGGCATCCATTTTGCTATGTCATTGAAGTGTAGATCGTGGTCAGGTGGTCTCCCGCAGTATGAACCAATCATACACTACGAGCTCCTCTTTCTTCATGCACGGACAGTTGAGTACGCATGACAAAGCCCTTCGGCTCCTTGCTCTCGTCCTAAGCACTGGCCAAGACCCAGCAGTGAGGGAGCGGGAGACTCAGCAACCGTTCAAGTTCCACGTGCAGAGGCAAGATGCAGAAAACCAACGCTCGCCTTTCCATCCTCTCCAGACAATCAATACGCAATACCAAACCGTAGATGTGGACTCCCCTCATCCAGGCCCTAACCTTTTTCGTCGCGAAGGGGAGTATTGGACTCTGGCATATGGGAATATGACGTGCCGACTCAAGGACACGAAAGGGTTCTGCTATCTCGCTCTGCTCTTACAACATCCGCATAAGGAATTTCATGTCACTGACCTGATCGCCGCGGGTGATAAATCACCAAGAGTCTCGCCACTACCTCTCTTCGATACACTGAGTGACACCCAAGCAGCCGAGTACAATCTCAGCGTAACCGGATTAGGCGATGCCGGATCAGTCTTAGATGAGCAGGCAAAAACCGCGTACAAGCATCGCTTAGCGGAATTACAAGAGGAACTGACAGAGGCAGAGCGTTTCCATGACCCGATCCGAGCCGCCAAAATTCGCGAGGAGATGGACTTTCTCACCGATGAGCTGTCTACTGCGCTCGGGCTCAACGGTCGCAACCGCAAAGCTGCCTGCATTGCTGAACGAGCACGACTCAACGTCACCAAAGCAATCAAAGCCGCAATAAAAAAAATCGACGAAGCCCATCGCGCCCTTGCCCATCACCTCACTACCTCGATTAGAACGGGGGCGTTCTGCACCTACGCCCCTGATCCGTCGCAGTCCATCTCCTGGTTTCTGTAACGCAGGAAGGTGGGCAACCCTCTCTTTCGTCTTCGCCCGTACTCGCACCACTCTTTAATCAGTCGGATGAGTCGGCAGGGGAACGGTCTCTCGCCGCGCCCCTATGTGGTAGCGGCAGTAATTCGACCGTTCATTCCATTCTCGACTCTGCTCATCGAATTTCATTAGAGCGAAACAGGACGAACGAGAGTTTTCGGCGCTCAGTGTTGTCGTCCTGCGCTGTGCCGTCTGATTGCACAGTGTGCCGTCATTTTTCACGCCTTCCCTGGTGAGGACCAAAGCCAAGGAGAAAAAAGAAAATGATCTAACAACATGTAACGGTACGACCATCGGGCAACTTGAGGTTCGGACGAAGAGATAACTCCAGGGTTCTTCCGCTTCGCACGGACAGCAAGGAGACAGCCAAACCAATCACCCGCGGAAGAGCCACAACAAGGAGATCTCATTATGAGTAAGACGTTAAAAAATCGTGTAGCAATCGCAGTCGGGACGCTGGGACTCGTATGGGGCAGCATCGCCAACGCAGCACCGCTCGCCAATGTCTCAGGCACCTGGACCATCGTCGGCAACCAGCACGTCGGCTCATTAACCCTCAGCCAAGGCATTGGTACACCATGCGCACCGATCAACGGCACTATTTATCCAGGCACCTCAGTCAGTCATCCTGTCCGCGGGTACTACTGCCCAGCAACTGGTCGTCTTGCGTTTGCCCGCAATAACAGCACAGGAGTAGTCATTCAGACCTGGGTCGGTAATGTGTCCGATGTCATCACTGGCGCGCCGCATCGCATGGGTGGAACTTTTCACGCGTTGGATGCTGCTTCCGGCTCTGGCGTCATCGGCGAATACCACTTCCAAGGTCAGAAGTAACGCGATACGCAGCCTATTCAACTCGGCGCTCTCCTGGCAGACTGAACTTGTAGACGAGAGCGCCGAGAGAGAACACGTGAAGATCACTTATAGTGAATTATTCATAAAGGACCGATACGAATTTCTGGAAAGTACGACTACAGTGTCATTGCGAGGAGCCCCTTCGACTTCGCTCGCAATAACGCTGTAGCGTAAACGGATCTACGCTATGACAAAGAAAAACTCTATTTCCGCGACCGTACTGTGTCTCTCAATAGGGCTTGGAGCTACATTGTACAGCCTCTGGCGTGACGAAAATTCTTCCACCGCCCCTCCTCAGAACCAACCCCAAGCATCAGTTCGCAGCAATCGCTCAGCGGAAAGTACACAAAAAGTTATCCCGACAATCAAGCAGAGTCCCTTCCCAGCCAACGCCGATAGCACGGAGAAAAAACCATCATATCCACCACGTCCCCAGAGCAGTCTGGAGGTCGACGTCCGGCATGGCGAGGTGACCCTCCGCGCAGAAAACCAGTCGCTCAAAAAAGTATTGGCGACCGTAGCCGAGCAGAGCGGCATCCAGATCAACGCTCAACTCATCGCCGACCGAGAGCTCAGCATGCAACTCGTTCGCGTCCCACTTGATCGCGCGCTACGGACCATTCTCGAATTTGAAGACAGCTTTATGGCCTTCGAGAATCAGACTCAAGCCAACGCTGGTCTAAAAGCAGTATGGGTACTACCGTCTGGCACAGGAGGCACGTGGCCTCCACGAACCATCGCCTGTACACGAGAAATATCTGTACTTGCGCAGCAACTCACAGCTGAACAAGCGAGTCAACGTGCCGAAGCGCTCGATGCGCTCATCGATCTTCAAGGACCCGACGCAGCACAAACCGTTGTGCAATCTCTGAGAGACCACGATGACGACGTACGCTACCGGGCCTTGCTCAAGGCCCATGCGGTCGGACTTGCCCTTCCACCCGAGACGCTCACTACCCTCGTTCAGCAGGACAGATCTGAGCTGGTGCGCATGATGGCCATAGAGTCCATTGCGAACCATCCGGCTATCGATGAGCAAAACAAGGTAGCCTTTGCGCAATCCGCCATACGCGATGTCAGCCCTGCGGTGCAAACGCGGGCTGGAGAAATCCTAAGCCACCTCGAATCCGCCCCTCTCATGCATGAACAAGACCAAGCTCTGTATGACGAAGCAGAAGGACAATGAAAGAGAAGAAGACTCAGCAGCAAAAAATGGACACCAGGAGACCACTGCAACCTGCTTGTTTTTCCCTAATGTCAGACGCATGCTGTCCTTGGCAAATACACCTGAGGAACCGCAGGTAATGACGCAATTCACCAGCGCGAGCTTTGTCGGACGCGTACCAGAGATGGCCGCGTTACACGCTGCTATCGCAGACGCGTTTGCTGGCCGCGGTCGCTTAGTGTTACTCGCGGGCGAGCCAGGAATCGGTAAGACGCGCACTGCGCACGAGTTTGCGGAGAAGGCTCGCCAGCAAGGTGCACTGGTGCTCGCCGGCCGTTGTTACGAAGGAGACGGAGCACCGCCGTTCTGGCCGTGGGTGCAGATTGTCCGCGCCTATAGTGCCGACCGCGACCCAGCTGCCCTGAGAACAGAAATGGGAACGGGTGCAGCCAATATCGCCGCCGTGATCGCAGAAGTACGAGAGCGCTTGCCAGGTCTCTCACTCCCAGCTGCATTGGAGCCAGAGCCGGCGCGATTTCGCTTTTTCGACAGCTTGACCACCTTTCTCAAGAATATCGGACAGGTGCAGCCCCTGGTGCTCATTCTGGACGACGTACAATGGGCCGACAAACCCTCGTTACTCCTCTTGCGGTTCCTCGTGCGAGAACTTGCAGATGCGCACCTCTTAATCATTGGGACCTATCGAGATGTCGCATTGGAGAGCCAACACCCACTCGCGCAGCTTCTTGAGGAGATAGTTCGCGAGCCACACAGCCAACGTCTCGTGTTGCGTGGGCTTACGGCTGAGGAGGTCACGCGTTTCATTGAACTCGCTACTGGCACTACGCCATCAGAACCCCTGAGTACGACCCTGGCCAAAGAAGCCGGTGGAAACCCATTCTTCATTAGCGAAATCGTCCGGCTGCTCGTAGCCGAAGGGGGTCACGCAGCACTGTATACTCCACGTGTCGCACTCACTATTCCTTTGCCCCAAAGCGTGCGTGAGGTGATCAATCGCCGCTTGGAGCGACTCTCTGCCGAATGTAAGCGGATGCTTTCCCTCGCCTCAGTGATCGGGCGCGAGTTCAGTATGCCAACGTTAGCCCAGATGAAAAACACAAACTGTGATCAGCTTCTTGAGGTGCTCGACGAGGCACTCACCGCGCGCCTCGTCACTGCAGTCCCACACGTGGTCGGTAGTTATAGTTTTGCACACGCGCTCATTCGTGAGGCATTGTATACGGAACTGCCGACCGCTCGACGCGTCCAACTGCACCGCCATATCGCTGAAGCGTTGGAGACGATCTACGGACACAATCGACAGTCAGCTCCCGCTACAAACGTCAGTCCCGTCCTGTCGATAAGCAGTGCAGGACAAGGGCTGGCAGAGTTAGCGTATCATTTTTTTGAGGCTCTGCGCGGGGAAAGTGATGCGGATAAGGCAATCGCGTATGCGGTGCAGGCGGCTGAACAAGCACTAGCGGTATTGGCCTACGAGGATGCAGTCACTCACTACGAGCGAGCGCTCCAGGCGTTGGAATACAAGCAGCCGCTAGAAGGGAGGCAGCGTTACGAGCTACTCCTGGCGCTCGGGACCGCCCGGACCAAGACAGGGGATATCCCTCAGGCTCGTGAGGCATGCAAGCAGGCGGCTGAAGAGGCACGGAAGCTACAGAACTCAGAGTTACTCGCTCACGCAGCACTGGGGTTTGAGAAATTTGGTGTTCCCATCGGCGTGGTCGATCACGACGTTGTCCACTTATTGGAGGAAGTCCTCGGTGTGTTTGGGACCGAAGACAGTGCGTTGCGCGCGCGGATGTTGGCTCGCCTCGCCTGGGAATTGCACTTCTCAGCTTCTGATGGAGAGCGACGAGCGCAGCTCAGCCAGTTGGCAACGGCAATGGCTCGACGGGTAGGCGACAAAGGGGCCTTAGCTGCTGCACTCGATAGTCGGCGTCGTTCGCTTTGGGGACCAGGGGACATTCATGAGCGACTCGCAGCCATGAACGAAATCCTCCGCCTCGCCGAAGAAACAGGCGATGGCGAGAGAAGCATACAGGGGCAGTTCGATCGTATTGTCGACCTGTTGGAACTTGGAGATATGCTCGCGGTCGATGAAGGAATTGCGGCCTATGCTCGGCGAGCAGAAGAACTCCGACAGCCGCGGTATCGCTGGAACTGGACCGTCTTGCAGACGATGCGGGCGTTGATGGAAGGACGGTTTGCCGGGGCAGAGCAATTGGCGATGCAAACGTTAACGCTCGGGCGGAAGATCGAAAGCCCAACAGCAATCAATTTCTTTGGCGTGCAGATGTTCTCGTTAAGCCGAGAGCAAGGACGCCTTCAGGAATTAGAGTCCGCAGTCCAGAATTTCGTCGCGCAATACCCGACAGTACCGGCATGGCGAGCGGCTTTGGCGAGTCTCTATAGTGAACTCGGTCGAGAAACAGAGGCACGCACCGAATTTACTCGGTTGGCGGTGAACGATTTCGTCAATCTTCCACGAGACAGTACCTGGTTGGTTGGAGCTACGTTGCTGGCTGAGACGTGTGCTTTTCTCGCTGACTCGCATCACGCTGTACTCTTATATGAACGGCTACTCCCGTATGCAGAACACAATGTCGTCGTCGGGGATGGTGCCGCTTGCAACGGCTCGGTCTCTCGTCCCTTGGGACTTCTTGCTGCCACCCTGCACCGGTGGCAGGAGGCAGTAGCCCATTTTGAAAGTGCGCTCCGCATGAACACGCGGATGGGAGCCAAACCTTTTGTGACTCGTACCCAATATGAATACGCAGCCACACTTCTTGCTCGCCATCAGCCGGGAGACGATGCGCAGGCACGGGCACTTCTCGCTCCGGCCCTGGTGACTGCCCAAGAGTTGGGCATGAAAGGTCTAGAAAAAAAGATTGCCGCGAGTCTCCGAGAAGTCTCAGACAAAGCAAAGCAGAACACGGGAGATGTTCCTTATCGGGTAGACTCCGAACACCCAACAGCGACCGCTGAACTCCCAGCAGCTAACCTCTTCCACTATGATGCCGAGTATTGGACGCTGAGGTATCAAGGAACCACGTGTCGGCTCAAAGACACCAAAGGACTACGATACATCGCTTTCCTCTTGGACCACCCAGGGCAGGAATGCCTCGTCACTGAAGTGATGGAGTCTGTTGGTGGATCGGATACTGCGGCTAAACGTACTAGTTGTGATCGGAACTCAGAGTTTCCCCTTGAGCGCGTGCGCCTCAACGTCACTAAAGCCATCAAGGCAGCCGTCAAAAAGGTCAGCGATAATCATCCCGCCTTAGGTTACCATCTCACGGCCACGATTAAGACCGGGACATACTGCTCGTACACTCCTGATCCCATCCAGCCAATTTCGTGGGTTCTCTAAAATATAGTGCTCGCGCTGGGCTTCACTCCAACGACAAAATCACTCGCACCGAGCCATCAACTTCTCCCTCTGGTACATAGCCAATCGCATTCATGTCAGAAGCCACATACCGACGAACAGCTTCGGTCGAAGCGAGGGTTGCTGGTGGCAAGATGCCGTCGTAGTAGAGCCGGTTCCAATAATCCGCCAGACGAGCGTCAGTCTGATTCAGCACAGTTCGTGAGAAGCGTGTACGCAAGGGCGTTTGCGATGGGAGGTTCAACGGCACGATCGGCGTACCGTCGTCCCAGAAGCGTTTGCGACGAAGATAGATCTGAGCAATGTCGTTAGACGAGAGTTCACCATTACGCTGAGGATGCACAATCACAGCCATGCGCCCTTCTTGCCCAGCAAGGCGCACTGGTGCCAGGACTAACAGCGCAAGAGCGAGGCTGAGAATACGCGTGCTCATAACAACTCAAAAGAGAAGCGACAGCGACATGCGCAACCCGGGAGAAGCGAACTCGTTGCGATGATCAGCGATGAGATAGTCAGCCTTGAAGCGGAGATATGGGAGCGGCACCCAGGCAAAGCCAAGATCGAACAGATTGAGATCTCGTCCACCGCCAGGGGGGTGCACCCGCTCGTAGCGCCCGACGAGGTACAGCGTCGGCAATGTCTCCACTACCCCTTGGGCATAGAGTCCCCACATCGTGCCATTGTTGATACTGCCTTCGCCGAAGACGATTTCGCTACTCAGCTCTACGCGCGCATGAGGCTGCCATAAAAAGTCAGCGCCGCCGAGATGATTCCATCTATGATTGCGTCGTTGGGAAGCGAAGTAGGATGCCCCCAGTGTCCATCCCTTGAGGCTGGCCCATTCAATGTGAGCACCAGCACTCCGCCTCACAGGATGTTCGTCACTCTCTCTATCAAGAGGAGGCAGAAACGTTCCATACAACGAGTACGAGAGTGCCCCATCTTGAGGAAACACTGACCCGTGCAGCATTGCGCCTGTAGAAGTCTCATCGAACACCTCCTCGACGATCACCGGTTCAGAGGTGGTCCACAGCAGCGGATCACGCGGAACCAGGTTCCAGCGCCCGATCGGCGTTCGGTATTTGCCAAACCGCAGCTTCAGTGCATCGCGATTGCCCAGGTCGAGAAAGAGGCGTTCAACTTCCAGACCGGGATTCGAGTGTACGCCTCTCCGGCCACGTTCGATCTCTGCCAGTGATCCAATACCAAGTTCGGTAAAGAGATGGGCGAACGGGACTGGATCGTAGGAGATGAGAAAATTGAACTCTTCTAGAGACCCACGCCGTTCGCCATCCTCCAAGCGTTCCATTTCTGCAATGGCAAACCCACCAATGGTGAGCCCTGTCTTTCCGAGCCGTAGACCACGACCAGCATGGTATGAGAAACGTCCAAGTGGAGTGTTTGTGCCAAAGGTGTCCAGCTCTGTTGGGGGAGTGGCAGGAGAGGACTGTTTCGCAGGGTCCGCCCATGCGTTCAGAGCACTAAGCACGACCAGCGCAAAAAAGACGAGCCAGGCAATCCACAGGGACACTCCCTGTAAAGATGCTTTGGCAAGATTCATGTCCGAGCGGGGCCGCATTCCGCGCTAATTAGAGGAATATGTACCATACGTCAAATCACTGGGTGTCACGAAACAGAAACACAGAAAACTAAGGAGAAGAAGGCTATAGGCCTCAGGCTTTAGGCTTTAGGGAGAAAGAAGGAAGGAAAGCACGTCGGTCGCCTTGCTCTACTGAATGCTGACTACTGGCTACCGATTTTTTGGCTTGAGCGGTTCATTTCTTGCTATAGCTATACCAGGACTTACGCTTTGGACCTTAACAAGCCGTGACATGAGGGTTTTGTAGTTCAGCGCGGAGGTAATGACTAAACAAACTCTCCCGCACGGCATACAGGGTCTGGCCCAGTTCTTGAGCTTTCACTTTCAAGGATACCCACGCATGATAACAACATGCTAAGTGATTGCGCTGTGCCCGCGCCGCCC
>Ga0194132_10001638_pt1 | contig 44935 bp, 40 predicted proteins | sample TA2KigOf80mmetaG_FD_148612 | JGI IMG/M metagenome (GOLD analysis project Ga0194132, IMG submission 148612) | Freshwater microbial communities from Lake Tanganyika, Tanzania - TA2015054 Kigoma Offshore 80m | ecosystem: Environmental > Aquatic > Freshwater > Lake | place: Tanzania: Lake... | reverse complement strand
TGAACGAGTCGATGACTTCGAGCGAGGAGATGTCGATCAGCACGCCTTTCGCGCGCGCCTTCACGATGCGCTCGGTGAGGTCGTCCTGGAGGGTGGTCGCGAGCCGGTCGTGCATGTCGACCTGGACGGTGACGAGCAGGAACTCGCCCATCTTGAGGATCGGAATGCGCTCCACGGGCGGTCAGGCGCGCGGGGTGCCGCGCTGGATGGTGAAGCCCGTCCGGGCCAGCGCGATCGTGAGCGCGTCCGCCAGCGTGGCCTTGGTGACGACGTCGGTGAGCTCGACGCCGAGGTGCACGATGGTCTGCGCGATCTGGGGGCGGATGCCGCTGATGATGCAATCCGCGCCCATCAGCCGCGCGGCGGCGACGGTCTTGAGCAGGTGCTGCGCGACGAGCGTGTCGACGGTGGGGACGCCCGTGATGTCGATGATGGCGATCGACGCGCCCGTCTCCACGATCTTCTCGAGCAGCGACTCCATCACCACCTGGGTGCGGGCGCTGTCGAGCGTGCCGATGAGCGGCAGCGCGAGCACACCCTCCCACAGCGTGACCACGGGCGTGGAGAGCTCGAGCATGTCCTGCTGCTGGCGGAGGATGACGTCCTCCCGCCCCTTCTGGTGCACCTCGGTCGTGTAGAGCCCGAGGCCGTCGAGCAGCGTGCTCACCGTCCAGAACACGTCGGCGAGTGCCTTGCCGTCGGTCCCCTGGCCGTGGCGGAGGACCGTGAAGAGCGGCTGCTTGAGGGAGAACACGAACGCCGCCGTCTCCGACGGCGAGAATCCGAGGCGCGCGCGCGACGTGGACAGCGCCGTGAGGAACTCACGCACCGGCGCCCACGCCGCCGACTGGAGGTCCGGGACACCGGCCGCCGCCGACTGGCGCAGGAGCGCCAGGAAGCGGCGCGATTCCTCGCGCAGGTCGCTCTCGCTCATGAGGTCCGCGCGGGTCGTGGGCGCCGCGAGCTGGAGCGCGACCCACTCGGAGAGGACGGACGCTTCGTGCTTCGTGAGCACATCGTGGATCGCGGTGCGCGCGGCGTCCATCCCGGAGAGCCTCCTGAAACGTCGTGTGAGCGCGCACCGCGACGGGCTACGCGGACCTACACCCTATCGACCCGGCGGGACGCGCGCAAGCGTGCGCGCGAACGCCGGTGGGAAAAGTTTTTCCTATCCGCGCGCGACGCCGGCTAGCCGAGGCCGATCAGCGCGTTGACGGTGGCGACGAGCTGCGGGGCGGCGAGCGGCTTGATGAGGTAGCCGTCGGCCCCGACGTCGAACGCGCGCTTGCGGTCGACGTCGTCCGTGAACACCGCCGTGAACGGCAGCACTCGCACCGACGCCGTCGCCGGGTCGCTCTTGATCCGCCGGCAGACCTCGAAGCCGTCCATGTCGGGGAGCTGCAGGTCGAGGAGGATCAGGTCGGGACGCCGCGCGATCGCCTCGAGCGCGGTCTGCGCGTCGCCCGCTTCCGTCACGTCGAAGTCCGCCGCCTTCAGCATGCGAACGGTGGCGTACCGCGTCGGCTCGTCGTCGTCGACGACCAGCACGCTCGGCCGCGGCGCGCTCCGCCGCCCCTCACGCCACTCCAGCCAGCACTCGACGTGCGCGATGCGCCCACGAAAGGCCGCCGCTCCAGACCCGGGCTCGATGAAGACACCACAGAGCGCGCATTCGTTCTTCATGGCCCACGAACATTAGCATATTGATCAGTTTCCCTCAGATGGTGTGCCGTTGCGGCACCGCCATGCTGGGCGACGGCCGGCGGACGTTCTCACGGCATTCTCACGCCCCGCTCACGGACCGGACGCTTCACTGGCTCCCATGGAACGCCACTCCGGGCGGCGAGCTGGCGCTCGCGGCCCGACGCCGCCGACCGCGTGGGTGCCTCACGCGCGGGCCGCAGCTGCGTGGTCAGCCTCAACTTCGACCACTAACTGAGCGAACCGAGGGCGCCGTCCTCGCGGAGGCGGGTGAGCGCGCGGTCGAACGCGTCGACCCAGAAGTCGATGTCCTTGTCGGTCATCGCGGCGTTCAGCCACGTCAGCGAGGAGCCGCGGTTGGTGTCGACGCCGTGGTTCAGCATCGCCAGGTGCAGCTTGCCGCCGAGCGCGCCCATGCCGCGGTCGAGCCGCGCTTCGTCGGCCTGGTAGGTGTCGATGCCGAGCTCGGCGGCATCGGCGCCGATGAAGACCTTCACGATCGACGCCATGCCGTACGCGCAGCCGCGGATCCCGCGCGCCTTGAACGTCTGGTTGAGGCCGTCCCGGAGCCGGTCGCCGATGCGATTGAGCTCCTTCTGCACCTGCCCGGTCTTGAGGATCTCGAGCGCGGCCACACCGGCGGCGGCGATCAGCGGCGTCCCGCTGTACGTCCCCTGGTCCGCCACCCGCTTCGTACGATCGCGCTTCGCGTCGCCACTGAACGCGACACCGTCGAGCAGATCCGCGCGGCCGGTGAGCGCGGCGCCCGGCAGCCCGCCCGCCACCGCCTTCGCCAGGCACGTCATGTCGGCGGTGACGCCGTAGTACTCCTGCACGCCGCCCGGCGCGAAGCGGAAGCCGGTCACGACCTCGTCGAAGATCAGGACGACCCCGCGCTCCTTCGTGAGCTGCCGGAGCCGGCGGAGGAACTCGGGATTCGTGGGCACCGTCATCGAGCGCGACGCCGCGGGCTCGAGGATCACGGCGGCGACCTCGTGCGCGTCGAGCAGCTCCTTCACGTGGTCGATGTCGTTGCAGCGCGCGGCCAGCGTGAGCGCGAGCGTCTCCTCGGGCACGCCGGCCGAGGCCGGGAGCTCGAAGGGATCCTTCACGGCGACCATCACCGAGTCGTGCAGCCCGTGGAAGTGACCCCGGAACTTCACGATCTTCTTCCTGCCGGTGTGCGCCCGCGCGATGCGGATGGCGAGCGCGGTCGTCTCCGTGCCGGTCATCGTGAAGCGCACGCGCTCGGCGCCCGGCACGATCGACCGGATGAGCTCGGCCCAGCGCAGCTCGATCTCCGAGCCCGCGCTGTAGTGCGTGCCCTTCTTCGCCTGCTCCACGATGGCCTTCGTGACCGCCGGGTGGTTGTGGCCGAGGATCATCGCGCCGTGGCCGCTCCAGCCGTCGATGTAGCGATGGCCGTCGACGCACCACTTGTAGGCGCCGTCGGCGTGGTCCACGTAGAACGGAAACGGCGCGAACACGCGCCCGTCGTGGGCGGCCCCGCTCGGCATGTTCGCCATCGCGCGCTCGTAGAGCGCCTTCGACTTCGGCCGCGCGTCGCTGTACTCCTGCTCGATCGTCTTCGCCATCATTCCTCCGTCCGTTGCGCCCGGGAGACTTCCACCTTCGCGTCGAATGCCGCCTGTCCCGCCGAGAATCCGAAGAGGTCCACGCCCGCGTCCGGGATCACCGCGGCGCCCGACGTGAGGCGGTTCATGCCGTCCCAGCCGTCGCGCATCCACACCGAGCCCGCGGGGATGCGCGGGGTGACGTGCGCCCGCGCGGTCATCTCGCCGCGCTCGTTGTGGATCCGGATCGCGACGCCGTCCGCGATGCCGCGGGCCTGCGCGTCGTCCGGCGCCAGCCACAGCTCCGGCTCGGGATCCAGCTTCGCGAGCGACGGCAGCGCGCGCCCGTGGTCGTAGAACCCGTGGAAGTGCGTGAGCGTGCGCCCCTGCCGCAGCGTCAGCGGAAACGCCGACGCCGGCAGGTCGTCGTAGACCGGGAGCGGCGAGAAGCCGAGCGCCTTCGCGCGCTCGGAGTAGAGCTCGATCTTCCCCGACGGCGTGTCGAACTTCAGGGTCGGGTACGCGACCGGCGAGATGTTCAGCGCGCGCATCCCGCCTTCCATCGTGAGGTCCGCCACCGTCGCGTGCCCGGTGCTCGGGTGATCGAGCACGGCGTCGATCGGGCCCGCGTCGGTCTCCCACGGCCAGAAGTCCGTGAGGCCGACCCGGCGCGCGAGCTCGCGCAGGACGAACGTCACCGGCTTCGCCTCGCCGGGCGCCTCGAGCACCTTCGGCATGAGGTAGAGGTGCGTGTTCGTGCTCTTGCACCCGAGCTCTTCGAGCCACGCGGTCGCCGGGAGCACCACGTCCGCGCTGCGGCGCGCGGTGTCGCTCATGAAGAGGTCGTAGCTCACCACGAGATCCTGGCGCCCGAGCCCCGCCTCGACGGCGCCCGCGTCCGCGAAGGACGAGAGCATGTTGGTGCCGAGCAGCAGCATGACGCGCACGCGGCGATCGAGCATCGCCTGCGTGATGCGCGGCATCTGGTTCGGGATGTCGTCGCCCGGCGGGCGCCGGTCGAGCGCCACCAGGTCGTGGTTGAGCTGCTGGCCGTGCGACGACGCGCCGTGGCGCACGCCGATGCCGCCGCCGGGAATGCCGAAGCTCCCCGTGAGCGCGGGCAGGCAGGCGATGGCGCGGCCGCCCTGCCAGCCGTTGGCCCCTTTGTGCATCGAGCTGCCGCCGACGATGATCGTCGCCGGCTTCGTGCTCGCGTAGCGCCGCGCGAGCGCGACGATGCGCTCGGGGGCGAGGCCGGTGATCGGCGCCGCCCACTGCGGTGAATACCGTGTGACGTGCGCGGAGAGCTCGGCGAAGCCGACCGTGTGCGCGTCGACGAACGCCCGGTCGTAGAGCCCTTCGCCGACGATCACGTGCATCATCGCGAGCGCGAGGGCGGGATCGGTGCCGGGACGGATCACGAACGACTCGTCGGACTGGGCGCTCGCCTCGGTCTCGCGGATGTCCACGGTGATCACGTGCGCGCCGCGCTTGCGCGCGACCGCGACGTGGCGCGCGGTGTTCGGCTGGCTCGCGAGGTTCGCGCCCCAGAGGACGATGAGGCTCGCGTGCGCGCTCATGTCCTCCTTGGTGCTGGTCTCCAGCGCGCCGGTGAGGCCGAGCCCGTAGGCGCCGAGGCCCCAGCAGATCATCGTGCCGGGCCACGCGTGCGCGCCGTACAGGTTCGCGAAGCGGCGCAGCAGCAGGCCGGACCAGCGCGTGCCGTAGTTGTTCGCGGCGAGCCCGTGCCCCGACCAGAGCCCGACCGCGCGCGGGCCGGCCGCGCGCATGTGCAGGGCGATCAGGTCGAGGGCGTCGTCCCACGAGGTCTCGCGCCACGAGGTGTCGCCGCGGCCCGCGCGCACGAGCGGCCGCGTGAGCCGGCGCGGGTTGTCGATGATCTCGCGGGAGGCGTGGCCGCGCACGCACAGGAAGCCGCGGCTGTCAGGGTTGTCCCGATCGCCGCGCACGCCGAGGAGCGTGCCGTCCTCGACGTCGACCAGCATCCCGCACAGTGTCGGGTGGCAGTTCATCGGACACATCGTGCGGGTCGTCACCACCGCCATGGGCCTCAAGGATAGACGATAATGCGCCATGACCTACGACTTCGACCGCCTCGTGGAGCGTCGCGGGACCGACTCGAACAAGTGGCACAAGTACGGGCCCGACGTCCTGCCGCTGTGGGTCGCCGACATGGATTTCGCCTCGCCGCCGGAAGTCGTCGCGGCGCTGCGCGCACGGGTCGAGCACGGGATCTACGGCTATCTCAAGGAAGGCGTGCCGGCCGAGCTCGTCGACGTCTTCACCGACCGCTGCCGCAAGCGCTACGGCTGGGACGTGCCGCGAGACGCCGTGCTGATGATGCCCGGCGTGAACCCGGCCAACAACGTGGCGGCGCGCACGGTGTGCACGGCCGGCGACGGCTTCGTGATCCTGACCCCCGCGTATCCGCCGATCCTGCGCGTGCCGGGCAACGTGCAGCTCGACGCGCGCCTCCCCGCGCTCGTGCGCGGCGGCGACGGGCGCTACGAGATCGACTTCGACGCGTTCGAGCGCGCGATCACCCCGGGCACGACGGCGTTCCTCCTCTGCAATCCGCACAATCCCGTCGGGCGCGTGTACACGCGCCGGGAGCTCGAGCGCCTCGCGGACATCTGCCTGCGCCGCGGGCTCACGATCATCGCGGACGAGATCCACTGCGACCTCGTCTTCGCCGGGCACGAGCACGTGCCGATGGCGTCGCTCTCGCCGGAGGTCGCCGCGCGGACGATCACGCTGATGGCGCCCAGCAAGACGTTCAACCAGGCCGGCCTCAAGGCCTCGCTCGGCGTCATCACCGACTCCGGGCTCCGCGAGCGCTTCATGGCCGCGCGCGTCGACATGATGCAGGCGACGACCAACGTGCTCGGCTACACGGGGATGCTCGCCGCCTACCGCGACGGCGGTCCGTGGCACGAGGCGCTCCTGCGCTATCTCCAGGCCAACCGCGAGTACCTGATGGACTACGTGACGAAGCACCTGGCACCGATCACGATGTCGCCGGTCGAAGGCACGTACCTGGCGTGGCTCGACTGCCGCGCGACCGGCATCGCCGATCCCTTCACGTTCTTCCTCGAGAAGGCGAAGGTCGCGTTCAACGACGGCAAGCTCTTCAGCGCGGCGGGCGACGGCTTCGTGCGCCTGAACTTCGGCACGCAGCGCGCGCGGCTGACCGAAGCGCTGGAGCGGATGCGCACGGCGCTCGCTACCCGGTGACGTCGCCCGCGCGCGCCGCCCGCGCATGACCGAGATCGCCCACCCCGCCGCCACACTCTCCCCCGCCCGCAAGTGGATGATCACGCTGTCCGTGATGCTCATCACGGTCATGCAGATGATCGACACCAGCATCACCAACGTGGCGCTGCCGCACATGCAGGGGTCGCTGTCCACGAGCGTGGAGGAGACGTCGTGGGTCATCACGTCGTACCTCGCCGCCAACGCCATCGTCATCCCCGCCACCGCGTGGCTCACCGGCGTGCTCGGGCGGCGCCGGCTCTTCCTGCTCTCCGCGGCGATCTTCACGATCAGCTCGTTCCTGTCGGGGCTCGCCCCGAATCTCGAGTTCCTCGTCGCGATGCGCATCCTGCAGGGCATCGGCGGCGGCCCGATGGTGCCGATGGCGCAGGCCACCATGTGGGAGATCTTTCCGCTCAAGCAGCGCGGGCTCGCGATGGCGGTGTGGGGCATCGGCATCATGATGGCGCCGATCTTCGGGCCCACCGTGGGCGGCTGGGTCTGCGACAACTGGTCGTGGCGCTGGATCTTCTACATCAACCTGCCGATCGGCATCGTCGGGTTCTTCATGGCCAGCGTGTTCCTCTACGACTCGCCCTATCAGAAGAAGCCGGGCGCCGTGGACTGGCCCGGGCTCGCGCTGATGGTGGTGGGCTTCGGCGCGCTGCAGCTCATGCTCGACAAGGGCGAGCACGAGGACTGGTTCGGCTCCGACCTCATCGTCTTCCTCGCCGGGCTCGCGACCGTCGCCGTCATCGGGTTCGTGATCCGCGAGCTCACCGCGAAGGAGCCGATCCTCAACCTCGGCGTGTTCAACGACCGCAACTTCGCGGTGGGCTCGATCGTGATGGCCTCCGTCGGCTTCGGCTTCTTCGCGAGCACCGTGCTGCTCGCGCTCTACACGCAGAAGCTGATGGGCTACGACGCGTGGACGTCGGGCACCGTGCTGGCGCCCGGCGGCATCGGCAACATGGTGGCGCTGCTCATCTCGGGCCGGCTCGTGCGCCGCGTCGACCAGCGGATGCTGCTGGCGCTCGGCTGCACGCTCAACGCGATCGCCTTCTACATGATGACGAACATCACGCTCGGCATGGACTACTGGGCGCTCGCGCTCCCCCGCTTCGTGCAGGGCTTCGGCCAGGGGTTCATCTTCGTGCCGCTCCAGACGCTGGCGCTGTCCACGGTGCGCATGGAGAACCTGCCGAACGCGACGTCCGCGTTCAACGTCGTGCGGAACTTCGGCGGGAGCATGGGCATCGCGATCGCGACGAGCCTCCTCGCGCGGCGCAGCCAGTATCACCAGGCCACGCTCACCGAGCACGTCTCGCTCTACGAGGCGGACACGCAGGGCCGGCTGCGCCAGCTCACCGACTACTTCGTGGCGCAGGGCGCGGACACCTTCACGGCGAGCCGCCGCGCGGTGGCGACGCTCTACAGCAGCACGATCGCGCAGGCGCAGGCGTTGGCCTACGTCGACGTCTACGTGCTGCTGGCCGGCCTCTTCACGCTCATCCTCTTCATGCTGCCGTGGATGCGTCGCGTGCGGATCGATCAGAGCGGCCCGAGAACGCCGACGAAGTCCGGCGGCCGCGTGGAGGGCCTCCCCGCGGCCGCGACGGACTAGATCCGGCGGCTGTTGTCCTCGGGCACGTAGCGGTACTCCATGTTGCGCGCCGTCGCGCGCGCGACCTCCTCGCCGTGATAGCGCGCCACCACGCGCAGCGCCATGTCGATGCCGGCCGAGATGCCCGCCGAGGTCAGCACCTGGCCGTCCTCGACCACGTGCTGCTTCTCCTCCACGGTGACCGCGGGGAACGACTCCCGCATCCACGGCAGCGCGCGGAAGTGCGTGGTGGCGTGCCGGCCGTCGAGCAGGCCCGCCTGGCCGAGGAGCATCGCGCCCGTACACACGGAGGTCAGCGTCTCGACCGCCTTGCCGCGCGCGGCGATCCATGCGAGCAGGCGCTCGTTGGTGATCTCCGCGCGCGTGCCCCAGCCGCCGGGGACGACGAGGACGTCGAGCGGCGGGCACGTGTCGATCGACACGTCGGGCACGACCTTGAGGCCGCCCACCGCGGTGACCACGTCCGGCGTCTCCGCGACGATCAGCACCTCGAACGGCGAGGGCTCCTCGCGACGGCGCGCGTCGTCGAGGCGCGTGACCGAGAACACTTCGAAGGGGCCGCAGAAGTCGAGGACTTCGACGTCCGGGAACACGAGGATGCCGACGCGCTTGCGGGTCATGGCGTTCATGGGGCGCTCCTTTGCCCGTCAGCATAGCGGACGCCGCGCAGACCGTACCAGAACGACCACGCGAGCATGCCGACCGTGCCCGGCGTCGCGGTCAGCACGTTGATCAGCACGTAGAGGTCGATGCTCAACGTGAGCAGGACCACCAGGCGGAACGCGCTGCGGAAGAGCATGTAGCCACCCCACGCGATCGACAGCCGCGCGAACGCGCGCTGCACCGCCGGATGCGCGCGCACCTCGGCGCGCATCGGATACGCCTCGCGCGCGAACACCGCGACGAGCGGCTTGCCGATCACGACGGAGCCCAGGAACGCCAGGCCGTACACCGCGCTCACCAGGATCGGCGGCGCGAAGTAGCCGACGGGGCTGCCGGAGAGCAGCGCGGCCCCGGCCTGCACGAGCGCGATCGCGAGCCCGATGCGCGCGGCGACGCCGGGGCGCTGCCGCCGCCGCTCCCATCCGTAGACGACGATCGTGAGCACGGTCGCGGCGGCGACGCCGAGCAGGAGCCCGTGCAGCTTCCAGCCGAGATAGAAGACGACCGTGGGCCCGAACGCGTCGCGGAGGAAGCGCGGGCCGCTGCCGAAGAGCAGCGATGGAAACGACGGCAGGCTCACGACGCTACAGCGACCGGCCGATCCGGTGCCCTTCGTGAATCGCCGCCGCGGCCTTGCGCGGCGCGTAGGCGTCGCCGATGACGTGGACCTCGCCGACGGCGTCCCGCAGCTCGTCCGCCAGGCCGGCCTGCGCGCGATTGGGGCCCGCGAGGACGACGACGCCGGCGTCGACGCGCTCGCTGGTGCGCGCGTACAGGTGCTCGACGGTCAGCGCGGCGCCGTCGTAGCGGCGCGGGGCGGCGGCCGTGAGCAGCCGCACGCCGGCCTGTCCCAGGCGACGCATGATGCCGATGCGGCTCAGATAGTTCGCGTAGAAGCCGACGTGGTCGAACGGGGTCACGAGCGTCACCCGACGGCGCTCGGCGGCCAGCAGCTCCGCGACGCCCGGCCCCTCGTGCTCGCCGTCCGCGTCGACGACCACCGCGTCCCCGCTCGGGAGCGTCACGCCGTCGACCACATCCCACGCGCTCATCACCCGCGAGAGCCCGGCGCCCTCGGCCCACGAGACGACCGGCGGGCGGGCGCCCGTCGCGACCACCACCGCGTCGGGCGCGAGCGCGAGCACGCCCGCCCGCGTCGCTTCGGTCTCGAGCCGCACGTCGATCGGCAGGCGCTCGACGCGGCCGACGAGCCAGCGCGTCATCCGCCCGAAGTCGGCGCGGCCGGGCAGGCGCTCCGCGAGAAGCGCCTGCCCGCCGAGCACGCCCGCGCGCTCGAGCAGCGTCACCGCGTGGCCGCGCAGCGCCGCGACGCGCGCGGCCTCGAGGCCCGCGAGGCCGCCGCCGATCACGACCACGCGCTTCGCCGTGGCGGCGGGCGGCGGCGCGTCCGCGTCGACCGTCGCTTCGTGGCCGACCGACGGGTTGTAGATGCAGAACAGCGGGCGCCCCTGGGGAATCGCGCCCCAGCAGACGTTGCACACGATGCAGGGCCGGACGTCGTCGACGCGCCCGGCGCGGATCTTCGCGGGCAGCGCGGGGTCGGCGATGAGCGCGCGGCTCATGCCGACGAGGTCGGCGTCGCCGCTCGCGAGCGCGGCTTCCGCCTCGGCCGGCGCCGTGAAGCGCGCCATGGCGTAGACCGGCACGCCACCCGCCGCCCCGCGGATCTCGCGCGCGATGTGGCGGAACGGCGCCGGCGGGAAGTGCATGTCGGGCGCGTGCGCCTCGAGGCTCTTCGAGAAGTTGCCCTGGCTCACGCCGAGGAGGTCCACGCCGGCCAGCACGAGCTGGCGCGCGATGCCGCGCGCCTCGGTCGTGTCGATGCCGCCGTCCACGAACTCGTGGCCGTTCAGCTTCACGCCGAGCACGAAGCCGGGGCCGCACGCGTCGCGAATGCCGCCGACGATCTCGAGCACGAACCGCATCCGGTGCTCGAGCGAGCCCCCGTACTCGTCGGTGCGCCGGTTCGAGTACGGCGAGAGGAACTGCGTGATCAGGTAGCCGTGCGCGCCGTGCAGCTCCACGCCGTCGAAGCCCGCCTCGCGCGCGTGCCGCGCGGTGGTGACGAAGCCGGCGACCACCTCCGCGATCTCCGCGCGGCTCATCGCGTGCGGCACCGTGAGGCTGTGCGGATCGGCCGCCTCGGACGGCGCCCACGGCGCGGAGATCGGCGTCCAGAGCTGCTGGCGCCCGAGGTGCCAGAGCTGCGCGAGCATCGGGACGCCGTGGCGGTGCACGGCCTCCGTGATCCGGCGCAGCCCTTCGACCGCGCCCGCCTCGAAGCCCGCGATCACCGCGCCCGTCGGGACGGCCTTCGGATGCACGGCGATGCCTTCGCTGACGATGAGCCCGACGCCGCCGCGCGCCCGCACCTCGTAGTAGGCGACGCTGCGGTCGGTGGCGCGATTGCCGGCCGCGAGGTTGTTCAGCGTGGCGACGTGGACGAGGCGGTTCGCCAGCGCGAGGCCGCCCACGCGCACGGGCGAGAAGAGCCGCGGGAACTCAGTCATGCGCTTCCTCCCGTGCGAAGAGCACCGCGATCCCCGCGGCGAGCACGACCGCCGCGAACAGCCAGAAGAGCGGCTCGTAGCCGCCGAGCGCCAGCAGCAGCAGCGAGGCGCCCACGGGGCCCGCCGCCCGCGCGCCGTTCGAGCCGAACGCCATCGCGCCGCTGATCGCGCCGTAGTTCCGCCGCCCGAAGATCTCCGCCACGATGCTCGCGCGCGCCAGCGTGCCCATGCCGTTCGCGGCGCCCATCAGCACGATCATCGGGATCAGCGTGGGGAGGTGCTTCACGGTCGCCAGCAGCGCCAGCGCGATCGCCTGCACGACGAAGACCGCCGCCGTCATGGGGCGGTGACCGAAGCGGCTCGCGATCGGGCCGAACATGAGGCGGCCGACGAGCTGCATGGCGCCGATCCAGCCGATGGTCATGGCCGCGGTCGCGAGCACCCAGAAGACCACCGTGCGCAGCGCCTCGTCGAGCGCGAAGCTGCGGCCTTCGGGCGCGGCGCCCGGCCCGGCGGCGGGCGCGGCCGGGGGCGGGCGGAGCAGCAGCGCGTGCAGCGGGATCGTGCTGACCGCGAGGAACACGGCGAGCGTCACCAGCGCGGTGCGCCAGTCCATGCGCGCGAGCAGCCAGGTCTCGATCGGCACGAAGATCGTGCTCGCGAGCCCGGCCGCGAGCGTCAGCGTCAGCAGCGCCTTGTCCCGGTTCTTCGAGAACCAGCCGATGATCGCCGCGAAGGCCGGCTCGTAGAGGGTGGCCGCCATCGCGAGCCCCATGAGCGCCCACACGACGTAGAGCTGCAGCAGCGTCTCCACGCGCGACCACGCGACCATCAAGAGCACGGCGGCGATGGAGCCCACCGTCATCAGCGCGCGGGCGCCGTGCCGGTCGATCCACTTCCCGACCGACACGCCCACGAGTGCGGAGACGGCGAGCCCGACGGAGAACGCGCCGGTGAGCGCGACCCGGGAGAAGCCCAGGTCGCGCTCCATCGGCGTCAGGAACACCGCGAACCCGTAGTAGACGATCCCCCACGTGATGGTCTCGGTGACCGACAGCGTGCCGACGATCACCCACCCGTAGGGCACGCGACGGGAGCTCAGCAGCAGCGCCCGTCCCACTCGCCGGAGCCGCCGGCGATCGTGCGCGGCTGGATCAGCTCGAGCCGCGTGTCGTCCGGGCCCTGCATGAACGCGATGCGCGGGCCGCTCGGAATCTCGATCGGGCCTTCGAGCAGCGTGGCGCCGAGGCCCGTGAGCCGCCGGATGTCCGCGTCGAGGTCGGCCGAGTCGAAGCCGAAGTGCTCGAGCCCGTAGTGCGGGGTCGCGTCGCCCTTGCCCATCGTCTCGTTCGTGCGCGCGCCCGAGATGTTGACGTTGATCCCGCCGTCCGCGCTCTTGCAGCGGAGGAAGCGGTCGCCGAACACGCGCGTCTCGTCGCTCATGATCTCGAAGTCGAACGCCTTCACGTACCAGTCCGCGGTCTTCTTCGGATCGGGCGACTTCAGGTGGATGTGGTTGATGCGGAAGCCCATGGCACTCTCCTTTGGTTGGTGCGCGGGTCGAGGCGCGCTAGTTGATGCGCCGCTCGCGGCCCCGCCAGTACGGCTCGCGGAGCTCGCGCTTGAGCAGCTTGCCGGACGGGTTGCGCGGCAGGGTGTCGGCGAAGTCGACCGAGCCCGGACACTTGTAGTGCGCGAGCCGGGCCCGCGCGAACGCGATGATGTCTGCCGCGCGGGCGTCGGCGCCGGGCCGCGGCACGACGATCGCCTTCACGGCCTCGCCCCAGCGCTCGTCGGGCACGCCGATGACCGCGACGTCCGCGACGGCGGGATGCTCGGCGAGGGCGTTCTCCACCTCGGCGGGATACACGTTCTCGCCGCCGGAGACGATCATGTCCTTCACGCGATCGGTGAGGAAGAGGTAGCCCTCCTCGTCGAGATACCCGGCGTCGCCGGTGCGCAGCCAGCCGCCGGCGCCGAGCGTGCGCGCGGTGTCGTCCGGACGCGCCCAGTAGCCCTTGAAGTTCTGCGGCGAGCGCGTCCACAGCTCGCCGACGACGCCGGGCGCGCACGCGGCCTCGGTGAGCGGATCCACGATGCGCAGCTCGACCCATGGAAACGGCTTGCCGGCGGCGCGCAGGAGGCGGGCGCGCGACCCGTCGGTCACGTGGTCCGCCGGATCGAGCTGCGTGATGCCGCCCGTAGTCTCGGTGAGCCCGTAGAGCTGCGTGAACGCGCAGCGGAACGTGCGCCTCGCGCGGACGAGCACCTCGGTGGTGATCGGGGAGGCGCCGTAGACGATCGACCGCAGCGCCGTGTAGTCGCGCTCGGCCGCCCCCGGCACGTTCGCGAGCACCTGGAGCATGGCGGGCACGAACAGCGCGTGCGTGATGCGGTGGCGCTCGAGCGCCACGAGGATCTCCGCCGGCAGGAACTCGCGGAAGAGGATCGAGTGCGCGCCCTCGGCCATGCCGACGAGCGCCCAGCCCGAGCCGCCGATGTGGAAGAGCGGCATGCACACGAGGTTCACCGCCTGCGCGTCGAAGCCCCAGTGCGGGGCGACGGACGGGATCAGCGTGCCGAGGTTCGCGTTGGTGAGCATCGCGCCTTTGGGCAAGCCCGTGGTGCCCGAGGTGTAGAGCTGCATCGCGACGTCGTCCGGCGCCGACGGCGCCATCGGATCGACCGCGGGGTGGCGCGCGCGCCATGCCTCGTACGACTCGTGGCGGGCGTGGCGGCCGATGACGACGATCTTCTCGACGGTCTTCAGCGCGGGCTCGATCTCCTCCAGGTGGCGCAGGAACTCCTCGCCGACGAAGAGGATCCGGGCCGCCGCGTCGTTGACGACGTAGGCCATCTCCGCCGGCGCGAGACGCCAGTTGACGGCCACGCCGACGACGTTGGCCTTCCCGCCGCCGAAGAGGACCTCGAAATACTCGACGCCGTTCTTGTCGAGGAACGCCACCCGGTCCTGGGCGGCGAGGCCGGCGGCGCGCAGCCCCTGGGCGACCTGGCTGGCGCGCGCGTCCATCTCGGCCCACGTGGTCACGCGGTCGCCGCACGTCAGCATCGGGCGGTCGCGGTGATGCGCGTGGCGGCGGAGGACGCCGGCGAGCGACCAGCTCATCGGCGAGCGAGTCGATGGGGGCGACACGATCGGGACGGCATGCCCCCGCATGGTACTGCACGGGCCGCCGCCACCGGGGGCGCCGCTCAGGCGGTGAGATCGAGCGGCACGCGGACGGTCAGCACGTTACGGTCGACGGCAGCGCGTCCAGGAACTGCAGGAAGACCCGGTTGAACGCCTCCGGCTGGTCGAGGTTCGAGGAGTGCCCGGCGCCGGCGATCACTTCGAGGCGCGCGCCGGGGATCTTCTTCGCCATGTACTCGCACGGCGCGATGAACGGCTGGTCCTGGTCGCCGACGATGACGAGCGTCGGCACCCTCACGGCTCCGAGCGCGTCGATCACGCGGGAATCTTTCTGGGCGAGCATGCCGCGGGCGGCGTGGGCGAGGCCCTGCACCGAGCGGTGGTGCGGAATGGCCGCCTGCGCCTCCGGGCTCTTGCTCATCGCCTCGAAGCCCTTCGCCTCGAACGCCGCCGCGCGGGCGAACGCGCGCTCGTTCCACTGGGCGCGCGCGTCCGCGTTGCGATAGCCGGGCCCGGTGTCGCAGAGGATGAGCGCCTCGACCATCTCCGGATGCGCGACGTAGAACTCGAGCGACATCGTGCCGCCGAGCGAGAGGCCGCCGATGACCGCGCGCCGGATGCCGAGGTGGTCGAGCAGCGCCTTCATGTCGGCGACGGTCAGCTCGTGGGAGTATCGCGCGGGGTCGTCCGGGCTCGCGGTCTGTCCGTGCCCGCGCATGCTCCAGCTGACGAGCCGGTAGCGGTCGCCGACCGCCGCGTGCTGGCCGTCCCACATGCGCCGGGTCGCGGAGTAGCCGTGGCTCATCAGCACCGCGCGCCCGCGCCCGGTGTCGTGGTAGTCGATCTCGATGCCGTTCAGGGGCGCTGTGGCCACTCAGCGCTCCGTCAGGTCGTTCCAGAGGTTGTCGGCGCCGCGCGCCGCGACGCGCCGGCCGAGCTCGACCGCCCACCGGCTCTCACTGCCGAACTCCGCGCGCCACGACCAGAGGCGGCGCGTCGCGAAATGCAGCGAGTGCTCGTACGTGAAGCCGATGGCGCCGTGCGTCTGGTGGACGAGGCCGGCGCTGACGCCCGCGGCCTCGCCCACGCGGATCTTCGCCGCCGCGATCTCGAACGAGGGATCGCTCCGCTTGTCCGCGGCTTTGAACGCGAGCTCCGCGGCCAGGCCCGAGGCGGCGACGTGGCCGGCGACGACGGCGAGGTAGTGCTGGATCGCCTGGAAGTTCGCGATCGGCCGCCCGAACTGCTTGCGCTCGGTGGCGTACGACACGCCCTGCGCGAGGATGGAGTCGAGCGCGCCCGCCATCTGCGCCGCGCGCGCCATCGCCCCGTAGAGGCGGATCGCGTCCGCCGGCACGCCCGGCGCGGCCTTCGCGGCGACGACCGGCGCGTTCGCGAAGACCAGCGTGTCGCGCGGCTCGAGCGCGAGGTTCCTGTCGTCGGTGACCGTGGCGCCGCCCGTGGCGATCAGCGCGACCGTCGGCGCCCCGTCGACCTCGGCGACCGTGACCACGTGGCCGGCCGCGCGGCCCCACGGCACGCGCGTGACGGTGCCGCTCGCCTTCCACGCGGTGCCGCTCTTCGTGAGCGTGAGCGCCTCGCCGCCGCGCACCGGCGCGAGCGTCAGCGGCCCCAACGGCACTTCGAGGCCGGCTTGCGCGAGGAGCCCGCTCGCCACGATCGTCTCCGCGATCGGCACCGGCGCCTGATGGCGGCCGGAGGCGCGGATGACCACGTGCGCGTCGAGCCAGTCGCCCCCGGCGCCGCCGGCGGCCTCGGGCACGAGCGGCAGCGTCATGCCGCCCTCCTCGAGCGCGCGCCAGAGCTTGTCCGGCCACACACCCTTCTCGGCGGACTCGATCAGCTCTTTGGTCACGAGGTCGGTCATCAGCCGCGTGACGGTGTCCTGGAGCAGCGTGCCGAGCTCACTCATCGATTCACCCGGGGGGCCACGATATGGCCCCCCGGCCCCCCCGACGCTCCGAGCGCCCCGGGGAACCCGTGGCGCTCGTCGATCGCGCGCTGCGCCGTTGTCATCGCAGCCCCAGCCCGCGCGCGATGATCCCGCGCAGCACTTCGCGCGTGCCGCCGCGCAGCGAGAACGAGGGCGCCACCTGCGTGATGTAGCCGAGCACCTGCTGGAGCTGCGAGCCGGTGCCGATGGTGGGCTCCGTGTCGAGCAGCGCGTGCGCCAGCTCCGGCACCGACTGCTCGAACGTGGTGCCGACGTCCTTCACGGTCGCCGCTTCGAGGTTCGGATTCTCCCCGGCCTGCAGCATGCTCGCGACCGAGAGCGACATCTGGCGGAGCGTGGTCATGCCCGCGACCATGCGGCCGAGCGCCTCCGCGCCGCGGTCGTCGGGGCGCGCGGCCACTTCCCGCACGAGCTCGCGGATCAACGAGATGCTCGACAGGTACCGCTCCGGCCCGCTCCGCTCGAAGCCGAGCTCGGTGGTGACCTGCTTCCAGCCGTCGCCTTCGTTGCCGATGCGCATGTCCTCGGGGATGAACGCGTCGGTGAAGTGCACCTCGTTGAAGTGGTGCTTGCCCGCGAGGTCGATGATCGGCCGGATCGTGATGCCCTTCGTGGTCTTGAGGTCGACGAGGAACTGCGTGAGGCCCTCGTGCTTCTTGTCCGGGACCACCTGCGTGCGGAAGAGCGCGATGAGGTAGTCCGAGAGGTGTGCGTTGCTCGTCCAGATCTTGGTGCCGTTGATCAGGTAGCCGCCGTCGGTGCGCGTGGCGCGCGTGCGCACGGAGGCGAGGTCGGAGCCCGAGTCGGGCTCGCTCATGCCGATCGCGAACGACAGCTCGCCGCGCACGATGCCGGGCAGGATCTTCTCGCGCTGCGCCTCCGTGCCGAACTTGATCAGCGTGGGGCCGCTCTGGCGGTCGGCCACCCAGTGCGCGCTCACGGGCGCGCCGGCGGCCAGCATCTCCTCGAGCACGACGTAGCGCTCGAGAAACGAGCGCTCGTGGCCGCCGTACTTCTTCGGCCACGCCATCCCGATCCAGCCGCGCGCCCCGACGGCCTTCGAGAACTCGCGGTCATGGCCGCCCCAGGAGAGCGCGCGCTTCACCGCGTTCGCGCCGCTGAACTGCTCGGCGAGGAACGCGCGCACCTCCTCGCGGAGGGATTCGGCCTCGGGCGGCAGATCGCGGAGCGCGAAGTGGAAAGTCGGCATGGTGACAGTCGATTAACACGCCGGTGAGGTCCGCGCAACCGACCGTCCCTGCGCCCGGTGCCGCCGCAGGTCCGGTGTGCTAGATTCGCGCCCCATGCCGCGGCTCGTCGCCGCTCTGTTCGTGACGCTCGTCGCGCTGACGGTGCCCGGCGCCGCCGGCGCGCAGCCGGCGGCGCCGCCGCGCCTGGCGCCCGTCGTGGTGACGCCGTCGCGCATCGAGCAGCGCACGAGCGACGTCCCCGCCAGCGTCACCGTCATCCCGGGCGAGAGCATCCGCAACGCGCCGCAGCAGACCGTCGACGACCTCCTGCGCCAGGTCCCGTCGTTCAGCCTGTTCCGCCGTTCCTCGAGCCTCGTCACGCATCCGACCGCGCAGGGGGTGTCGCTGCGCGGCATCGGGCCGAGCGGCGCGAGCCGGGCGCTGGTGCTCCACGACGGCGTGCCGATCAACGATCCGTTCGGCGGCTGGGTGCAGTGGGGGCGGCTGCCGCTGCTCGGCATCGCGCAGATCGAGGTCGTGCGCGGCGGCGGCTCCGCACGGTGGGGCAACGGCGCGCTCGGCGGCGTCGTCCACGTGATTCCGCGCCGGCCGACGGAGCGCACCTTCACCTTCGAGACGAGTTACGGCTCGCTCGATACCAAGCGCTTCGACCTCTTCGCCACCGAGGCGCTCGGCCCGCTGCGCATGAGCGTGGAGGGCGCGCTGTTCAGCACCGACGGCTACACGCTGGTGAAGGAGTCGCGCCGCGGGCGGATCGACCGGCCCGCGGACTCGGAGCACGGCGTCGGCACCGGGCGCGTGGAGTTTCACGCGACGCCGGACCTGACGCTCTTCGCCACCGGCACGTACTTCGGCGAGGACCGCAACAACGGCACCGACCGGCAGGAGAACGAGACCGCGCTCGGCTCGTTCGTCGCGGGCGGCACGCTGCGCGCGGTGGACGGCAGCCTGTGGCGGATGACGCTCTCCGGACAGAGCGAGCGCTTCCTCAGCACGTTCTCGACGCAGGCGCTCGACCGGAACAGCGAGACGCTCGCGCTGCGCCAGCGCTCGCCCTCGCGCACGGCGGGCGGCTCGCTCGTCTGGAACCGCGAGGTCGGCGCCCACGGGCTGCTCGCCGGCGTCGACGCCCGCTGGGTCCAGGGCGAGACCGACGAGGACGTGTTCGTCGCCAACCGGTTCACGCGCAACCGCGTGGCCGGCGGCGAGCAGCTCTTCGCCGGCGCGTTCGTGCAGGACGCATGGAAGATCGCGCCGTGGCTCGAGGTGACCGGTGCCCTGCGCGGCGATTGGTGGCGCTCCTTCGCGGGCTTCCGCAAGGAGACGCTGCCCCCCGCGGGCGTGCCGCCGCGCCAGCGGTTCGACGAGGTCGACTACGTCATCGCGAGCCCGAAGCTGGCCGCGCTCGTCCACGCGACCGCCGCCACGGATCTCTTCGCCTCGGTCTACCAGGGCTTCCGCGTGCCGACGCCGAACGAGCTCTACCGCCAGTTCCGCGTGCGCAACGACGTCACCGCCGCGAACGAGAAGCTGCGGCCCGAGCGCCTCACCGGCGGCGAGATGGGCGTCGAGCAGCGGTGGCGCGCGGTGGACGTGCGCGTGACCGGATTCTGGAACGAGGTGGAGGACCAGATCCTCAACGTCACCCTCGCGCGTGCGCTGCCGGACTGTCCGGCAGGCACGACGTGCCGGCAGCGTCAGAACGTCGAGCTCTCGCGCATCCGCGGCGTCGAGACGGAGCTCGAGGTCCGGCCGCTCGCGCGGTGGCGGCTCACCGCGGCCCACGTGTACGTCGACCCGCACGTCGTCGACGCGCCGAACCAGCGCGCGCTCGAGGGCAACCGCCTGGCCCAGGTGCCGGATCACGTCGTGACGTTCGGCGTGCACTGGGACGACCCCGCGTGGCTCGCCGCCTCCCTGCTCGTGCGCCGGGTGGGCGGCCAGTTCGAGGACGACCTGAACACGCTGCCGTTGGGCGCCTACACCACGCTGGACGCGCGGATCTCGCGCCGGCTCGGCCGCCACGCGCAGCTCTACGTCGCCGTCGAGAACTTGCTCGACGAGACGTACACCGTCGCGCGCACGAGCGAAGGTGTCGTGTCGACCGGCGCGCCGCGGGTGATCCACGGAGGCGTGCGGCTCGCGTTCTGACGTGGTACCGTCGGCCCCGCCGGAACGATCCTCAACGGGGGAGGCTCCTTCTATGCGGCATCTCAGCGTCGTCCTGACCGCCACTATGGTTCTCGGGCTCGCGTCCGCCACCCTCGCCCAGGCGCCGCCGCCGTGGAAGCAGGGCCAGCCGCCGGAGATGGCGAACTCGCCGCTCGCGCCGATCGCGCAGCCGCCGGCACCGAAAGCGCCGGGCGAGATCCCGATCGCCAAGATCAAGGTCCCGCAGGGCTTCAAGGTCGAGCTGTGGGCGCACGGCATCAGCAACGCGCGCGTGATGGTCTGGGGCGACAAGGGCACGCTCTTCGTGTCGAGCCGCACCGCGGGCAACCTCTACGCGGTCACCGACCAGGGCGGCCAGCGCAGCGTGAAGCTGCTGGCCAAGGGCCTCAACATGCCCAACGGCATCGCGTTCAAGGACGGCACCCTCTACGTCGCGGAGATCCACCGCATCACGAAGATCGAGGGCGTCGAAGGCAAGCTGGGCGGCGGCGAGCTGACCGGCGAGATGAAGGTCGTGTACGACATCCTCCCGCGCGACGTCCCGCACGGCTGGAAGTACCTGGCGTTCGGGCCGGACGGCAAGCTGTACTTCAACATCGGCGCGCCGTGCAACATCTGCATCCCGCCCGACACGCACGCGAACATCTCGCGCATCAACCCGGACGGCTCGGGCTTCGAGTACTGGGCGACCGGCGTGCGCAACAGCGTCGGATTCGACTGGCACCCGGTGACGAAGGAGCTGTACTTCTCGAACCACGCGCGGGACTGGATGGGCGAGGACGTGCCGAACGACACGTTCCACCACGCGCCGAAGAAGGGCCTGAACTTCGGCTACCCGTACTGCCACCAGGGCGACATCCCGGACCCCGAGTACGGCAAGGGCCGCTCGTGCGCCGAGTTCGCGGCGCCGCTGCTCAAGACCGGCCCGCACGTCGGCGGCAACGGCGTGATGTTCTACACCGGCAGCCAGTTCCCCGCGGAGTACCGGAACCGCGCGTTCCTCGCGCAGCGCGGCGCGTGGAACCGCACGCAGAAGACCGGCTACAAGGTGATGATGGTCACGCTGCGCCCCGGTGACGTGCCGAAGTACGAGACGTTCGCGGAAGGCTGGCTCGAGAACAACCAGCCGTGGGGCCGCCCGAACTACACGCTGCAGATGAAGGACGGCTCGATCCTGCTCTCCGACGACTACGCGGGGGCGATCTACCGGATCAGCTACTCCCGCTGAGCCGCCTCGCTCGTTTCACCGGCGCCGCGCTCGCCGCCGTCGTCCTGACGGCGGGCGCGGCGCCCGTCTTTCCGTCAGCCGCGCAAGGCCCGGCGCCGGATCCCGCAAAGGTCGAGGCGGGCCGCGCGAAGTCGAGACCGTGCGCGCCCTGCCACGGCCCCGACGGCAACGCGAAGATCCCCGGCACGCCGTCGCTCGCCGGCCAGCCGACGATGTTCACGCACTGGCAGCTCATCAAGTACCGCGACGGCCGGCGCAAGGACGCGCAGATGACGCCGTTCGCCGCGAAGCTTTCCGACGAGGACATGGCGGACCTCGCCGCGTTCTACGCCGCGCAGAAGCCGGTGCGCCGTCCCGCGCAGCTCGATCCCGCGAAGGTCGCCGAGGGTGAGAAAGCGTCGGTGCACTACCAGTGCACGTCGTGTCATCGCGTGGGCTTCGTGGGCCACGAGCAGATCCCGCGGCTCGCCGGTCAGGACCTCGCGTACCTCCGCCGGCTGATCCGCGGCTTCAAGGAGAAGACCGCGTCCGACCTCGACGGCACGATGACGATGGCGGCGGTGCCGCTGCGCGAGGAGGACATCGAGCTGCTCGCGCAGTACGCGGCGAGCCTCGGTGACCCATAGAGATGTCTACAAGGTCATACGTACCCCGCTAGTTCGCGCATAGTAGACTGCCGTGCAAGGCACCGCACGTGAGGCCTTTGAGTGATTACGCGTCTCGTTAGACACCTGCACTATCGGTTCGCAGACTTCCGGCGTGTGCGCTCGGCATGGATCACATGCCCCGCTCGCGACCTGGATGCTCACGAGAGCGTCGGGCACACGATCGCCAGGCACATCCGCATCTCTCCAGACGATCTCGCGCACCGTCTTCAGACTGAGGGCCGGCGGGCGGTATCAGCCTTCTGGGACAGCGCCGTCGCCGCGGCGTCGATTAACTACGCGGTCGCCGCAGAATTCGATCAATTGGCCGATTGGTTCTTCGGTTCCGCTGAGAAGCGCCTTCGACTCGACGTGCTAACTCCGGGACGGGCGACAATCGGGTACGGGCTCTTAGCAGACGATCCCCGCATGCGATTTTCTCGCGAGGTCAGAGTGGTGTTTGAACGTTTCGACGACAAGCTCTTCATACGGACGGCGTTTCCAAGAGTCAGCGAATAGAGGATGCGATGAGCCTTCCTCCGCAACTCCATCGGTTCCTGACAAACTACGTGGCCGTTGAAAGCGACTTGGTTGCAGCCGTTCGGTCGTTCGCCGCAACGGAGTCTCAGGACGATCTTCGTACCCTGATACTCGCCGTACGATCCGCGCTGGCGAACGATCCGACATCGCGAGATTTTAAGCAGCAACTCGAGAGTCTCGGGAACCAGAGAATCGACTCCAGGCGAGGCGCGCGCGATTTTCTGCTGCGACTCTTCACGCTTCTGGCGCGGGAGGCCAAGTATCCAGTCGGCTTAAAGGCGTACGACGCGTTCATAAGTTATGCGTCTGCTGACCAAAGCCTAGCCATCTGGCTTGCCGCCGAGCTCCGCCGCCACGGCTACATCGTCTGGCTCGATAAGGACGAGATCTTGATTGGGCACTCGATACTGGACGAGGTCTATCGCGGAGTCGTGCAGTCACGCTTTCTAATTGTTCTACTGACGCGTCATTCTGCGGCGTCGCGATGGGTCGCGGAGGAGCTTTCCGCAGCACGTGTCAGTGAGATTGAAGGAGCTAGCGTCGTGGTCCTTCCCGCAAAATGCGAAGAGAATATTGATCTGCCGGCCGCGCTTCGGACAAAGCGCTATGCGGATCTCAGCAAGTCGCGCGATGCGGGCCTACAAGAATTAATGCGCGCGATGGACCTCCACATGTCTGGCGTCACGGCTGGCGCACCTCCGCCGCCGCCTGTGTCGCACGCCAGACTACGGGAGTGGCTGGCTCAACACGAGAGTGAGCCCGTCGAGATGGGCTACGACCACGCTCGCGGCGGCTACAAGGACGTAGTTGTCGGTCCGTCTGATCAAGAAGAGATCCGGATCGAAAAGCATGAGCTCTCGCCCTTGCTCCAGCGTACCCGCGTCCGATTTCGGCGCTGGGGCGGCGCCCCATTTCCGTATGACTCAAGCGGCTCGGAGGTAATGAACATCCGCGACGGGATTCGGCTCGTCGATACACGGGTATGGCCATACTCCACATGGAACTTCAGCTACTGGCGCTTCTCTGAGGCCCTCCGTCTCTTCCATCGCAGTGGCCTACTCGAGGACGGATCCATCAATGAACGCCAGGAAGCCATCTTCAAAGGCGCCCTCGCGGTTGTATGGACGGTAAAGGATGTCTGTGCCGCCCTGCTTTTTGCCGCAAACATGCTCAGAGAGATTCCCGCGTTGCGCTCACTACTCGTAATCCATCGGCTCGGCGGCATGAGGGGACGAAAGCTCGTCGAGCGAGGGTTTCTTCGGTTTCCCCTGATCGGTGACTACGTGTGTGAGACGGCGGATGTAATCGAGGAGAGTTCGGTTGTCACGCGCGCATCTGACTTAGAGGCGGAGGCGATTCGCGTTCTGAGTGAGATATTTTGGCTGTTTAACTGGCAGCAGTTTCGTCCCGAGGTGATACGAGATGATGTGAAAGCATTTCTCGCAGGAGAATTCCCGAGCACTAGGTGAGCGAACTCACAGAGCAGGCCCTTCAGCGAAACTCGCAAGCACCTAGCCGACCTTAATCGGAACGAGCGGATCCCGCGGCGAACCAACGACCGTTGCACCAAGAGGGTCAAGACTACCGGTTATGGTCCTGCAAGGCGCCGGTCGTCACCGGCCGGTACTTCGAGGCGCGCAGCCCTGCGCGCTCGCTGCTGCATGACGGCGCCTCCGACGTCCTGTGCGCGCTGCCCGACGTGCCGGCGGAGCTGGGCTTCCGCGGACGGCGCTCGGATCATCTGCGGGATCTTCACCCGGCCCCGGCTGCGCTGCGCGGGCGGCGAAGCCACCGCCTACACGGACCGCGCCGGCGGCGCCTGGGTCGCGGCGTTCAAGGAAGACCTCTTCGTGCGCGTCAACGCGCGAAGGCCGCCAGACCCTGAGTATCACCGCACCCGGCCGGGGCATTGCTTGCGTCCTGGGCGGCGACGATCGCCGCACGCTCTACTGCCTCCGCTCCCAGATCACGCACGAAGAGCTGCGGCGCGGCCGCTCGGCCTCGCGTGCCGACGCCTTCCGCGTCGAGGCGCCGGGGGTGGGAGCGCCGTAAGCGTCAGCGCCGGTCCTCAAGGACCGTGTCGGAGATCGGCCGGCCACGCAGCTTCACCGGCTTCTTCGAGCCGCGCGGCGTGCCGCCGCCCCAGCCGGCAAGCCCTTCACGGACCATGCCGGCGATCGCCTCGTCCTCGCGCCGCGATTCGGCGGGCCCGAGGACGGCGACGGGCCGGCCGCGGTCGGTGATCGTGATGCGCTCTCCCTCCGCGGCGCGCGTCAACAGCGCGCTGAGGCGGTTCTTCAGCTCGCGAACGCTGACGCTTGCCATCGCGGGCACATCGTAGGCATCGTCATGCCGCACCGGCAAGGTCGACGTTCGGGCCATCCCCGGGCTCGGGGCGCACGCCGCGGTATCATGGCGGCCACTTCACCCTCAACGAGGAGTCCTCATGGCCAAGCTCACCCAATCCGTCGATCTCACCAACCGCGGCCGCGTGGCCGTGCTCACCGTCGACAACCCGCCCGTCAACGCGCTCAGCCAGCACGTGCGGCAGGGCCTGCGCGACGGGATCACGCAGGCGCAGGCGGACGCCGCCGTGCAGGCGATCGTCATCGTGTGCGCCGGCCGCACGTTCATCGCGGGCGCCGACATCACCGAGTTCGGCAAGACGCCGCAGGAGCCCGGGCTCCACGCCGTGCTCGACATGATCGAAAGCTCCTCCAAGCCCGTCGTCGCCGCCATCCACGGCACCGCGCTCGGCGGCGGTCTCGAAGTGACGCTGGCCTGCCACTACCGCGTCGGCGTGAAGGACGCGCGCTTCGGCCTGCCGGAAGTGAAGCTCGGCCTCCTGCCCGGCGCCGGCGGCACGCAGCGGCTGCCGCGCGTGGTCGGCGTGCAGAAAGCGCTCTCGATGATCGTGGGCGGCGATCCGATTCGCGCGGAGGAAGCGCTGAAGGCCGGGCTCATCGACGAGATCGTCGACGGCGACCTCACGGCGGCCGGTGTCGCGTTCGCGGAGAAGGTGCTGAACGACAAGCGCCCGCTCAAGAAGATCCGCGACCTCAACGACAAGATCGCCGAGGCGAAGGCCAAGCCCGAGATCTTCGCCGAGTTCCGCAAGTCGGTCGCGCGCCAGACGCGCGGCTTCCGCGCGCCGGAGAACTGCATCAAGGCCGTCGAGGCCGCGGTGAACTCCGCCACGTTCGACGAGGGCATCAAGCGCGAGCGCGAGCTCTTCCAGGAGCTCCTCACCTCGCCGGAGTCCAAGGCGCAGCGCTACTTCTTCTTCGCCGAGCGCGAGGCGGCGAAGATCCCCGACGTGCCGTCGAACACCCCCGACAAGAAGGTCGAGAAGGCGGCGGTCATCGGCGCCGGCACCATGGGCGGCGGCATCGCGATGAACTTCGCGAACGTCGGCATCCCGGTCACGGTCGTCGAGATGACGCAGGAGAACCTCGACCGCGGGCTCGGCATCGTGCGCAAGAACTACGAGGCCACCGCGAGCCGCGGGCGCATCACCGCCGCGGACGTCGAGAAGCGCATGGGCCTCATCAAGGGCACCACGGACTGGAACGCGGTCAAGGACGCCGACATCATCATCGAGGCCGTCTTCGAAGAGATGCCCATCAAGAAGGAAGTGTTCGCCAAGCTCGACGCGCTCGCGAAGCCGGACGCGATCCTGGCGACGAACACCTCGACGCTCGACGTGGACGAGATCGCCTCGGCGACCAAGCGGCCGGAGAGCGTGATCGGCACGCACTTCTTCAGCCCCGCGAACGTCATGCGGCTGCTGGAAAACGTGCGCGGCAAGAAGTCGTCGCCCACGGCGATCGCCACCGTGATGAATCTCGGGCGCCGCATCCAGAAGGTGCCGGTGCTCGTCGGCGTCTGTTACGGCTTCGTCGGCAACCGCATGCTCCACCAGCGCGGCCAGCAGGCGGAGAAGCTCATCCTGGAAGGCGCGCTCCCGCACCAGGTCGACAAGGTCCTCACCGACTTCGGCTTCCCGATGGGGCCGTTCGCGATGGGCGACCTCGCGGGCCTCGACGTGGGCTGGCGCATCCGCAAGGGCCTCGGGCGCAAGTCGCCGGTGGCGGACCGCATCTGCGAGCTGGGACGCTTCGGCCAGAAGACCGGCGCGGGGTACTTCAAGTACGAGAAGGGCGATCGCACCCCGGTCCCCGACCCCGACGTCGAGAAGATCATCGTCGAGGTGGCGACGGAGCAGGGCATCACGCGCCGCCACATCTCGGACGAGGAGATCCTGCAGCGCCTGCTCTACCCGATGGTGAACGAGGGCGCGAAGATCCTCGACGAGAAGATCGCGATCCGCGCGAGCGACATCGACGTGATCTGGGTGTACGGCTACGGCTGGCCGGTCTATCGCGGCGGCCCGATGTTCTGGGCGGACCAGATCGGCCTCAAGAAGCTGCGCGACACGATGCTCGCGTTCAAGAAGCAGAGCGGCGGCGACGAGTTCTGGACGCCCGCCCCGCTCCTCGAGCGCCTCGCGAACGAAGGCAAGGGCTTCACGGGCCAGTAACCGCTCGGCGCGTGTGAGCCGCCGCAGCGACGACGGCCGGGGCGCGGTGCCCCGGCCGTTCCGCGTTTGCGCGCTGCCGCGACTATTCGGGGAGGAGCGGCACGACGGCGACGCCCGATTCAGACCCGCCGATCCCGGTGTAGGTCTTGACGACCGTGTTGGTCGACGTGTCGATCACCGACACGGTGTTGGAGGTGAAGCCGGAGACGAACACCCGGGTGCCGGCGGGGTTGATGTCGAGCGCGTCCGTGCGCGACCCGACGGGGATCGTGGCCAGGAAGGTCTGTGTGGCCGCATCCACGACGCTGACCGCGTTCGTGCCGCCGCCGGCCAGGTACAGCCGGGTGCCGTCGGGGCTGATCGCCACGCCCTGCACCGCCACGTCGATCTTCGAGAGCACCGTATTCGTCGCGGTGTCGATCGTCACGAGATCGGCCACGGTGCTGTCCCCGACGTACAGCCGCGCGCCGGAGGGATCCATCGCGATGCCCCGCGCGCGGATGCCGGTGATGCTGGCGAGGAGGGTATTCGTCGTCGCGTCGATCACCGAGACCGCCGCGCCGAACTCGCTCGTGACGTACACGCGGGTGCCGTCCGGATGCACGGCGACGCGGAGCGGATCGCGCGCGACCGGGATCGTCGCCACGACCGCGTGGGAGGCGGTGTCGACCACGCGAAGCGTGTCGTTGCCGCGCACGGCGATGTACAGGCGCGTCCCCGCCGGATTCACCGCCGCGCCGTAGCAGCCGGCGCCGCACGCGATGGTGGCGATCACCGCGTTGGTGGCCGTGTCCACCACCGACACCATCGACGCCTGCGCGCTGACGACGTACACACGCGAGCCGTCCGGCAGCGCGGCGATCCCCTGCGGCCCGGGGCCGACGGGCACGGAGGCGATCAGCGCGCCGGTGCCGTAGTCCACGACGGAGAGCGCGTTGCCGTTTCGATTCGTCACGTACAGCCGCTTCGGCATCACGCGGAGGAGCAGCGCCTCGAGATACGCGACCCGAAACTGGAGCGGCGCGAGGTCCGGGCTGCTGCCCGGAAGTCCCGCCGGCCCCGGGTCGCCCTTCGGTCCCTGGGGACCCGCGTCACCCGCAGGCCCTTGCACGCCGGCCGGCCCCTGCGCACCCGCCGGCCCCTGAACGCCCTGCGCACCTTGCTGGCCTTGCGGTCCCTGCGGCCCGATCGGTCCGGCCGGCCCCGCGGGCCCGGGCACACCCTGCGGGCCCGGATCGCCCTGAGGGCCGGCGGGCCCGGCGACGTTCCACGAAATCTTCGTCTCGCGCCGCTTGCACGGCTCGTCGGCGCCGACGAGGCGCATCAGCCGGCCTTCCGGATCGTCGCCCTTCACGCAGGCGTAGATGGTGTTGCCGTGCTGCGCGACGGCGTCGGGGGCGGCGGCGACGGTGAAGGAGCAGGCAATCACGAGCGCGGTGATCGAGCAACGAACGAGCGAACGAACGAGCGAGCGAGCTGTCGGCATGGACATTACCCACGAGGTCGCGCATGCGAATGCGGCCTCTCAGCAAGGGTGAGCAGCGAGCGGCGACGGCCGACGATACTACAGGCGAGCCACCCTCGGGACGCTAAGGCGCCTTGTCGTCGGTGGCCGCGGCGATCGGCACGCGCGGCACGTTGCCGACGTCGAGCACGAGCGCCTGGAGCAGGAACTGAAAGCCGAGGAGCACCGGCACGGCGGCGAGCATGACCGTGCCGGCGGGCGTCAGCTCGCCGCGGGCGACGTTGGCCCCCCACTTCACGAGGCCGAACGTGCCCCCCGCGAGGAGGAGCGCGGTGCCGCTCAGCAGGAACAGCGAGCACGCCGTGAAGTCCTGGACGAAGTATCGCCACAGGATGCGGCCCGCGAGCGCCCGCATGAGCTTGCCTGGGAACGAAACCGCCGCGCGGAGCGGGCTCAGTCCGCTCTCCTCGTTGCCGTAGCGCGCGGGCATCGGCACGTCGGCGACGACCGCTTGCACGCGGTACAGGCGGCTCAGCACGTCCGTCTCGAAGAAGTAGCCCTGATTCAGTCGCTCCAGCGGCAGCCGTTCGAGCACGCTGCGGTGGATCGCGGTGAATCCGTTGGTCGGATCGATGACGTGCCAGTAGCCGGAGACGACCTTCACCAGGAACGAGAGCGCGAGGTTGCCGACGAGCCGCGGGATCGGCATCGTGCGGGCCGTCGCCCATTCGTGGAGGCGCGCGCCCTTCGCGTAGTCCGCGCGCCCCGTGAGGATCGGCCGAACGAGCGCCGCGATGCGGGCGGGATCCATCTGGCCGTCGCCGTCCACCTTGACGACCACGTCGGCGCCGAGCTCGAGCGCGCGCCGATATCCCGAGCACATCGCCGCGCCGACACCGCGATTCGCGTCGTGCCGCACGAGCGACACGCGCGGGTCGGGGCTGTCGAGCACCACCCGCGCCGTCTCGTCACGGCTCCCGTCGTCGACGACGATGATGGCGCCGACGAGCGGCGGGATCGCGGCGAGCACGCCGCCGATATGCCGCGCTTCGTCGTGGGCGGGAACGACGACGGCGATCCGCATCTATGGGCTTGCCAGTCGCTCCCACGCGCGCGCGCGGCGTGCCTCGCGCAGCGCGCCCGCGACGCTGCCGAAGCCCGCGCGGTCGCGCCGCCAGCGCGCGCGCTCAGCTTCCTCGGCCTTCTCCCAATGCATGTCGGAGTGCTCGAGCAGCGTCGCGTCGCGCGCGAGCGCGCCCGCGAGCGCGACGTGCGTCTCCGGCGCGTCGAAATCCCCACTCGCGAGCGTCCGCATCGTCACGATCGCGGCCGCCAGCCGCTCGGCCACCGTCGGCGGGAAGTCGAACCGCCGCGCGGCGCCGAGCACGTAGCCGAGCACCCCGCCGTGGATGTAGATGTCCTCGACGGTGCGGAAGCGCTTCACGTAGTCGGTGTAGCCGTCGCCCGGCAGCGGCGCGTCGGCCGGCACCGCGACCTCGCGGAGCTCGAGCTCCGCGTGCGGGATCTCGGGAATGAACGTGGTGAACGGCATCCGGCGGATCGTCACGCCCGGCGCGATCGCGGGCACCCGCACGAGCTTGAACCGCTTGCGGCCCGCGGCGTCGGCGCCTTCGTGGGCCGCGACGAGCAGGAGGTCCGCCAGCGGCGCCATCGTGCTCCACTTCTTCCGGCCGTTGATGACGCCGCCGGCCAGCGTGGTCTCGATCGCCTTCGGCGAGTTGCCGCCCGGCTCGCTCACGCAGAACGACACGATCGCGTCGTCCGGAAGTCCGTCAGGCACGAGCGCGCGCAGCGCGCCCTGATACCCGCCCACGAACGCGCCCGCGACACGATCGGATCGAAACCCGGCGAGCACCGCGCGATCGAACGGTGAGAGCGCGTCCGGCTCGGCGTCGCGGAAGCGGCGCCACCACGCGGCGACGTCGTCGCCGATCGGCAGCGTGGCGGGCGGCCGGCGCAGCAGCCGGCTCAGGAGCGCGAGCGCGTCGTCCACGGCGCGATCACGGTACCATGCGGGAGCCGCGGCACACCGCACGGAGGAGACCAGCATGAGCGAGCGCGTCGGATTCATCGGGCTCGGGACGATGGGCGGGCCCATGGCCACGAACCTGGCGAAGGCGGGCAAGGCGCCCGTCGTCTACGACAGCAGCGCGGCGACGGCCGCGGCGATCGGCACGCAGCCGGGCGTCACGGTGGCGAAGTCGCCCGCCGACGTCGCGGCGCAGGTCGGCGTGCTCTTCACGTGCCTGCCGAACGACGCGATCGTGAAGACGGTCTACCTCGGTCCCGACGGCATCGCGAGCGGCGCCAAAGCCGGGCTCATCACGTGCGACTGCTCGACCGTCAGCCCCGAGGCGACGCTCGAGGTCGCGAAGGGCGTGGCCGCGAAGGGCATCAGCCACATGGACACCCCGATGCTCGGCTCGCAGCCGCAGGCGGTGTCCGGCGAGATCTTCTTCATGATCGGCGGCGACCACGCGAACGTCGCGGCGATCGCCCCGTATCTCGAGATCATGGGGCGCCTGCACATGTACGTCGGCCCGTCGGCCAGCGGCAACCGCGTGAAGCTCCTGCACAACGGGCTCGGCGCGGTCACCGCGGTCGCGGTGGCGGAGACGCTCGCGGCCTGCGTGCAGGCCGGCGTCGACCGCGACATCTTCTACGAGGTCGTGTGCAAGGGCGGCGGCATGGCGTACGGCACGTACTTCGACCGGCGCGCGAAGCGCATCTTCGACGGCGACTTCTCGCCGACGTTCATGGCCGAGCTGATGCTGAAGGACGTCGGCCTCGCGCTCGAGCTCGCGAAGGCCGCGAAGGTGCCGACGCCGATCCTCGAGGAGACCAAGCGCACGTACGAGGAGGCGGTGAAGAACGGCTGGGGCAAGGAAGACTTCTCGGCGGTGACGCACGTGATCGAGAAGCGCATCGGACGGAAGCTCGCGCGGTGAGCTGGCTCGAGACCGTCCGCAGCACCGTCCACCGCTGGGAGATCGACAACACCGACCACTTCACGGTGGCGTACTACTTCGCGCGGCTCGGTGACGCCGCCTTCGCGATGCTCGATGCGCTCGGCCTCGATCCCACGCGCGTGCTGACCGCGGACGCCTACGTGCGCTACCAGCACGAGCTGCGGGTCGGCGACATCTTCCACATCGAGAGCGGCGTGATCGAGGCCGGCGACGACACCCTGCTCGTCGGCCACAAGATCTTCGAGAGCGGCGCGGGCACGCTCTGCACCACGGTCGAGCACCGCTTCCGCGGCACGATCTCGGCGGACGCGCGGCGCAAGGCGGAGGCGTACCGCGTGAGCTGGGACGGCCCGAAGCGCGAGGCGCGCCCCCAGCCGCGCGGCCTCGAAGGCTTCACCGACGCCGCGCGCGACACCGTGCGGCCGTGGGAGGTCGACGTCACGGGCGGCAGCGCGCTGAGCCACTATATCCACCGGTTCTCGGCGTCGAACGGCCACTCGACGAACGCGTTCGGGCTGAATCCCGCCTTCTATCGCGACCAGCGGCGCGGCTTCTCGACGTTCGAGTTCCAGCTCGCGGTGGACCGGCTGCTGCGGCCGGGCGACCAGATCGTCGTCAAGAGCGCGCCGCTGCACGTGGGCAACACGTCGCTCAGGATGTTCCACCAGATGGTCGACGTGCGGACCGGCGCCCGCGTGGCCGCCCTGGATCAGCTCGGCGTCCTGCTGGACCTCGACGCCCGCCGCCCGTCGCCGCTGCCCGACTGGATGAAGGACCGCGCGAAGGCGCTCCTCGCGCCGACGGCCTAGCTGTCCACATCCCGGACGAGACGCGTGAGAGGAGCGCGCCGGGCCGTCGTCATCGCCGTCGGACTGCTCGGCGGCCTCCTCGTCGGCTGGCTCGCGCTGAGGCACGCGGCGGCCGTCACGGTCACCGTGAAGAACGAGAGCGCGAAGCCGATCGCGAGCGCGCGCCTCGAGCACCGTCTCGGCCTCGTTCTCGTCGAGAACGTCGCGCCGGGTGAGGCGCGGACGATCCGGTTCGCCGCCGGCGGCGAGACGTCCTACGCGCTGCGCGTGCGCTTCGCCGACGGCTCGGTAGTCGGCAACCGCCCGCAGTACGCGGAATCCGGGTACTCGTTCGTGGAAACCGTCACGGAGGCGGGCATCAAGACCGATCTCCACCTGCCGCGTTACTGAGCGCGGGCGGCGGCGCGGGACGGACTAGAATCGTCGCCATGGCGTCGCCGGATCCGCGCGCGACGGCGCGCGAGCGCGCCGCCCGCCTCAACTACCAGGGCCGGATGCCCACGTACGTCGCGGGCGTGCTCCTCGTGGCGCTCGTCGTGTGGGACGAGGGCCGCGGGCCGGCGTTCTGGGTGTTCGTGGCCGGATGGTCCGCGCTCTGGCCGCACGTCGCCTACCGCATCGCCGCGCGCGTCCGGGCGTCGGCCTCGCTGGTCGAGCAGCGCCTGGTGATCGTCGACTCGGTCTTCATCGGGATCTGCATCGCGTCGATGAGCTTCCGGCTCCTGCCCGCGCTCGCCGTGGCGCTGCCGCCGCTCCTCTCCGCGGGCCGCGTGGGCGGCCTCCGCGCGGCCGCGCTGTCGCTGCTCGGGCTCGGCGCCGGCACCGCCGTCGCGACGGCGATCGACGGGCTCCACCTGCGGACCGACGTGTCCCCGGCGGCGATGGTCCTGGCGGTCGCCATGGTGATCGCGTTCACGCTCTACATCGGCCTCGTCGGCAAGGCGCAGGGCGACGCGCTCCGGCAGCGGTCCAAGGCGCTCGCCGACGCGCTCGCGCAGCAGACCGCCACGAACGAGACGCTGCGCGCGATCGCCGGCTCGCACACCGACATCCGGCCGCTCTTCGAGACGATCCTGCGCAGCGCGGTGAGCCTGTGCGACGCCTCCAGCGGCACCGTGTTCCGCTTCGACGGCGAGCGCCTCCACATGGCGGCGCACCACAACTACCCGCCGGAGGCGCTCGCGCGGCTCGAGCGCTCGTTCGCGGCGCCGCCGACGCGCGGCTCGATCGCCGGGCGCGCGGTGCTCGAGCGCGGGCCCGTCAGCATTCCGGACCTCGACGCCGATCCGGAGTACGAGCTCGGCGCCGTCACCCGCGGCATGATCGGCGCGCGGAGCCTGCTCGCGGTGCCGATGATGCGCGACGGCCGGCCGGTCGGCGTGATCTCCGTGCAGCGCTCGGTCGCGCAACCGTTCAGCGCGGCGCAGATCGACGTGCTGCGGACGTTCGCGGACCAGGCGGTCATCGCGCTCGGCAGCGCGGCGCTGTTCGAGGACCTCACGGACTCGCTCGAGGAGACCCGCGCGCTGAGCGAGGTGACGCAGGCGATCAGCGCCTCGCTCGATCTCCACGAGGTCCTGGGCACCGTGGTCCGGCACGCGGTCCGCCTCACGCGCGCGGACGGCGCGGTGTTCCTCGAGTACGACGCCGCGCGGGGCGTGTTCGTGCCGAGCGCCTCGTACGGCCTGCCCGAGAGCGAGGTCGCCGCCATCGCGTCCATTCCCGTCGACCCGACCACGGGCGCGCTCGGCCGCTCGCTGAAGACCGGCCAGCCGTTCGAGATCCCCGACGTGGCCGCGGCGAAGAGCTTCGTGTACCGCGACCTCACGCTCGCGCACGGCCATCGCGTGATCGCCGCGGTCGGCATCCCGGGCGAAGGTCCGCCGCGCGTGCTCACGATGCTGAGCAGCCAGCCCGGCCGCTTCGGCGCCCGCGTGGCGCGGCTGCTCGTGGCGCTCGCGCACCAGTCGAAGGTGGCGATGGACAACGCGCGGCTCTTCCAGGAGCTGCAGATCGCCAGCCGCCACAAGTCGGCCTTCCTCGCGAACATGAGCCACGAGCTCCGCACGCCGCTCAACGCGATCATCGGGGTGAGCGAGCTCCTCATCGACGAGGCGAAGGACGCCGGCGCGCGCGGGCAGGTCGAGGATCTCGAGCGGATCCGCCGGGCGGGCCACCACCTGCTCGGCCTCATCGACGAAGTCCTCGACCTCTCGAAGATCGAGGCGGGGCGCATGGACCTCGTGGTGGAGCCGTTCGACCCGGCCGCGCTCGTGCGCGACGTGGCCGAGACCATCGGGCCGCTCGCCGCGCAGCGCGCCAACCGGCTCACGGTCGACTGCCCGCCGACGCTCGGCACCATGCGCGCGGACGCCAAGCGCGTCCGGCAGGCGCTCCTGAACCTCGCGAGCAACGCCGCGAAGTTCACCGAGCGCGGCGAGATCACGCTGAGCGCCGCGCGCGCGCAGGAGTGGATCACCCTGCGCGTGACCGACACGGGCATCGGCATGACGCCCGCGCAGACCGCGCGGCTGTTCGAAGAGTTCACGCAGGCGGACGCGTCGACCGCGCGGCAGTACGGGGGGACCGGGCTCGGCCTCGCGATCAGCCGGCGGCTGTGCCGGCTGATGGGCGGCGACATCAGCGTGGAGAGCGTCAGCGGACACGGCTCCACGTTCACGATACTCTTACCCGCGGAGATGGAGAGCGCGCACGCGTGAAGATCCTCTACGTCGAAGACAACGACGACAACCTGCACATCGTCCGGCGGCGCCTCGGGCGGCTGGGCTACGAGATCATCGCGGCGGTCGACGGCGAAGAAGGCCTCGCCGTGGCGCAGCGCGAAGCGCCGGACCTGATCCTGATGGACCTGAGCCTGCCGAAGATCGACGGGTGGGAAGTCACGCGCCGGCTCAAGGCCGCGCCGGAGACCGCGCGCATCCCGGTGATCGCGCTGTCGGCGCACGCGATGGCCGGCGACCGCGAGAAGGCACTCGCCGCCGGCTGCGACGACTACGACACGAAGCCGATCGAGCTCCCGCGGCTGCTCGCGAAGATCAGGGCCTTCCTGCCGGAAGACCCGCAGCCGCCCGCGAAGGCGTAGCGCTCAGCGCGCGGCGGCCGCGACTCCGGTGGGGCAGCTCACGCCGGTGCCGCCGAGCCCGCAGTAGCCCATCGGGTTCTTCGCGAGGTACTGTTGGTGATAGTCCTCGGCGTAGTAGAACTCCGGCGCGTCGAGGATCTCGGTGGTGATCGGCCCGTAGCCTGCGGCGGTCAGCGCGCGCTGGAAGACGTCGCGCGAGGCCTCGGCCTGGCGCCGCTGCTCCGGCGAGTACACGTAGATCCCCGAGCGGTACTGCGTGCCGACGTCGTTGCCCTGGCGCATGCCCTGCGTGGGGTCGTGCGCCTCCCAGAACGTCTTCAGCAGCGCGTCGTAGCTCGTCTTCGCGGGATCGAACACCACGCGCACGACTTCGTTGTGGCCCGTCTGCCCGCTGCAGACCTCTTCGTACGTCGGGTTCGGGGTGAAGCCCGCGGCGTAGCCGACCGAGGTGGAGATCACGCCCGGCATCTCCCAGAACTTCCGCTCGGCGCCCCAGAAGCAGCCCATGCCGAACAGCGCGAGCTCGGCGCCCGCGGGGAACGGCGGCTCGAGCGGCGCCTTGTTCACGAAGTGGGCCGCGGGCACGCGCATCTTCTGCGCGCGTCCGGGCAGCGCGCTCTCACGCGACGGCATCTCGGCCTTCTTGCGACCCCACATGGTCTTCCCCTTTACTTCGTGTCGTTCATTCCGAGCGAGCGCTCGATCTGGACCACGTCCGTCGGGCGCGCGAACGGCGCGGGCGCCGGGTCGCCCTCGGCGCGCGGGCGGCCGATCGCCTTGAAGAAGTCCTCGAGCCCGGGCGGCGTGATGACCCACAGCATCACGAGGTCCTCGTCCGAGTCGTTCACGATCTCGTGCTTGACGTCGTAGCCCAGCATGCACGCGGTGCCCGGCACCAGCTCGTGGCGCGCGCCGTCGACGTTCACGTGGCCCCGCCCGCGGAAGCAGATCTGCAGCTCCACCTGGTCGCCGTGCGAGTGCTCGCGCACGCGGCCGCCGGGCGCGATGGTCTGATAGCCCATCGCCAGCGTGCCGAAGCCGGTATTCGCGGGGAACAGCGCGGGATCGGCATGCCCGTTCGCGGGGACGGGCTGCCAGTAGGACGGGCCTCCCCCGGGCTGGACGACGACGGCGCGACCGCGGACCTGATCGTGGCTCATGCCGGCGAGTTTACCGCTTGCGCGGCGGGTGCGCGCGCACCGCGTCCTCGTTCACCTCGGTGCCCCACCCCGGCCCCGTCGGCAGGTGGAGGTGCCCGTCACGGATCTCCGGGGTCACGGTCACGAGGCTGTCGTACCAGGGGACGACGTCGGGATCGATCTCCATGATCCGGAGGTTCGGCACGACCGCGCAGAAGTGCGCGTTCATCATGGTCGCGAGGTGGCCGTAGAAGTTGTGCGGGGCCACGTTGATCTCGTACGCGTCGGCCATGGCCGCGATCTTCACGGACTCCGCGACGCCGTTCCACGGCGTGTCGATGATCGCCACGTCGACCGCGCCGTTCTCGAAATACGGCCGGTAGTCGCGGCGGCCGAACAGGCACTCGCACGAGGCGACCGGGATCGACGTGTGGTCGCGGATGTAGCGGAGCGCCTTGGCGTCGCGCGTGTCGATCTCCACCCAGAACAGGTCGAACGGCTCCGCCGCGCGCGCCACTTTCAGGAAGCCCTCGGTCTTGAAGTTGAAGTTCAGGTCGAGAAGGATGTCCACGTCCGGCCCCGCGCCTTCGCGGAAGGCGGCGAGCTCCTCGCGGAGCGCGCCGAGCACGTGGCGCTCGGCGTTGAGCTCGGGGAACGACCCGCGCCGCGCGAAGCCCGGCGAGTGCAGGTACGGCTCCTTGCCGCCGAGGATGAAGACGTTGGTCTTCAGCGCGGTGAAGCCCCGCTCGCGCACTTCCTTGCCGGCGGCGACGATATCCTGGAGGCTCCGCAGCGGTGGGATCTGCATCGCCTCCGCCCACGCGATCCGGTACGTCCCGCAGTGCGACCAGTAGAGGCGGATGCGGTCGCGCACGGGGCCGCCGAGGAGCGCGTAGACCGGCACGCCGAGCGCCTTCGCCTTGATGTCGAGCAGCGCGTTCTCGATGGCGCCGATGGCCTGCTGCACGACGCCGCCCGCGGCCTGCCGGCGGACCGCGTAGAGGAGCGCGACGATCGCCTCGTACGCGCGGGGGTCCTTGCCGATCACCTGCGGCGCGAGGCCGTCGATGACCGCGGAGACGCCCAGGCCGCCGAAGCTCTCGTTGTACTCGCTCCAGCCCACGAGGCCGTCGTCGGTGGAGACCTTGAGGAAGTCGAAGTTGCGCTGGCCCGCGTCGGCGTGCAGGTGCTCGATCGTCGTGATCTTCATGGCGGGGAGTTTAACTGGAGATGGGAGGGCCCCGAGATGGCCCCCCATACCCCCCCAGGGTTGCGTCAGATCACGTCGTGCATGGGCGGGCGGGGGCGCAGCGGGCGCGTGGCGCGGCCGCCGTCGCGCAGCGCCTCCGCCTCGGTCGCGTAGCAGCGGTCGGGGCTCGCCTCGTCGTACCAGGCACTGTCCGGCGGGAAGTAGATCCGGCGGCCGGAGTCCATGAGGTAGCCCTTGATCGGGTGACTGTCGGGGCAGGTCCACGGCGTCTGCGGCGGCACGCCGGGCCGCAGGTCGAGCGCGAGCATCACCAGGAGCGCCGCGAGCATCGCCGTACAGTACAATGACGCAGTGACTTCGCTCGATCATCCGTGGGCCGAGCCGCCCGCGCCCGGCACCACGATCTCCGTCGCGCCCGGCATCCGCTGGCTCCGCATGCCGCTCCCGTTCGCGCTGAACCACATCAACCTGTGGCTGCTCGACGACGGCGACGGCGTCACGGTGGTGGACACCGGGCTCGGCCTGCCCGACACGCGCGCCCTCTGGGAGCAGATCTTCGCGCACGAGCTCGGCGGCAAGCGCATCACGCGCGTGATCGCGACGCACTTCCACCCCGATCACTTCGGCAACGCGGGCTGGCTCACCGAGCGCTGGGGCGTCGAGCTCTGGTGTACGCAGGGCGAGTATCAGGCCGCGGTGATCGCGTGCACGGCGCGGGCGATGCGCCCGGAGCTCTATCAGGCGCACTACCGGCGTCACGGCATCGGCGACGAGGACCTCGCGAAGCTGCGCGAGCGCGGCAATCACTACCCGGGCCTGGTGCCGACCGTCCCCGACGCGTATCGCTGCCTGCGCGAAGGCGACCGCGTGCGCATCGACGGCCGCGCGTGGGAGGTCATGGTGGTCCTCGGGCACGCGCCGGAGCACGCGGCGCTGTGGTGCGCGGAGATGAACGTGCTGATCTCCGGCGACCAGGTGCTGCCGAAGATCACGACCAACGTCAGCATCTGGGCCGATCGCCCGCACGACGACCCGCTGCGCCTCCACCTCGAGTCGCTCACGCGTTTCCGGCCGCTGCCGTCGGACGCGCTGGTGCTGCCGTCGCACGGCCTGCCGTTCCGCGGGCTGCACGCGCGCCTCGACGCGCTGCGCGCGCACCATGACGAGCGGCTGTCGGAGACGCTCGGCGCCCTCGCCGACCCGCGCACGGCGGCCGAGCTGATCCCGGTGCTCTTCCGCCGCCAGCTCGACACGCACCAGCTCAGCTTCGCGGTCGGCGAGGTGCTCGCGCACCTCAACTATCTCGCCGCCGCCGGCAGCGTGACCCACGCCACCGGCGACGACGGCATCGTCCGCTTCCGCAAAGCCTAGGGTTTCAGCACCACCTTCTCGCAGTCGTCCTCCTTCCGGAGGAACATCTCGTACGCGCGCGGCGCCTCGTCGAGCGGCAGGCGGTGCGTGATGATGAACGTCGGATCGATCTCACGGCGCTCGATCCGCTCCAGCAGCATCCGCCAGTAGCGCTGCACGTGCGTCTGTCCCGAGCGGATGGTCAGCGCCTTGTTCACGACCGCGCCCATCGGGAACTTGTCGATCAGCCCCCCGTACACGCCGGCCACCGAGACGGTGCCGCCGTTGCGGCACGCCATGATGGCCTGCCGCAGCGCGAAGGGCCGGTCGCTCTCCAGCATCATCGCCTGCTTCATGCGGTCGTACGCGTGGATGGCCATCGGCGCGTGCGCCTCCAGGCCGACGGCGTCGATGCAGACGTCGGGGCCCCGTCCGCCCGTCGCCTCGAGCAGCGCGGCGTGCACGTCGGTCTCCTCGTAGTTGATGACGTCGGCGCCCGCGCGCGCGCGCGCCAGCTCGAGCCGGCTCGGAAACCGGTCGATCGCAATGACACGCTCCGCGCCGAGCAGATACGCGCTCACGATCGCGAACTGGCCGACCGGCCCGCAGCCCCACACGGCCACGACGTCGCCCGGCTGGATGTTCCCCTGCTCCGCGCCCATCCAGCCGGTCGGCAGGATGTCGGAGAGGAACAGGACCTGCTCGTCGGTGAGCCCTTCGGGGACCTTCAGCGTGCCGACGTCCGCGTACGGCACGCGTACGTACTGCGCCTGCCCGCCCGCGTAGCCGCCCAGCATGTGCGAGTAGCCGAAGATCCCGCAGGGCGAGTGGCCCCACATCTTCTCGGCCATCCACGCGTTCGGGTTCGAGTTCTCGCACAGCGAGTACGTCTCGCGCTTGCAGAAGAAGCAGCCGCCGCACGCGATCGGAAACGCGGCGACGACGCGGTCGCCCACCCTGATGTTCGTGATCGCCTCGCCGACCTCGACGATCTCGCCCATGAATTCGTGGCCGAGGATGTCGCCGGCCTGCATCGTCGGCACGAAGCCGTTGTAGAGGTGCAGGTCGGAGCCGCAGATGGCGGTGCTCGTCACCCGGATCACCGCGTCGCGCGGGTTGCGCGCCGCCGGATCCGGCACCTGCTCGACGCGCACGTCGCCCGTGTCGAACCAGCACGTCGCTTTCATGGCCGGCCTCCCCGCGCGGCGTCGCGCAGGCGCGCGGACGGCGAGCCGTCAGTGGTCGGAATCTCGCCCGTCTCCAGCACTTGCTTCAGCGGACGGAGATCTTCGGCCACGAGCGACGACGCGCCGCCGCCGAGCAGCCGCGCGACCGCGCCGCCCAGGAGGCCGGCGCCGGTCACGCGGTACTCCATGTCGAGATGCACCTCGGTGCCGCGCCCGGCCGGCGCGGGGACGAAGCGGACGCTGCCGTAGGTCTCGACGTCGCCGCCGGGCAGCGAGCGCCAGGTGATGAGCTCGCCGCGCCGGTCCTCCACCAGCTCCGCGTCCCACTCGTAGCGCAGGCCGCCGGCCGCGCGCGCGACCCAGTGCGAGCGCCGCTCGCCGTGGACGTGCACCGACTCCACGTGCCGCATCACGCGCGCGAGGTTGGTGAAGTCGCGCCAGAAGCGATAGACGTCGTCGGGCGACCGCATGATCGTGATCGACGTGCGCGCGCGGACCGCGTCGGACTGGCCGCCGTCCGCTTCCACCTGCGCGCCGAGCCGGCGCGCACACAGCACGTCGAGCGCCGTCACCCCCGCCACGGCCGCCGTCGCGGCGAGCACGCGGCCGCGCCGGCTCCGCGGGGACGTCAGCGCCGCCGCGAGCGTCGCGAGGTCGAGCACGTCGCCGGCGACGCGCGACCACAGCCACCCCACGGGCCGGCGTTCCGAGAGGATCCCGAGCCCGCTGGCGATTTCCCGCACGCCGTACGTGCGGACGAGCGTGCGCCGCCCGGGCAGGCCGGCAAGCCGCGCCACGCCACGTGGAGCGACGGCCTCCGCGAGGCCCAGCCCGATACTGAACCACCCGAGCCCCTTCGCGAGGCGCTCGTCGAGTGCGGCGGTCGCGCTCGAGCCGTTGATCACACGTCCGGGCCGCCAGCGCGCGTGCGCGTCGCTGTGCTGCTGCTGAATCGCCATGGAAGATTCTCCTTCGCAGATGTCGCCCCGGCGACGTCATCGCAACTCGCGTGCCCGAACGCGCGCGGAACGGCCCCCGCGTAAATCGCATGTCGCGCGGCGATTGTAAGAAGACCACCGCGGCGCGCGCGGCGTGCGCTGGCATCCGCTCTGCACCCTTGAAGGCGTGAACAGCACGACACTCAGGGAGGAAGAATCATGATCCGAGGACAGCGTAAAACGGTCGGGGTCGCGGCGATCGCGCTGCTGCTGAGCGGCGCGCCCGCGGCGGCACAGACCAGCACGACGACCACGCCGGACGTCAACGTGAACCCGAACGTCGGCGTCGGCGCGAATGTCGGCGTGAACAACAGTGACGTGAACCTCGGCGCGAACGTGAGCCCCGGCGTCAACGTCGGCAGCGGCGACCAGAGCGTCAGCAGCAGCGTGTCGGCGAGCCAGCAGTCCACCGACGTCGGCAGCACGGCGACGAGCAACCAGGGCGTGTCGACGAGCCAGAGCTCGACGACGCTGTCGGGCGGCGCCAGCGCGTCGCCGAACACGAGCGTCGACTCGTCGGGCGTGAACGTGAACCCGAACGTCGGCGTGAACGCGAACGTCGGCGTGTCGAACACCGACGTCAACGCGGGCGCGAACATCAGCCCGGGCGTGAACGTCGGCAGCGGCGACCAGAGCGTGTCGAGCGGCGTGAGCGCCAACCAGTCGTCGACCGACGTGAACTCGTCGTCGACGATGAACCAGGGCGCGACGTCGACCCAGTCGTCGGCCACGGGCGGCAGCGCCTCGCCCGCGACGACCTCGGACAGCACGTCCACGCAGGGTCAGGCGACCACGGGCGCGGGCGTGTCGACCCAGGAGCAGAGCGGCACCGCGTCGCCCGGCACCAGCACCTCCGGCTCCGCGGAGGGCAGCGTGACTACGCAGGGCTCGGCGGGCACGACGACGTCGGAGTCCTCGGCCTCCGGGAGCGCGCAGGGCAGCGTGACCACGGACTCGCCGTCGGCCAGCCCGTCGACGAGCCCGTCCACCGACACCGACACGGAGGCCGGCAAGGCGCGCGGCCTCGACCCCGACAAGAAGACGGGCCTCGACCGCGCGGACGAGGCGGCGGGCTCGCACGGCCAGCACGGCCGTGACAACGCGCGCGAGAAGCAGGGCCGCTAACCGCTAGCGCGCTTTGCAGAGACGGCGAGAGGGTAGGGCTGCGTGCCCTACCCTCTCCGCGTGCGATAATCCCCGGGCCATGCAACGGACGTTCGACCTTCGCATCGAGAGCTACAAGCCGCTTCTCCCGCCGGCCATCCTGCTCGAAGAGCTGCCGCTGAGCGACCGTGCGGCCGACACCGTCGCGCGCGGCCGCCAGGAGGTCTCGCGCATCCTGCGCGGCGAGGACGATCGGCTCGTCATCGTCGTCGGCCCGTGCTCGATCCACGACCCCGACGCCGGCCTCGAGTACGCGCGGCGGCTCGCCCAGCTCGCCGAGCAGCACGCGGGCGAGCTCTGCATCGTCATGCGGGTCTACTTCGAGAAGCCGCGCACGACCGTGGGCTGGAAGGGCCTGATCAACGATCCGAAGCTGGACGGCACGTTCGCCATCAACGACGGCCTGCGCAAGGCCCGGCACTTTCTGCTCGACGTGACCGATCTCGGGCTGCCGACGGGCTGCGAGTTCCTCGACCCGATCTCGCCGCAGTACATCTCGGACACCGTGTCGTGGGGCGCGATCGGCGCGCGCACGACCGAGAGCCAGGTGCACCGCGAGCTCGCGTCCGGCATGTCGATGCCGATCGGCTTCAAGAACGGCACCGACGGCGGCGTGCAGATCGCGATCGACGCGGTGCGGGCCGCCGCGCATCCCCATCGCTTCCTCGGCGTGACGGAGCAGGGCCTGGCCGCCATCGTCGCCACCCGCGGCAACCAGGACTGCCACGTGATCCTGCGCGGCGGCGAGAGCGGCCCGAACTACGAAGCGACCAACGTGCAGAAGGTGGCCGGCGCGCTGCGCGCGGCGAGCGTGGCGCCGCGGCTCATGATCGACGCGAGCCACGGCAACAGCAGCAAGGACTACCGGCGCCAGCCCGTCGTCGCGCACGACGTCGCGACCCAGATCGCCGAGGGCGAGACCGCCATCATGGGCATGATGCTGGAGAGCTTCCTCGTCGACGGCCGCCAGGACCTCGTCGAGCCCGGCGCGCTGCGCTACGGCCAGAGCATCACGGACGCGTGCATGGGCTGGGAGCTGACCGCGCCCGTCCTCGCCGACCTCGCGCAGGCCGTTCGCACCCGCCGCGGCTTGCGATGATCGGCGCCTCGCCGCGGCGCACGGCGGACCAGCGCCATGTCCGCGGCCGCGGGCGCTTCCTCGACGACATCGCGCCCGCGGGCGCGCTCCACCTCGGCGTCGTGCGCAGCGTGCACGCGCACGCGCGGATCCGCGGCGTCGATCTCGCGGCGACCCGCGGCGCGCCGGGCGTGATCGCCGCGTGGGCGGCGGCCGACCTCGCGGGGCTGGCGCTCACGATGCCGACCGTGTACGGCGGCAGCGCGAAGGGCCGGCCGTGGGCGATTCCCGTCCTCGCGCAGGACGTCGTGCGCTACGTCGGCGAGCCCGTCGCCGTCGTCGTCGCGGACGATCGCGGGCGGCTCGCGGACGCGCTCGAGACCGTGGCGATCGACTACGCGCCCTTGCCCGCGCTGACGAGCCCCGCGGAGGCGCACCACGCGAGCACGCGGCTGCATCCCGAGTGGCCGGACAACGCCGCGATCGGCGTGAAGGGCGGCGTCGGCGATCCGGAGAAGGCGCTCGCCGGCGCCGACCTCGTCGTGCAGGAGCGGCTGCGCCACGCGCGGCTCGCCGGCGTGCCGATCGAGACGCGCGGCGTCCTCGCGTATCCCGAGGGCGAGACGCTGGTCGTGTGGTCCTCCACGCAGAGCCCGTACAGCCTGCGCGACATCGTCGCCACCGCGCTCGGCCTCGCCGCGGAAGACGTCCGGGTGCTCATCCCCGACGTCGGCGGCGGCTTCGGGCCGAAGGGCGCGATCTATCCCGAGGAGGTTCTGGTCGCCGCGGCGGCGCGCCGACTCGCGCGGCCGGTGAAGTGGGTGGAGAGCCGCCGCGAGAGCTTTCTCGCGATGGGCCACGACCGCGAGCAGGAGCACGAGATCCGCGTGGGCTTCGCGCGCGACGGCACCATCGTCGGGATCGACGCGAGCTTCCTCGCGGACGTCGGCGCGTATCCCGCGCAGGGCGACGGCCTCACGGCCAACACCGTGAACCATCTCTGCGCGCCGTACCGCGTGCGCGACTACCGCAACAGCGGCACGAGCATCGTCACCAACAAGACGTTCAACGCCGCGTACCGCGCGGCCGGACGTCCGGAAGCCACGTTCGTGATGGAGCGCCTCGTCGACATCGGCGCGCGCAAGCTCGGCCTCGATCCGGTCGAGGTGCGCCGGCGCAACCTCATCCGCGCGGACGAGATGCCCTACAAGCCGGGCCTCACGTACAAGGACGGCGTGCCGATCAGCTACGATCCCGGCGACTTCCCCGCCGCGTTCGAGGGCCTGCTCGCGCGCTTCGGCTACGAAGCGTGGCGCAAGCGCCAGGCCGCCCAGTCGACCGGCACGACGCGCCTCGGCATCGGCGTCGCCTGCTACCTGCAGGGCACGGGCCTCGGGCCGTTCGAGAGCGCGACCGTGCGCGTCGATCCGAGCGGCAAGGTGTTCGTGTACATCGGTGTCGTCGCGCAGGGCCAGGGGCACGCGACCACGCTCGCGCAGGTGGCCGCGGCGGAGCTCGGCGCGCGCTTCGACGACGTCACGGTGGTGGCGGGCGACACCGCGCTCGTGCCGTTCGGCATGGGCACCGGCGGCAGCCGCGTCGCCGCGAACGCGGG
>Ga0194132_10001636_pt1 | contig 44953 bp, 58 predicted proteins | sample TA2KigOf80mmetaG_FD_148612 | JGI IMG/M metagenome (GOLD analysis project Ga0194132, IMG submission 148612) | Freshwater microbial communities from Lake Tanganyika, Tanzania - TA2015054 Kigoma Offshore 80m | ecosystem: Environmental > Aquatic > Freshwater > Lake | place: Tanzania: Lake... | reverse complement strand
CGGGACGAACTTCTCCTCGTTTCCTATAATAGCGAGTTTTGTTACGGGACGATGGTTTGCGTCGTCCTTCGGACATAGATGCCATCGTCAGTTTACCCTGTTTTCCTTGTATGTGCTCGTTCCACGAACCGTGTCGCTAATATCGGTCCAATCGTCAGGTTTATTTTGTGGGTCGCTAGGAGCACCTCTCTTATGAGCAACACCACTGAGTGAACTGTCTTTGCGAACACTCAATGATTTTCCAGAAGCAGTAGTTCCAAATTCATTTGTCTGCGTTCCACCACCATAACTGTCTCTGCTTTCAATAATACTTCCAGTCCCTTTGTGTTGGTACATTCGTGTGGCATTTCGTTTGATACCAACACCAGCGTTGTCAAGATGTGCCATACGTGCAGCAGTTCCCCTGCTTCCAGCCATACTATGTGTTGCTGTTGGCATGTGGTCTATTGCTGGGTCTTGTTGCATACGTGTTTCATGACCATCGCCCCAACCAGATTTAGTTGTATACGTTACAATTTCAGGACGCATTGGATGACTTCCCCATGATTCGCTGACACGGGGTCCTACAAAACCATCGGCATGTGCAATGGTGTGTTGGTCAGATTCTTGTTGTGAGGGTACACGGCCTGTACGTTCTGCGTTTGTTTTTGCCTTGGCAGGAGAACCGTATGCGTTTCCAGACCTGTCATGTGTTGCCATAATTATTCCTTATTGTGGTGTGTTTGACCACTCGTTAGTTACTGGGTCAATTAGTATGTTTCCGTAACCTTTTCGTTTTGGAGCACCTTTAACATCACCAGGGTGTCCAAGTTCTCCTTCAGGAGTTTGGTAAGAAGGATGTTCAGCAGAACCAGCGGGTTTGAAACGTGGGGCATATCCAGGTCCGTATGTTTGTGCGTTCTTTTTAACGGTAACTCCGTTCGGGTCATCGTAACGACCACCGTGGTGACCTTTGTGCCTTTTCATAGTTACCTCACTACTGGCTTGATGGAGATAGCAGAAATGCTTTCTCCGTTCTCTCCAATAATATCATCAAAGCCTATGATGTACAGTAAATCAATACCACGTGGGGCAACGAAGCCACGTGCGATAGCACATGCCTTGACCGCTTGATTCACGGCACTTGCCCCGATTGCTCTTACTTTCGGATACTGGCCTGCAACAACAGAGCGAGCAAGAATGGAGCCAACCGCTTGCGGGTTGCTGCTGCCCGACACTTTAAGAAAATCATCTATATTTGCGTTTAGTTGCTGAGACATAGTACTCCTAATAAATCAAGTTGTGACCTATATAGGTTACTTGTATTGTGCGTCTTGTAGCAGTTCTATAAAGTCATCTAGCCTCATCACGACATATGAATCACCAAGTGCCTTTTCACCCTTGCCTGGACGTTTTACGATTAACACAGGTAGTGCGTCCTTTAGTCGTTTGGCTTGCTCAACGGTGGCGGTGAGCCATCCACTCAAATCCCACTTCTTCTGATTCTTACATTGTAAACACGCATTACGAAGCGTTGTACGCTGTTGTATACCATGGATATCACCCGTGTCGTTTTCGCCTGCGAGAACGGCTCTCCGTGCGTCTGAGAAGCCTTTAGAGATGAGGTACTCCTTTACCAACGTCTCAAATGCCGTGCCTTTGGCTTTGTGCTTGTTACCCATCAATCTTCTCCCATTCGGCTTGGCTAAAACCTCTAATGCGTCCATCTGTTTCAATGTAAACCCAAGTCGGTGCATCGGGGTCACAACCACACCCAGAGATTTGGCGAGGGTTATGTTCCACTATTGTGCCGCACTTTAAACATCTTACTTTAATCATGGCTGATAGCGATGAAGCCTTCGGTCTTGTGGTGCTGTACTAATGCGACGACTCAGTTCCCTTGACAGGATTTGAGTGCCACGTTCACATCGTTCAAACACTGATTCTACCAATTTGCGATACGCCCTTGCACCAAGGTGCTTGTCTTGCGTCTCCAGCACTTGTATGTTAGCATCACGGCGTGCTTTGGCGAGGGTAACGGTGTCGCCTTTCTCTCCGCTCCATTGACCAATCAAGGTCTGCGCTTCTACGAGCCGAAGGTTGTTGGCACAACGTTCCTCGTCAATCTCTGCCATAACAAGTTCAGTTTTTGAATACGACAACCACGCCATAAACTCGGAATACTTGTCCATCAAGTCTGAGTCCGACAACTCGTCAAGGTTACTGGGAATGTCGGGCACGGCGCCACGTGGCCTGTCAGGAAGATTGAACTTCTCCAAGAAGTTCTGCACTGCTATGTTTGTTGTTTGTGTTAGTTCCATGAACATCGTTCCTCCAGCATACGTCCAGATACGGACATTGTTTACAGGTTTTATGGTTTATCCACGCCCACTCAGGTCGGTCAATCAACGTACCGTCTTTTAGGTGTTGTTTGACCAACGATGCTGCCGCAAGAATGTGTTGAATGAGAGCAGGTTGGTACTTAACCTCAAATTCCTTGCAGTCTTGTGTCGCCTTCCATTCGTACAAGATGATGCCTTGATGAATACCAGTCACGTACATGTACAAGTTTATTTGACGAAGATGTGTAATGAACGGTTGGCGAATTCGTTTAAATAGTTCTATGTCTGTTAATTCTTTTGATTCGTACTGTTTATACAAATCATAATTCTCGTAACGAACGGTTCCTGTCCCCACGCTCTTGATTTCAAGGATGGCTTGACCGTTAGCATCGTCAATCAGCCCATCTGCGGTTCCCATAATGTGATGCTCTTCGTCAAAGATGGGCAATTCTCTTTGTTTCATGACACCAGAACGCTCAAGCCAACCCTGCCATTTATTGTGAATCATATGACCAGTGGCAAAGATGTTTAGTGTTATAAACCCATGCTGTTTTTTTATTTCCCCGTCCACACCAAACATCTTGTACATGGAAGAGCGTGGACACCAATCACGCTTACAAATATCACTGGGGTGCAAATATTTGGTATCCCGCTTTTCGTTGTGTTGATTGTTTTCCACAGATGCCTGCGCCAACACCACTGGGATAAGGCGACCCTTTACCCTCATGCCCGTCTTAATGCTGGCAAGGTCGGCTTTACTTAATTCAACCATTTAATTGATGGTTCCTGTTCGTTGAAGTATTCCATAAAATCGTCTTCGTACATAGTAATAAAGTGTATCCCGCCTATCTCAACCTGTAACACTGGTATTCTGTTCTCCATCAACGCCTGCTTGCGTAGTTCGCTCATGTCCTTTACCTTAATGGAATACTGTTTAACGTTGTTAGTAAACTTATTCTCTATCAGTAAACTGTTAGTTCGTACATCATTCTTACGTAACCACCCAGCGCCAGAACCTGCGTTCCTGCTCCCCTTATAACGTTCAGCAGTCTGTTTTTCCTGTTTACGAGACTTCTTGAGCCGTCGTTTACGTTCTCCGTCGCTTCCAAAAAGCATCAGGTTGGTACTGTCAAATTGAAATAACCAAATACTTGGTTCTTTAGGGTATGTTGTAATTCAATGTTTTCACGAATAGCAAAAGTGAGTGCATCTTTACCTTGCCATTTTTGTTCACCAAACGAGTAGTAAGGACCAGCCCGTGTGATGAGACCCACGGCAATGCCGATATTTACCACGTCCTTAACGGTGTCAAACTCTCCAAGACGGTAGCCACCCGTGCTGGTGAAGTAGAAATCAACTACTGCGGTTTGTTGTGGACGATAAGTCTTGTTTTTAATGGTGCGAGCCTTGATGGTTTGTCCAATGATTTCTTCTTTTTCCTTTAGCCATTCGTCACGCTTGACCTCAATACGGCTGAAATAATGGAAGTTCTTTGCTTTGCCACCTGGTGTGGTGCGGTTGTCTCCCCACATAACGCCAATCTTCTCACGCCATTGGTTGATGACCAAACCAGTACAGGCCCTGTCCTCGTTGACTAGCGAACGACGTTGCGCCTTTGATGACTTGCGAAAGAACTTACCAGTCAAACGAGCACCCAAGCCAACAGTGAAGTCTTCCATCATTTTCTCAGCCTCGTCTCCAGGAACCAGCGACGGAAGCGAGTCAATGACAATCATGTCAACGGCACGGTTATCCAACGCCTTAATAATAAGGTCGTACACCTGTTCCATTATGTTGGTTTCCACCACCCACAGTCGGTCAGTGTCCACACCAATGGCTCGTGCGTATTGTTGGACGTACGTCTCTGCGGCAATCCACAATGCGGTAAAGTTAGGATTGATTTTTTGGTTGGCAGCGATGGTCTTGTATGCCAGTGCGGTTTTACCCGACGACTCTTCTCCAATGATTTCTGACCATTGGTTTAGAGGCCAACCACCGCCAAGCATCAGGTCAAAGGCAAGAATACCAGTAGTGATGCGTGGTACGTCTTCCCTAATTTCAGAACCTTTGATTAGTACATCATCTCCATACTTCCTAGAAATAGCGGCGACGATTGATTCCAGTGACTCGTAGTCTCTCATATTGTGCTCCTTATGCAACCCAGTTTACCTGCGATGCTTGGTCATACAACCCATTCCAACCACATTCAAAACAATGTGGTGCTGGTGCGGCTCCGTGAATCATGCTGTTTGCACCTTTACCAGTACGACTAAATACATTCCTACTACCGCAATTTGGGCAAATTAAATGTCCATCACGTTTCATTGCTTCTCCACCTTTCCAAATACGTATAGCGGTTCCCATACCGATTTGTGCATCTGCGGCAATATTCTCAACAGGCGCCCGTGGCGCTGGCTGTTGTGATGGAAGCGGTCTGTTACTGTATGTCGCTGGATTTGGGTACATTAGTTGCGGGGCGGATTTCTCACCGTTTAACTTTTTAGACCACCAATCACTCATCTTCTTTAGTCCATTCTTCCAAAGTTTTCTCATCAATTACAATAGATATATTTCCGCTTTCCAGAAGCCTGTTGATTAGCGCCAAGCCATAGGCGGCAAGAACAGGAATCAGGTCTTCTTTTGGAGTGCCTAGTTTATCGCTCTTTTCCAATAAATCAAGCATCCATTCCGCAGATTCTTGAGTGTTGTCAGCAATGCCTTGATTAACGAATAGTGCCCACCGACTTGCAATGTCAAAGGTTTCGGCATCGGCAACGTCCTTTGACGGTGTTGAGAATCCCATAAAGTTGGCAAACATTTGTCCTTGGGCAATTGACAACATCAAATAAAACAGTCTTTTATCTGCAATCGTGCTTTCCATATTTAATCCTTTGCCTCCGCCCAACTCTTTGCAAAGCGGTGCGAAACTTTGATGGGAACCTTGTCTAAAACTCTGCCGTCTCCCATTGCTTCTAGGAACGGCTTGATTATCGTTAGTGCCTCATCTTGTTTTACAGTAGCCACAAGTTCGTCGTGTACTTGTACTACCAATTTTACACTCGTATCCTTCATGGCGTGGTAAACATTAACCATTGCTTGTTTACAAAGGTCGGCGGCTGTTCCCTGCACGGTGGCGTTCACTGCCTGACGCTCTGCACGTGCCCGCAGTTCTTTATTAGGTGAACGCAGGTCTGGAAGACGACGCCGACGCCCGTACAGCGTACTGACGTAACCGTCTTTGCGGGCTTTCTCTACAAGGGTATGTTTCCATTCCGTGAGTTCGGAAAACGTCCTGTAATAACTTCTGAGGATTTCCTGTGCATCATTTTCAGAAATGCCAGTGACACGGGCAAGTTTAATTGAACCTCCCCCGTATGCGGTTAAAAAGTTAACACCTTTTCCAATTTGACGTTCTTCCGAAGTTACATCCTTTGGATTCTTCTTGAACACCGCAGATGCCGTTGCCGTGTGAATGTCCTCATCGTTGGAAAACGTATGAAGCAATATGCTGTCTTGACTAAACATCGCCATAATACGTAGTTCAATCTGGTCGTAGTCGGCAACCAGAAGAACGTTGGTTCCATCGGCTACGAACAACTTACGGATGTTTGATGTTCGTGGAATGTTTTGGAGGTTTGGGTCTGACGACGACAAACGACCAGTGGTTGTTCTGTGCAGGTGGAACGATGGGTGGAGCCGACCCTTGTACAACTTGGGCAACAAACCGTCTACATACGTGCTCTTTAATTTTTGTAACTCCGCCCAAGACAGCAGCATTGGAACAACGGGATGTTTGTTTTTTATACTCTTTAAAGACTCTTCGTCAACCGATGGTGCTCCCTTCCCCGTCATCTTGTATGGCTTTAGTCCAAGACCGCCTTCAGACTTCTTGGAAAACAATAACGTCTGTTTATGTTTGTTGGAATCAGGATTAAAACCAACTGGGGCATACGAAAGAATGGAATTAAGAGTGTCCTGCATCTCCTTGTCCAACTCAGTGCTCAACGCCGACAGGTTGGTGGCGTCTACGGGAATCCCCTCGTTCTCAATGTGCATCAATACTTCCAACACGTGGTTGTCAAGTTCCAATACTTTGGTAAGGTCAGCGTGGGCATTAACCTTTTTAAGCAATCGTTTGTACAACAACCATGTCCAACGTGAGTCCCTATGTACGTACAGAGCGGTGGCGTCAAACGGAGTGGTTGAAACGGTTTTACCTAACTTGCCGCCATTCTCGTAAGCCTTATGACCCCCGTAATTGGTCTCAATCAGCGTTTCCAATGAGTAATTGGAAAGGCTTTCGTTCACGATGTGTTGGGTAATCATCGTGTCAACGTACGGTCCTGGTGGTACCTCACCGTAATACTTTGAAATTGACCGAGCATCAAACTTGACGTTATGTCCAATCTTTACAAAGTCGCTGAAGAAAAGTGGACGCAGACGCTCAAAGACCTCGCTTCGTGACAACTGCTTGGGTGGTTCTTTGTACACGGCAGGCTTTACGTAACGAGCCTTAGCCATTGACTCTTGACCGTTTTTCAGCACCTTACGAAAGCCAGTAGGGGGAACCGTACTACCGTCACCCACTTCTTCTTTTTCTACGATTATTCCGATTCGGTGTCCCATCGGAATTGCCCACGACCTGCCGTTGGTGGCAATGCCTATCCAAAAGACTTCGTTACGTAACGGATTGACAGCAGTGTTTTTTAAATACTGTTCGGTAAGGTTATCGTGTGCTCGTTGAAGTATGTCAGGATTCTTATTTTTTAAACCCTTGATATGCTCTTGGAAATCCTTTTCCAAGTATTCCATAAGGTCAGGGTGATGCTCCAACGTGGTTTGTGTTTCCACGTCAAAGGCAAATGCCCCAACCCCACGAACTACTTCAATCAACTCATCCAGTTCTTGGAGAGTGGTTACGACGGGAGGAATTGAACTCCCCATCGGTTATTTACCAAGGTCTTCTGAAGCAATTGCCAGCAGTTCAGCGTACGTCGGAACCTTAATGATAGACGAATCGTACTTCTCTTCCCTGTGTTTGGCAAAAATGATTTCGGACAATGGTTCAATCTTCCATTCTTCGGCAATGTCACGCTCACGAATAGCCTGCAAGTTGTACGACGTCGTTGCGCCCTTACCAGTGCGGCTAATTGCCCAGTAGTGCTTGGTCAACGGACCAGTCTGTGGAGCCTTGTTCAGATTGCGGAGTTGGTCAACGACACGTGGTCCAATTTCTAACGAACGCAGTACGGAGGGTCCACCGACGCTCATCAGCAGGACGTTGAACGCCACACGCTGTGAGGGACGATTACCAAGTTCACAAATCGGGCAGCCACGCTCTTCCAATTCACGGATGCAGACGAACGACTTCTGTCCGTCACGCTCAACCCAATGCTGGTGCCATGCAGCGTACGGCTCGTCCTCAATGAACTTGATGACTTGTACTTCCTCGCTGACCTTGAGGCGCTGTGCGTAGTTGGAGTCGGCGCTCTTGAGTGCATCAACTTGTTGCCAACCGCCACGCAGGAGTTTGCGTTCGGCTACAGCAACAACAGGGGCATCTGGAAACGGAGAATCTTTCTCCGTGTTGGGTGTCATTTCATCTACGTCATATTTTCTTGGCATGTTCTTTTTTCCTTTGTGTGTCTAGTGAGGCCATTGCTCTTTTATATGTTTACGGAAACCATTCCAATCTGCATTGTGAATGTCATGTATCTTGAAACGGTCTATTGCTTCCACTAGGAACTCTACCTGCTCTAGGCTGTAAAGCCTCCTACCTTTTGAAGGTTTTCCTGGAAGTTGCTGTTTGTTGGGTTTGGGCGTTCGGTACTTGGCTTTGGGAAGCCAGCCCCGATGTTCCCACACTCTCAACGTTGATGGTCGTTTTTTCAGTGCTACGGCGAGTTGACCGATAGTGAACATCTGTACCGTTTGTCCGTTAATAATATAATTCTTTGGCTTGACACCATTAAAGCGGTCTTCTGCAATAGCAATATTCCTCTTTTCCCTGTTTTTTGGCGTTCGCCCACCAGGGAAATCTAAAAGTTCATTAAAGCGATACAACGGGTCTTTCACGCCTTAAACGCCCATATTTCTTTCTCTACATAAAAACTCTGCACGATAGGCAACAAGGACTTATCATTCCACGCAACGGCAAGCAACTTGTCTTCGCTCAAACGTTCCACAACTTCCTTGACGTCATCCCACAAACCATTTTCCTTTGCCCATTCTTCTGCGGTAGCGACATTGAACGTTTTGCTTACACGACGCTCACGCTTGAGTTCGTGTCCACCAACGTTGAGCCATACATGCCCACTGTCATCAATAGTTCCGTGCTGTTCAACAACGTTGCTCAGTTCTTTCTTAAGTTTGTCCACCCTTACCTCAAGTTGACTAAGCAGTTTCTTCTGCGAGACAAACTCTTCCACCATCTTTGTATAGTACACTTCATCAAACTGTTCTGACATTTCACACCTCCGAGTGTTGTAAAAATTCTGTTAGTGAACTCAGCGTCAACTCAAATCTACCTTGCATATCGTAACCCTTGTCAATGAACGCTTCGTTGATGCCTCTTTTTTGTTGAAGCATTTCGTACTGACGTTCCTCAATGCTCCCTTTCATAACAAAAGATGCTATCGTAACATGGGGGTGTTGCGAAGATAAACGACTAATACGGGCTTCCCGTTGGTCCAACTTTCCAGCACTCCATGGCAGGTCGTAGGAAATGAGGTAGTTGGCTTGCGGCAGGTCTGCACCGTAGCCACCAGCATCCGATGACAGGAACAGGCGGGTTTTGGGGTCGGTAGAAAACTTTTGTTTTGCTGCGTCCTTTTCTGATGCATCCATGTCGCCAGTAAATAGTACACACGATGTTATGTTTTTTGTACGCTCAGCCAACAACTTTAAATTACTTTTAAAGAACGAAAAAAGTACAACCTTGTTATTTATGTCTTCGCTTAAGATATCAGTAATGTACTCAATAATTGCATCCATTTTTGGAGTAATAAACGGTTTGGTCAGCCATTGCATGTCCATTACCTCTTTGGCATACTTACTTCCTGCATCGGCGTTGGTATCTGTGTATTGCGTTGCCGAAATGTCCACGAGCATTGGGTTGTCGCACAGCATACGTAACACGGTAAGACGTGACATAATTTTCCCTTGTGCTTGGTTGGCTGCGGGGTTGCCGTGATAGTGCGTCCACAGGTCAAACCCCTTGCCGTACATGTTCAAGGCGTTCTTTATCTGTGCCAACAAGTCATTTGCAATGTTTGTATACGCCTGTGCTCCATTGTAGTCAAACTGAATGGGAATGACCGTTGAAATGACCTTGGGCAATTGGTCCTCAATGTCTTTCCTATTTTTGCGAACCATTGCCTTTTCCATTGATTTGGTAAGCAAGTTTAAATTGCGATACCTTGTCGGCCTCCCATACTTATCCCGAACAATAAACGTTTTGTCAAACACGTCAAACTTGCCGAGCACGTTTGCGTCTACAAATTCCATAATGGAAAATAACTCTTCTGGTTTGTTTTCAATTGGTTGTCCTGTAAGTGCAAAACGATATTGACATTTCTTTCCTAGTTTTTTTAGCAGACGTGACCGTTTGGCACGAGGCGATTTAATCATGGTGGCTTCATCAATGACCATTGCTTCAAACCTAAGTGAATTAAACAAGTGAACATCATTAATCAAAGTTTCAGGGTTGACAACAACGTATTTTGCACGAAGGGCTGAGCGCCACAGGGTTTCTCGTGCCTTGACGTTGCCGTCAATGACGACTGCACGTGAATTAGTGAACTTTCTAATCTCACGCAACCATTGGTATTTAATGGCGGCTGGCACCACAACAATAACACGAGAAACCTCGTCAGTTTTAAACAACTGTTCTAACGTATTAAGTGTGATAACTGTTTTTCCTCCACCCATGACAACGGCAAGAAGCATACGACCACGGTCAATCATCTTCTCCCGTGCCTCTTCTTGAAACGGGTACAGTGTTCCTTTAAACGTCATCAATCCACCATGGTAAAGCAGTTGCTTGCTTCACGGCAACCGCTAATTCTGAATCGTCCATCTCTCCAATGTCTTTGGCTTTGGTATGAGAATACTTCATCCATTTTACACCGTACCTGAACGATGGTAAAACAGTCATTAGTTTCTTACCAACAGTAATTCCTGCCTCATCGTTGTCCAGTGCCACAATAAGGGCATCGCACGATGATTCCAACAACTGTAACTGTTTATTGCTCACCTGTACCCCAAAACTAGCAAGGCATTGGATGCCGTTGAACGACGATGAAAACCTAGCCACGTCCAGCGGTGATTCCACCAAAATGCCTACCCGTGAGGAGAACCTATCAATGCCAAACAACGTTTCTGATTTACTAACCCCAGTCGGCTGGTTGAGCACGCCATGTGGTGACTTCTCTTGCCAGCCCATCAAATCACCACTTGGTGAAATGATAGGAATAATCCATGCCTTACGATGCGTAGCCCAACGAATGCCATATTTGTTAGCAACGGGGACTTTGATTCGGCGTTTCAATAGTTCTTCATACGGTGGTTGGTCGTACGACATGTACAACTTCCAATCCGCTGTGGTTGTGTCTTTGATGACCTTTGGTTTTATCAATTGCTCCAAGCCCGTGTTAAGCAACAAATTGTAAACGCTTGATACCGACTCGTAACTTCCTGTTACTTCGGCAATCAATTGAGGAAGGTTGCCCCGTGCCCCGCACGAATGACACAGCCACAAACCAGTGCTTGCGTTCATTGACCATGATGGGGAGTTGTCTGGTTTGCCAGTGCGTTTTTCGTGGACTGGACAGCAAGCAATAATCTCGTTACCAGACTCACGCCGAACGTCCACGCCTAATGCGTCAAGGACGTCACGAAAGTTAGTAATACCAGTTGTCTTTGTCATCATGGTCGCTTTCCTCCACTTCTGAAAAGTCCATATTATGCCAATCCCATTTAATTTTTACTTCACCCCTTGGCGCCGTTCGTGCAAGTACGATACGCAATATTGCTTGGTCATCAATGTCTGGGTCGGCTTCAACACCGATAACCAAGTCTGAGTCCTGTGCAAACGAGGACGTGTAGCCGATGGCGTCGGCGGTAATTTGCCTGCTCTTACGATTACCTAGTTTCCAACTGAGCACCTGCGTAGTTCCAACGATTGGAATGTCGTAACGCTGCGCCAGTCTTTTTAAAGAACGTGTAATGTTCGTCAGTGCCTGTGGTGAGCCTTTGGGTTCTCCCTCTTCGTCGTCCATCAAGTATACGCCGTCAATCACTAACACGTCGGGTTTATGTTGTTGAATCTTGCCTGCAATGGCGCTGACCGTAGTAAGAGATGATATGTCTTCGGAAATAATAAACGGATGCATGTTCTTCCTAATGGATATTGCCTTTCTTATCTGTTCAATATCCGTATTGGTAAGGTCTCCACGCATCAATTTGGTGTGGGAGATGCCTGCGACGAGTGCGTCATATCGTGCTGATTGCTCTTCTGTGCTCATCTCAAACGAGATATACAAGGGAACCTTGCCGTGATTGTGTATGGCGTTGGAAATGATAAGGGTAATGAGCGACTTGCCTTTCTTTGCCTCACCAACCAGCGTAACCAATTGCTGAGGGCGCAATCCTGAAGTGAGCCTGTCAAGGCCAGGAAAACCCGTTGGAATACCACGAATTGCGTTAGGTGTGTCCTTCATCAGCAGGTAGCGCTCAATACGTTGTTCCCACGTCTCAATAAGATTAACGTCCCTCAACCGTGCGGTATCGGCGGAGGCAACTTGCAGACCCTGTGCAATAACGTTGATTGCTTCCTGCGTTTCATTTTCGTTGAGCAGCGGAACGGCTGACGAAAGAGTCTCAACCATTTTTTGATGACGATACGAAGTGATGAGTTCTTCAATGAGATTAGAAAACTGCTCACGTGATGCATCAATGAGTGAAATGTTTGCGTACTCTTGATTGAACGCTCGTTCTGAAGGGACTGCGCTATGGTCACGCCAATAGGTAACTAACCACTGCCAGACGTCCGACCACTGTGCGGAAAAGTGCTGTGGCTTTAAGCCAGCCTCCACGACTGTAACGATTTCGTTTTCCTTGATGACTTTGCTGATTAAAAAATGTTCAGTGCTTGCCACTACACAATCCACGCTTTCTGTTTGTCCACCACATGCGAACGCAATCCAATGATAGAGGCTTGTTCCTGATTTTCAACGTAGATTGTTTTCAACGAGCGTTGGAACTTTAAATCGTACGCCAACTCTTCTACGTTCATATAATAAAACACGGCAACCGATATCCCCTTTCGTGACAACCACTGTTCAATTGGATTGACTGCCCTTGGGTCAACAAATGTATAAACGTCAGTTGCTATTCCCAAACGAACGGAGGAATCAATCATTGCTTTTAACGACAGTTCATGCGGTGTAACGGCTTGTATATATCGTTCCCACTGGTTGCGTTGCTTATAGAATTTTGCGATAAGGCTGTCGGGGAGTGTTGCCAACACGCCCTCAAATATAACGCCCTGTCCCCTTACCGAATATTCCGCAATGTCATTTCCTTGCATTACGTTGGTCCGTCCCCGCTACGGGGACAAGTCGGCAAACGGATTGCAGTATTGACACAAATCGTTCTCCATAGCGCATGGTTAGTTTCTTGGGGTTGTAAAGGCTAGTGATGATTGTGGGAAGATTGGCGTTCGCACGTTGGTAAACAAGATTAGAAATGGAACGAGTGGTGAACTCCGTTTCGTTCTCATCCCCAAGTCCATCCAGCACCACAATGTCGTAAACTGACCTGACGTATTTAGAAATGTATGGATTAGCATACTCATCGGGCAGCACTCCGTCATTATTCAACTCGTCATACATCATCTCAATATACGTAGTGACTGGAATAAAATAACCGCTGAGGGTGTTTTCGTTTATCGCCTGTTTTAACAAACCAACTGCCAGATGCGTTTTGCCGACACCCGTACCGCCAAACAGATACAAGCCAGTTCCTGCGGGGACATGCTCATCAATGTGCTTCAACCATGTAGTAACGGCGTAATGGACGTCGTGGTCTCCCACCGACTTGTCATAGTTGCTCAACGTCATTAATTCAAAACGTTTGGGAATACGTGCGTTCTTCAAACGCTCCTCTACTGGTCGGTTCTTCCAATAACGAGCGCCTTTCCATTCAGTCATTGTCCGTCCTAAAGTCAAAAGGTTCTTCTGGAAAGATTGTATGCGGAACCGTGCAGGTGTCCATTCGGAAGTGTCTCAAATATGAGTCCTTGTCTGCAAACAACGTACCACACATCGTGCAGTGATACAACTCAATAGTATCCTCTGTTTCTTTCAATGGTTCGTCGTCAACGATTGAACCACGAAACAATGTTTGCAACTTATCAACAAAGAACCACCAGACACTCATATCCACTCCGATACATTATTATCGGAGTTGTTCCTCGTTACCCACGAAAGCAGGTTGTCCTTACGTTTAATAAAAACAGTCCACAATGGAACGTCGTATGGCAATGGCTTTTTCTTTATCTCGTAGAAGAATCTGTCAATCATGGAATGCAACTCATCATACGACGCTCCACCGTCACGAAGGGTTTTAAACGTCTTTGATAGGGCCAAGGCATTGACCTCGCTGTTCATCGGGTACTCAATGGACTTGTTGAAGTGGTAGACCAACGCAAGCATGGTGTTCTTGGTCTTGGTGGTCATCTTGGCTGTCATGGTGCTGGCTTCGTCGGCGCCAAGCGGTTTCCCCCAACCGTCGCTCACTTCAGTAACTCCCCATCAATTTGATAACCACTTGTTACATCGTTCACTTTTTCTCCCTTCTTGAAAAGAAGATTCTTGTTATGGTTATTCTTGTTTATAGTTATTCTTGATTGGGTGTCACGGGAGACACTGGGGGGAGTGTCTGGGGAGTCACCCCTAGGGGTGTCAGGCGTGACACTGGGTAGTGTCTCCACAGACACTAGGGTGGACGGGTTATTAAAGTTTACGATGTAGCGATTGCTCATCTGACCCTTATTTCCCATGCGTGCTTTACGAATCAAGACGTTGGAAGATACCAAGCGATTGACGGCACGGATAACGGTGCGACGGGAGTAACCAGTCAACTTTGCCACATGACCGTATGAGGTGGTGACTTCTTGAGTATCAGAATCCATGTATAAGAGTATTGTTAATAATACTACCTTGCCTATTGAGTCGTTGCCAAGATATTGAAGTACCCAACGTGGAAAGGGTACAAAGGGTCCTGAGAACTTTCTTTTAGCCAATGGTGAATCCTTTATGACTTGTTGTTTGCTATACTGAGGAAGGCGTGTTGTCCAACGCCGCACGGGGTGTGGGCTGGTGGTTTTTCCACCTCCTTTCTGCCATCAGTCCCCCCGTGCTATTTTCCAAAAAAGAGATTGATGTTTTCAATTGTGCTTTTGAACGTCTTTGTCGTTTGGTCTTTGAACACAACCACTACGACTACGGCGTCGTCTTCCGAAACATTTTCTTCTTTTGACGCCTCCGTAAGAAATTGAATAATGGTTTCCTTTGACACAAACTCCTTGTCTGTTGCGCCCTGCGCTTTTGCCTGCTGACGCAACATTGCAATCGGCATGTCTTCGTACTCTTTGCGAGTAACTGGAGGAAGCGAATCAACCGTATCGTTCTTTAAGTTCTCAACTAAACGAAATGGTGTAAGACCCTGCGTCAAATCAATGACCGTGAGTCCTCTGTCAATCAACGACGTGACAAGGTTCGTTGAACCATCGTTGTCGGCGTTGTTCCACAAATAGAGCACTTCCATTTTTCCTGCTTTTGCAACATTGAGAATCGTTGAATGAGGGTCGTTGTCGGCAACCGACGTAACCGCATTGTCACATAATATAGATGGTGCGTTGCCATTGTGGTACGCAACAAACTTCTCACCGTTGTCAAGCAACCAATCGTAAACACGACAGATTCCTTCGGCATTTGTCTTTTCTGCAACGATGTGAAACGTGCGTGGTGTTGGCAAATCGGACAGACTGTCCTCAATTACTGACAATGACGAGTCGCCTGTGCCTGTGATTACGTACTGATTCATGTTGTGCTCCTATTTGAGTGAACGTGTTCTAGCCATATCTCCCATTAGTGTAATCATGCGAATGACACTGTGAACTATACCAGCAAGTGTGGCAACAGCGAGGCCGTCTATCCACATTTTTTCAGTTCTCAAAACCACGACAACAATGTACGAGATGACAAGTGTGGCAACCACTTTCACCCACGGCATCACTTCCCTCGGCATCAGCATGTCAATGATTTGTACAAATTTGTATACGGCTAGTGCGATAACTAAAAGTTCCATCATTCTCCTGGTATTACGTTCCAGTCAATAGTGTAGTGACCAATCATGTTAACAGGCATCAAAAACTCTTCTACGATGCGTTCCGTTGCAGTAACCACACGGTCATAGTCTAGTGTGTAGTACGAAAAATCTTCATTGTTGTTATTGCCATCTGGTCCCCAACGATAGTCATGCACACCAACAATGTTAAACTGATTGGCTTCCTGTACAAAACCGCCGTAGATGTCGTCGCCATCAAAGTACCGACCAATTGCGTTTGGTTCTATCAGCCAACGTGAAACAATGATTGTTTCACCAGGGTCGGCTAAAAACACCAACGCTGGAACTACCGCTTTTTCAAATTCCACATTACTGATGTCTTTAGGTTGCTCAAGCGCAAATCGTCCCACAGTTGCCAGACCAGGCGCACTTGCGTTGTAAAAAGAATCAACGCTGTACATAAATATGTTTTGATTTGCGGCACTTTCAATATTCCAAGTATCATAATACAATGCTTCATCAAGACAGTCAGGTGGGTCTGTTTCAAGATAATTAATAACATTATCATTATCAATCATTCTAAAGTTTACAAACGACGCTCCCGATAAGTTACAGTCAAATGAAGTGTAATAAACAACGTCATTGCGATAGTAAAAAGGTTTTCGTCCATATACAACCACAACTTGAGAACCAGTGGCATTTGATGGAATAGTTATTTTAAGACCCGTTCCTCCTGAATTAACAACTAAAACAGACGCTGCTGCAATTACCTGACCTTCGTATTTCACTTTTTCAATAATGGGAATAGCCGAAGCAGAGTTAAAGGCGGCGCCGTAGGTGTAGACACCCCATCCAACGGACGCCGCAGAATTAACAAACACATTAGTTGTGTACTCGCAGTCTGGCGTTGGGTTTGCGTTGTAGTTACGAATGGCATCATCGTTCCTAGTTGTGTCACGCAACGCAGAACCACCATCAGTTTTACGCAACGTAAATGGGGTTCGGTCTACGTCAGATGGAGTTCCTATAAAAAAGGTTACATTTTGTTGTCTAAATTTGGGGTCAGAGACTAAGTTAATACGTTGTGTATCCACTTTGAACGTAACCGTGTCTGAGTCATAAGAAACATTGCAACCAGTCAATGCCGAAATAAACGAGGCGGTTCCTGCAAACGTTCCTTTTTGTTGGCGAAGGTTAAAGATATTGTTTAAAACGCTTCGCAGTCGTGCCGTTCCAACCTCTGCACTAGACGTCGGAACTCCTAATTGTTTTGCAACGGCGTCAAGTGCTGGTGTTGGTGTACGAAGTGGGTCGTTAATTACCGCAAGGCTGTCAACGAGGGAACGAACTCGGTCTAACTCCCATCCAAATAGAGACAAAAAAGAACGAAGAGAACCACCTACTTGATAATCAAGGGCACGATAATATTCAGGAATCCTATTCCAAAGGTTTTCTAAAGACTGATAATACTTTGGTATTTGAATTGTTGCCAACGCAATGCGCTCAAACCACTCACTTGCTCCGTTAGAATACTTTAAAAACAAACCGTAGTACAACCATGTTCCTGGTTTGTACAATAAACTTACATGGTCGTGGTTTTCTTTGTAGTTAGTTTGATTGTAAAAAATGACTTTTGTGCCATCCTCAACCGTAAGCGGTTCTCCGTATTGATTAACGGTTATGTGCAACTCTACAGGAGCAGTAGATTGAGGGTTTGTTTCCAAAGAGTCTTCAATGGCCCAACTGAGTCTCACAGTACTTTCGTGTTTTGTTAAGCCGCCTACGGTAACCTGTTCTACATTAAATGGCACTACTTCAAAAGTAACCAACCCCGCTCCACCGCTAGGCTGAATAAAGTCATCGCTACGAAGAGCGGAGTCAAGCCTGTCAGTTTCACGTACGTAAGAACCAACGTCATCAGTTTTACGAAGTTTAAAGGAAGTTAAAGCCATTTAACCAGTCACCCCACCAACCGTGGTAATTGTAAACGTTCCCTTTTTGAGCAACCCGTATTGACCCGATGTTATTGTTTCAGTGCTTGGTAAAGACAATGTGGCGTAGTCAACTCCTGTAACATCCATAATTGTTCTGTAAATCGTGCCCTTGGACAACGTTTGATTAAAAAACACGTTGTCAAATTCAAACAAAGTGTTGAGTGCGTTTGTAACGTCAGTGAGAACACTACTTGCAATAAAACCATCTAACACATTTACTGTAGTAGTAATATTTACTGCCGTAAGGTTGACTACGCTGGCGGCGGTGACGTTTGCCCCAATCATTTGGCGTGGTTCGTAATAATTTACAATTGAGTTTCTTAATTCAGTACTAACAAGAATAGAGTCACTTTCGTAACTTAGATAATTGTTTACAAACGGCACGGCATAAACAGTAACCGTTCCAGAATTGTAGGATGCAGTGCCCTTTGCAACACCACCTACGTTTAATACAAGCGCCTTGTAATCGCTTAGTGATACCGCTCTGTTTTGTGTAGCAAACGCATTAGGAATGTTTACACGAAGTGATTCCAACGACTCTGCGTTTAAACCACCAGTCGCAACCGAAGACGAAAACACTGACAAGTACTGACTAGGTGACGCTTGAAACTGTGTTATCCTGTTGATTTCAATGTTTCCAGACGCTCCAACGCCGTAACGGTAGGACGCAACAATAGACTGACCTGGGTTTGGAATCTTACCGTTGACTCCGTTTCCAAACACTATTTCGGTTTCGTTGTCGGCATTAATGTTAACTGTGAACACTTTTGAATTTGATGCCGCATCAATAAGTTTATTAATGTACACATATTCAACGGCAGACGGGCTGCCGTTTACAACGGGGCCTTCTAAAACAGAAATTGCTACGCTATTACCAATTACGTTTGGGTAGTACAAAAAGAATCGTTGGTTAGCAAGACCGTTAGATGTGCCCACTGTTTCATCAACAACTATTTGTCCTTCTACAACAGGAATGGCGGGGTTAAGTGATGCCGAAGCCGAAGCCGAAGAGGTAGATGAAAAATACACAATTGGAGAAGTTGTTGTAGCAGGGGCAACAAAAACAGTGCCAGAAGGGATAACTACTGTTTGATTTGCGGGAACGTTAGAGCCGTCTACAACAACAGTTGCCGCTGCTGCTGTTTGTAATTGTGGAGCGTAGTCAAACAAACTTGCCAATGCCAACAACGATTCACGCTGCGTAGCCGTTGTAATAAAAGCCTCTTTAGCAGAACGGTCTACGTAATAATGAAGAACGTCGGCAAAATAAGCCCACAAGTCAACTAACAATACTCCAAAATCAGACGGGTCACGGGAAGTCCATTCAGGAACAATCTCAGAGGCACGCAACAACAAATCATTTTTAATTGATTCGTAATCCCTATTTGAATAATTGATAGACGCCATTAGATTTCACTTTCTTCAGTAAACATTGTTCCAACCGTTAATTTTACCGTAGACACAGTTCTTGGAGCAACGACGTACTTAACAACAAGCGTCATTGTGTTGTCGGGATTGTAAATGCTGTCCGACTCGTCCTGTAGGTAAAAGTCGGTTACTTGTCCAAAAGACAAATACGTGTTTACGTCACTTAATACATCTGTTCTGTAATCTTGCAAAAGCAATGGGTCAACTATTTCAAATATCCACGATGACAAATTACCACCGTATCCAGCACGCATAATTCGTTCGCCAGTAGTTGTCATAAAGTAATCTGCAATTTGCTGTTTTACAATGTTGTCAATACTGTTTGTTTCAGCAACCGACCCAAATTCAAACCTAAAAGGTACACTAAAAGTTTTCACGCCAATGCCTCCAGTATTTGAGCCACCTGTGTTTCCAAGGCGGCAATCCGTTCTTCTAGTTTAGACGTTCCTTCGGTCTGAATCCAGAAGACATTCGTAAACGTATTGTCGTCAGTTCCCACCAGTATTTGATTCCCTACTTCTGGAACCGACCACCCTGAGTTTGTTAAAGACCTACCAAATAATGACAGCGCTATCTCGGAGTTGCCCAAAACGGCGGGTATTATTACACGAACCTGACCAGACGCCGAATCAGCATAAGTTACCACTGCTCGGTGCGGCCCTCCAGAAACAACCCCGTGAATGTGCTTAGTTGTAGACATTTGCGTATTCCTTTTGTTGAACCCACGTGTTCTTTATAAGTATTGGCAAAGGGGCAGGAGCGTACCTCTGCACCAATGGAAACTTAGGTAGTACTTCGTAATTTCCTTTCTTTTTTAATTTTAACAATGTAGTTAATGAGTCGGTTAACAATTCGTGCGAAACAGACTCAACATACCAAAAACCATCAAATGTTCCCTTGTATCCGTTGATGTTGACAACTCCACCAGGTCTTATGGACGGGTCTCCAAAAATCAACACGTCTGCAAAGTGTTGATTCGTTTCTTTAATTTTGGATTGTACGTACCTTTTTGCCTTTTCAAAAGAATCTACGCTGACCGACAAAGTGTTATTGAACCTACTTGTCTCAGTAATTGCAGTGGATTGCGTATCTGTTATTTGAAAAGCATCAACATTAGACAATGTTCCATCGTCGTTTAAGTACGTCACTGTTTTATTACCAACTTGTGCCACAACATCAGAAGCACCGATTGTTGATTCTATTGAGATAATATCCCCAGGAGACGGAGAATATACAACTTGTTTGTTTAACGTTCCCTGTAGTACGGTGTACGAAGGTTGGTGTGCAAATGCCTTATCAATATCCCAAATATGGATGTGGGCATTGCTAAGTGTTACGCAATAACCTAATTGATTGCACGCCTTAACAAGCAGTTTCCATAAAGATTCTTCCGTTTGAACAAGTCGTTTGAACACATACGTATCTTTTGGAATGGTGTAACCAAACCGATGTTGTCGTGCAATCGTTGAAACAATTGTTTCCAAAGAGACATTTTCCCATGCCGTGGAGTCTACGCCACGCAAAAGATGCGACGAACCAATACACACCATGGTGTAAAGTTGAAAAGGTTGACGGTCAACAGTACCCTCGTGCGTCACTGAACGTGCCTCTACATGGGACACGTACCCAAAAAATTGAAGTTGTTTACCTCCGCTAATTTGTACAACCAATTGAATTGGTTTGTCTACGTATTGATGAATGTACTCAGTCGGGACACCAACCAGTTCAAGTGTTGCAACATCGTGTTGATTTTCTGAAAAGGAAACTTTAATACGTTGAACAGAGCGAGTAGAAAACGGCGCATCGGCTAGACGAACGTCCCATTTAATACCAAGAGTAGATAAGTTTGTTGTAATCACAACAACGGAATCCTTACGACGGTTCCAGGGTTAATAGAATCTGGAAACTTAATTTGTGGATTGTGTTCGGCAATCATCCAATAACGTTGTTCATCGTTTAAATAATTTAAAGCCAGTGATGCAAAGGAATCTCCCTGCACCGTTACATGCGTAAAATACGAACGAGTAACAACGTTTTTAGGAAGGGATACAAGACGTGATTCATTGTCAACTGTATCGTAACTGTTTAGGTATCTAGGCATTATGCAAGTCCAAAGGGGGAGACAGTTAAGTCCCATATAGTGTTTTGAACAGCAGGATTAAGGCTATTTACTAAAAACGGAGCATCATCAGTATATTGAGAAGTAATTCTATTTGTTAACTTATACGTGTTGCTGTTTACAGTCATGCCAAATTCATAATATAAAGTATAGTCGTACGCCTTTGGTAAAACGTCACTGGTATCTTTTGGTCTAACCCAATACACTTTAAAAAAATCGGTGGCGTCGGTTTTTGATTTTGGTGCTTGACGACGCCAACCATTAGTTGTGCCTGGGTCAAGTGGATGAGGGGTGTAACTTTTACCGTTTGCCATTTTTTTACCAACGGGAACCCACGTTCTCCAAGCAATAGACCAATTGTCAATTTCTTGAGAACTTAACGTTTTAATGTCTATTTCGTATTTTTGCGGTGCTCGTTTATTAGAGGAATAAAGTATATACAATTTTGTTAATTCTAAATTAAACAAATGAAAAAAAGAATTATCTGGTAACGATGCTACTCGCTGAGTTCCAGTTGATTTTACTAAAGGATGTAAAAACCTAAAACTAACCATTAATGGCGTGTATGTATACAATGCGTCAGCCGATGGCACTTGAGTTTTTTGTACAAAGGCATCGCTGTCACCAGGATTTCCTCCCGCTTTTCCCAGCATGTTTCTTAGTTGACCTTCCAACACTTTTTCTTCCGCCATTTCTAAATACGTTTTAGCAGTTGTTGGTGTAACGTTTATTTTAGTACCGTCCTCTATTTTGCTAAACGTGTTCCACCACTGACGCAACGTTATGTATCCTTGACTGTTTCCAGCATAACGCTCATTACTTCCATTAGTTTTTTCCCATGTGTTAGTTGGGGCCAGCACTTTTGTGTAGTCAGAATCTTGGTTAGGCATGTCTAAATTGTAATAGTCACCCGATAATCCTCTGGCAGGCGGGTCGTCATTGGAATGATTCCACAACATTTGCACATGTGTAATATCTTTAACATATTTAAGCGCATCAATTTTTGATTGAGCACTACCTTGTGAAGATGGCGTGACAACTGACTTGTACCAATCTGCCAAACTGTCCGTTAAGAAAGCCTTACGCTTGGCAAATCCAAAATACAACGCCTGAACCGTGCAGTTAACTTGACAAATTGTTGGAATCATTTGATGGCTAAACTTTTGGAATGCCACGGCAGAACCAGTAACAAAACCCTCAACCATAAACAAATCGCCAAACACAATACGAACAGGTAATGGATTAATAAACGCAGAGTTTCCAAAGTTCTTTTCGGACAATGTTTTTTTAAAAGCGGCTTCACTAAATGGAGTGCCTTGAACAAATTGATTGTTCTGGTTTGCGTTGGTTCCTTGACCAGCCAACGACTGTTGAATTTCAGCAACTTTTGCATTAAACTTTGCAATGGTCTCTATAACATCTTGAGAAATACCTTGACCAATTATTTTGTCAAAAATAGAAAGGTCGTGCAGCACCCCAGAATATTGTGGGTTACTCAATTCCCCAAGCATTGACTGAGTTGTAAAATCGGCAGAACTAGAAAAAGTAAGGTCGTTTGCAGGAGCATTTTTAAATCTAAATTCCAAATCTCGGTCACGATTTGCAACTTCGTATTCACGATTAAAGGTCATTGTAAAATTAAATGAAGCCGTTCCTGGAACAGGCTGAGTCAGGTTTGCAGGGTTTTGCAGCAATGGGTTTACCGCTCCCTGACTTTGCGCCACGTTACGTTCAATATATTCTGGATTAAATTGAAAGTTTAAACGCACATTACCAGTCCTTTTCGTTCCTAGAACCGTGTTATTTCCGCCTGTGTCAAACAGAATACTTCGCATAAAACCACGTCGCATTTTTGACAACGGTCTAAATACGTCGTTTTTTCCTCCCATGTTTTTGTTAATATGTGGAGGCTTACTACCAGGAAAAAAGAAGGGATGATTGGCCTTACCATCTTCTGGCTTACCCTGACTTTCTAAAAGTCTTCCATAATTAGGAAAATTGACATTTTTTAAATCCTCGTAATCTTTACTGGTTGGGTTATAATTACTCACGATGTCCTCACATTCATCATTTTAACTTCACGTTCAATAAGTTTAGATACTTCTTTTGCTAACTTGGTGGCATCTATTGGGATAGAACCAGATGCCGTCATGTTAATTGTAGGATTAATATTAAACGTTGAATTGTTGGTTACCGCTTTCATAGATGCGGAAGTTGTTGGTGATGTAGCCGATGTTGGCTTAGGGGAATAATCAAAAGGGTCACCAATAGTGGAGATTTTAGTACCTGGGCCTAAGTATTTTGACGGTAATTTGCCAACACCAGGCCAATTAACTTGTCCCTTAACAATTCCCTCATAACCATCATGTGCCATTACTGAATCAAGATGGTACTCCACTCCCAATCTTTGATTTGCTATCGTATCGTTTGCATGGTCAGCCCATTTTGAAGTATCGTAAGTTCTTCCGTGCAATCCTTTTTTATCAGTAGAAAGACCAGCAAGACCCTTTTTAATGCGATTCCAGTTGTAGTCGCTTATGTTAAAACCACCCCAAAACGTTCCGTGTGAATTAGTTGTTGATGGACCACCTACTTTATAATTTCCACCTGTTTCATTTTTAAGCAATGCGTCTATATCCGCAGCCTTAAAATCTTTAGGAACAAAATAACCCCAACCACCATATGCTGGAGTCGTTCTGTAGTAGAAGCCAGGAGGAATTTTACCAGGGCTGTATGCAACTTTATTTGGCGTTCCCGTATTTAATCCACCTCCAGCGCCTGCAAAATTACCTTCTGGACTATTATCAAACATGATTACTTGTCGCTCTGCTGCAAAAGAGGCCATGGATTCAGCAATGGACAACTGCGATTTAATCGCCGTTGACAGTTCAATACCACTAGTCATCTGACCAGCAGTTTGACCATATGGACTTGTTTCCCTAGTTTCTCCAGTAGTTCCAGATTGATACCTACCAATACCACTTCGGTCAGTTCCCAGCGGCGCTCCGCCCTCCTCGTAATTTCTACGACTGGCAGGAATTACACTAGGCTGAACGTGCCAAGGCTCATCGTTACGTGAAAACTCATCAAGACCGTATTTACTTGCATTTCTTTGCAACCACATTACATCTTCATTAGATGCAAAGTTAAGGTCTGCTGCCAAGCCAATTTCATGGTACGACAACCCTGGAGGGGCAGTCATTGGTTCACCAGGTTTCTTTTCCCAATATGACCCTTCAAAATACGTGTTTGTTTTTCTGTCTGTTTTAACGTAACGTGACCTAAACAATGCGTCCTGTGTTTGCGGGCTTCGGTAAGCACCCCCTTTCATAATGGTGATTCCAGGGCGGTCTGTCATCAAACGCTCCAACGGCTCACGCAACGTTGGCTTTAGTTGTGACAAAAGAACGTTTTGATTTCCAGCACGAACTTTATTAGTTGGATTCCTAGCCTGAATACGTCCTGTTCCTGCACCTTCACCACCGTCACCAAGAACACCGCCAATAGCCATCAAGGGAATACCAATCTGCGGAAAGAATGGGGCCAAGCCCATTCCTAACATCTGTGTCATTTTGGCAATTGGGTTTCCACGTATTGAGGTGCGAGCACCAATAATGCTTGACAAAAAGTCTTCAAACTTCTCTAACGCCTTGTTGGTTGCTTGAAGGTTCTTTTCCATTTGTGCATAGTTGTCTGCCTGTCGTTTGTACATTTGTTCTTCACGACTTACTTCAGTGCGGGTAGTTTCTTCCTCTTGAGTTGCGTAGTTTCCTTCAATTCCCATTATGCTACGGTGTGTTTTATTTGATGGGTCGTAGTAGCCCTGACCGCCACGTTCTTTAAATGAGATATTAGATTCTGCGTATTGAAGGAGCATGTCCTGCGCCCCCTCGTCCAATCCAGCCATTGACAAACGTTGGCGAAGAACCGACCCAGGCTGACGACCACCTTGGATTAATTCACGATTGTTCAAACCAAGCCGTTGAATAAGTTCTTGATTTACCTGCATTGCCGACTTTTGTTGACCACCAATGCCGTAAAGACTTGTTCCCGTCATCATAAACATTCGGTTTACAGTGTCGGCCTGCGCCATGCTTTCAATGTAATTAGTAACGTCTCCAGCACTTGCTGAATAGCCCGTCAATGCACGCAATGATTCCATAGAACCTGCCTGCATGCGTGCGTTCAAACCAGTACGAGACTGCATTGCTAACAGTTCATTGATACCACCATACCCAAGTTTGTACTGTCGTAATGGGTCACGCAAATCACGTTGTACTTGTCCTTGGCTCATGTTGTATTGCTGTTGTAACACGACACTCAAACGGTCAGCAGGCAAAGCGTATTGTTTGTTTCTGTCTACACGGTTATCAATTTCTCTAATAGCCATTTGTAGAAATTCAAAACCCTTTGAGCCAGTAATCCTTTGTAAAGCATTACCACCACCAGCCGTTTTAGTACCACCACTTGCGGCTGCGGCTGCTGCTCCAAGTCCAGGAGGGCCTATTCCCAATTGAGCCAAAATAGCAACCGCATCGGCGGCTTCGGTGCTTATTCCAGAACCACCAGTTCCAGGAGGAGGCGCAGATGCCGCAGGGGGCATACCTTTTGACGTGTCTATGTACCCAGAGGAATCAGCGGTACCACTCACTTTGCCCACAGCAGTGGCTGCTTTATTTAACTGGGTAGTAAGGTCCTTTGCTTCTTTAGTAAGGGCCTTAAACTTGTCTTTAATCTTTTTTACATTGCTGTCAAGTTTGGTAAGTTCTTCGTTAAGACCTTTTAGCATGGTCAAGTCAACGCTGAGTCGTGAGTTGACAACGGAGTTGCCCATGGCACTAGCCGCAGTGCCTTCAGCAGCACTATTGCCGCCAAGACCTCCTGTTGCTAAGTTAGGCTCGTTGTTGTCTACCACGGATTAACCTCCAGTAGAGTTTTTCCAACGAGCCATACGAAACCAGTACGCTCGTTGTCTTACTGTCATGGATTTCAGGTCTTCTAGACCAAAACCTCCATACGTAGAGGCAATCGCTTCGTACTCCCAATATATTTTGACTAGATTAGCCAAATAGAAGTGAGACCCAATCTAGTGCTAATACAATTTTAGCATTACAGTGGGCGCATTGGGTTTCCACCTCTTTCATACGAGGCCCTGGCTGCGCTGAGAAGAGGGCTTTGACCAATTTGTTACGGTCAGCCAATGACAATCCCCTTGCCCACGCCTCTTTGTCGTTATCATTTTTACCTTGTAATACAACGCAACGAGAAATAATGTATGTATTTTGTTCCGCAGTAGTCTTTCCCCTTTTACTGGCGACTTGACTGTCTCCTCCAGTTGGATATTTCAATTCCACAACCGTGCTGTTTTTTAATTTTATTTTCATTGTTTCGTGTAAATCGTGTTTTGGTTCTTCCATTTTAAAATCATTTTCAAGGTCCATTGTTACGTCGTTACTACCCTCACACTCACGACAAGATACTTGAAACTCACGATGACGCCCATAAGTCGCTTTTAACACGCCAAGAAACAACAAGTCACGGTCACCGATGATAAGTTCATCAATTATTTCTGCACGACCTAGCACATCAATGTTTCCAATAGATGTCACGCCTCGTTTTAGCATGTTCGTCATGTATTCAGAATACGATACGCCTTTTTGCACGTCAAAAGCCGCCAACGCCTCCTCATCAGTGCCGTTTAATTCCCTGACTACTGCCGACATTTGCCATTCGTTATCAAGAGGGCTTAAAAGACCACGCATTAAAGCAACTTTAAGACTTGTTGGAAGGGCTACACGTGGTGCTGGCTCTACCAACGCCTCGTTAAAAGCGACAGCCGATGATTGTGTACTGTTCATATTGTGCTCCTATTTAACTTGTAAAGTTGTATTACCCTAGTTGTGCTAACGCATCCAATTCTGTTCCAGTAAAGGCAATTACAAAACCCTCATGATGGATAGTCATTTGTTGAATCAGGATACCGTTATCACCAGCATTGAGACCGTTCATTGCAAAGACACCAGGCCAGCAATTGAAGAGTTTAAAACCAAGTCGGGCAACACCAGGCTTAGTATCATCCGCAGGAAGGTCAGTTCGCTGATAGTAACCGCCATTGTTATCATTTGCGGTGTAGGGGTGGTCAAAAACTCTCACAATAATGTTACAACGATAATCATTTGCGCCGCCCATCATCAATAGTCCAGTGCTTCCTGCCACCCCTGCTCCCTGCTGCCACGAATGCATAAAGGTCTGCCATTTCCACATTTGCGATTGATTGGCAAACACACCACGACTGAACGAAACTGGCGGAAAGTCCGACTGACCCACCATCTTATGTGGATGGGTGTTCATGCCGCCCTCACGGTAGGCAATGAGTTCGTTGGTGACGCTAAGTCCCGACATTTCTGCAAAGCCAAGACCACCCAAACCACCAGTGTGAGTGGTTAAATGGGTATCACCCACAATCTGAATTTGAAATTTAAAGTTACGAAGAGGGTCTGTACGCTGTGAAATAGGCATTATTACTCCTTAGACGTTTTCCGTGAGGGTAGAGCCGCCAGTGAACTGGCTGACTTCAATGACAATGAATTCGGCGGGAGTTTGCAGTGCAACCCCGACCTCAACATGGACTTCCCCGTTTTCAATCGTGGTTGACGTGTTGTTTGTTGAATTACACAAGATGTAAAACGCTTGTGCAGCAGTTCCACCCTTGAGTCCACCTGCCGACCAGAATTCAGAAAGAAATTTGGACAGGCGAACTTCAATGGTTGTCCACAAACGGTCATTGTTTGGCTCAAAGACGGCAAACTCGGTCAACCGTTTGGCCTGTGCTTTGACGTAGTTCAAACTACGACGAGTTGGAACAAATTTGGTGATGTCCGTCTTCTTCAAAGTACGAGCACCATTGACAATGACACCAGCGCCTGGAACCGCTTTCAGCGTGTTCACATGTGCGTCGTACATTGTTCCTTGCTCGGCCTCTGTGAAGGTGGTCACAAGACCAAAGGCTCCACGCAAGTCGTATGCATAGCCAGCAGGTGCTTTGGCAACCGTTCGCTCAGCCTCAACACGTGAGTATAGTCCAAGCAATGCACCACCAGGGGCGGTGTCACGGATGGCTGCCGCACCAGTCTTAGATGGGTCTACCATCTTCAATTTGGGGTAATACACAGCCCCATACGAAGACGCACTGTATCCGCTGATTGCTGAAACAGCATCAGCGCCATTTGTAACCGTAGCGGGGTCAATGACCACAAACACATCACCACGGTTTTCTGCGTACGTGAGAGCGTTGTTTACTACGGCAGCCGTCGTCATATTGACAAGGTTGAGAACCAACTCTTCCGTGACGGAATCAAAACGACTTACCGCATCATTCCAGTCGCTGTTTGCAACGCTGACTCCATCAGAACCAGAAGCAAGAGCGGAGTTGGCAGCCGCAGTAACGGTAAATGCCGACGTGTACGCAGCAACGTTGGAAACACGAATATACGTTGAATACGTGTTAACTACCGTATCCAAATAGCGATTTGACGATAGGTCAAGACTGACCTCACTCCAACGCTCAACCTCCGTTCCATCCAGTTTTACAATGAGGTTGAATGTCGGCTCGTTACCAGTGACAAGACCAGCAGTAGTAGTAACAGTAAGGCTGTTACCCCACACGCCAGCGTTTTCAGCAGAAACTTTAAACACTGTAGTTGAGCCACCACCGTTAACAGTTCCAGCCACGTTTACAGAGGCGGCTGCGGCATGAGATGAGTCATACACACGGGACACAAATGCACTGCGACCACCATTTGTAAAATAGTGATAAACGGCGTACGGCAAATCGTAGGCACTATCAATGTCCCCGTACAGTGCCTTGTACGCAGTCCACGAGTTCACTCGTGTTGGGACAACTGGACCACGAGAAGCCGTGCCGACAAAGCCAGCAGCAACAGTAGCCGCACCAACGGTGGACGTGGTGGAAAAAGCGCCTTCTGAGACGTAAACGCCAGGTCGTGAATAAGCCATTGTGAATTACTCCTTAGAAAAAGTATACCTTAAATAACGGGACTTTACACGTTGTTGCATGCTGGTTATCCATAAAAACATCAATTAGAAAAAGATTCCGATGAGGTTTCATCCATCTTGTAAACACTTCCATTGACACTGTTTATTCGCTCAACATTGCCAATAACTTTCGTCACCGCTTTGCGACCAGCGACATGAGATGATGGAATCTCGGCAGTCATTTGTACGGTGTAAACTTTGCGGAAAATGCGCTTTCGGTAGCCCGCTTCTGGGTCAAGTAGGTCAGCCGTAGTCCAGTCCAACAGGTCCAAGCGACGAATGGTATTATCAGCACCAATGTCAATAAAATTACGACGCCAAGGGAACACCTGAGTAAGTATCTTTGCGGTCATTTGGCGGTCATGTAAGGCGGTTCTGGTAAACGTTGATACCTGATACAGCAAATCCACTGGCACGTGTTCGTTGGCTTCCAAGTATGCATAATTGTTTTTACCAGTTTTAAAACTAAAGTCAGTAGAAACGCTGGGCCAATAATCCATACGATTGGGTGAGTTGGCTGGAATGGCTGGAGCATTACCAGCCCCAGTCCTAAAAAAGATATCTGATTCGGAGTGTTGTCTGTTACGAGCGTGGATAATATCAATATGTTCAATAGTGATAAACGGATAAGAACGTTCTGTTTCGCCTTCTGGATAACGAAAAAAGACATCTACTGAACGGGAATTATTACGGTCATCGGTGACTGTTAAATTACTAAGAATGGCTTTTATAGCCTCATCTTCAGCAAGGAGTAAGCCCACACGACTCATCGGTACTTTTCCTTTAGTTTAGCGTGTACTTTATTAGCAATACGGTCACCAAGTTCTTTTTGATTACTGACGGTATGGGAACGCAACAGGGGTTGCGGAGCGTTTTGTTTTGGTACGCCGTACTCCAAATCAGTGGCTACTTTGGCGCTCTTTGTATGTTGGTCCATTACACCAAATTCAAAATTACCAGTTTTTTCGTTGTACCTTGATTCAAGGTCAGACGACACCTGTGCCCATGCTGTGCTGGACTCTTTTGCCTTTTTACGAAGTTCTTTGGTTTCTTCTTGAGACACTTCCTTAATGGACTTAGCCAACGCCTTTGCGTACTCTTTGGAAAGAAACTCTGCGTACTTTACAATTTCTAAAGTGCCCGATAAAAAAGACGGTCTAGAAGAACGGGCAGACGGCATTGACATAGTGCTCATAGCACTCCGATTCTTCTAGGCAGTTGTACCCTTTGACGCTCGCCAAAGTTAAATCAAGTTTATCAGATAGTAGGAAGCAAGGAAGGCCAAGGCAGAGACGAAACGCCATTGAACGTGGTCGTAGGGTCAAATGGGTATTCTTGGTTCATATACACTTCCAAACCTTCAACAACGATAATAACGTCGTCTCTCATGCGACCACGCACTTTGTACGATGTTACAGTAAAGTACCTACCGTCGTAAATGAACAAATCGTTGAGGTGTTGTTTATACTCAAATAAGTTGGTAATGCCAGCACGCCTAACCTCGTCAACAGATGCTACAAAATTAGCAACTTCAATTGGTTGACGACCTTCTGGAATTGCACGTTTCTGGTCCTCTGTTTCCGTAATCATAAGCACGGGGATGCTGACACCATCTTTATATTTTCTGCCGCCATCGCCCCCAATACCTTCGTTGTATACAGGGTCGTAAAACGACTCACTTGCACTTGCTGCCGCCCCAAACGGTAAAAACTCGTAATACACAACATGCTCACCAGCCTGTCGGCTGTATTCCCGATAGTGTTTTCGGATAAGATTTAGTTCAGTACGAACATCCATCAGAAATGCCCAGTGTTGTAAAGACTGCCTGGTGGCGTTGTATCAACTAATACGTCTTCACGCAGGTCGTCCTCTTGGTCAGAGATGTCAATAGTGCCCTTATCACGGTCTGGAAACACACGCCTAATCGGACCGTAATCCCCAATCTCACGGGCAGCATAGATGGGCACGTAGCGGTTGGTCGTACGAGAGACACGGCTGAGGTTGAGAACCTCAATACGTTGAATACCGATGTTGAGTGCCCTGGCATGGTTATCGTATTCTTTCTGCCAATACTCAAGAAGGCCTTGCACCATTCGGTAACGTTGACTTCCAGGAATATGCACCGACTCAGACGTCATGACGTCAATGTCACGGCTGTATTCTCCTAGCAACGACCACAGTGCCTTGACTACGGTTGCTAATCCAATGGTGTTGATAACGATGTTGGACAGGTTTTCAAAAGGAATGTTTAAGTTATACACGTGTTCTTCAATGGCGTGTTGTGCATAATACGTCATGTCGTTGGGTGAAACCCATTCGTAATAGTAACCCTCAACCATGAGTCTGCTGCCAGCGTCGGGAGTTGAAGTCAGGCGAACGACTCCGTTTCGTGTATCTAGCGAAAACGCTGATGCCGCCAATTCGTTTGCAACATTGGACGTATATACGGCAATGTACAAACTGTCTTTGTCAATGTTTGGGTAGCCAAGTTCGTAGGTACGTGAAACGTTGTCAAAGGCACTTTGAAAAAAACGTGGAAAGTCACGAATATACGAACGTGCTAGTTCCGCAATCCTATCCGTAAGTTCCTGGTCAAAGTATGCCATATGTTATTCGTCTGACGAATCTGGACCAGGAAGAGTGTCTTGTTCTGGAAAGTTAATAGAGGGTTGCGCCTCACGGTGACGACGAACGGTTGTTCGTTTAATGGCTATCATGTCCTCAACCGTTCCAGTAGGACGTGGAATTGGGCGCTCTAAAGACACGGCGTATCAGGAATACACTTGACCAGCAATAACGATGTTTGCGTCGTCTCCACTAACGGAAGTGACAATTGTTGCGTTAACCCACTCCGAACCGTTCCACTGCAACACTTGGTTGGTAGATGGAGAAGGGGCGGTAACATCAGAAAGACTGTCAAGCGTTGTTGGAACTGGAACATTAGAAAGAGTAAAGGCACGCTTATCAATAATGTCATTGGTAACAATTGATTCATTGGTTCGGCGCAAAATTGCTGCCAACACAATGTCGGCGCTTGGAAGGGGTGGAAACACAGGATTGGTGGTGCTTGCAACTCCAGTGATTGTTTGAATGGTTACTGCGCTGCTTGCAAAACGGGCAACCACAAGGTCAAACCTGTTGCCAGAAGACGGGGCAGCAGATAAGGCGTATGCTCCATTGGCAGAAAGAGCATAATCTGTGCCCTCGTAAGCAATGGTTCCAGCAGCAACGGCAACGATATTACCAGATACGGCGGTTATCGCACCGTTAGAAACAACGCCCTTTCGTCGGTTCCCAATAATTTCAAAATCAACACGGTCTGGCTCAGACTGGTCAAGCGTTGATTTATCTGTATCTGGGGCGTTGGGGATTGTAAACCCTGCCATGTTACTCCCTACTCAAGAGTGTCGTAAATATTTCCATTCTTACGCAGGTAGTTGTACAAGTCTTTAGGAATATTGAATTGTTTTCCATCCACAAAATTATACACTGAACCACCCCAATACATGGTCCATGAGCCTTTAATACGGCCTTGTTTTAAGTTGCTTTCCTCCGTAGGAACGGGCATTGCAACTTCAACCTCAGTCTCATCTTCAACAGGTTCCGCAAACGGGTTATTTTTTCTAGCCATAGTTGTCTCCTAATTGTATTTCATAAGTATATCGGGGTCGGCGGTGTTACTTACCACCCAACCAACCCCAACTACCTGAACTATCGCTATCAGGAGGACCCGATTGCGCCACCCTTGGTGTTGATAAGCACACGGCTCTCGTGCGTGATGACTCCGAAGCCCCAGATGGCATACCATGCCAAACCGTGCTCACGACCAAAGTCAATGACGCCACCGTCACGTAGTTCAACAGGAAGTGCGATTGCTTGACCGAAAGCGTTGTCACCAATCATGATGGCGCTGTACGAGTCGGCAGTCGGGTCTTGGACACCAGCGCTGCTGGGGTTCACGTCCACCGAACCGTTTGGTCCCTTGAGCACTTGCGTGGTCTCAATGAACACAACGTCGTAGAGGCGACCAATTTCACCCAGCATGAAGTTGCCAGGAGCAGCGTACTTGGTGACTTCAATGAACTCAGGCCAGTCACGGAGCGAGCGGCTCTGCGACGGGTGGACGAAGCACACGTAGGTGTCGCCCAAGCGAGGAATGTTTTGACCTGCCAAAATCTCAACTGCATCTTTGATGGTTGCAGGCGAGAGGTAGCCAGGGGCTGCCGCAGTGCCAGCGCCGCTGTACTCGTACGGGGCGATGGAACCACGGGTAGCACCGTTGGTCAGACGACCAAAGACCACGCTTGGCGGAACGGCTGAGCCGCCACCAAATGGGACTCCTGAAGCGTATAGCGTGTTACGTGCCTGAATGTCCATGGACTGTGCCATGTGACGACCAAGGAGACGTGAAGCCGACGCCATGACGTCATCAAACGCTGCGTTGAGCAACAGTTCAGTGACGGCTAGTGCGTTGCCTTGTTCCTTGACCGTAATTTGAATCTGCGAGGCAGACAGAGCGTTTGGCTCCAAGCGCACACCTTCAGTCAATTCTGCGCCAACAGAAGCGTTGGTTGAAAGGTTGGTGTAACGCATGAAGTTTACGGTGAGACCAGGCATCACGCCAAGTTCGGTCTTTTTCACTGCGAATTGTTCAAAACGCAGAACGGGCATTGCTTGGAACAAGATTTCCTTGCTCCAAATTACCTGAATTGCGGGTGACAGCGTGGCATCGGATGAGTAGCCAGTCGTCGTAATTGACGCTAGGTTTGCTCCCGTGATTGAACCACCTGCTGGTGCTGGAAGTGCCATTGGAAAATATCCTCCGTAGATAGTTGTTGTTTATTGGTTGTTTGTTCTAAACGGCTTCGTTAAAAACGTCCCCGTGAAGAACGTGCGTTCAAGAGTCTTTCACGCATTTTCTGATACTGTTCCATTGACATATTCCGAATATCTTCGGCTGTTAACGTGTGCTGTTCCATCTGAGTTTCCATTGGCCCAACGGGTGGGGCTGTGACCCCCGCACCCTTTAAGCGACTTTGGGTCTCCGCCGTCGCCTTTTGAACATTTTCAAGAATAGCAGAACTAACGTCCTTGAACTTGTTAATCTGTGATTCAATCTCATCTTCACTTGAACCACTAACCAGATTAATAAGTTCAGGAATGATGTACTCTTGTTCTTCTTGCATGCGACGACCAATGTAATTTTGTAACTCTTGGTGGCGGCGCTCCTTCTCCAAAAGGGCAGCCTGTGCCTGACGGTCACGGTCAATTTCCTCAAGACGTGCCCTCCACTCCGCCTCAACCGTGTTGAGTTTTTGATTAAACTCAGTCTCTTGACGAAGGAGTAGTTCCTTAGCCGATAGTTCCTCAAATTCCTTTTCTTTAATAGCCTTGGCTTCCGCCTTTGCCCGCTTTTCCGCCTCTTTAAGGGCAGACTCACGTTCGTCTGACATGACCTTAAGTTGCTGTTCAAGGACTTTGACACGACTATCCGCATCATCAACTTTCTTGTACAACTTGTCCTTTTCCTGTTTACGAATGTTTTCCACTTCGTCTTCAGTGAACGTTCGCTTTTGCGGCTGCTGACCAGTTACTTCAGCAGCCTCATTTTTGAATGCGTCAGTCGCCTCTACTGGAATGACGACTTCATCCTGTGCTTGCTTTGCCATATGTGCTACCTCGCTAGTTTGGCTGATATTAACTTGTGTAATTAAACGTTTTATTCTTCACTAGGATTACGACGCTGGGCCAACCTTGCGCCATAAGCCCTACTAACCAATTGATTCATCAGTTCTGATTCTACAGGGCCGACAGCCGTTCCAGGCATGCCCGCTCCAGAATCTCCCGTAGATGACACGCCAGGACCACCTGCCGATGTCGTTGCGGGTCCCTCACCCCCTGGCGCCATGCCCGTTGTGAGCATAATCGCCATTTGGATTTGAGAATTAAGCATGGTCAACGCACCTTGGTCAATAGCATCGTCCATGAGTTCTTCAAAGATTTCTTCCATCTTTTCGTTCGGGAACTCCTCGCCAAGGGTACGCAAGGCGCCCCGTTTGGACTCCAAACCAAGACCCATCTTTGCTTGCACCTCGTTGAGTTTGATAAGCACGTCAACGGGAAGGGGTTCAGGCCAATGAATAGTAGTTTTGTAAGTAATGGGGTCTGTTGGGTCTAATTGAGTTAAATGGTCACGTTCTGGACGGGCTGCCCGCATCGGGTTGTATACAAGCATTTCTGGTCGGAAGATAGCAGCAGTACGAATGATAAGTTCGTTAGTGCGCTCAAGTCCTTTTGTGAAGTGCGTTTTCTTCATTGAGTAACGATTCATCAACGGCTGGTACTGTATAGCCAAAGCCACACCGCTGGTATTTGAAACAGGCTGAAATTGTCCCAATGCTGCTTCTGGAATGCCCGTAATTTCATGCATCGTTCGCTTCAAGAACTGAATGTATTCCAGCGCCCCAGCCATTTCTCCACGAGATTCAAGGTTGAATACTTGTGCATCCTTGGGCAAACCTGCCCAAACTTTCTTAGGACCACGCTCAAGTTGACTTGCTTTAGCACCAGTAATAATGGTGACAGGAGCAGCGTGATAATTAATAATGTCAGATACTTCCGTCATTTTTTCGTTAAGTTCACGATTCAACGGAATGATGTCCCAAACGTCCGATTGTCCCCAAGGCGACGATGAAATGCTCACATTGGGAATATGCACAATTGGAATTGAACCGATGGCATTGGGGTATTCATCAATCAATTCGTCATTGATGAACTGCTGTACCATCTCATCAGACAAGATTTCTGTAAAGGTGTAGACCTGTCGTGTCCCCTCAGCAGACGTTCCCCAGAAACGATATTTAAGTTTAAACCTTAACAATCTGTCACGGTCATGCGGATGGTATTCAGGAAAGCAGTGTGCTGGGTTAAGTGGAATGATACGAATACGGCCCTCGTGAGGGACGCCAACGCTGTCTACAAATGGTTCTTCATAAGCAACCTTAATAAAGCAGTCCCCAGTTACACCTGCCAATTGCCCCATTTCCCACAACACTTTGTGCTTGTTGTTGTGACCGTTCCAAACGTCATCTAACAAGTGGGGAATGATGGCAGTGTTTTGTTCAGGACACTTAAACTGAACACCCTTACCAAAACAAAAGTTAGTAATGTAATCCGCCATTGTGCGAACGTAGTTGAGATAAAAGGCAGACTCGCCCATCTCACGTCGGTACGCCCAGTGATGACCCAAGTACCACGCCCATGCCGATGAGTAGCGGTTCAAACGTGGACCATGAACCTCAAACTCTTCATCAGCAAGTTCCACCAACCCCAATGGGCTGATGGCTACCGTCAGGTCACTGGCGGCGGCACGATAGGATGGTGACCAAAAGTCAATTGCCATTTATTAATTACTTCTTTTTTCTCTTAGAAGCGGCCTTTTTAACAGCAGGAATCTGTGCAACTGAGGTTGGTTGGGCAACAGTTTCCTTGACGGCTGCTTCAACAACTTTGCTTTGGTTAACAAAGAAGTTTGCGACGGTGGGGTCTCCAACCCACGTACTTGCGGCATTGAGCAAGTACAGAAGGATAGGAAGGACCACGATGTTAAGAGCAGGGTCAAGTTCCCAAAAAGCAAGCAGATAGGAAACAATTCCCGCTGCTCCACCCTTGGTTGCGACGTCGGCTAGTGCTGCTACTTTTAATTTATTTGACATAGTTTCTCCTATAGGTGATTATGATAATTATACCGCTTTACGTCGTTTTGTGCCAATTTTCTGTCCTTGCACAAACGCTTGATACGGTGCGCCAGTACCAGGGTCGTATTTTGAAGAAACAGCCAACGCACGTAAAGCAAGGCTTTTTGCTTGTTGAGAATTGAGTTTTTTGTTACGAACTAATACTGACATAGCGCCCAGAGCAAATGACGACCCGCTTCCCAACGAATATAGTCCAGATGCTTCTGATGACCACGAATAATCGGACTCAACTACGTATATTTGAGAATTAATAGCAACAATAATTGATGACCCCTGTTCGGCAATGTGTTCCTTGTCCTCACGTTCAGGAACCGAATATCCCTGAGAATCAAAGCATTCCCGCAAAGACGGCACAAACTTTGACGTAAAGAATTGGTCTAACTTTCTACTACGAAGGTTTTGTGGAGGGGTGGGTGGTTGGAAGACGTGGTGCAGAATGTTGATAGCACGAACGTCTCCAGCGGCACCAATGATGTAATTTCCGTTTTGTGCCAGTTTTCCAGAACCTTCCCGCAGCGTTCCTATATGGGAAGAATCATCACTCGTTGTGACACGGGAGTCAGCGCAGATTACCGCAAACTCATCTCCTTGAATACCAACAATGGTTGTCATGGTCAGTTAGCAACAAACTCGGTACCTCGGTACATGCCCCATCCATTGTAAATTGGCACCACTTCGTACGAAAACTTGTGGTCTCCACTGTCTTCATATGTGACAATTCCTATTCCTTGTTGCCAATTTTCGTACCGAACAATTGGACGTCCGTCAAGGTCCACACCACTTTTTGTAGACGGTACAACACCGTCAATGCGAGCAAGACAGCCAGGGGAAGCAGCCATAATAGTGCGAGGACCATCAAAGTCCTCACGAGTTTTAAACGCAGTTTCAATGCGGTGGATATGTCCATAGATGACGCTTGTCTTTTCGTTGTTCAAATAAATGTGAGCCGTTGAACCAGAAGACTTCACACGGTCACCGTGAATAATTCTAAGTTTCTCGTTAATCCAATAATCGGACGCAGGATAGCCAGGGCGATATTCCACCTTGTAATCATCCATACGACACAGATAAGGGACAGTGAGAACGGGCCACGATTGCGGCATATTTCCTTTGCGTAAACCATACGCTGCTACGGCGTTGTTAAGAAGATACTTTGGCATGCGCTCTTCATGGTTGCCCGCAAGCCAAGAAATCTTTGCGTACGGTGCAGCGTCACGAAGTTCGGCACATAGTAAAGAAGCCCTGTCTATTGCCGCCTGTGTGGTTTTTTGATACGCAGGAGTGGTTAGGTACTTGCCCATTTCAGGAAGGTCAAGGTTGTCACCAACACAAATAACGACATTTGGTTCTACGTAACGAATCAAATCAAGGACGATTTTGATTGCACTCTCGTCGTGAGTAGGTTCTAAAGCACCATCATGACCACGGTAGTAGCCAATCTGTGCATCTGGAATCACTACGCATTTTTTGAACTTTGATTTTTTCAACGCTCGTGTTTTTTTGACTGGCAGTTTTATTGCAGGACCTTGTTGAATTACAGGCCATTTTGGACCACTGTCCCATGTTGGAGAAAATTGAATTGCAGCAAGGTCGTGTATTTCTGCTTCACCTTCTTCATTCTTTGTTAACGACTGATAAATGGAAACACGGCTGACGTCACCAATATCGGCAATGTCTATGTTCTTTCGTTTGAGCAAGTCAAGCAAATCGCCCAACACTTTTTCACGATTTTCTGGTTCGTTCAAGTCATTCTTCAGATTGGTCACAAGAGCACTCCTTATTCACGTGTCGTTGTACGGTACTGACGCTTATTTGATAACCATTCTTACGTAACACTTTAGCAAGCCACACACTGCTATGCGACCTGTTTTTACCATTAAAGTTTGATGTGCGAATGAGGTGAACGGCCTTTACTAAAGCCCCACGTTCATCACCTTCCAAAGAGTTAATCAACCTACCTATTTTGCAAGGATGAGTTTTATCCTCTTTTAATTGATTTGTAAGGTCTGTCAGTAACGATGACTCGTCCATATTGTACTCCAAGTTATAACCAAATTACGCAATGAGGGCATCCCATGTGCGTTGATTACAAATACCATTGATTTGTAGACTAGCAGCCTTTTTAAAGTAATTGAGGGCTTTTTCAGTAGCGGGACCAAAATCTCCATCCGTAATACAAGCAAAGCCTTTTTTAGTAAGCAACTCCTGCATTTGTTTTACTTTGTCGCCTTTGTCGCCTAGTTTCAATTTCAAACCACCGTCGTCTTTTTCAACAGCAACGACAGTGGCAGCAGCCTTGCCTTCTGGAGCCTTAATTCCATTTTTATCCATGTATGCTTTAACAGCAGTAGGAACTTCATCACCGCATACATAGCGCAGATGCCACGGTTCCTCTGGGACGACTTCCCAACTAAAACCAAATGTCTTAACGTTGTCAATGAGCCACTTAAGACGCCTTGTTTCAGCAGCAGTATGAACGTCAACCGCCAATCCGCTATTGTGCTGCGAAGTCCCAGGAGCCGCAAGGCTGGCAAGTTTGGGGTCTTTCTTGTACCACTTAACACCTTCAAACGTCCTTGTTGCATTGCCGTTTGGCTCTTTGGTATAACGTTGTTTGAACGCCGCAAGTTGTGACTCGTATGTGCGGTACGTGTCTCCTGCCGAAACGGGCTTTAATTCAACGCCGTCTGCCCCAGCCTTTTCAACCATCGCAGCCCACGCTGCTGCGGCAAGCCAGTGTAGTTTCCCACCACCAGCGGCGGGGCGAAGTAAGTGCTCAGGCAACCTACCAGGCTGTACGCCCTTCAAGTCAGCAGGCATCTTTACTGGAACAACGTAGTCCCAATCAACTTTTTTGGACATGTTTAATTTCCTAATCCTCGTACTTAATTTCATATCATCTATTTTTTCGTCGTGTTTTTAAACTGACTGCCTAAAGTCATTCTTCAACAACCTTTTTATTCCGCTGGTGCTTTCTTGTCAACCTTTGAAAACACTTTATTAATTTCTTCAGTATCAAGTTTTCCATCATCCAAAAATTCACGTGACAGACCTTCAATAACGTGGGCAACCCCAGCAATGCCCGCCATGAATGCGGATTTCCATACGGGGACGCCAGCGATAGTTCCAGCACCTATAACTCCAAGACCGCTGGCAGCAAACGTTGCAAGTATGCGAAGTAGTATATTTTTGAATGTGCTCATATAGTTTATTTAGTTTTCTTACGAAAATGCCATTTAACATGGTCACGCAGGTCGCCCTTCACCTCACGAACATCGGCTTTTAAGTCGTTAATTGCAACCATGACAGCGCTGTGGTCGTTTCTATTTTCCTCACGAAAGGCCAATACAAATTTAATTAACCAACCAATTCCTGCGCCAAACACTGGAATGGCGGCGACGGTGACTGCAACCCAGGCTTCGTTCATCGCAATCTTCCAAAACTCATACCACGGTTTTTTGGTCCAAACTGCTCGCCACGTAGTTCCTTAATTTCTTGATAGTCCACTTTTCGTTGAAGGTCAAGTTCATTGATGTTTTGTGGATTTGCTCTGTTGTACACGTTTTTGGCCCGTGACCGCATACGAGCAGTGTCAATAAAACGAATTCGTGGAGCAACCCCAGCACCTTTTATTCTAGTAAATGCTTTGTGCGGCTTGAATATGTCAGTCGGGTCCTGAAGAACCTTTGCACTACTGGATTCACGACGAGCATACTGATAACTACCACCAATAAAGCCAACACGACGACCACTATCGTTTTTTGCAAACTTGTTTTTAAAGTTGTAGTCATAACCAAGATTTTTGTGACTGTGCTGGGTTCCGTAAAACTCCGACCAACGTGCCTTCTTCATTGCCGAAAAGTCGTATAAACCACCGCCTTGATATGACCCCGCAATAGGGATACCAGACAGCGAAGTGGTTAATGGAATAATGACTTTTCTAGGGTCAGCACTTCTACCTGCTGGGGCGCCCCTGTAACCAGCCACGACTGTTACCCGTTGGGCTGTAGTTAGTCAGAAACGACTGTTGGATTCGGCCTGTTCATATGGGAGCCGCTATTTACTTCTATCTCAAACGTCGGCATACCATCACCAGCCATTGCGCCAATCACGAAATCCTGGAGAAGAGCAGGGGCTTCAATCCACGAGGCTGAGCCGACATGAGCACGCTCACGCATGGTGTCTTCCGCATGCTTGTAAAACATCTCAGGATTGTTGTGGTTCTGTCGCATCGGGGATGAGGCAGTGTCCATGTACGCACCGACTGAAAAGTCGTTCGGAACATCGGTGTCCGTCGCCACGCCTTCTTCAAAGCGAAGCGGTCCTTTGTTTCCAGGAATGCTTGGAGCCATCGTGCGCTGGAATACGATTTCCCTGCGACCACTCTCTGGGTATGGGTTCTGTGGTGCAACTGCCAGATTGTTGGTTTGGTCTTGGTCTTGGTCTTGCATTGATTAATCCTCCGAAGGTGGGATATTATGTACTTCTACTTTACCACTTTTAAATACAACTTACCGATAAAATGGGGAGACACCCACCTGTACTTCTGGCATGGTTTCATGTACCGTCATGGCACAAGCGAGAGCAAGCGAATCTGGGTAGTCGTCAAATGCGCCTTTTTCATCTGGAGCAGCGGCAAGCAAATAAGGACCTTTGTAAACCTTTTCAAGGTCAGCCATTTGTTGGGAAAACCTCTTCCAACTTCGTGTACGACGTGCTTTAGCATGGGCAGGTATTATTAGTTGGTCTCGTTGTATTAACTCTGTCAAATGCACCCAACGTTCATGTTGGGCTTTAGAATCAGAGGACATGGGAATGACTTCCATGTCTGAAAGAAGTAATTGTAAACGCTCAGCGACAGCCCCGCCGACACCCTGCGAGTCAACACCCAACCGCATTATTTCATAGTGACGAAGGAAGTCAACTATCTGAAAATACTGTTGTTCCCACTCTTGATTGTTTAATTCTAACCAATTTAAAACACGATGTTCATAAAAACCAAACGGGTCTGGGTGTTGCCAATCCACCCACACAACTGTCACCACCGTTGAGTCCGTAGACCGTGCCACGTCAATACCAGCAACTAATGGACTTCTCCACCATTCTTTTACTAATGGCATTGAAACGTCATACAATCGTTGCAACCGTTCTTCGGTAACAAACATACCTTTTTCAAGAATCCAACGATTGCAATATGACATTTGAAATTCGTCAGAATCTTCACCAATGCGAACCCGTTCTTTAGAAATAAACTTTCCATAATTATTGTTGTATTTAGAGGCAACACGCCAGTCATATTCAAAGTGCGCCTGTCGGTTTTTTTTACCACCATTGACGCCTCTTCGTTTATTGAACTGAATCATTTTGTAAAAATAGGATTTGTTTCTAGAAGCGGTTCCAGTAAGACAAATACTTCCGTTATTAAAAGCCAACATTGGTTTAATAGATTTGGTAATGACAAACTCATCTGCCTCTTGACATTCGTCTATCAAAACAAAATGATATGTTTTTGACTCAATCTTGGCTTTGGGATTGCACGTTTGCATGCGGCAAAGAGAACCAGCGTTCTTTAATGTTATAAGTTTACCTTTACCACGCACCCCACCAGAGGCCGCTTTATCGTCAATCTCAGGGTCAAGAAGAAAGTTTAAGGCATGCTCACTGGTAAGTTTGGTAACGATGCGGCTAAAAACCGTGTCGGCTTGGTCTTCTGTTGGGGCAAATACGCCACACCAAAACCCTCTTTCAAATTTGTCTAACCACGTTGGATAAACAGCAGAAAGTTTAGGAAGAATGACCATCATTGATGCCATTACGCCAGACAGCACTTCTGACTTACCCGACTGTCGGCAACCAATAACGGTCACCTCGTCACCATCTCCCAATACTATTGACTCAATGATACGATAGGCAATTGGTACCTGATAAGGGAAAAACTCAATATTGCAAAATTCCTCAGTAAATATAATGAGTTTTTTGACAAGTTGGTCTACGAACGTTTCCGACGCCTCATCCAACTCTGGCAACAATTCCTCAAGGTCTGGAACTTCATTTTCAAGGTCTTCAACTATTTCGCTCACGAGCAACAATCTCCCTGTGGAGACTATTAAAAATCTCCACCAATTCTTCTAATTGTGCAAAGTCCTTGCCGTGGTAACGGTAACGGTCAAACGCCGCACCAAGTTCCATAATGGTGGTGTTATACCAATCAAGAAGTGCCGCCTTGTCCAAACGTGTAATACGTGATGGAATACTAATTGAGTCTTTTTGTTTTTTCCAAACACTCCATGTTAAATCCATTCCCGTATCTCCTTTGGTTGGTAGTGAAGTTTGCGACCTTTTACGGCACGCATCAAACCCTCTGTCTCCGTCTCTGTTTTGTTTTTGCGACAAATCCCCAATTGAAACGAGTATTTACCAAATCCAATCTGAACGCCACGTCCAGTCCTCCATGGGTAATCCGTCTCACGCATGAAGGCAATGGACAGTGAAAAACCTCTATGTGTATCCCGTGTAACCCAATAAACAAACCCAACCCCCTGAACCAGGTTCAAGGTTCCGCTAAAAACGTAGACCCCAGACAACACCGCCATTGGAACAAAGAAAACGGAAAAGAACGAAATAGTAACGATGGAAATGGTTGACAACAACAACGATACAACAAACGTCCAAAAGATGCCATATCCAACTAATTTGTGCATAGGTTACAGTTTAATGCCCGCAGAGTCTGTTCCGCTGTTGGCTGGGAAATCGGAGAATTGGTCGGCAAATTCTGTTTCACCTGCGGGACGATATCCGTACCCGTTTAACGTAGTATTGATAAAATGTCCTTTTGAACCACTTGCGGCAAACTGTTGATATACAGAAGCGTCAACGGGACCATACACCCAATCAGGTCCACGTCGCCCGTTTTTATGAAATCGGACAAGGATGTAGCCCACTTTAGAACCATACAAGTCAAACATTGGTTGGTCTATGATAAATTTATGTGAACATAGCCTCGTACTTCCAGCAGGTCCCTGACCATAGTTTGCTGGGTTGTCTGGTTTGTTGGCAATTTGAGCAACGGTAACGGTTCTAAATAGAGTAGTATCAATATCTTGAACTGGTTTGTTATCTTCAACAATTGGGCGACCCTCTTCGTCAAGAGCCACGCCTCCTGAAATTTGTGTGCCAGCAACCCTCTTTTTTCGTTCTTCCTCACGTTTGAGGATGTCAGCCCTGCCCTCTTCAAGACGTTCTGTTAGATTATACCCTGTTGGTAATCCACGCTGACGACGTGGACTTATACCCTTGCGTGGCATAACACCTATTTTAGCAGTTACTCTGCTTCCTCAATCGGCGGTGCGACGAACACGTCGTTCACTTCGTCATAGGTGTAGCCGATACCTGCGTATGTGCCACGAAAGTTGTTGTTGTACGAAGTCTGTCGCCACTCACCCGATAATCCGAGCGATGCGATGAACGCCTGACCGATGGGTTCACTCTCAGGGAAGTCGCCACCAGCGCAGTCGCCGTTGCCGACCACGATGACCTGCGACACCCGACCACCAATAATCTTTGCGAAGTGAGCCATAGTTAGACCTTGAACCTTACATAGACGATACCTGAGCCACCTGAGCCGCCGCTTGAATTAGCGTTGTACCCACCACCGCCGCCTGCGGTGTTCGCTGACGCACTATTGCCGCCATCCGCACCACCACCAGAGCCACCAGAACCGCCACTACCGCCAGAAGCCTTGCCACCACCACCACCGCCGCCTTTGATAGTTGTGCTTGCTGACTGCCCCAAGAAAGTTGAGATGTCCGTTCCCGCACCACCAGCACCACCGTTGGAGTTGCCAGGGTTAGCACCGCCGTTTGCGCCAATCCCTGCGCCGCCACCACCCGCACTGTTGCCACCGTTGCCGCCCGTGTTGCCGCCGAAGCA
>Ga0194132_10001635_pt1 | contig 44957 bp, 35 predicted proteins | sample TA2KigOf80mmetaG_FD_148612 | JGI IMG/M metagenome (GOLD analysis project Ga0194132, IMG submission 148612) | Freshwater microbial communities from Lake Tanganyika, Tanzania - TA2015054 Kigoma Offshore 80m | ecosystem: Environmental > Aquatic > Freshwater > Lake | place: Tanzania: Lake... | reverse complement strand
GTCGCAAGCGGGGCGCTATCTGGTGTACTTCGGTGACACCACCGCCACCGCGTATGCCATCGATGCGTCGACCGGCGAGGAAGTCTGGTCGCGCAAGGTCGATGAGCATCCGCTCGCCCGGATCACTGGCGCCCCCGTCCTTCATACCAATCGGATCTATGTGCCCACGTCCTCCTATGAGGAGGCGCAGTCGGCCAACGATGACTACGAGTGCTGTACGTTCCGCGGGAGCGTGACCGCGCTCGATGCCGCCAGCGGCCAGGTGGTGTGGAAGCAGTACGTCATCGAGCAGACGCCGAGCAAGCTTCCCGACCCCAAGGGGCGCGTGAAGTGGGGACCGGCAGGGGGAGGCATCTGGTCGTCGCCCACCATCGACGTCAAGCGCGGACGGCTCTATGTCGGCACCGGGAACGCCTACAGCCCGCCGGCTGCCGCGACCACGGATGCAGTCGTTGCGCTCGACCTCGCGACCGGCGCTATTCGGTGGGCCAAGCAGCTCACACCCGGAGACGTGTACGTGGCCGGCTGCGGTCCCGAATCCAAGAACTCCAATTGCCGAGGCGAGCTCGGGCCCGATTTCGACTTCGGTCAACCGCCGATTCTCACGAGCGCTGGCGGGCGCGACCTGCTCGTCATCGGCCAGAAGTCCGGCGTCGGCTGGGCGCTCGATCCGGACATGGAGGGCGCTGTGGTGTGGCAATATCGGGCCGCAAAGGGCGGCGTCCTCGGCGGGATGGAGTGGGGCTCGGCCGTCGATGCCACGCATGCCTACTTCCCGGTCTCGGACATCAACATCGTGAACCAGCAGCCTGGCGGGCTGCACGCGGTGCGCTTGACGACCGGTGAGCGCGTCTGGTTCGCGCCGCCCGCGACTCGATGCAACGAGCCAGGCTGTAATGGAGCTCAGTCAGCGGCGATTACCGTGATTCCTGGTCTGGTGCTCTCGGGCGCCAACGACGGGTGGATTCGCGGGTACTCGGCCGAGACCGGCGCCGTGCTCTGGGAGTTCGACACGAACCGGTGGTTCGAATCGGTGAACGGCGTCCCGGCCAAGGGCGCCTCGATGATTGGACCCGGCCCAGTGGTCGCGGGAGGCATGTTGTATCTCAATTCGGGGTATGCGGCCTTTGGTGGGCGTCCCGGCAACGCGCTCCTGGCATTCGGTCTCGAGTGATTGCAGCCGGAGTGCGAAGATCCGAGAAGAGAGGGAAGACGCAGGGGGATCTGATGAGACTGTCGATCGCGATCGTGGCGCGCGCGCTGGGGTGTCTGCTCTTCGGATCGTTCAGCGCCGCCGAGGGCGGTGTGCTCATCGTCCAACGCACCGCGACCGACGGGAAGCCGAGAACCAGCGAGGTGCAGATCGACGCGCAACGCATGCGTGCCGAGATCGACAGCGGGCTGGGCGGCCCGCGCACGATGATCTTCGACGGGGCCAAACAGGTGCTGTACCTCATCGACACGACTCGCAAGACCTACGGCGAGATGACGAAGGCCGATGCCGACCGCATGGGCGCCCAGATGGCCGGCATGATGGAGAAGATGCAGAGCATGTTCAAGAACATGCCTCCGGAACAGCGCGCCAAGATGGAAGCCATGATGAAGGGACAGGGCGGGCCAGGGGGTATCCCGAGCCCTGCCGCGTCGCTCGCGCGGGTGGAATACAAGAAGACCGGCACGGCCAAGGTGGGAAAGTGGGCGTGCGACACCTACGAGGGATACCAGGGCGGACAGAAGGTGTCCGATGTGTGCACGGTCGCGCCCGAAGCCCTCGGCCTGACGCCGGCCGACTTCGCGGTGACCAAGCAGATGGCCGATTTCTTCCAAGCCATCATGCCCCAGAGTGCCGGCGCACTCTTGCAGCTGGGTCGGCCGGAAGAAAAGGGCTTCAGCGGCGTGCCGGTTCGTCAGTCGACGATCATCGCGGGCCACGTCGTCACCAATGAGATAGTCGAGATCTCACGGAAGAGCTTCGAGCCGACCACCTTCGCGGTCCCGGCTGGCTTCACGAAGGACCCGTATCCGTTCGGTCCCCGCTAGACCGTTCGATTGCGCGTAGTCGATGCGTGGCGCCGGCTCAGCCGGACTCGAACCGCGGCCTCACGGCACCCGCCTCCACTTGCGCACGGTCTGCCCTTTCTGGATGAGCGTGAAGTAGGGACCGATGTACTCGCGGCGATCGCCCGGTCGCTCGAGCACGACTCCGCCGCCCGGCTGTCGTGCAATGGCGAACGACCGCATTTCGGGCGTCGCGGCTTCGACTGATACCGTCGCCGGTCCACCGAGCGGACCGGCTGTTCGCTGCATCCGCAGGTACCGGTAGCTCCAGGTCTTCTCGTCCATGTGATAGACGCCGTAGCCCGTGGACGACTCCGCCGTATCGCTGCGGTGCAGCATGAACAACACCGTGCCGTCGCGGTTCGACCAGCGGCCGTCGACGAGCGGTGGCCTGAGCACTTGACCGCCCACGTGCCACTCCTCGAGCTGCCAGGTGCCTTCGAGCGCGGCCCTGACCTCGGGATGGGCAGGTCCTTGAGCCGAAGCCGACGGGCTTCGACCGCCGGTGCCGAGCGCGAGAAGGACGAGCGCGGTGAAACCAATGCGCCGAGTAGAGCGAGGATCTCCGACCACACATGCCTCCAAAGCCCAAACCACGTCGAAGCGAGCCACGCTTCAGCGTAGTGTACGGTAACTAACCACGCGCATGGAGCATCGAAGTCCCGTGATGGGCGGGCCTCGTCGCGGATGGGCGGTCGTCCTCTGGTCGCTCCTCGCGTGGGGGCTTTCGGTCGAGTCCGTCGCGCCCCAGTCGTGGCCGTGCGAAGTGCAGACGTCCGATCGGATTGTTGCCGTGGGCGACGTGCACGGCGCCCACGACCGGTTCGTCGCGATCCTGCGCGCGGCCCGCCTCGTGGACGAGCGCGAGCGCTGGATTGGCGGACGGGCCACCCTCGTCCAGACCGGTGACGTCCTCGATCGCGGTTCCGACTCGCGGCGCACGCTCGAGCTGTTGCGCAAGCTCGAGCGCGACGCTGCGCGCGCCGGCGGGCGCGTGATTCCACTCCTCGGGAACCACGAGCTGATGCGGATCGTTGGTGATTGGCGCTACGTCAGTCAGGCCGAATACGAGGCCTTCCGGACGAGCAGCTCGAGCGACCTCCGCGAGCGTGTCCTGACTGAGCTCCTGGCAGATGCCGCGGCGCGTGCCAAGGCCGAGGGCACGAGGTTCGATGCCGATCGGTTTCGCGAGCAGTACGGGCGCGAGACGCCGCTTGGCGCGATCGAGATGCGGCTGGCCTTTGATGGCAAGGGGGACTACGGCCGATGGGTGCGTGCGCGGCCCACCGTCGCCCGCGTGAACGGGATCGTGTTCCTGCACGGCGGTGTTCACGAGTCGCTCGCGTCGCTCGGCTGTGCGGGGATCAACGATCTCGTGCGACGTGAGATGGCCCTGCTCCCGCTGCCACCCGACCAGCTGGTTGCCCTGACGGCGCTCAAAGAGTCCGGACCGCTGTGGTACCGCGGTCTCGCCCTCGAGTCCGAGGCGACGCTCGGCCCGACGGTCGATCAGGTCCTGCAGCGGATGCAGGCTCGGGCGGTCGTGATTGGGCACACGACGGTGCGCTCCGGCCGCATCGCGACCCGGTTCGGCGGCAAGGTCGTGCAGATCGACACCGGCATGCTGAACGGAACGTTCTTTCCGGATGGTGTCCCCGCGGCGCTCGAGATTGCCGGCGATCAGGTGACAGCCGTCTACCTCGACCGCCGCGAGACCCTCCACGTCCCGAGCCTTCAGTCATCCGCCGCGCGCTGAGGTCCGGCCGTGTGTGGCGCAGGGATTCAGCCCCAGGGCCCCCACCAGAGCGTCCAGTTCGCCGACGTCGTCGCGCATGGTCTGTGAGGCAGGAACTCAAAACACCACGGCTGCCTCGCCAAGCCGCGCGATACGCTCGTCGAAGTGCTTCAGGAGCCGGTCGCGGCGCGCCAGCAGCGCCTCCACTTGCGAGGTCATCAGCAGCCCGTCGCGCGTCAGGGCATCCATCACGGCCTGTGCCGGTACGGCGCGCAGGCGCTCGAGAAACCCCCGCTCGATTCGCTTCAGGCTGTCGGGCTTGCGCAGCTCCCGCTCGGGGCGGAACGCGCGCGTGTGATCGATGAGCCAGAGCGTCCAGTCCTTCGTCCAGAGCATGTTGCCGCGATTGCGGTCGCGGTTCTGGATGAGCTCGTCGAACACCTGCATGGTGAGCAGCTGATTGATGGTCCGAAGCGGGGCGGGGCCATAGACCTTCCGCTTGATGCGCTCGTGCTCGTCCATCTGGACCTCGTCGATCCACCATGTGACCGATGCCGGCTTGCCGTCGACCTTGCGCGCGACCGAGATCGGCACGTTGGTCATGCCGAGCAGCCGCGCGAGGCGCGAGCCGGCGATGTTGAACAGATAGCTGTCCCTGAACCCCGCCTCGCTCGCCTTGCCGGCGGAGAAGAGCGCCTTGGAGATGTCCACGTGCTGGATCTGGGCGTCATGGGTCAACGTCCCGTCTGTCAGCGTGGCGCGAATCGACATCGTCACGCCAGCCGGTGCCGGACGCCGGGAGACGATGCGCGCGGTTTCGAGGAAGCGCTCGATGTGCTCGTCGGTGAGCGAGGTCCCCGGCGGGGTTGCGCCGATCGGTGGCGCGGTCGTGAGGCCACCGAGCAGTGAGAGGACGACGACGGCGCGAAAAGGCCCTGTCATGGGGTCCCCCCTTCCGGTTCGATGCCGACAGAGCCCCCGGGTTTCGGCCCGCGTACGGCCGTCGCGATCGAGCGGACCCAGGCCTCTGCCTCGAAAGTCGTGTATAGTTCGTGCGGCCGCCAGTTGCGGGCGTCCGTGGCCGAGACCACGGGTTCCACTCGGGAGCACCTAGGTCATGTCATCACCCACCGATGTGCTGTTCTCTCCCTATCGCGTCGGCGATCTGACGTTGTCCAATCGAATCGTCATGGCCCCGATGACACGCGCCGGCTCGCCTGACGGCGTGCCCGGCGCCGACGTCGCGGCGTACTATCGACGGCGCGCCGAGGGAGGCGTGGGGCTCATCGTGACCGAGGGCACCTGGATACCCCATCCGAGCGCTGGGTTCAACACCCGCGTCCCGCGCTTCCACGGGGCCGACGCGCTCGAGGGTTGGCGTCGCGTCGTGCAGGCGGTGCACGCAGCCGGTGGACGCATCGTGCCGCAGCTCTGGCATATCGGGGGGTGGGTGTTCCCGCACGAAACACCGCCGGCGAGTTGGGCGCCGATCAGCCCATCAGGCGAGGCGCACGGAAGCGGCGTCGCCGGTCGGCCGATGACGCAGGCTGACATCGACGCGGTGGTGGAGGCCTATGCCACGGCGGCCGCGAGTGCCCGTGCGCTGGGCTTCGACGGCGTCGAAGTGCATGCCGCCCACGGCTACCTCATCGACCAGTTCTGTTGGGACGCCACCAACAAGCGGAGCGATCGATACGGGGGCACGACCGCTCAGCGGACAAGCTTCGCTGTCGAGGTGCTGCAGGCGATGCGGCGTGCCGTGGGTCCGGCGTTCCCAATCATCTGGCGGTTCTCACAGTGGAAGCTGCACGATTATCAGGCGAAGCCGTGGCCGACGCCGGCCGAGCTCGAGCTGTTCCTACGGCCGCTCGTCGACGCGGGTGTCGACGTCTTTCACTGCTCGCAGCGGCGCTTCTGGCTGCCCGAGTTCGAGGGGAGCTCGCTCAACCTCGCGGGCTGGACCAAGAAGCTCACCGGGCGACCGACGATCACGGTCGGCTCCGTCACGCTGAGCGATCAGCTGCTGTCGAGCAGCCCTGATCCCACCGTCGCGACGACTGGAATGGACGAGTTGCTCGACCGCCTGAGCCGCGGAGAGTTCGACCTGGTGGCGATCGGCCGCGCAGTCATCGCCAATCCCGACTGGCCGCACATCGTGCGCTCCGGCGCGCTCGAGCGACTGCGTCCGTACAACGCGAACGACCTGGGGACGCTCGACTAGGGCGCTTTCGGTTTTCGTGTCGCGCGCGGTCAGGCCACGAGAGCGCTTTCGAGTTCTGTGACGCGCGCCGAGTGGCCTTGGTGCGGTGGGCCTTGGGTCGTCCCTCGTCCTTCGGCCTTGGGCTGGACGCGCCCCGCGTGGGACGAAGGACCGAAGGCCTCAGGCCGGACCACGGCCCAGGAACGGACCAACCCCGAAGGACCACGACCAAAGGACGACGCCCTCCGGCGAAGTCGTAAACGCTTTCTAGGCCTTCTCATTTGAACATCGTATCGAGCTGATTCAGCTTTTCGTTGTTGCCGAGCAGCACGAGGATGTCGCCGCTCTCGATGATCTCGTCTGCGGATGGGGCGACGAGGGTCACAATCGGCGCATCGGGCGCCGGTCGGCGCTTGATGGCGATGAGGGTGAGGCCGTACCGAGGCCTCAGCTCGAGCTGCTTCAGCGTCTTGCCGATGAAGATGTCGGCGGCTGGCAGCTCGACGATGCTGATGTCGCGAGAGAGCTCGATGTAGTCGATGACATCCGGCGTGACCAGGCCGTGGGCGACGCGGATGGCCATTTCCCGCTCGGGAAAGATGACCCGCGTGACGCCGAGTTTCTCCAGAATCTTGCCGTGGAGGGGCGTGACCGCCTTGGCCACGATCTGCTTGATCCCGATCTCCTTGAGCTGCATCACCACGAGCAGGCTTGATTCGATGTTCTCGCCGATGGACACGACAGCGACGTCGACGTCCTGAATCCCGGCCGCTTTGAGCGCGCGCAGGTCGGTCGCGTCGAGCTCGATGGCCTGCGTGATGACTTCGGCGAGCTCACGGACGCGTTCGGGCTCGCCGTCGACGCCGATGACGTCTTGCCCGAGCTCGGTCAGCGTGGTCGCCATCGCCGCCCCGAAGCGGCCCAGTCCAATCACCGCGAATTGCCGTCGTTTCACCACGACCTCCGTTTACCCAACCAGCACTTTGCCCTCGGCATAGCGCATGCGCGGCTTTTCCCTCCGCTGCGCCAGTGCCACGGCCACCGTCAGCGGACCGATGCGCCCCATGAACATCATGGCAATGAGCACGAGCTTGCCGAGGGGCGTGAAGTGTCCGGCCAAGCTGAGCGGAGAGCCCGGATGTCCCGTCGAGAGGCCCACGGTCCCGAATGCCGACGTGGCTTCGAAGAGCGTCGGGAGCAGCAGCCGGCCTTCCGTAATCAGGAGCACGCCGGCCGCCGCGTTCATGGCCAGGAACGCCATGAGGCAGATGAAGAACGAGCGCGCCACGAGCGTCTGCGACAGCCGGCGCCGGAAGATGTTGGTGTCCTCGAGACCGCGAACTGTGGACCACAGGGCCGCCACGGTGATGCCAAAGGTCGTGATTTTCACGCCGCCGCCCGTGCCCCCGGGCGCGGCGCCGATGAACATGAGCGCGAGAATCACGAAGAGCGCAGGCTGCGTCATCGCGCCGATGTCGAGCGTATTGAACCCGGCCGTTCGCGGTGTCACCGCCTGGAAGAACGCCGCGAGCCAGCGCTCGCCGACACCGAGAGGACCGAGCGTCCGCGGGTTCCCCACTTCGAGCGCATAGATGGTCAGGGTGCCGCCGACGATGAGGAGTGCCGTCATCGTGAGAGCGAGCCGCGTGTGAATGGTCAGCTTCGTGCCTTGGCGACGGCGGCCGATCTCTGCGAGCACCACGAAGCCAATCCCACCAATCATGATGAGAGCCGCGATGACGCCGTTGACGATCCAGTCGCCCCGGTACCGGATCAGGTTGTCCGAGAAGAGGGCGAACCCAGCGTTGTTGAAGGCCGAGACGGCGTGGAAGAGACCGAACCACGCCGCCTTGCCAAGGCCCAGCTCCGACGCCCACCGCAGCGTGAGAATGAACGCGCCCGCAAGCTCGAACCCGAGCGTCAGCTTGAGGATGCCGACGGTGAATCGGACGAGCCCTTCCATGCTCTGCACGTTCAAGGCTTCTTGAAGGGTCAGACGCTCGTGCACCGAAAGCGTGCGTCCGAGGGCCACCGCGACGATCGTGGTGAGCGACATATAGCCGAGCCCGCCCGCCTGCATGAGGAGCAAGAGCACGAGCTGGCCGAACGGCGACAAGTCGAGGGGCGTGTCGAGCACGTTGAGCCCGGTCACGCAGACCGCCGAGGTCGCCGTGAAGAACGCGTTCATCAGCGAGATCGGCGCACGGCCAGCCGAGATCGGCAGCCACAGGAGCACTGTGCCGACCGCAATGAGCCCCGTGAGGCTGACGACGAGCACCTGCGACGGTGACCACTGCGACTGAGTGGACATGCACGGAACAGCTTGCCACATTGCGCGCGCGCCGTACAGCGGCGTTCTCCGGCGGAGCGGCCCCGAAACGTCACGCGCCATTCCTCCGGCTTCGCAGGTATGCTTCAGCGGTAATCGGGTGGTCTTCCTGAGGGGGAGGCCGGGTTCACATCCGGACGGCCATTCACGTCTCGAGGCACGTATGGACACGCGCACCCTGACACGTCGTCGATTTGGCGTTGCCGCCTTGGCGCTCGGTGCGGCGATCGGGCGCCGGCGGGGCGTCGAGGCCGCACCCAGTCAAGCTGCGGGTCTCGGACGGGCGCCCACCTTCGAGGTCGATCCGTCGTGGCTGAAGATTCCCAACAACTGGGTCTTCGGTCCGGTGACGTCGATTCGCGTCGACGAGCGGGATCACGTGTGGATTCTGCAGCGCCCGCGCAGCGTGCCGAGCGAGCTCCAGGCTCGTGTGGCCCCGCCGGTCCTGGAGTTCGATCCGGAGGGTCGATACCTCCGCGGGTGGGGCGGGCCTGGTGACGGCTACGACTGGCCCGAGAACGAGCACGGATTCGACCTCGATCCGAACGGGTTCGTGTGGATTGCCGGCAACAATCCGAACTTCGCGCGCTCGCGACCGAACCAGCGCTACGACGATATGCTGCTGAAGTTCTCGAAGTCTGGGAGGTTCGTGCTCCAGATCGGCGGCCGCAATCGCAGCAAGGGCAACCAGGACACGACCAGCGTGCACGAGCCCGCCGAGTGTGCGTTCTCGGTGAAGACGAACGAGATCGTCGTCGCCGACGGCTATGGAAACCGGCGTGTGGTGGTCTTCGACGGCACGACCGGCACGTTCAGGCGAATGTGGGGCGCATTTGGCCGTCCGCCGGTCGATCACCCGGCCGACGTGCCGTTTGGCGAGCCGGGCCGGTTCGATGGTGGCGAAGGACCGGAGCACTTCGGCATCGTTCACGCGGTTCGGGTGTCGAACGACGGCCTGGTGTACGTGGGCGACCGCGACAACCGTCGCGTGCAGGTGTTCACGCTCGAGGGCAAGTACCTCAAGCAAGTGTTCGTCAACATGAACGCTGGACCCTCTCGCACGGCGTGCGGCATCACGTTTTCACCAGACGCACAGCAGCGTCTCATGTACGTGTGCGACTTCCAACACGGCCTCGTGTTCATCTTCGATCGGGTGACGCTCGCTCCACTCGGGTCGTTCGGCAGTCAGGGAAAAGCTCCCGGCCAGTTCGTCGACCCGCACTATCTGGCGACCGACTCCAAGGGCAATCTGTACACGGCCGAGACCGCCGGCGGGCGCCGGGCGCAGAAGTTCGTCATCAAGACCGCGTGAGGCCGAGGCATCAGGGCCAGCGAATCACGTCGCGACACCCCGGCTCGGGTCCCTGCGGGGACGGCGAGACGAGTGTCGGCGCAGGCGCATGGGCCGAGACAACGTCCCGGTAGGGTTGATAACGAATCGGCTGATCGACGCGCGGGACCTGCGCCACGATGCGGTGCTCCCGATTGAGGAACGTCAGCTTGTAACTCAACCAGTAGTCCGCATACGCGTATCGGACATCCTCGTCTTGCAAGCACTGCTGTAGAAGCGCGGCGTCGCGGTCGGGCTGCAGGCTCCGATACCAGGCAACTTGCTGCCAGAGAAAGACAGCCGCCACGGCCACCGTCAAGATGGCTCCTCTCGTTGTCGATCGTTGGCACATCCAGTCGCACCCCAACGCGAACACGACGGGTGCGGCGCCAAAGAGCGGAATGAGATAGCGATACGACTGGGCATCCACGAACGCACCGCTTGCGAGGAACACGAGGGGGGTCGACACGAGAAAGACGTGGAAGACCGTGATGTCCCGAGCGCGACCCATCCAGGCGAGGCTCACGACGAGGGCGGCCAGCTGCACCAGGACGGTCCAGAGGGGCACATCGAGCCACGCCGTCGTCCCGGACCTGTAACCCGCCAGGATCGGGACGATGGTGCCGGCGATCGTCGTGAGCGACTCGATGAACCGGTGCGCGTCCATGGCAGCCATCGGGCCCCCCGAGCGCCGAGTGGCGACGAGGTGGACGACAGCAGGCAAGTAGCCGACCACGAAGGCGGCGGCCGCGGATAGCCACGTGCGACGGCCTTCCTGTGTCGAGAGGGCGCCTCGCGCGATCCAGTGGAGGAATGTACCGATGAGGAAGGCTGCGGCGGCGATACGCCAAAGCTTCTGCGCATGGGTGACTGAGATCGGAATGCCGGCCGCCGAGAACGCGAAACCCTGGAAGAACGCCACGACGCCAAGCATGAGGTACAGGAGGGCCACGGCCCACAGAAACAGGACAACCACGTACGCCCTGCGTCCGGTGGATCCCCGGATCGCGAACGCCCGCCAGGTTCCCCGCGGCGCGCCTAGCGCCTCGACCACGACGATCGCGACCAGGTAGTAGATGATGAACTGCTGGACCCAGAGCCCGAAGCCGGTCGCGCCGGCGGCCACTCCCAGCCAGCGGACCGATCTCGAGGTGCGCCAGTGATGCCAGCCGAGCAGGACGAGTGAGCCTGCCAGCATCACGATGACGAGTTCCGCGTTGCCGCTCAGGCTCCACTGGACCGCGGCCGGCGGGACCGCCAGGAGGAGCAGTGCCGCGATCCAGGCCGTGCGGCGCGAGACCATCGTCTCGACCGTGACGAAGAGCGTGCACACGAACGCCACGAAGAACGCCAGCGTCGTGGCCTTGAGCGCGACGACGCTCGAGCCGACGACCGCGAAGACGGCGGCCATGACGTAGACCTCCGGCACGCCTTTGTAGTGCTGTCCCCACATGTAGAGCGGCCACTCGCCGGTGAGCACGTGGCGCGCCATGAGGCCTTCGACGGCTTCATCGGAATCGAAGAACCTGTCGCCGACGAGGAGAAACGGCAACCGGGCGAACACGGCGCACGAGGCCAGCACGAGGAACGTGCGCGCCCGGCTCACTCACCGCACCTTCACACGGTCGACTCGCGTGGCTGTCGTCGGATTGTTGCGGTCGCGCCGCCAGGTCGGGTGGGCGAAATGGATGACCGCGTCCCCGTTGTGCGAGATGACTGCGTTGTCGAAGGCGAGCGTTCCAAGTCGCCGCCAGTTCCGAAAGACGCGCCGAATCCTGAAAGGCGTGCCGGTGGTCTCGCCATCATCTGTGACATCGATGGTGAAGGTCAGGCACCGCTTCGGTGTGGGATCGCCGGGATCGAAGATCTGGCCCATGACTTCGTCCCTGACATCGAGGTCCGCGCCAGGCATGACCGGCTGCTCCGGGACGACGAGTAATCGCATGAACGCGGGCGCGCACGTCGGCTCATTCGAGGGCTTCCCGAGTTCGGCGATGGGGTAGAGCTGGCGGATCGTCGGTTCGTTGTCGACGCGGCGGAACACCGACGCGATTCTCACGATGAGCGTCGCGGCTGGACCTCGGCGAAACACCGTGACCGGCGGGGCGTTCAGGAGCTTGGCCTCGTTGATGGAGTGCGTGTGCGCCCCGCCGATGTCCTCCTGCGTGATGAAGTTCGCGGTGCGAAGCGGCGTCGCGTGGTCGGGGTCGGTGGTTGGGTAGAGCTTGCCCACGAGCGCCAACGATCGGATACGCCCACGACGGGAGCTGTCGGCACCGCTCGAGTAGCGCGCCACGACCAAGGCCGTGCTCCCACGCGCGAAATAGCCGGAGTACGGGGAATCCTCGGTGATCGCCCATCGACCGCAGAGACAGACGCCATCGGGGTGGATGAAGCGGTTGAACCCCTTTCCGTCCGGTCCCCACCGCAAGTCAGCCCTCGAGTCGAGCGTGCGTTCGGCCGCACCCTTGAAGCCCGAGGCACGGCTGGAGGCGAGCAGTCCACCGAAGGTGGTGGTGAGCGTCACCGGCCGTTCGGGAAGCGCGGGCTCGCCCGCACGACCCCAGACCTGCTGATACGGGTTTGCCCAGAGGGCCTCGACCACGTCTCTGTAGCGAGACCCTGCGTAACGGTGATCTTCGTCGCTGAACTGATCCGCACCGATCGCAGTATCCGGCATCGCATACCCCCCCTTTGATGTGACGACGACAACGATCGTGTTTCACCGAGGCGCCGTGGGCAGCGGGCCCGTCGACTCGATTGACACGGATGATCGCGATGAGCCCGCGGGGGAGTGGAAATAGGGGACACTAGCGTCCTGGCCTCGCGAAGTCAACATGTCGCCACGCCATGCCTTGCCGTTGACTTGCAGCGGGAATCTCGAAAGCATGATGCCGACGCGAGTGCCTCGCGGGCTTGGCGGGCGTATCGCACAAGGGGCGGCATGATGCAGATGATGGGAACGGCCGTGAAATCGAACCTCGCCTCGGCGCAGAGGCCGGCGCCTCGCGCGATTGTGCTTGGATTGCTTCTGCTCTGCGCAGCGGTCGGTATGGCTAGCCAGGATCAGTCCAAGACCATTCGCGTGCAGTCGCTGGGGGTGGCTGACAATCTCTACCTGCTCTCCGGAGGAGGCGGCAACAGCCTGGCGCTCGTGACCGATGATGGTGTCGTGCTCGTTGATTCGAAGCTGGCCGGCTGGGGACCGGCCATACTGCACGCCGTTCAGGCGCTGACCGACCGTCCCGTCACGACCATCATCAACACGCACACGCACGGCGACCACACGGGGGGCAATGTGGAGCTCCCGTCAGCCACGCGGATCGTGGCTCACGAGAATACGAAGACGCACATGCAGTCGCTGCCTCCGTTCGGCGGCGCTGGCTCGCGGGGACTTCCAAGCGAGACGTTCCGCGACAAGGTGTCGCTTCTCGACGGCATCGATCGGATCGACGTGTACTACTTCGGTGCCGGTCACACGAACGGAGACGCCGTCGTCGTCTTTCCGGGCAAGAACATCGCTCACCTGGGCGACCTGTTCCCGTCCAAGTCGGCTCCCGTGATCGATACCGCCCGTGGTGGTAGTGGCGTGGCGTACCCGGACACTCTCGCCAAGGTCGTCGCCGCACTCGACGGTCAGATCACCCGCATCATGACGGGCCACGAGCCGCCGCCGCCGGGCAGTCCCATCAAGGTCATGACCAGCCTGAACGACCTGAAAGAATTCACCGACTTCACACGCGCGTTTCTGGAGGCCGTCCGAGCCGCGAAAGCGTCAGGGGCCAGCGCGCCAGATGCCGCCAAATCGCTCGCGCTGCCCGAGCGGTTCAAGGCGTACGATCTGCGGCGCGCCGCCGAGAACGTCGAAAAGATCTACGGCGAGCTGCGGTAGGCCACACCCGTGGTGGCCGGCTTAGGTCCGTTATGCGGCAGCCAAAGCAGGCATCGTCTCACTGTGCCGCATGACGGCGGCGCGCACAGCGCGTCAGCGACCGCGCGGAGGGGGGACACCGTCCTCGCGAGCGGGGAGGCGGGATTCAGGGTGAAGCCCCTCAGCTATCGGCCGTCGCGGCCGAGTGATTGGCAGACGATTTCTTCGTCGTTGCGCACGTAGATATGCCGGTTCGCATAGGCTGGGTGCGACCAATTCACCTTCGTCAGCTCGCGCCGATTGCCAGGCGCCGTCGTCGGCTTGATGAGGGGCGTCCGGCCGAGCTCGGTGTAGCCCTGCGGCGACAGCTTCGCCATCACGAGATCGCCGCGGTCGGTGTTGATGAAGACGCGGTCGCCGTGTTTGACGATGAAGCCAGACGCCCAACGCGCACGCTCCTTGAGCAGCGCCTGGGTCTCCCAGACGCGCTCCCCGGTCAGGAGGTTCAAGCAACGAAGCTGACCGTAGCTGCAGATGCCGTACAGGTAATTGCCGTCGACGATGGGCGTGTTGATCGTCCCGTGCAGCCCATCGGTGATGATCTCGCTGTCGCTCTTGCCCTTCCAGAGCATCGTGGCCGTCGGGCGCTTCTCGTCGAGCGCCACGGCCATCGAGCCGCTGTAGAAGGAGGTGACCACGAGCTGCCTTCCGGCGAGCACCGGCGTCGAGATCGCCATGCCCGCGCCGACCTGGAACGGGATCTCCCAGTGCGGCTTGCCGGTTTCGGGATCGAGCGAGGCCAGCGCCCCGGCATGGAAGATGATGAGCTGCCGGACGCCGCCGGCGCTGAAGATGACGGGCGCCGAGTAGCCCGGCTCCGAGCTCGCGGCGAGTGATCGCCAGATTTCCTTGCCGCTCATCTTGTCGAACGAGACGACCTTGGCGTTGTCCTCGCCGCCGACGAGGCAGATCAGCTGGTAGCCGTCGACGAGCGGCGCGCCCGTCATGCCCCACGTGGGCAGGCTGGTCCGGTACTCCTGGATGTAGTCTTTCTGCCAGCGCACGTCGCCGGTTGCCGCCCCCAGACACCAGAGCCTGCCGGTGGCACCCAGGATGTACACGCGATCACCGTCGACGGTGGGCGTTGCTCGAGGACCGATCGCCCAGTTGTACGACAGCGCGCCGTAGCCGACCTCCCACTCGCGCGTCCAGAGCACCTGCCCCGTCTTCTCGTCGAGCGCCACGGCGCGCTCGATGCCGCGCAGCTTCGCCGTCTCGCTGAAGTCTGTGATGAAGACGCGTCCATCCGCCACCGCCGGTCCCGTGTAGCCGGCCTTGATCGGTGTCCGCCACAGGACGGGAAGTCCATTCGTCGGGAGCGTGTCGATGATGTCCGCGTCGCGCCAGATGCCCAAGCGCCCACGCCCGCGGTACTCGGGCCAGTCGGACGCCGCACCGGAAGCGTCGGCTCTCGCCGCCTGCGCACTCGGTTCGACGAGCAGGGATCCTGCGGCCGAGCGCGACGGACTGGCGCCTATCGCGAGGCCACTGAAAAGGCCGCGCAGAAGGTCGCGGCGGCTGATGGCGGACGTCGCGGCGCGTCCGAGACCGGAGGAGCCGCTCGGAGCCGAGCTATCCGGGAGCGAGGCGAGATCTGTCAGGTCCATGCTGCCCCGAGTCTCTCACGATTCGCAGGAGCTCGGCAGGCCCTCCCTACTTGGACCGAGCCTTGGCCAGCTCCTCGGCGAACTCTTTCTCCATCTTCGCGTCGCGCTCGATGGCGGCGCGCGCCTGGTCCGAGTGCGTCTGGAGGCAGTCGAGACATTCGGTGCCGTCGGCGACCTGGCCCTCGGTCGATATGCCGCGGTCGGTCATCAGCTTCTTCAGGAGCTCGGCCGTCTGGGGCTGCTGTTTGAAGACATCGCCGTGGCTGATCCCGTTGGCGATGGTGAGCGGCGTCCACCCGCGACGGTCGCGTGGATCGAGCTTCGCGCCTTGTGCCACGAGGAACTCGACCACCGGATTCACGCCGCGAAACGCGGCGCCGTGCATCGGCGTCTCACCCGCCTTGTTGGCGGCGTTCACGTCGTTGCCCAGCTGGGCGCACAGCTTGACCGCCTCGAGCACCTCCTGTTCCTGACCTGGCAGCGATCCACCGTCCTCGCCGACATACCAGATGGCGAGGCCCGCGGCCACCATCAGGGGCGTCGTGCCGTCGGCGTTGGGCACGGTGGCGTCGGCACCGGCGGCCGCGAGGAGCTTCAGCACCTCGATGTCGGTCGTCTTCGAGGCAAGCAGAAACGCCGTCGCACCGAGGCGGTTCAGGCGATTGCGCTGGCCATCCTTCATCCCGTTGCGCGTCATGCGGGCGTTCACGTCGATGCCGCGCGCCAGGAGCTTCTTGACGACGTGGATGCTGTCGAGCGATCCGGTCGGGACCGGCCCCGGCGTATACCCGAGGTTCGGACGCCGGCTGTGAATCGTCTGGTGGAGGGCGTTCCAACCGGCGCCCGCGAGGCGCGGATCGGCGCCTCGATCCAGCAGCAGGTCGGCGACCTCCCAGTGCGCGTTGGCGGCGGCGACGACGAGCGCGCTTTGGCCGTCCGAGATCGTGTCGTTGACGTTGGCCCCGGCGTCGAGGAGCGCGCGAGTCGCGTCGAGACTTCCGGCGCGGACGGCGAAGTGCAGGGCCGTGAAGCCGGTCGGCGGGGGACTCCAGAACGCAGTCATCTGCGCGGCTCGGCCCGTCGGTGGATTGTTGGTCCGCACGGTCAAGTCGGCGCCCGCTTCGACGAGAAGCCGGATGGCGTCGCCGTTGTTCCTGGCGGCGGCCCACATGAGCGCCGTTTGTCCCCGGGCGTCTTGCACGTTCGGCCGCGCCCCGTGCGCGAGCAGCACGCGCATCGCGTCGACCTTGCCGGTTCTCGCGGCCGTCATGAGCGGCGTCTCGTCGCGCGAGAGGCCGATGTGCGGGTCGGCCCCCGATTCGAGCAGGCGCGTCAGGATACCGGCGTGGCCGTTCACGGCCGCGATCGCAAGCGGCGGTACACCGTACCGGTTGACGGCTCGCACGTCCGCCCCCGCTCGCAGCAGCCGCGCCACCAGCGCCTCATCGTCGCGCTGGACGGCGAGGTGCAACGCCGTGGATCCGTCCGGCGCGCGCTCGTTCAGGTCGACGCCCTTGCTCCCGAGCAGCGCCTGCGCCCACGCCACGTCACCTGTGCGAATCGCGTCGAGGAGCGGTGTGGCGCGCTCGGCTGCGCGCGCGTCGGTTCGCAAGCCGAACATGAACAGGGCGGCGAGCAGCCCGAAGGCGAAGGCGCGCGCACACTGTGCTCGTCCGAACGGCGCGCCGTCGCGCCGCGGCCTCCGTTCGGGTGCCGGTACTCTAGTGAAGATCATGGCCTGGCCTCACAGGTTGGCCAGCACGCCCGTGCTGTCGCCGAGGCGGTTCACCGTCACGCCGACCTTGTCGAGCACAGTCACGCACAGGTTCATGAAGGGGGTGTTCTCGGCGTACCGCACGTGCCGCCCGCCTTTCAGCGCGCCGTGCGCGCCGCCGGCCAGGACGACTGGCAAATCGAGCGGCGTGTGGCGATCGCCGTCTCCCATGCCCGCACCGTAGAGCCAGAGCGAGTGGTCGAGCAGCGTCCCGTCGCCTTCGCGGGTTTGCTGGAGCTTGTCGAGCAGGTAGGTGAAGAGGGACATGTTGTAAGTGTCGATCTTCGTCTTCTGCTGGATGTTGTGGGGATCGCGCTGATGATGCGAGACGCCATGATGCGCCTCGGGCACGCCGATCCACGGGTAGGTCCGGCCGCTCAGCTCGCGCCCGATCTGCAGGCAGCTGACGCGCGTCACGTCGCCCTGATACGCCAAGTGGAGCAGATCGAGCAGCAGCCTCGCGTGCGCGTCGTACTCGTCGGGAATGCCCGACGGTTGATCGACCGGCGGCAGCGGCGAGCTCTCGTTGGTCCGCTCGGCCCGCTGAATCCGCTGCTCGACGTCGCGAACCGACTCGAGGTAGTCGCCCATCACGTGCCGGTCCGTTGCGCCCAGACGCCGCTTCAGCCCGGCCACGCTCTCGAGCACCGAGTCGAGGATGCTGCGGTCCTTCCTCATTTCGTCGAGTCGGGCCGAGACAGACCCGCCATCGCCGAACAGCCGTTGAAAGACCACACGCGGATCCGATTCGTGCGGCAGCGGCGCATTCGGGGCCCGCCACGACGTGGAATTCAAGTACGCGCAACTGTAGCCCGCCTCGCAGTTGCCGACCTGGAAGTTCGACTCGAGCGTGAGCTCGAGCGATCGGAGCGCCGTCTCGGCGCCGAGGACGTCGGCCGCGTACTGGTCGGCCGTCTTCGCGCTCGTGATGTTGGCGCCTTCGGTCCGCTTCGGGAGGACGCCGCTCAACCATCCGGCGTGGTTGCGCGTGTGCACGCCGCCGCCTTGATCGTTGGCGAACACGGGCCTGTTGCTCAGGCCGCTCACGATGACCACGCGCTCGCGCAGCGGCTCGAGCGGGGCGAGGATCGGCGTCATCGTGTACGTGGTCCCGCCCGGGCCCTCGGGGTGGAAGTTCGGCAGGAACATCCCGTTCGGAACGTAGACGAACCCGAGACGATGGGGCGCCGCCGTCGTGGCCGAGAGCGCCGGGACCATGGCGTCGAGCCACGGGAGCGCGATGGTGGCTCCCGCGCCGCGTAGGAAGCTTCTCCGATCGAGTGCCAGCTTGGTGATGATCATCGGTTCGAGTCCTCGTTCAGCCATCAGCTCAGGGCGCGGGCGCGCCGTGTTCCGTCGCGCGATCGCGTCGCCGATATTGAAAGGGGTGGCTGTTGACGATGCCGTGGACCAGCGCCTGCATGCGGTACCCGCCGGGCGCCGCGTCTCGCAGGATTTTTCGAACGGCCGGCATGTCGTAGTACTCCAGACCGCGCCCGAGCGCATAGGTCATGAGGCGCTCGGTCACGGTGTGTGCGAAGCGCTCCGGGTGCCGGGTGAGGGCTGCCCGCAGCTCCGACACGCTGCTGAACGAGGTGCCGTCGGGCAGCGCGCCCGACGCGTCAATCGGGTTGTACGACTCATCGACCGTGCGCCAGCGCCCAATGGCATCGAAGTTCTCGAGCGCGAAGCCGGCCGGATCGATCATGTTGTGGCAGCTGGCGCACACGGCGTTCGCACGATGCCGCGCCATCCGCTCCCGCATCGTCTGCACCTTGGCCTGCGTTCGGCGATCGGACAGCGCCGGGACGTCCGGCGGCGGATCGGGAGGGGGCGCGCCGAGAACATTGCTCAAGATCCACTTCCCTCGGATGACCGGCGAGGTTCTGATGGCCGGCGAGGTGACCGTCAGGATGCTGCCGTGCCCGAGGAGGCCACGGCGCGGACTGTCGGCGGGAAGCGCGACACGGCGGAAGTGACTGCCCTGGATGTGGGGGATTCGGTAGTGCTGCGCGAGCCGCTCGTTGAGGAAGGTGTAGTCGGCGGTCAACAGCTCGAGGACGCTCCGGTTCTCGCGCATGACGCTGTCGAGCAGGAGCTCCGTCTCGCGCTGCATGCTGCGGCGCAGCGTCTCGTCGAAGGCGAGCGCATAGGTTTCACCCGGCCGAGACGAGGGCAGGTTGCGCAGATGCAGCCACTGGGCGCCGAAGCTCTGAGTCAGCGCCTCGGCGCGCGGGTCGGCGAGCATCCGGCGGACCTGCGCGTCGACGCCCGACCGCGTGTCCAAGGCGCCGCGCGAGGCGGCCTCGAGCAACGCCTCGTCTGGGATGCTGCTCCAAAGGAAGAACGAGAGCCGCGAAGCCAGCTCGAACGCGCTCAGCCGATAGGAAGAAGACGTCGCGGCGGTCGAGGCCGCCGGGTCGGCTTCGATGCGGTACAGGAACTCGGGGCTGACGAGCAGCCGGCGGATCGCCAGCTCGACGCCTGCCTCGAAGCTCTCCCCTTTCGCGCGCGCCTGTTCGTAGAAGCCGACGAGCACCCGAAGTTGATCTGCGGAGACGTCGCCACGGTAGGCGCGCGTGGCGAGCCGCGCGATGATCGTTCGAGCACACGGCGCGTCCTGCGCCGCTGACGCGGGCCTGCACATGAAGATCCGGCGGCGGCTGAGCGAATCACCGGTCGCCCGCGCACCATGCGGTCCCGCAATCGTCACGCTGGTGACGGTCGTCAGCAGGCCCGCCTGACCCCCCGTGCCCGAGGGCGCATCAGGGTTGAGGAACGGCTCGCGGACCTGCTCGGCCAAATCGGGGGGCGTGCGCAGGAACGTGGCCCCGACGTCGTGCGGGCCGCCTGTCACGCGTATGCGCAGGTCAGGCCACTCGCCAGACGCCACATCGAAGAGGCCGACGCGCTGACCGTCGATCAAGATCTCGACCGGCGTCGACGACAGGATGGCACGGCTCGCCGACAGCCCGACGCTGATGTCGTACTCGGCGTCCATCGGGAACACGTGACGGATGAGCGTCCCGCCGCGCGTTCCGAACGGCAGCGACTCCAGCCGATCGTGCTGCTGGATTTCTGGCGGCACACGGTAGACCGCCGTCGCGACCGCGGGGGGTGGACTGCCCACCGCGAGACGACTGATGACGCGAGCGGCGCTCAGATAGCGCTCGAGCAGTGCCGGCGACGTCTTGAGCACCCCCGCGATGTTGTCGAAGCCGTGGCTCGAGTCGTCTGCAGGCAGGAGGTCGGCGGCGTTGATCTCGACCGCGAGCAGATCGCGTACAGCGTTGGTGTACTCGAAGCGGTTGAGCCGGTGCGCCGTTTCGCTGCGCCCCGGGTTCGGATTCGTACGCGCGAGTGTGTCGAGCCGCGACTCAATCGACGTACGCAGCGCGCGGTATGTGGCCTCGTCGGGGCGTGGTCTGCCAACCGGCGGCATGAGGCCGCCGCGCAGCTTGCGCACGACCTTCTCCCACGCCTCGGCATGATCGGCCGGCTGCGACACGTCCAGTCCCTCGAGCACGAATCCGCCCGACTTCGTGCGCGCGTTGTGGCAGCCAACGCAGTAGCGATCGATCAGCGCCTGGTCGGTCGAAGGAGCGCGGTCGTTCGATGGCGCAGGTCGCGCAAGCGGAGATTGGCTCGGGGAGGCGGCCGGCACGCCTGCCCCCGCCATCAGGCCGAGAACTGCGGCAACAAGGACTGGTCTCATCTGCACACCGCCTTCGGGCGGGCCGCGAAGAAATAATTCTAGCCTTAGGCTTCAGTCAATCACCCTGAAATCTGCACCGTCTGAGCAGCGGCGCCGGCGCCAGAGGTGGCGCTGACGCGTCGACCGGTCACGGGTGGGTGCGTTGCCTTGCCGTAAGACGACGCCTGGCGCGCTCAGCTTCGAAATGCGCGTACGAGCACTGCGTGGCCGGCGCCGCGCCATCGAGCACGAGGGCCGCCACAGCATCGCCAACGGCTGGTCCCATCTTGAAGCCGTGTCCCGAGCCGCCGCCGACGAGCCAGACGTTGCGCGCCTCTGGGTGTCGATCGAGCAGAAAGTCGCCCGTCGGCGAGAATTCGTACTGACAGACCCGCGTCTCGACGACCGGCGCGCTCCCGAGAGCCGGGAATCGTCGTGCGAGGAATGCGCGCGCCTGACGCACGGTCCGATCGCTCACGGTCCGGTCGAGCGTCGTGGGGTCGACGGGTTCACCAGCGAGATCATCGGCGACTTTGAATCCTCGCCGCTCGTTGCCGGCGATTCCGTAGGTCAGTGAGGCTCCGAAGTTGAGCCACACTGGACAGTGGCTGTCGTCGAAGCGCCGATCACCAGGCGGCGTCCCGAAGTACACAACCTCCTGCCGGGTCGGGGTGATGCCGTCTCCCACAATGTCGGGGAAGAGTGCGCCGAGCCATGGGCCGCACGCGAAGACGAAGGCGTCGGCCTCGAGCCGTGCCCCATCGGACGCCTGTACTTCGCGCATGCGCGCCGACGTGATGGCTCCGGGTGTGACCCAGGCGATTCGCCACAGCCCGCCCGCTCCGACCAGCTCCTCGCGGACGAGCTCGCACGACTGGCGGGCCATCAGGTACCCGGCGTCGGGCTCCCAGTACGCCGTGCGTACGCCTTCGAAGCTGACCTGCGGAAAACGGCGCCTGGCCTCGTCGAGTGCGAGTGGTTCCACGGTGATCCCGTGGTGACGAACGAGCGGCATCGAGCGCTGCGCGAAGTCATCGTCTTCTTCGAACAGGTAGAGGCCACCCGTGCGGTTGAAGACGCGGCGTCCCCAGCGCTCGTTGGCGGCGCGCCAGCCGGCTGCCGCCCGGCACACCATCGCGGTGTACAGCGCATCGCCGTTGTAGAGCGCTCGGATGACACGGGTTTCGTCACCCGACGAGGCGCGCGAGTGGCCCGCGCCCCACGCATCGACGAGCGTGACCTGGGCGCCGCGCCGCTGCAGCGCAAGCGCCGCCCAGCCGCCGAATGCGCCCGCGCCGACGACGATGAGACGAGGGGAGGAGTGGGTGGAGCTCACAGGCGGAAGTCATTTTAGGTCGGGGCTCTGAACGCCGGCTCAGGCGCTCGCGCGGCCCCCCCCCGCCCCGCTCCTTCGCGGGCGCGCTATCGCGCGACGTGGGCTTTCTGGCCCGCGTTCTTTGATAGGATCGCGCCAGTCCATGGAGCACAGCCGGAGGGCGAGGACATGACGACGAACCGGCGGGATACCGGGGTCTTGGCGTTCAGCTGTCTGTTCCTGTTGCCAGCCGTTGGAGTGGCCCAGACACCTGGGCGATCCGCGGCGACGTCAGGCGGACAGGTCACCTTCACCAGAGACGTCGCGCCCATCTTCCAGAAGGCATGCGTCCACTGCCATCGGCCGAACAACATCGCGCCGATGTCGCTCCTGACCTATGAAGACACGCGTCCATGGGCGCGCTCGATTCGCACGAAGGTCGCGGATCGCGAGATGCCGCCGTGGTACATCGACCGCACGATCGGCATTCAGAAATTCGACCCCGACCCCTCGTTGACCGACGCCGAGATCGCCACGATCGTGAAGTGGGTGGACAGTGGCGCCCCGCGCGGCAATCCGGCCGACATGCCGCCACCCCGCAAATTCGACGACAGCGATCGGTGGCACATCGGCACGCCAGACATCGTCGCCACGCTGTCTCAGGATGTCATCGTGAAGGCTGCGGCTCCCGATCAGTGGATGGACATCGTCATGGACCATCCCGCGATCACCGAGGACCGCTACATCAAAGCCGTCGAGGTGAAGCCGACCAAGGGCACGCCGGTCGTCCACCACGCTGTGGCGAGCACGTTCCAGGAAGACGATCCCGAGCTCTCGAAGACGCTGCTCGTCGAGTACGCCGTGGGCAAGTTTGGCGACATCTTTCCCGATGGTGCCGGCCGGTTGCTCAAGGCTGGCAGCAAGTTGTCGATGAACGTGCACCTGCACGCCATCGGCGAAGAGGTGCCCGCCAACGTCGTCGTCGGGATCAAGCTCTATCCGAAGGGTGAGAAGCCGAAGTTCGTCGAAGTGGTGCAGCACACCGGCGACAACGAAGACCTCGACATTCCGTCAGGAGATGCAAGCGCGCGGTCCGAAGGGTACACGTATCTGTCCAAGCCCGTTCGAATCACGTCGTTCCAGCCGCACCTTCACAACCGCGGCAAAGCCCAGTGCGTCGAAGCCATCATGCCAACCACGACGGGGCGGCCTCGCCAGGCCAAGGCCGAAACGCTCAGCTGTGTGAGCCGCTACCGGTTCAACTGGCACATCGTGTACCACTATGCGAACGACGTGCAGCCGCTCCTGCCGGCCGGCAGCATGCTCCACGTCGTCTCGTGGCACTACAACACGGCGGCCAACAAGTTCAATCCCGATCCGTCGAATTGGGCGGGTTTCGGTCAGCGGTCCATCGACGACATGTCATTTGCGTGGATGACGTGGTACGAGCTCACCGAGGAGCAGTACAAGGAGATGGTTGCCGAGCGCGAGGCCAAGGCCAAGGCTGCCACTCAGCAACAGCAGCAGTGACTCGGTCCGGCAGCCGGCAGGTGCGACGCGCGGGACGTTGGCTCTGTGTCTGTGGCGTCGTTCTCTGGGCGCTCGTCTCCTGGCTGGAGAGGCGTCCAATCGACGCGCAGGTCCTCAAGTATCGCTCGGGGCAGAATGTGGTCCCGGTGTTCGAAGGATGGCAGCGCACCGAGGACGGCAGTTACAAGTTCTACTTCGGGTATTTGAATCGCAATTACCAGGAACAGATTGACGTTCCGCTCGGGCCGGACAACCGGTTCGAGCCTGGACCGATCGATCGCGGTCAGCCCACGCACTTCTATACCCGCCGCCACGAGTTCGTCTTCAGCGTGAACGTCCCGAAGGACTGGGACAAGACGCGTCGCCTCCAGTGGATTCTCGTCGTCAATGGAAAGACCGAGACCGCGAACGGTTGGCTCCAGCCAGAGTGGGAGGTCGACGAAGGCGTGATTCAGATGAACCTGGGGCCGGGAGGTGCTCCACCGGCCGATCCTCCGAATCGATATCCACAGGTCACGACGGGCAGCCAGGATGTCGTGACGACGGCCGGGAAGCCGGTCGCGCTCTCCATCCAGGCGACCGACGATGGGGTACCGAAGATGAGGAAGCCGCGGGCTGACGCCGCCGCCCCACCGCCGCAGGGGCTGCGCGTGCGTTGGCTGCACTATCGCGGCGCAGGACGTGTGACGTTCACGCCCGCAGAGAGCGTCCCCGTGTATGGGCGTCCGATCAGCGAGGCAACGCAGGCGACCTTCGACCTGCCTGGCCGGTATCTCGTTCGAGCGGTGGTGTTCGATGGCATGCTCGCGACCTCGCATGACATCACGGTCACGGTCAAGTAACCGCGCGAGAACGAGGCGCGACGCGATGACATGGTATCGATGGATGATCCCGGCTGCCGTCGTGCTGGGCGCATCTTGGCAGTTCCCGGGCACGGCACAACAGGGACCGGCAGGCGAGTGGCGACGCCCTGGGAACGACCCTGGCTTCAAGCGTTATTCCCCGCTCGATCAGATCAGCAGAGACAACATCAGTCGGCTGGCGATCGCGTGGCGACGTCCGGCGGTCGATCCTTCGCTCGGTTCAGGCGGCGAGAAGTTTTCGTACTCGCATGACTTCCGGGCCACGCCGCTCATGATCGACGGCGTGCTGTACAGCTCGAATGGGATTGGTCTCGTCGAGGCCTTTCATCCCGGCACCGGCAAGACCATCTGGGTCCAGCAGCCGTATCCCGACGAGCCGGACCGCGGGCTTCGCGGCAGTCCGACGCGCGGGCTGGGATATTGGAGCGAGGGCAGCACGCGACGCCTGTTCGTCATTCGAGGTGAGTACCTGATCGCGCTCGATGTGGCGACAGGGAAGCCGGTGCCGACGTTTGGTCAAAACGGGCGCGTCCATCTCAAGGTGGGTCTCGGTCCACGCGCGACCGACTACCAGTCGAGCAGTGGTCCCTACGTCTGCCGCGACGTCGTGATGGCCGGATCGCAGATGACCGATCGCCCTCAGAGCAAGGAGCAGCCGCCGGGCGACGTGCAGGCGTTCGACGTTCGGAGCGGGAAGCCGCGGTGGACGTATCGCGTCATTCCCAGGCCGGGTGAAGTGGGCAGCGAGACCTGGGAGAACGACTCGTGGTCGTACTCGGGGCAGGGCAATCTCTGGTCGCTCATGAGCGCCGATGAAGCGCTCGGGCTCGCGTACCTGCCGCTGACCAGCCCGACCAACGACATGTACGGCGGTCACCGGCTGGGGAACAACCTGTTTGCCAATTCGCTCGTGTGCGTCCGTTGCGCCACCGGCGAGCGAGTGTGGCACTACCAGATCGTGCACCACGATCTGTGGGATTACGACTTGCCTGCGCCGCCGCTCCTCGCCGACATCACCGTCGACGGTCGTCCGATCAAGGCCGTGGTCCAGGTCACCAAGCAGGCCTTTGCGTTCGTCTTCGATCGCGCGAATGGCCGTCCGGTCTGGCCGATTGAGGAGCGACCCGTCCCGCAGTCCGACACGCCCGGTGAGCGAGTCTCGCCGACGCAGCCGTTTCCGACCAAGCCACCACCATTCGATCGGCAGGGCGTGAGCATCGACGATCTGATCGACTTCACGCCCGCGCTGCGGGCCGAGGCCATCGAGCTCGCTAAGCAGTATCGGCTCGGGCCCATGTTCACCCCGCCGTCGGTGCGTGGTGATGGTCCGAACGACACCAAGGGCACCGTGCAGGTGCCCGGGTCGGTTGGCGGTGCCGATTGGCAGAGCGCAGCGTTCGATCCCGAGACCAGCACGCTTTTCATCGGGTCGATCAGCGGGCCGTTTGTCGCCGACCTCATCAAGGGGGATCCGAAGCGCAGCGACTTGAATTATCTGCCTGGTCTGCGCGCCTATCCTCCGGGTCCGCAGGGGCTGCCGCTGCTGAAGCCGCCGTATGGGCGCGTGACGGCGATTGACCTGAACAAGGGGGAGATCATCTGGCAGGTCGTGCACGGTGATGGGCCGCGCGATCATCCACTGCTCAAGCCGCTCAATCTTCCGCCGCTCGGGAATCCTGGGCGGGGTGGCATTCTCGCGACGAAGACGTTGCTGTTCATGGGCGAGGGTGATCCCGTGATGGTGCGTGCCGGCAGTCGTTTGCGGCCCGGCATGCCGCTCTCCATTGCTCCGGGTGCTGGCGGCAGGAAGTTCCGGGCGTTCGACAAAGCGACGGGGAAGGTCGTGTGGGAAACGGAGTTCGCCGCCGGGACGACGGGCGCGCCGATGACCTACCTGTTCGAAGGCAAGCAGTACATCGTTGTCGCGACCGGCGGGCTCGAGGTGGAACCTCAGTACGTCGCGCTCAGTCTCAAATAAGGTTGGACCACCGTGCACGTGTCTCGGCGCCGCGACCAAGGTTCTGGACAGACCTGGACCTGAGGTACTGTCACCGCACGATGGTCGGACCTAGGTTGACGCGCCGCGATCTCTTGTCACGCCTGGCCGCGGCCGCGGGACTGCCGGTCGCGATGTCGTGCGGGCGGGGCCCGGCGGGTTCTTCCGCCGCGAGAATCAAAGGCCCACTGCACTACTCGAGTCTGGCGGATGTGGCCACGCTCATCGCGGCCGGGGAGCTCACGTCGATAGACGTCACGCAACAACTGCTCGCCCGCATCGCGGCGGTGGACGGGCGCCTGCAGAGCTACGTCACGGTCATGACCGACCACGCGATTGCGAGCGCCGCGCGCGCGGACGCCGAAATTCGCGCCGGCCGGTACCGTGGGCCTCTCCATGGCGTGCCCATCGCGGTGAAGGATCTCTGCTATACGCGTGGTGTCCGCACGATGGCGGGCACGAAGGTCTTCGCGGACTTCGTACCGGACGTCGACGCGACCGTCGTCGCTCGGCTCGAAGCGGCGGGGGCGGTCGTCCTCGGCAAGCTCGTCCTGTGCGAGGGCGCGTTCGGTCCGTACTTTCCGGGCCTGCACGTGCCGGTGAACCCGTGGGACGCCACTCGGTGGAGCGGCGTGTCGTCGAGTGGCTCCGGCGTAGCGACGGCAGCAGGCTTGTGCTTTGCGTCGGTTGGCACCGACACGGGCGGGTCGATCAGGTATCCGTCGGCCGCAAACGGCTGTGTGGGGCTCAAGCCGACATATGGCCGCGTGAGCCGCTACGGGGTGTTCGCTCTGGCCGTCTCCATGGATCACGTCGGGCCGATGACGCGTACGGTCGAAGACGCCGCCATCATGTTCGAAGCGATGGCCGGTCCCGATCCTCACGACCCGACGTCGCTGCCGGACCCGGTCCCCTCGGTACGTGCCGAACTCAGCCGAGGCATCGCGGGCCTGCGCGTCGGTTTCGACCGTCGCTATGCCACCGACAACGTGGACCCTGACGTCGCGACGGCCATGGATGACGTCCTCGCGGAACTGGCCCGACTGGGCGCGACCGTCGTGCCCGTCACAATGCCGGACGTCAGCAGAGTTGGTGGCTCCTGGCTCGACTTGTGTCGTGTTGAGGCACTTGCCGCCCATGCGAAGACGTTTCCGAGTCGGGCCAGCGAGTATGGACCGGGGTTGCGTGCTGCGCTCGAGTCTGGTCAGCGAGTCACCCCCGCGGTGCTGGCCTCGGCTTCGAAAGTTCGATCCGAGGTGTCCGCGTCCATCGAGGCCATGCTGAGTGTCGTCGATTGCCTGGTGTGTCCGTCGATGGCGAACAGTGCACGCGCGAAGGAGGCGGACCCGTTCGACGAAGAGACCGAGGAATCGTGGAGCGCAAACGTCCGGAATGACGTTCACACCCAGCCGTTCAACTTCAGCGGCAGCCCCACCTTGTCGGTGCCTTGCGGTTTCTCGACCGACGGCCTGCCGCTGAGCGTGCAGTTCGTGGGTCGCCGGTTGAGCGAATCGGTGCTCTGCCGCATCGGTCACGCGTACGAGCGGGCGACCCAGTGGCACTCGAAACATCCGGTCATCTAATCCCAAGCGACGCGCCGGATCTCCAGACGGAATCCTCGCTCGTGGAGGGCTGGCTCTCACATCCAGATGGAGCCGCCGCACCGATCGTCTCGTGCCATCATGTCGCCACGGCGCGCGGCGCAGGAAGGGGCAAAGGAGGCCTGCGACCGCCACGTGCGGCAACACCACTCAAGCTTGGGAAGGAAGAACATGTCGCTTAAACGAATGGACAACGTCCTTATCGTCGTTGACGACCTTGAGGCCGTGAAGGCCTTCTTTCTCGAACTCGGACTCGAGTTGGAGGGCGAGACGACCGTCGAAGGCCCCTCGGTGGATCGTCTCGTCGGCCTTCAGAACGTCCGTGCCACCCTCGCGATGATGCGCACGCCGGATGGCCACGGACGGGTCGAGCTGGACAAGTTCCACACGCCGGAGGCAATCAGACCTGGCCCCGCGAACGCCCCGGTGAACGCACTCGGGATCCGCCGCATCATGTTCGCCGTCGATGACATCGACGACATCGTCGCGCGCCTGAAGGCCCACGGCGCCGAACTGGTCGGCGAAGTCGTGCAGTACGAGGACACGTATCGGCTCGCCTACGTCCGCGGCCCCGAGGGCATCATCATCGCGCTTGCTGAGCAGCTCGGGTAAGGCGTTCCCGCATGGGCAAGGACTGAAGGCGGGCTCCGCGACACTCGAAAGCGTTCTCTAGGCAGAATAGCCCTTGATCGTTACGACCTGTTTCGCGAGGTCAACTGTTCCAGTGGCCCACACTTGAAGACCGTTGACCCATGAATACGCCTTCGAAGACGTGAACAGGGTCACGTTCTCGCGCAGGCCGGCTGTTGGACTGCCCGGTTGCGGCAGAGCGACACCATCGGCGTGGAGGGAAATCTTGTGGCCATCGTCTGTGGTGATCTCCGCGTGAATATGCAGCTCGAATCGGCCGTCGGCCCGGATTCGTAGGTAGTCGACTCCCGCGACCTTGCCCTTCAGCTTCGGTCCGGCTGAAGCTCCTTCGAATGGAACATCGAACCTGGCGCCTTCCGGCGGCGGAGCGGCAGTCCCTGCCATAAGGGCCTCAAAGCTGACACCGTAGTCGGTCAGACCGGTGAGCTTGACGGTGTATTCGTACAGCAGCTCTCCCACATCGATCGTGCCCATCGATCCTCCATCATGAATGCCGGCAACAAGACGCCGAACGCTTGCGCTGTGTCGCGCTGCGAGGCGCCAGAATAGCACTGTCACGCAGGAGCCCGCCGACTGGCGTGAGCCGGCTCGATCGCAGGCTAGACTTCGTGCGTTTTGCGCCGCCTGAGGGCTATCAGCGGCGCTTCCGCCCACTGCGCCGCGAATGGCTGGCTGGCGCGGGCCCCGAGTTCGTCCCGCGGCGGCGGCTGCATCGATCCGTCGGGCACAACGGGCCGCCCTCACGGGGCGATGCAAAGTCAGCGGGCGGTGTGGGGTGCGCTCGATAGCAGATGTCGTTGGCGCTGGCGTTCGCGAGACGATGCTGTCGGTCTCGCGCAAAGCAACTGGAGTGGCCGTGCCATTCGGAGACTCGTCAGCGGTTTCGTTCGTCGAAACACTCGGTGCACGTCTCGCCATCTTCGAGGAAGGGTCGATCGAGGACGCCATCCTCCTTCTTCACGGCGGACCCGGAGTTCCCGATTACTTGGCGGACGTGTCTGGGATTCTAGCGACCAAGCACCGTGTCATCCGTTTCGACCAGCGTGGAACCGGACGATCGCCCTGTGACTCGAGGCGGTATGCGTTGGACGACTATGTCAACGACGTCGAGGCAGTTCGGCGCGCTCGCAACCTCGAACGTCTGAAGTTGCTCGGACACTCGTGGGGCGGCTTGGTTGCCCAGCTCTACGCCACGCGGCATCCGGATCGGGTCGCGAAGCTGTGCTTGTGTAATTCGAGCGTCGGGCTCGGGAGCGACTGGAAAGCGATGGAACGGGCCGTGATGGCGCACAACCGGCGTCGCAGTGGACTCAGTGGCTTCATGCTGCTCGGCCTCGATCAGCTGCTGGCTCTGCTGCCGGGCGCGGCTGGTGATCGGGCGGCCCGCCGCATGATAGCGCGCGTGTGGCGGAACTATTTCGATCCTCCTGAGAGCGCTCCCACGCCGTCCGATGAGTGGCTGGCTGGTGTCCACAGCCGCCCGATCTTCGCCACACGACGGGCTGTCCTCGCTGCTCCCGCGAGCGAACTCCGGGGTCTGCCGTCGGCCCCGGTGCTCATCATCTTCGGCGAGAACGATATTTACGGCCGGACCACAGAACGGCTCGTAGCCCGATATCCGAATGCCAGGCTTGTCATCATTCCTCACGCAGGGCATGTTCCCTGGCTCCAGAACCGAGCGGCGTTTGCTGATGCAATCAGCACGTTCTTCGAAGTGGAAGAAGCGGCCTAAAGCCAAGCCGTGAGGCATGACAGCGAGACCGAGCTCTTCCATCGAGCAGATGTCCGAAAGCTCGCCTCGAGAGCTTTCCGCGGCCGCTCAGGTCAATCGTTGAGCGGTAGAATCCAACAACTGACTCACATGCTGTACATGGTCATCGAAACGTTTCGGGGCGGGAATCCGGTTCCGGTCTGCCGGCGCTTCAGAGATCGAGGTCGGCTGATGCCGGAAGGCGTTGCGTACCGAGGGAGCTGGATGACCGACGACCTCCGCCGCTGCGCTGTTGATCACAGCGCATGCCGGAAGCGAGAGGCGCACTGTGTTGTTCGACACGGGGCCGGAGGCCGCGACCTTCCTGCGCAACGCCGATATCCTCGGTGTTGATTTCGCGACGATCGATGCGGTGGTACTGTCCCACGGTCACTGGGACCATGGTGGCGGTCTTGTCGAAGCGATCGAGGCGATTTCGAAGGCCCGTAACCTGCAGCGGGTCGACTGTCTCCTGCATCCCGGCATGTTCGCTGAACGCGCGCTGCAGCGCCCGAACGGGGAGTTTCTCACGTTCGAATCGGTACCGCCTCCGGATGTCCTCGAGGTGGCTGGCGGCAAGGTCATCAGCACCCGCGAGCCGCAGATCATCGCGGGCGGCGCGTTCTACGTCAGCGGCGAGATTCCGCGCCTCACCTCCTATGAGACCGGGTTCCCAGGCCACGTTCGCAGGGGTGCGGACGGCCAGTCCTGGGAGCCCGATCCGCTCATCGTGGACGAGAGGTTCGTTTCGGTGTACGTGAAGGACAAGGGACAGCTCGTCTTCTCGGCGTGTTCACATGCGGGGGTGATCAACGTGCTCACGCACGCTCGCTCTGTCTTTACCTCGATCCCGCTCTACGGCGTCATGGGTGGCCTGCATCTGTCCGGCGCGACCGAAGCAGTCATTCCGGAAACCGTCGCCGATCTGAAACGCTTCGGCCTCAAGCTCCTTGCGCCCGGCCACTGCACCGGATGGCGAGCGGTGAGTGCCATGGCAAGAGTCTTTGGCGACGAGCTTGTTCCATCAGCGGTCGGTAAGCGATACGTCATTTGACGTGGCTGCCGCCAAGGTCAAGCGGACTGAGCTCGGCCGCTAACCTCGCGCTGCACCAGACGGCCGGGAGCTGGCGATGAGCGGCCGCGGGTGAGGGCGCGCGATCGCCCGCCAGTCGAACGCCGGGATCGGTCAAAGGAAACGCTGGATGTGCTGGGAGACCATCGTCGACCTCTACGAGCGGCACGCCGGGGCCTTCGATCAGGATCGCAGTCGAACGCTTCAGGGAAGGCGTGGTTGGACAGGTTCCTGGCCCGTGTGCGATCGTCCGGAACCGTCCTGGATATCGGGTGCGGCATGGGCGAGCCGATCGGCCGTTATTTCCTCGAGGTCGGCCTGAGCGTCGTGGGCGTCGACGCCTCCGCCTCGATGATTGCCATGTGCAGGGCACGATTCCCCGAGGCGGAGTGGCACGTTGACGACATGCGACAGATGGACCTGGGCCAACGCTTTGACGGCCTTCTGGCGTGGGACAGCTTCTTCCATCTGCGTGCGGATGATCAGCGCGCGATGTTCCCGCGCTTCGCGGCTCACGCGATGCCAGGAGCGCCGTTGATGTTCACCAGCGGCCCATCACACGGCGAGGCCATCGGGTCCTACTGCGGCGAGCCGTTGTACCATGGAAGCCTTTCTCCCTCGGAGTACGAGACGCTGCTATCGGAGAACGGGTGTGACGTCGTGTCGTTCGTGCCGGGCGATCCAGAATGTGGCGGACACTGGCCACGTTCCGTAGCGGATGAGCGCAGTGCGGGCCAACTGTCACATTCGGCAGCACTCGGCCGATTTCAGGTCCTGTCTGAAGGTCGATGTCGCCGCGGCGCGCTGGGAGCGAACGGACGAAGCCGGCCCGCAGGCCAACCCGCGAGTCAACCTGAGGTCAGTCTGCGCCGGAAGTCATCCTGTCCAGGTCGTTGAGCGGTGAGACAGGAGATCCGGAAGGCGAGATCGATGAAGCGGATCTCTATCTTCTATGTCGTTCTGTTGATCGTCTCGAGTGCCGCCATCATGGGCGTGCTGCGACTCGGTGCGTCACTGCCCACACCGCACGGCACGACAGGAGGGGTCAAGGATCAGGTTGTTGCGCCCGCGGTCCAGCCGTCGGCACTTTCCAGCCTGACGGATGGATTGCGGACGAATGCCGAGGACCCGCTCAGCCATCTGTTTCTACAATTGCTCGTCATCATCATCGCGTCGCGATGGGTGAGCAGGCTCTTCATGCGGGTGGGGCAGCCTGCGGTCGTCGGAGAAATGGCGGCGGGCATCCTGCTCGGTCCGTCGCTCTTCGGGGTGCTGGCTCCGGGGATGTTCGCGTTCGTGTTCCCCCAGGACGGCCTGGGGACCATCAGACTCCTGAGCCAGATCGGTGTCTGTTTCTTCATGTTCGCCGTCGGCATGGAGGTCAACACGAAGCACGTGCGCAGCAAGGCGCAAGCGGCAGTCGCGGTGAGCCATGCGAGCATTCTGTTCCCTTATCTGCTCGGGGTGTTGCTGGCGTACTTCCTCTTCACGGACATGGCGGCACCGGGCACGGCGTTCACTGCCTTCGCCCTGTTCATGGGCATCTCCATGAGCATCACGGCGTTTCCGGTTCTGGCGCGGATTCTTCAGGAACGCGGCCTGTCGCGGACGTCGCTCGGCAGTACTGCGATCACCTGCGCCGCCGTCGACGACGTGACGGCTTGGAGCATCTTGGCGTTCGTGGTCGCCATCGCGCGATCGACGAGCCTCGGCGGCTCCGTGCTCAGTGTTCTGCTGGTCCTGGTGTTTGTCGCGATCATGGTGGCCGGCGTCCGGCGCTGGCTCCCGCATTTGATTGGCCACGAACAACTCGTGGAGCAGGAACCCTCGAAGGCCACGTTGGCCGCCGTCGTGTGTCTCGTCGTGGCGGCGGCGTTGAGCACGGAGGTGATGGGCATTCACGCCCTGTTCGGTGCGTTCCTCGCCGGGGCGATTATGCCGAAGGCCCACGAGTTTCGAAGCAAGATCGGCGTGCGGGTGGAGAGCTTCAGTTCGGTGTTGCTCCTGCCGCTCTTTTTCACGTTCACTGGGCTCCGCACGCAGATCGGGCTGCTCGACGGAGTGCAAGACTGGCTGCTCTGTCTCCTGATCATCGCGGTCGCGACGGTTGGCAAGCTCGGCGGCAGCGCGGTGGCGGCACGTCTGACCGGCATGGGGTGGAGTGAGTCGTTGCAGCTCGGCGCGCTGATGAACACGCGGGGACTGATGGAGCTGATCGCGCTGAACATCGGCTATGACTTGGGCATCCTCTCGCCCCGTGTGTTCACGATGCTGGTGATCATGGCGCTGGTCACGACGACGCTGACGGGGCCGCTGTTGACGCTGTTCGGACGGCAACGGGCCGTGGCATGCGGTTTACAGGAGCCTTCCTGTCCTTGAAAGGAAAGCCCGACGGGTCTGGCGCTCCGCAACGCGTGCGTGGGATCCAGCGCGGCGCAACCAGCCATCAGGCCTGACACCAACTTTGGGCTGACGCGCGAGGCCCAGCGTGTGAACGTGTCGCAGCGATAGGGCGTCGCCCGATCCGCCCAACGAGCTTTGCGGGCGTCCGGCCTTGGCGATAAGATCCCGCCAACGACCCCACCCCGGACAGGCCTCGGCCGGCGGCTGAAAGCACGGCGTTCGACCGACCCAATCTGACAAGGCGAGCGATCCAAATGCCGGCACGGAAACGAACTCCGGGACACACAGCGAAGAAGGTGAGTTCTGTCAACCATTTCCGACCACACCCGTGGCACGGCTTGGAGGTGGGCCCAGATCCCCCCGAGGTGCTCAACGCATACATCGAGATCACGCCGTTCGACTTGATGAAATACGAAATCGACAAGGCATCCGGTTATCTGCGCGTCGATCGACCGCAGCGGTCCTCTGCGCAGCACCCGGCGCTGTATGGGTTCGTTCCTCGCACGTACTGCGCCGACCGGGTATGCAAACTGGCGCCCGGGGCGCGGCGGGGCGACGGCGATCCGTTGGACATTTGCGTGCTCAGCGAACGGGTGATCGCACGGAACGAGATCATCGTGCGAGGTCGAGTCATCGGGGGGCTTCAAATGATCGACAACGAAGAGGCCGACGACAAGATCATCAGTGTGCTGGAGACCGACTACGCGTGGGGATCCGCTCGCGATCTCAGGGACGTCCCGTCGGTCATGGTGGAGCGGCTTCAGCACTACTTCCTGACGTACAAGCTCGTGCCGGGGAAGAGGGCCCCTGCGCGTGTCGCCACTGTTTATGGACGAGCTCACGCTCTCAAGGTCGTGCAGGCGGCCATGGCCGATTACGACGACAATTATGCGATGGCGTGACACGAGTGGTAGCGGTGAGCCGCCCTGGCTGAAGCCGCACAAGCTCAGCGGGCGACTCAGTTCGAGTTGGGGCAGCGCTGATCAGGTACGTGGCGACCGTCGCGTGATACCTGTCCCACCACGCCCGCCGAATGCAGCGGGAATTGCGAGAGACAGGAAGACGGGGACAGATCGACTCTTCGAATTCTGATCGTGGACGACAACCGAGACAGCGCCGACAGCTTGGCGATGATGTTGGAGTTGATGGGGTACGATACGTGCTCCCCCTTTCTTCGGTCGCGGTCGAAGCATGGGGGCCGCCAGCCTACAGGCGCTGCACCTGACCCGGCCGGCATCAACCGGGATCGGCGCAGTGGCTCCGATGCGCCGCGTTCCAACCATCGAATGGAGCCGACGGAGCACTGAGTTCCGAGGCGGCACGGGGCCCTCGCAGGCGTTGGCCCCACGTTTGGGGCGAAACGATGATGACAGGGGAGCGGTCGGCGCCGTGATGGCCGTTGGAGGACAGGCTGCGGGGCAGTGGATGAAGCGAGCGCTGCTGGCTCTCATCGTCTTGACGTCGGCCATCGTGCCGGCGGTATCCCAGACACCGTCGTCGGCGACGGATCCCCTCATCGCGCGCGCGAAGTCTTTCGAGCTGAGCACTCCGTACGTGCCGCCGCCTGGCGATCCGCTCGAGCATCATGCATCTGGATTCGCCAAGATCATGTGCTCGGCGGTGTTCATCACCGGGCTGAATCCGGAATTCGCGGCCGAGAACGTCGGCTATTTCACGAGTCCCTACGCCGAGCGCGCCAAGGTCGGCACGCCGGCAGTCGATCGCGTCGACAAGGAGGTTCGCGTTGCCCTGCCGAACGGCGTGACGCGCACGGCCAAGTACTTGGGCAGTCAGGGATGCGTGACGCTCCCCGTCGGGCAGACGTCCGTGAGCTTCACGCCGCTCGCTGTCAAGAGTGGACTGCCCGATGCGGCGACTCAAAGGTGGCCCATGGGCGACCGGTTGCCCAACGAAAGATTGCCCGGGCAGATCGATGCGGCAAAGCTCCGCCTAGCCGTGGACACCGCCTTCGACGTCGCGGAGGGGATGACCGCCGCGTTCGTCGTGACGTGGCGAGGACGCCTCATCGCCGAACGCTACGGCAAAGACATCAGCCTCGAGACGCCGCTCGAGGGCTGGTCGATGGGAAAGAGCCTCACGGCGACGCTGCTTGGCATCCTGGTGCGGCAGGGTGTCTACGACCTCTGGCAGCCGGCTCCCATTCCCGAGTGGCAACACCAGGGCGATCCCCGCGCAGCGATCCGGATTGCCGACATCCTCCGCATGTCGAGTGGACTGCGGATCCGGGCGCCGAACGATCCGGACTTCGACCCGTTCGGACCCTACCCGGATCACCTGTATCTGTACACGGGCAGCGTCAATCTGTTCCACTATGCGGCAACCCGGCCTCTCCAGTGGCCCCCGAACACGGTGGGTCGCTATCGCAACACGGACCCCGTTCTCGTCAACTACCTCATTCGTCTCGGCGTCGAGAAGCGCAAGGAAGAATATCTCTCGTTTCCACAGCGAGCCCTCTTCGACAAGATTGGCATCCGGACGATGGTGATGGAGACTGATCCGTTCGGGAACTTCCTGGCTCAGGGGTACGAGCTGGCGTCAGGCCGCGACTGGGCTCGCCTTGGGAACCTGTATCTCCAGGACGGGGTCTGGAACGGCGAGCGGATTCTCCCGGAGGGGTTTGTCAAGTTCGTGAGCACTGTGGCACCTGCATGGAAAGCCGACAGGCGACCTGTCTACGGTGGGTTCTTCTGGATCAACGGTACCGGCACGTTTCCGGTGCCGAGGGATGCGTACTACATGTCAGGCGCGGGAGGTCAAACGACGCTGATCGTTCCGTCGCACGAGCTCGTCATCGTCCGGATGGGACATTTCAAGGGCGCCGCTCCTGGAAGTGCCAGCTTTCACAAGGCATTGGCACTCCTGATGGAAGCCGTACCGATGAAGAACTGATGACGCGAGGCGCCGCCCACGACCCTCCGCCTCCACCAAAAGATCCGGGAGGCTCGGCGCTCACAGACATGTCCTCCATCGCCGCACCAGCCGTCTCGCTCGCCGTCTACGCCAAAGAAGTCGGGTGCCTCGCGAGCTTCTATGGTGGGGTCGTCTTCCAGCTTCGTCAGCGTACTGGCGCACAATGAGCGAACCGGTCGAGATCCGGATGGAGCATGCGGGAGACGTCAAGGCGATTCGAGGTGTGCATCGCGACGCCTTCGAGCAAGAGCAGGAAGGGCTGGTTGTCGACGCGCTGCGTGAGCGCGGCGGGGTGCTCCTCTCGCTCGTCGCGTCCGTGAACGGCGGGGTCGTGGGACACATCCTCTTCAGCCCGGCGACGATCGGACCGGTGCACGGTGCCGCGCTCGAGCCGATGGCCGTCGCCCAGGCGCATCAACGACGGGGCATCGGCAACCAGTTCGTGTCTTGCGGCCGCCAAGCGCCAGGAAACCAAGGTCAGACGGACGAAGGAGGCGATTGGTCCTCTGAGCGGCGGTCAGGTGTTGGGCTTGAAGTAGGCCGCGCGACCTCGCGGATGCGGTCCTCGGTGATGTCGGTCGGTGCGCGCGACGCGTTCTTCGGCCAGGACACGCTGAAGCCACCCTCAGAAGACCAGCGTCCAGCCAGGATGCTGCGCCTGCTCGCGCGTGTACGCCACGCCGTGGACCTTGAGCCCCTTCTCGTCGACCACGGTGATGATGCCGCCCTTGTTCGACAAGGCGAGCGGACGGCTGAGCGTGACGACCCGCGTGGAGCCCGCACGGAGTGCGCCAGACAATGGCAGCCGTGCCTTCTGCGTATCGAGCAGCGCCCAGCCGTCGAGCGAGACGTCGTGCGGCGCCGTGTTGATGAGCGTCACGGCTTCCTGCTCGGGCGACTGGGTCGAGTTGACGAGCGCGGCAACGATCCGTACCAGGCCCTCAGGCTCCTCTGTTGTCGGTGGCAGCGGTGCAGGCGGCTGCGGTGTCGGGGGTGGGGGCTGAGGGGGAGCGCCGATGCGATGGCCAGTCCGATCGTCGGTGTGCCAGGCCTGCGACTGGAACTTCAAGAAGATCGCAACCCACTCCTGTTGGTCCCGGAAGTGCACGAACAGGGCCCCATCCTGGAAGACGCCGTCGTCGGTCACGAATCGGCCGGCGTTGCCCTGATTCATGTGAATGTCATGGATGCCATTGCCTGGCAGAAATCCGAAATACTTGTCCTTGGTGCCGGGCTCAGGGCCCCACCGCTCGCCAAACGCGTACACGAGCGCTTGATCGTCCGAGACGGCCCGCTGCATGATTCGATCGATCTTCTCGTTCAGGTCGTTGTCGAAGCCGGGCACGCTGAAGGGGAGCGGGCGCATCCGCGATCGATCGAAGAGATTGCCGCGAATGAAATCGAGCGCGCCCGTGCCAGGACGACTCTGGAGCGACGTGAAGCCGGCTGGCAACGGTTCGACGAGCGGGATGATCGGATGTGCGAAGCGCTCGATGACGATGTACTCGAGGTCTGAAGGGGAAAGCTGGGACTTGACGTTGATCGCAATCCGGTAGTCGGTCGTGTCATCAATCAGGCGGACCTGATAGTGCGGCGACGATCCCGCACCGAGACGGACCTCGATCGCCTTCCCCTTGAGTACACCGTACGAGCGAAGTGGCATGTCGCCTCCGATGGAGTGCAGTCACCTTAGATCGGAACGGCAGCGGAGAGGAAGAATTGCGTGGAACTGTCGAGGTGGTCGAAGCGATGATGGCGGCCGGAAGGCGTGCTCGGGAGCGGGAGGGGGAAGGGCGGCCGCCCTTCCCCTCCGAACGACCGTCGGGGGCTTACTTCGCCATCTTCAGCTCGGCCGACGTGATCGTGGACGAGCCATCCTTGGTGACCACGTCACCGGTCACCTCGATCTTGTGGCCGATGTGGCCGACCAGCTTGGCGTTGTTGTCAGCGGCGAGACCGCCGGCGATCGTGTAGACCTTTCCGTCGGCCGTCAGGACGGCCATCGGGCGGCCCTTCTTGGCGCAGGCGGTCGCACACCCCGCCACGTCAGCCGGCATCTTGTGATCCACGCCGGCGTTGTTGGCTTTGTCCTTCAGATAGCAAGACTGATCGACCAGTGTCCCGACGACGGTTTCAGTGGCTGCCTGCACGTGACCGGACGTTGCCGCGACGACCGCCAACGCTCCCACGGCCGCGATGAGTTGTCTCATGGTGTGATCTCTCCAAATGAATCCGAGCATCATGCAGTGATACGTCATTACACTGTCGCCGTCAAGCGAAACGCCTCAGGGTCGCTTCTTGGCGGCCGCCTCGGCTGTTTGCCTCTCCTCCTGATGAGGATGGCCGGCGAGGATGCCGGCGAGCCCGTCATTGCGCTCGTCGCAGGCGTCTTCGTCGATGCTCGGTCACGCTCATCGTCAACGCGGCAGCCGCACGCGCAGTACGGCTCTTGAATGTGCGTCCATCGACTTCTACTTCACCTCGAAGACCCACAAAGTCGAGCTCCGATCGATGGGATTCTTGAGCTCCGGCACGAACTGGTTGTAGGACAGCGTGTGTGGATTGCCGGCACCCGCAATGATGGCGATGTACTCCTGGCCCCCGGCCGAGAAACTGATCGGCACCGAGGCGGGCACGTCGTTCAGGCGCACCTGCCACAGGCGCGAGCCCGTCCGGGCGTCGTGCGCACTGAACATGCGGTCGAGGCCGCCGACGAACACCAGGCCGCCGGCCGTCGCGAGCACCCCTGATGACAGCGGCGCACGCTGTCGCTCGACCCAGACGGTCTTCTTCGTTTCGAGGTTGATGGCCTGAAGTCTCCCGTACTTCCCGTCGTCGCCGTTCCGCGGGCGCATCGTCCAGCGGACACCGGTGGTCAGCATGCCGCGCTCGCCCTTGGCGACCGGGCTCATGTCCATGCAGCCCTCTGCCACCGGCAGGTAGACCACCTTCGTCGCCGCGTCGAACGACGTCGGCATCCAGTCTCGACCGCCTTCAACGTGAGGGCAGACCATCTTGTTCTCGCCGTCGCCCGGCACGAGGCTCTCGTCGACGATCTTGGCGCCCGTCTTCGGATCGATGGCTGTGACGACGTTCTGCAACCCCGCTTCGCGCCCGAGATCGATCGAGGTCAGATAGCGCCCGGTCTCGGCCTCGACGTAGTCGTAGATCATCTGCTTGCCGGTCGTGACAATGACGCGCTCGTTCTTGCCGTTGACGGGCAGCTCGACGACCTGCCGTTCGAAGGCCCAATCCAGGTCCCACTGGCCGTTGGCCTGGTGCTGGAAGTACCAGACGATCTTGCCGGTGTCGGGATTGATGGCGAGTGTGGTGTCGAGATAGAGGCCGTCGTTGGTCACGCCCGGCTTGTTGCTCTTCTCGCGCAGCGGCAGCGTGTCGTAGGTGTTGCCCGGCCCGAAGAGCGCGAGGTTGTGGACCGGATCATAGCTGCCCGGGATCCAGACCGACCCGCCGTTGCGTGCTTCGAGCGGGATGTCGTTCCATGTGTGGCCACCAGGCTCACCCGGTCGCGCAACGGTCGAGACGCGCCAGGCTTCCTTGCCGGTCTCGGCGTCGAGGCCCACGATCCAGTTGCCGCCCGGCGCCCGGCCGGTCGTGCCGACCATCACCTTGCCGCGTGCCACGAGCGTGCCGCCGGTGATGCCGTAGCCGCCCTTTCGATTGGCGACCGGTCGATCCCACACGGGCTTGCCGGTCTTCATCTCGAGCGCGACGACGTGCGCGTCCGACGTCCCCATGTAGATTCGCGTGCCGTAGATCGAGATGCTTCGCTTGCTGCTCGGCGCGACGCCTGTCGGAAGCCGGCGATCGTACTGCCACAGCAGGTCACCGCTCGCGGCATCGAGCGCCTGGATCTTGTCGCCGTTGCCGAAGACGAACATCACGCCGTCGTGCACGAGCGGGGCGGTTTGATTCACACCGTTCGGGAGGGACCAGCTCCACGCGACACGGAGATCCTTGACGTTCGAGCGGTTGATCTTTCTGAGTGGACTGAAGCCGTAGGCGTCGTGGGTGCGCCGCCACGCGAGCCAGTCTCCGTCGGGAGGTCGGGTCAGCATGGCCTCGGTGACCGGCGTGAGCTTGTCGATCGGATTCGCGCGCGGCGGCGGAGGCGGCAGCGTGAGCCCCCGGGTCACCCCGCCCCCCATCGGGCGAGGCCATCGTGGGACCGGCATCGTCTTCAGCGATTCGGTATCCGTCAGGAGCTCGCGCGATCCCGCGGGCGATCCGTTCTCCTGAAGAACGAACGCCATCAGGTCGGTGTAGCGCGCGTCGCCGAGAGATCCTGGGCGATTCGGCGGCATGCGCGTCGCCGTATAGGTATAGAGGGGCTCGGCCGACTGCTGGCCCCACTTCGTCCGGAACTCGAGCCCCGTGAGCGGCGGGCCGAACGATCCATCGTCTAGGTGCTGGCCGTGACACGAGGCGCACTGCTCGGCGTAGACGGCACGACCGCGCTCCGCCTGGGCCGTCGTATAGCTCAGCTCGTCGGGTGCCTGTGCCTGAAGCGTGGTGAGCGGCCGTGGCGGGCCGAGCAGGACGGCCACGCCGAGCAGCCCGGCGACGCATACGCACGCCTTTACGAAACGCCTTGGTGCCATACGATTCCCCAGAACCAGATGAAAGGCTCGATCTCGCCGGGCGGTTCCCGATGCCGACCCTTACTTCACGGGCGTGGTGACCGGTTTACCCTTCTCGATGATGTAGTTCGCGATGGCGACCGCCGCACCGCCCGACGCCTTCGCATCGTGTACCTTGCCGGCTGGAACCATGAAGGCCTGACCGGCGGTGTACGTCTTGGTTGCGCCGTCGATCACGAGATCGATCGCCCCGTCGAGGACGTAGGTGACCTCATCGCCCGGATGCGTGTGGAGCCCCGTGCCGCCGCCGGCTGGGATCTCGGCTTTGGCGGTCACCACCTCGCGACCGGCGATCGACATGTCGACTTGCTGCAGCACGGTGCGCTTGATCTGGCCTGATGTCGTGGCGACGGCGAGCAAGGTGACCAGGGCCGCGACGCTCGCATTCTTCAGCATCTTCATAGGTGTCCTCGCATGACGAGTGGAGACTCGGGGTTGATCGAACTGAATCATGACGGCGGGTTCCAGCAGCTCGCGACCTTACGCGTCCGCCTCATCCACTCGCCTGCGCGGTGGGTCGCGTCGAGTCTGCATGCGGCAGAACCGTTGCGGCAGATTGTAGCAGCCGCACGCTCGGCTGGCCACGTGCCTCACCGCAGAAGCCGCCTTCAGCCGGCCCAGCGTTTTGCGGTCGGCGAGCTGCGAGGGGCGCTACAGCACTCGTAGAGGAAGGGCGGCTCTCCGCACGCGACCGAGCCGGGGTGTGGGGCAGAGCCCCACGTTATTTGGCTACGATGACCTTGACGTCCTGAATCGTTGTCAGCGCCGTGTCTGTGGCACGCGCACGCAGCACGTACTCGCCGGGCGTGGTGAACGTTGCCGCGACGACCGCCTCTCCGTCTTTGACCGCGATGGCCGAAGGCTCGAACACCACGGCCGCTGGCCCGCGATGCACCGACCACCGCACCGACAGCCCCGGGATTCGCGGCGGCGCTGGCCGAGCGACCTCAGGGACGTTGATCGGCGCCGAGAATGTCGGGCCGTCGAATCGGAATCCTGGCGGGTTTTCGGAGTTGCCGCCTCGTACCGCCTTGGCGGGCGGCGGCAGGCCGTCGTCGGTCGCCTTCGCGGTGAGCGCGATGCGCCCCGGTTTGATCTGACCGGGACTCGTGACGCTGATCGTCGGCGCCTTGTTGTTGCCGGACCGGTCAGCCCCCCGCGGAACCGGGTCGATTTCCCACTCGTTGTGCATCCAGCCGAATGCACGTTCTGTCTTGCCGCGCGAAACGACGGTCCAGACGAGCTCCTTCTTGTTGCCCCAGTCCTTCGGCACCGTGACGCTGAACACCCGGCGATTGAACCGAGGATAGAAGTACGTCGGTTGACCTCGGTCCACAGGACCCGGGTCGAAGCTATTGTCGGGTCCGACTGGAACGTGGAGCTCCTCGGCAAAATTGCGATTCAGGTAGCCGAAGTGGAACTCGAAGCTGCCGTCCGCGTTTCTCGACCAGCCATCGAAGAAGGGCTGGATTTCCTGGCCGGAGCGGAACGCGATGCCGGCGCCCTGATTGAACTCGCCCAGCTGGGCGCGCGCGATGCGCGCGCCCGCCAGGGTGGTGATGAGTGCCGCCGCGAGGACAGCAAGAGTCAGACGACGCATGGAAGAGCCAACCTTGCCGAAACGGCGACTACTGTTGTTGCTGCTGCGTGGGTCGGGCGGACTCGCGCTTGGCCTTCCGCGCCGCCAACTCCTTCTCGTACTCCTCTTGGGTCAGGTCGATCCACCCAATCCAGGAGAAGCCCATCTCGTCGACCGTCCGATCACCGTAGCCGACCCAGTTCTTCGGATCGGGGTTGTACCGGTTGTTGGCCGAGTTGTCGTGCCAGCTGATGATGTGGACGATCGTGCCGGCGGGAACGAGCGGCGCGACGTCGTCATCGTAGTTGTAGATCAGGTGCCAGTTATAGTCCCAGTTGGCGCAGTTGATCATCTCGCGCCGCATCACCTTGCTCGGGTTCGACGGATAAATGAGCTCGAAGCACTGATACTTGCCGCGGATGTGCATGTGCGGCTGCCAGGCGATGAGCTTCGCCGGCTTCGTATGCAGCGTGTAGCCGTCGACTCGGGTGATCTGGCCGGCCTTCAGGTCGAGCGACTGGGAGGCATCGGGATGCGGATCGCCGTGGTGCGTCGAGTACCGAATGTACTTCGGCGGCTTGTTGGCCGGGTGAAGCTTCATGCCGACCTCGACGACGGAGTTGATCTCTTCGCCGACCGAGTGCAGGTGCAGTCCCAGCTTGAATCGGTGCCCTTTCTTGAGCAGGATGCCGGAGTCGTCCGGGAAGACCTCGGGCGCCTTGCCCGACGCGTACTCGACGATGAACTGTCCGCCGTCTTCCGTGCCGTCGCCCGCATCCTCACCGCTCACCATCGTGGTGATCGAGTGATGGACCACGCGGCGTGACTTCGAGTCGATTGGACGGGTCTGGATCGCGGCGATGTAGCGATCGTCCGTGATGGGGAGATCCGCGAACAGGCTCGGGAAGAGATCGGGGCCCGTCGCCGGAACCTTGTAGGCGGGAAAGCGCACGACGAGGTCGGGCTTGCCGAACGCCCAGTCGTCGTCGCTGCCGAAGACGCGCTGTGGTGGCATGTCAGCCGGGTTGCCGCGTTGCGCGCCGCCGTCGACCCAATCGACGACTGTCTTGATCTCCTCGTCTTTGAGCGAGATGTCGTTCTTGAACTTCTGAATGCCGACGTTGCGATCGAGGTGCCAGGGCGGCATCTCGCGCTTCTCGACGCGGTTCTTGATCGAGCGCGCCCAGGGCCGGGCGTCCTCGTACGTCTGGAGCGACATCGGCGCCGACTGGTTCGGTCGATGGCAGCTCACGCATGAGCGCTGGAAAATCGGTGCGACGTCCTTGGTGAACGTCACCTGACTCTTGCTCCCGCTCTGCTGGGCCGCGGCGGGTGCGGCCAAGAGCGCGAGGCCAGCCAAGCTGCTCACTGCTTGAACCACACGAACACGCCGGTCACGAGCCATATGTGACACTGGAGACCTCCCCCGATCCTGAGGACTGGTGGGACCGCTCCCACAGGGTCTTGAATTCTAGTCTAATCCCGTATTGATGTATCGGACAAAAAAGGCCCGAGCCGGCTGGCTCCGAGCCCGGCAGCAGCGAATTCGCCGGACTGGTGACCGGGTGCCAGCCGTGTCCGCCGGCCGGGCGCCGCAGGCCACCCCGCGCACTCGTAGGACGATTTCGCTGTCGGCCGTCGTCCTTTGGTCTTGGGCCTTCGGGGTTGGTCCGTCCCTGGGCCCTGGTCCGGCCTGAGGCCTTCGGTCCTTCGTCCCACGCAGGGCGACCAGCCCAAGGCCGCCGGAGCCGGGGTTCGGGGCAGAGCCCCGCTAGGGGAGCGTTCGATCGACGCCGCGCACGGCGCGGCCGCGACGGCCCGGCGTGGGGCAGCGGGGCCCCCACGAGGGCCGGAGCCGGGGTTCGGGGCAGAGCCCCGCTAGGGGAGCGTTCGATCGACGCCGCGCACGGCGCGGCCGCGACGGCCCGGCGTGGGGCAGCGGGGCCC
>Ga0194132_10001634_pt1 | contig 44993 bp, 36 predicted proteins | sample TA2KigOf80mmetaG_FD_148612 | JGI IMG/M metagenome (GOLD analysis project Ga0194132, IMG submission 148612) | Freshwater microbial communities from Lake Tanganyika, Tanzania - TA2015054 Kigoma Offshore 80m | ecosystem: Environmental > Aquatic > Freshwater > Lake | place: Tanzania: Lake... | reverse complement strand
CATGGTCGGTTCGGCGCTCAATTCTTCGCCACCGACGCCAAAAGGCGCCGCGACGGTCGACAACAAGCTTGTTCCGCCGCCTCCGCCTCGGGACGATCTGCCTCCACCGCGCGGCGACACGCTGCCGACGCTCCCCAAGAACGACACCCCACTGCCGCCCCCCTTGCTTGGCACCGAAACAAAGCACGCCGGTGTGCAATTGATCAATACGACGCGCGCCTCCGTCGATTTCCGCATCGATCAGGAAGGGCCCAGCGGCATCGGCAAGGTCGAAATCTATGTGACTCCCGACAAAGGCCAAACCTGGCAGCGCCTCGGCGAAGTCGTCAACAAGAAAAGCCCGGCCGAGATCACTCTGCCCGGCGACGGCGCCTTCGGCGTCCGCTTCGTCGTGACGAATGGCAATGGGTTCGGCGGCAAAGCGCCCGGCCGCGGCGAAGCTCCACATTACTCCATCGAAGTCGACTCGACGCCTCCCTACGTCCAGCTCAAATCCGCTGAGCTGAACGCCGGGAGCGGCCTCGTCGATATCCGCTGGAACGCCAGCGACAAGAACCTGGCCAACGAATGCGTATCGATCTTCTATCGCACGCGCGCCGATGGTCCCTGGGCGCTCGTTGCCAAGAACGTCAAGAACGACGGCGTGCATCGCTGGGCTTTCCCACGCGACGCCGGCGGGCAGTTCTTCTTCAAAATCGAGGTGTCCGATACGGCAGGCAACATCGGTCAGCACGCCCTTGCCCAGCCGACCATGATCGACATGGCCGAGCCGCGCATCACCGTCGTGGGCGTCACCGGCGTGCGACCGTGATACCTGGGTCCTGATTGAAACGCCGAGAACGCAGAGAATCGGAGCGGAAAACTCTCCGCGTTCTCTGCGTTCTCTGCGTTTCCAAAATGGTCACTTTGAGCAAACGACAACGACTCGTCACGAATGCTGATGCACGAACATGGCGTGGTCCATGCCGAAGACCTGCCGCAAGATGTCGGGTGTGATTTCGTGCGGCGTGCCCTGGCAGTGCACCAAGCCGTCTTTCAAGCACATCACCCGATGCACATGTTTGCCGACCATCGATAGGTCATGCGACACGAGAAGGATGGTCGTACCTCGCTCGCGGTTGAGTCGTCCGATCAGATCGTAGAATTGCTCCTGTCCTTTCACATCGACGCCGGCCGCCGGCTCATCCAGGAGCAACAGTTCGGGCTCCGGATGGATGGCGAGCGCCAAGAGCACACGTTGCAGTTCGCCGCCGGAGATCTTTTCGATCGGCTTGTCCAAAAGCGACTCGTCGGCCCCCACGTCGCGCAGCATTGCCGTCATTTCCGCTGTCAATTGCGAGCCAAAACCAAAAAAGATCGGCCAACGTTGCAAGGCAATGCCCAGCAGATCGCGCACCGTGATCGGCATCGATGATTCGAGTCGCAGACGTTGCGGCACATAGCCAACATGCTGTGGGTTCGGATGGGTGTGATCATGGCCGCAATGAAAGAGAACCTGGCCGTCGAACGGGATTTCGTGCAGGATGGCGCGCAAGAGGGTAGTCTTGCCCGATCCGTTGGTGCCAACGAGGGCGGTAATCTGCCCGCGCATGATCTCGGCGGAGAGCCCACGCAAGATTTCGGCGCCGCCCAACTCGACGCGCACGTCGCGCAGCGTGACCAGCGGCGTCGTCATGGAAGCGCCTCCGCCAGGGTTTCGATGTTCTTGCGCATGGTGTCGATGAAGTAGCGCGGGTCGGGGTTGAAACGCCTCCCCGCGGGAATCTCGGCCGTCTCCAAGGGATCGAGCGTAACGATTTTGATAAGGACACCGCGGTTCTTGAGACTCGCCTTCAGGGCGTCGGCCTGACCGGTTGAAAACTGCGGCTCCACAGCGATCACCCGCGGCCCATCGACGGCCTGGCATAATTCGACAAGGTCCTTGACCGACACAGGATCGGGATCGACGCCGGGGTTCTTCTGAATCGCCCGCGCGATCTCCAAATCAAAGGCCGACGCGAAGTAGGCGAAAGCCTCATGCATGGTGACAAGTTTCTTGTTGGCCTTTCCGTGGAGCTTCTTCTTGCCTTGGTTTTCGACATCCTCAAGTTCGGCAATGAATTTGGCCGCTCGCTCTTCGTAGCCAGCTTTGTGCGCCGGATCGATTTCGGACAACTTGGCAGCGATGAGGCGCGTCATGGCCTTGGCCTGCGGAGGCCCAAGCCAAAGGTGCGGATCGAACTCGCCCAACTTGTGCTTGGTCCCGTCGGCATGCACGCACCACTTGCCATCCCCCTTCTTGACGAGCGCTGGTTGCGTCGCCAGCAGCGACTCACCGATATTGAGCGTCACAAGCGACCCGTTCGAGTGGCCACGCAGCATCTTGTTGACGAATGCGTCGTCGAGTTCCAGGCCATTGCTGATGAGCAAGTCGGCTTTGTTGATGCGAAAGAGGTCCGTGGCGGCGCCGTGATACCCGTGCGGCCCTTCCGTCGTCAACATCGACAAAACGTACGCGTCATCCCCAGCGACAGCATGCGTGATGGCATAGAGCGGCGGAAACGAAACGAGCACTTTTTTTTGACCCGGCTTGGCTTCGATCCAGAAATCGGGGGCCTGCGCGCACCCACTGCATCCCAGATGAGATAACGAAAGACACGACAGGATAAAGAGATATGACCAACGCATCACAGCGAATCCGTTGGGATTACAAAGTTATACCATCCTCATTGTAGTCCTCCACAGTGGCAATTGCAAGAGGGCGTGTGCCCGCACCGTGAAATTCGGCGTATCTGAATTACCGTCACCTCTGTTTGCGTTGTGCGTTGACAGCATTTGCTATTGCCTTGGGCGGTATAATGTGGTTGCACCTCGGCTGAAGCACCTCGAAGCGTAAACCTCATTCTTTTGCAACTGTAATGGGAGCGTCCATGGTTGGAGCTGCGCGCGTCGGGTGTGCCGGGTGCCAACGTCGCGACCGACGCATCGCCGAGTTGGAATGCGATGTCCAGAGCTTGCGAGCGAAGTTGAGCGAGGTCGAGTGTGGCCAGCATCGCCAGGCCCATCCGTTTCGCCGCGACCAGAACGACGAGGCATCCGCTGTGGGGGCGTCCGACGAGAGCGAGCGCCACGACGGCGGCGCGGACAAGAAAAAGAAACCCGGACGCCGCAAGGGACACCAGGCTGATCTGCGGCCCACGCCGACGCCGGACGAGACGGATCGCGTCATCGACGTGCCCCTCAAGGAATGTCCCATGTGTCACGTGCATCTGTATGATCGCGGCCAGGTGACGCAGTATCAGACCGACTTGCCGCCGATCGTGCCGATCGTCACGCGGTTCAACATCGAAACAGGCTACTGCCCTTGTTGCCGACAATATTGGCAAGGGCGACATCCCGAACAAACCTCCGATGCCATCGGCGCCGCCGGCAACACGCTGGGCCCGGTCGTCCTCACGATGGGCGCCGAATTGAAACATCGCCTCGGCGTCAGCTACGCCAAGATGTGCGACTTCCTCAAAACCTATTGTGACTTCAAAGCCTGTCCTGCGGCCTTCATTCGCGCCGAGCAACGCTTGGCCGACTTGGCCCGCCCCACCTATGATCTGCTCCTCGATGCCCTGCGGCGGGCTCAGGTCGTCCATGCCGACGAGACCGGCTGGCGCATCGGTCGCGTCAACGCCTGGCTGTGGGTGTTCTCCAGTAAAGAGACCACCATCTACGCCATCCGCCACAGCCGCGGCCACGACGTGCCCGAGGAGATTCTCGGCGCCAATTTCGACGGCTACTTGATCGTGGATGGCGGCAAGGCCTACGAGATTCTCACCTATACCAAGGGCCAGTGCAACGCTCACCTGCTGCGCCGCACCAAAAATCTCCAAGACATTGTTGGCGAACGCGAACAAAAAATCGTGACGACCTTGCACACGCTGATCCAGGAAGCTATCGACGTGGCCCAACGTCGCGACGAACTGACACCCGAGGGTTTTGCAAGGCGCGCCGCCGAAATCGACAATCGACTCGAAGCGTGGCTGGTCGACGTCTACACCCGTTTCGAGGATCGCAGCGCCAAGTTGCAAAAGCTGGCCAAACACGTCGCCAACCATCGCGATGAGTGGTTGCTCTTTCTCCGCGACCCCGCGGTACCGCTGACAAACAATCACGCCGAACACATGCTGCGGCCGGCCGTGATCACCCGCAAGATCGGCGGTTGCAACAAGAATCTGCTGGGCGCTCTGGTGCACAGCGTCTTGAGCAGCCTGATGGTCACCTGCCACCACCAGGGCAAACGTTTCCTCGATTTAGCCCGGAAACTATGGCAGAGCAACCAGCCCCAAGCCATACCCATCGAGCCTCTCTCCAACGTAAGTTAACCCTCGTCGAACCAACTCGAAGCTCACACGGGCCTCGTCGTACCATTGCGCGCCGAAATACCGTAAGATCAAATCACGGTAACGTCATACAATTCGGGATCACGCGGCGAGACCTCGCCGTTGCCGCGCCGCCGCTATCGAGTCGGTTCCTCTGTGACAGCGATGTCCGAGTAAACCAGGTTGATGATCTCGGGCGGAATCTGAACGAGCTTGACGCCTTAGTCCAGTTCCGCATCATAGGCGTCCGGCAACGCATCGGCAATCACCTCACCTCCACCTTCGCCGCAGAAGTGGCAAGCGGTCTCACGAAAGCCCAGAGACAGAAGCTGATCCCTGTCGGTGGTGGCCTGCACCTTCTCGCCGACATTCTTCCGACATCGCACCTGCACCATGCTTACGATCCATTCTTGTTCCGGGCGACTGAAATCGGTTCAACGGCCTGGAGCGGTTCACATGACTGCTTCTACGTCGCCCTGGCAGAACGGGAGGAGTGCAAGTTCGTCACCGTGGAGGAAGAGCTTCTCATAAACGTTCAGAAGGACTTCCCATTCACTGTTCACCTTGGCGCGATATCGATGGCTGGCCTCGACGTCCACGAAGCAAGCCGCGAGACCGCGCCCGAGCGAAGCCTCCCCCTGGCAAAATGCAACGAATCCCGCGATTTTTTTCGCAACCGACATCGCATTTCCGCCGCCGGCGCGCGATATCGCAAGATGTTCGGGGCGACTACCGTCGGGAACGCAACTTCGCATCATCTCCTATCAACGTACCGCGAGCAGATTGGTCGCGGGCCCCAGCAAGTTGAGCATGACCGACTTTCCCAGGAGCCGGACGTGGCCATTCGCAAACAAGATTATTACGAAGGTTCCGCACAATACCGATTGCTGCGAGCAGGAGCGGCTGGGACAATTCGACTAAAGTCGCCCTTTTTTTGTCGTTGACGAGCGCGTTAATCTGTACCTCAAGTACGGCACAAAATCGCTGCCCTTGGTCGTTCACGCTTTCCAGTGACCAAGTGCGGCGGCTGCGTCAGTGCGCGAAACGCCGTCCGGTTTCTGCTGAACTAATCCGTGGAGGCGAGGGATTTGCAGCCGTGAGTTTTACGAGGCTGACCGCCATCGCGGCTCGTGTTCGCGCTTTTGTTGTCGTGGTCGGCGTCTTATGCACCACACCATCGTCGGCCGATCGAACTTTGTCCCGTTCCTGGCAATCACCGGATTCACGTACATGGCCGCAGACGTTTTGAAGGCGTTGGCCTACCACATCTCCCATACGGACGGTATGCTGCGCATCGGCGTCTTCGCGGGCTGCGGCACCGTGTTGCTGCTAGGCGGGTTCCTGATGAAACTGTCTTCGTCTAACAACGAGGAAACAAAGGGATTCGCGGCCGTGATCGAAGAATAAATAACTGAATGTGAGACGAATCTCCAAAGCCGTCCGGACGGCATAGGAGAGCCGTTCCACAGCATTTTCTTAAGCGATTTAAGTCCGTCGGAGGAGGTCATGCAAGCGATGACGCCCATAAAGGATGTTCTCTGCGGGATGGCGGCGCCCCTGGCAATGGCGGCGCTGCTTTTGCCGACGGCGTATCTGCTTCCCGCGGTCGATCTGACTGGGCCGGTCGCCCTTGCCGCCTACTGGATTTCTGAGAGCGGCGGGACGATCGGGACGCCGATCCTTTGCCTGTGCTTGGCGCTGCTGATCGTTGGCCGCGACGGGCTCACGTGGACGCAGCGCGGCGGCGAGTTGTCGGTGATCATTCTCGCCCCAGCGGTTCTGTTTGGCGGCGCGGCGTATCTCAACGAATATGTCGTCAAGCCGTCTTTCGCCGTCCCGCGTCCCAATATCGTCGGGCTGGCCAAAACGTCGGCGCTGGGCATCTCGGTCGATGACTTTTACGCCATCCCCACGAAGCAGAGGCGGAGCGAGTACCTGACGACGGTGTTGACGCCGAATGTCGATCCACCGATGGCCGAACTCATTCGCAGCCACTGGATTCATGAGACCGGCTATTCGTTTCCGTCCGGACACTCATTCTCGGCCATGCTCGTCGCCACGGTTTTCCTGGGTCTTGGGCTGACGCAGTTTTCCGGCAAGCGAGTTTGGGTGTTCTACGGACTCGTTTCATGGGCGATTGCCGTCTGCCTTTCGCGCCCCATCCTGCGTGTCCACTCGGCGACGGACATTTTCGTCAGCGGGCTTGAAGGCATCATCCTGGGTGTCGTCGCATTCACGTTGGTGTACTCGATCCTTGAAAAATTCGCGTACGGTGCGGAGCAACTCAACGATGGCACGTCCGGTTGACCCAACGCTTCAGCGTCTTGCTTTCGGCGCAAACGCCCCAAGCAGGGTGCACGACATGGTTTGCAAACGGCACGGGAGGGCGAGGCTCCTGCCGAGCCGCGAGCCCGCGAAATACTCGATTTCGGACGAGTATCCTATCGCTTCCGGCTCGGCAGGAGCCTCGCCCTCCCGAAGCAGGCCACGCAGACCATGTCGTTTACCCCCCCCCAAGCATGCCACTGATCCAGCGGCGAGCGGCAGGACATGATGTACCCGCCGGCAGTCGCCAAAGAATGTAGCGTCGACTTCAGTCCACGCGATAGGGTACGGCGCGTGGACTGAAGTCACGCTACGGCGGGTAACTCGCTTCCAGCCGCTCGCCAAAGCGCATAGTGCCGTGTGTAGGCCACAATGGCCGTTGCTCAGACGCGCTGTGTAGTGGCCGCATTCGGCGACGTATCTTCTCCAGATTGCCCAGGCGTTGCCGATTTCGTTCATGTCCTGTTGATTTCGTGGTCGATTTGGTTATAAGCTGGTTGCTCATCATCGCATAACAGGAGGATAAATCCATGCGCCGACTTATCATTTCCGCGGTAGCATTGCTGTTTGCTTCGATTCCGGCGCTGGCACAAGGCGTTGCTGGGGAGCAGGTTGTCGTGGTGAAGGACGTTGAGGTGCGCAGCGGGCCGAGTAAGAACTTCTACCCCACATCGAGGCTCGTGCAAAACGATAAAGTGCTGGTGTTGCGCGAGTCGAAGGAATCGCCGGGCTGGCTGGAGATCAAGCCACCGTCGGGATCGTTCAGCTGGGTAAACGCCAAATTCGTGAAACAAGTAGACGCTCGGCATGGATTCGTCGATTGCGATCCGGCCCGGCCGGTCTCCGTGTTGCCCGGCAGCTCGCTGGTCAACCAAGAGCCGAACCGCGAAAGTATGAAGCTGACGGCGGGGACGGTGGTCGTGATTGTCGCGCAACCGAACACGGTGAACGGCGAGACCTGGCTGCCGATCCAGCCGCATCCGAGCGAGGTGCGGTATCTGCCGATTGAAGCCGTCAAACTCGCGGCCACCATCATGCCGACGACAAGCGGTCCGCCTAACTGGACGCTGTCGCCCAACGGCTATTCCGGGAACAACGTGCTTGCTGAAGCGGAGAAGGCGCTGTCGGCCAATGACCTCAATCGGGCCCGGCAGCTTTTTGAGGTCGTCGCCAACAACGCGACCGATCCGAATCAAAAGGTCTACGCCCAGAATCGGCTGGCTTCGCTATCGCGTACACCCGTGAGTGCGACGACCATGTCACTGTCGCCCGCCACTCCCTCGCCGGTCGCGGCGACCAACCTGGTCACGTTGCAGCCAGCCGCTTGGAGCGTTTACGGCCGACTGCGCGACACAAGGCTCCAAAGCGAGAACGGCCAACCGCTCTACGCGCTCGAAGACGCCGTCGGCAAGACAATCGCCTACGTCACCAATCAGCCCGGCAAGTCGCTGCAGGCCTACATCGGCCGTACCATTGCCGTCTTCGGCCCGACGATGTATCGGCCGGATAGCGCGGTGCGGATGCAATTCATCTTGGCCACCCACGTCGCCGTACCGTGAACGAACCTGATGCGGCGAGTCCGAGCCTGAGTGCCAGCAAAAGGCAAACCAAGACCGTTCGCTGGCGCTCAGGCTCGATCTCACCAAACGCGAATCGTCCCGCCGTTATCGCACTCATTTCATTTTCATTTCTTCGATGTTGCAATCCGTGCGGCAGCGGACCATAATGGGACTATGGATTTGTTCATGGGGCGAAGTTGCCCTGGCCGATACATTGATGATAACCGTTATCGTTTTCCTCAATCTCCGAGGCCGACCATGAGACGTCGAATCGTTGCAGTCCTTGGCATGTTTTTCGTCTTGGCGATTGCGCCGGCGATCTCCAATGCCCAGTCCGTGCGGACAATCACGATTCCCGGCGGCGGAGGCGGCGGAGGCAGTGGCGGAAGCAGCATGGGGGGCGGCGGTGGTGTTTCGCTCTCATCTACCCAGAGCGTCACCGCCGGCTCCCAAACCGTTCGCACACAGTCCACCAGCAGCGGCACCGGCTCCGCCACGGGCGTTCCCAGCACCTCCAACATCATCGTCCAATGGTATGGCGATCCCTTCTCGATGGGACTGCCTACGAAATACGCCACCGGAAACCCGGGCAAGCCGACGGCCACCTTCGGCAAAGGCAACTACTCTGCGACGACCGCCACGTCAGCGGCCGGCGGCGGCGCTGCCACGACCACTCAGGCGAACGGATTCAACACCTACGGCACAATCCGCAACCCCCAATACGTCACGAGCCTGCCCGAAGACTTCCCGACCGTCGTTCATCAGGACAAAACCGTCTGTGGCAGAGTAAAGGATCTGCTCGACCGCACGAGCCGAATTACTCGCGCCAATGGGGTCCGCATCGAAGTGTTCTGCGTGGGCGGCGTCATCGAATTGCGCGGCACGGTCGCCAGCGAAAAGGAACGCCTGGTCGCCGAAGGCATGGCCCGGATGACCCCCGGCGTCCGCGAAGTGCGCAACGATCTCGCCCTCCTGCCGAAGTAGGCCTAAGATCGATGAATTTCACTCACACGCGAAGGAGCCCATCCTTCGCGTGTGCGTTTTCACTATTCGCGATTCAGCGCGAGTCCGATCGCCAAAGCCGCAAGTCGATTTGTCATTTCTTGACTCACTCATCACCAATACAACACTTTCAACTCTCCAATTCGCTATTGGCCCCAAAGGAATCCCACCATGTTCCGCTATTTCTTCGTGCTGGTGCTCGCTGGCGTTGTCTTTGAATTCGGGGCGACCGGCATCGTCGCTGATCAAGGGGGCGATGCCATCGATGCCGACATCGTCAAGCACCTCGATTCACTGCAACCCGAACTCATCGACATCAATCAGGACCTTTGGGCCTTCGCCGAGGTGGGGCTCGAAGAAAATCGTTCGTCCAAACGCCTCGTCGAGGTGCTCAAGAAGGCTGGCTTCAAGGTCACGGAAGGGGTCGCCAACATGCCGACGGCGTTCGTCGCCGAATACGGAGCGGGCGCGCCGGTGATCGGCATCCTTGCGGAGTACGATGCATTGCCTGAGTTATCGCAGGAGGTAATTGGAACGCGGAAACCCGCCGCCGGCCGATCGACCGGGCACGGCTGCGGGCATTGTGCTCTCGGAACCGCCTCGATCGGCGCCGGCCTGGCGCTCAAGCATATCTACGACAAATACAAACTCAAGGGCACGATTCGCATCTATGGCACGCCGGCCGAGGAAACGCTCATCGGCAAAGTGTACATGCTTCTCGCGGGACTGTTCCGCGATCTCGATGCATGCCTGCATTGGCACCCCGGCACGAAAAATCGCACCTATTTCAGCGCGTCGAAAGCCTGCGTCTCCGCCAAGTTCACCTTCAGCGGCATTCCGGCTCATGCGTCGGGCAGCCCCGACAAAGGCAAGAGCGCCCTCGACGGCGTCGAGTTGATGAACGTCGGCGCCAACTACATGCGCGAGCACATCAAGGAAACGAGCCGGGTGCACTACGTCATCACCAACGGCGGCGGCCAGCCAAACGTAGTGCCGGCGACATCGCAGGTCTGGTACTATGTGCGGGCCAACGATCATGAGGACATGGAGAAGCACTTCGATTGGCTAAAAGACATCGCCGACGGCGCCGCCAAGATGAGCCGCACGAAGGTCAAGATGCAGATCGACACCGATTGCCATGAACTGATCCCGAACGCGCCGCTCTCGAAGCTGGTGCTCAAGCACCTCAAGAAAGTCGGCGCGCCGAAGTTCGACAAGGCCGATCACGATCTCGCCCGGCAACTGCAAACATCAATTCGCGCCGATTTCGGGCTGAAGGAACAGAAGCCGCTGCATGACACGATCGATGAGTTCCCGGAGAAGCCGTACCGCGACGATGGTTCGACCGACGTAGGCGACATCAGTTGGCACGTGCCGACGGGCGGGCTGTCGACAGCGTGCTTCGCGGCGGGCAGTCCGGGCCACAGCTGGCAGAACGTAGCCGCCGTCGGTTCGCCGATTGGTCACAAGGGAATGATGGTCGCCGCCAAGGTGCTGGCCCTGAGCGCGGCCGAGTTGTTGCAATCACCGGCGCAGTTGCAGGCCGCCCACGCCGACTTTCAGCAGCGCATGAAAGGCCGCTCCTACACGACGCTGATCCCCAAAGGCCAAAGAGCGCCAAAGTCGATTCGATGATAGGTTTCCACAGGACGCCCTGTGCTGACCGCAATTCGCTTTTTCTGTGAGGATCACGTCATGAATCTCCAAACCAGCGCCAATGCAATTCTTTGCATGGTGCTTTTCAACGCATCGACGTTCGGCAACGACGCCAAGAGCGCCTATCCGCAGTCGATCCCATTCCCGAAGGACGCAGCGCCCGTATACAAGCTGCACGAACTTTTGGCACGCGATAACGTCAAACTCGCTGTGCACCACTGGACACCGCCCAAAGGCGGGCCAAAAAAGCCCGTCGTCATTTTGCTGCACGGCATCGGCATGCACGGCGAACCGTATGCATCCATCGCAGCAGGATTCACGGCCCAGCAGATGACGCTCATCGTACCCGACTTGCGCGGGCACGGGCGATCGGGGGGAACGCGCGGCCGACTTGCTGATGCGAGCGTGTTGCGGTCCGACCTGGGGGAGATCATGGGGTTCGCGAATTGCCGGCATCCTGACGCACCGGTGTTCCTCGCCGGCGAGAGCATGGGCGGGCTGCTCGCAGCCGACTACGCCGCCAAGAGAGAACGGCGACTCGCGGGGCTGATCCTCCTCGCGCCGGCGTTCAAGGTGCACGATTCCCAGATTGACTTGGGCGGGATCGGCGACTTCTTCAAAGGCAAGACCGCCCTCGCCACCGACAAGAAGCTCAAGCCCAGCACGCGGGCTCAGGGCTTCATCGACGCCCGGCGCAAAGACGCCCGCGCTTTGCCCGAAGTCGATTCCAGCTACTTGACGGCGCTTGGCCTTCGCCAGCTCGAATGGCCGGCCAATGCGTCGCTTGTCAAGCAGCCGCATTTTGTAGGCGTCGCCGGGCAGGATACGATAGTCAACTCCAAGACGGCGAAGACGGTATTCGATCAAGCCGGCTCGCCGAAGGACAGCAAGCGCTGGGTCGAGTGGACTGACGCCCGCCACACCATCTGCTGGGACCCGCTGACGCCGAGCATTTTCGAAGACCTGACACGCTGGATCAACGAGCGCTGACAAAAAAAGGGTGCGCATCGGAGAATCAATTCTCGCGAATACGCACCCTCTCGCCTGGGTTGGCCGCTTCAAGATTTCAAGAACTGATCGACCTGCTTGGCGATCAAACCCGGTTTCGTGACGAATGCCAAATGGCCACAACCGGGCAGCGAGGCGAACGTCGCGTTCGGGATCGAGTCGCACAATTGCCGCAGACTCGCTTTGGAGACGAGCACATCCCGTTCACCGCAGAGCACCAGCGTCGCGGCCCGAATACGGTGCAGGCGATCGGCAATGTCGAACTGTTCGACGAGCCGAAGCCGATGCGCCATGACGCTTTGATCCGTCTGCCAAACCTGCCGGGTGACGAAATCGAAAAGTGCATCCTGCTTCTGGCGTCCGCCGAACAAGAGATTGAAAAACTGATTCACGAACGGATTGTCGGAGGGCAGAGGAAAACGCGACAAGACCGTGCTGGCTACCTGCTGCAATAGGCCCGGCTCGTGGCGAGCGCCTACGCCTTGCACGATCAGGCGATTCAGCCGGTGAGGATAACGAATGGCAAACTTAAGCGCCACGATTCCGCCGAACGATAGGCCCATGATGGTCGGCGTTTCAAGCCTCAGCGAATCCAGCAACTCAGCCAGATCTTCGACGAGATCGTCCAGGTCAAATGGATGGCGCAAGGCGAAGCAATCACTCTCACCGCGAAGCTGATAATTGAACACGTGAAAGCCACCGGCGAGGCACTGCGTCAATGGCGAGAGCAAGTCAGCTCCCCCGGCAAGCCCTGGAATCATGACGACAGGGTCGCCGCTGCCTGTTTCGCGCAGCTCCGCCGTGTATTGGCCTAGGTGAACAAATGCAGACGAATTAGATTTGGCGAGGTATTGTCGATTTGTCGCAACCAGCCACTCTTGCGTAGCTTTCACAGATAGTCCTCTGTGTTCCCCAATCCGTTGCTTTCAATTGCACGTTCTATGCCATTTCCAAAAAAGCGATTGAATTTACCTTCAAGGCACTAGAATAGATTCAGGATTCGACGATTGTGTCGATTTTTCGACGTAACCACACTGTCGAAAAACGCGTGACGAAAAATCGACATATTATCGACAATCGGCAGAGACTCATGCTAATGTCAGATTCTTTTCCAAACAAGAGCAGAATTAACCAGGTATTGCTCCTTTCGCTCGGCATTGGCGTATTGATTTACGCGACATGGGTAATTGTACATGTGAGCCTTTGTCACGAGATCGGTTTGAAGACGGTGCTGACGCCTCACTTGGTGGATCGGCCCGAGGTGGAGTCGATTAACGGCGATCATCCGGACGTTGGCGACCTCGTAATCAAGGTCGGAGATTTGCCGATTCGCTCATGGTCGGAACTGATCTTAGCGCCTGGGCGCCTTTATGAGCGGATCGCATCCGGCCAAGCGTCGCCCGAGTGGTATCGCCGGGCGGATGGAGGTCGAGATTTCGTCGCTGTCGAATGCCTTCGACCAAGCGACGGCAAGACGATTCGGTTCCAATGCGAACTGCAGCGATTCCCTGCCGAGGACATGATCCCGTCCCTGATCTGGCTTTTTCTCAAGGGCTCGTTGTTCGTAATCGGCGCACTCGTTTACTGGAAGCGTCCCGACGATGAAGCGGCAGTCCGATTTTACATCCTTTGTGTTATCACGCTCGGCGCCTACATCGGCGGCTATCACTGGACGCATATCGTTGCTTATCCGGTGTTGAACATTATCTTCATGACTTGCGCCGTGCTTTTGCCCGTCGCGAGTTTGCATTTCTATTTGGTGTTTCCACGTCCGAAGGCCTGGCTTGAGGAATATCCGGGCTCAATCCTCACTGCCGTGTATGGCGTGCCGCTTCTGAATCTCGCGCTGCTGATCGGATTCTATCTCCACGTGCGGTATTTTGCCGGCGCGGATTCGGCGATTCGCCAGTTCCCTTTGGCGTTGATCTATATCTCGTTCGGAATTGCCGCAGTTTGGTATCTGGCATGCATGGGAACGCTGTTTCACAGTGTGCGTACCGTCGAGGACTCCATGGAGTTGAAGCAGGTCAAGTGCATCTTGATCGGCGTGTTCTTTTCGCACATCCCAATCGGACACTCGCTGTACATTGTGCTTGCCGAGCCGGCGAAGTTCGTGGACGGGGCGGTGACGTGGCCGATGTTCGTCGCGTCGCTCATCGTGACGGTTGCCTTTGCCATCGGCATGACGCGATACCGTCTGTTGGAGCTGGAGAAGATCATCAATTCCAGCGTGGGCTACTTTCTCGTGAGCTTCTTGGCAGGCCTGATGTACTACGGTGTCGTGTTCGTTGGCACGCTGTTTTATAGCCGATTCGTCAGCAGCCCGACGTTGCCCGCGGCTTTGACGGTCAGCACGACGGCGTTGATCTTTGTGTTCATTCTCGATGCGGCGCGCAACCGTATTCAGCTCGCGCTGGATCGTCGCTTCTCGCAAGGCAAATCGCAGATCGATCAGACGCTGGAGCAGATGAGCCAGGCGGTTTCGCAGCTCGTTGATCCGCCGGCGCTTGCGCAGCAACTCCTGGCCACGGTTTCCAATGCGCTTGGCATCACGCACGGTGTTGTGTTCCTTCGCCAGGGCGATTCGCCTGACTTCCTGCTGGTCGCGAAGCTCGGGGATCAGCCGTGCGCGAACATTCTGCCGGCGGACTCGCCGTTGTTCTTGGCGCTGGAAAGCGGGCTGGCCCTGGAGTGCCCGGCGCCCAGCGAGGACGCACTCACGCCGGCCCAAGCACAGTTACGCCAGCTCGGCGGCGAAGTCGCCCAGCCTTTGCGCAGCGAAGGTCGCCTGGTTGCCGTCATGATCCTCGGTTCGAAGGACACGCCCTATCGGCCTGAGGACTGGACGCTGTTGGCTGCTTTGGCCCAGATTACCAGCGTCGCACTGGAGAGTGCGGCGCAACACCGTACGATCGATCTGCTCAACCAAGAGTTGCAGGCCAAGGTCGACAAGATCGCGGAACAACAACGGCGTATTTTGGCGTTGCAATCGGAGTTGCATCGCAAAAACGAGCCGCCCCCGAAGAAGCCCGAACCGCGACCCGCTCCGGAAGCTGAAGGCGCTCCGCTGGCGAACGCCGCCGGCATCGTCGGTTCGAGTCCGGTGGTTCGCCAACTCTTGACGCTGGTTCGCAAGGTCGCTGCCACCGATGCCGTCGTCCTCGTGCGCGGCGAGAGCGGAACCGGCAAGGAACTTTTGGCCCGCGCCGTTCACGAGAACAGTTCCCGGGCCGGCAAACCGTATGTCAAAGTCCATTGCGCCGCGCTCTCCCCCAGCCTCTTGGAAAGCGAACTCTTCGGCCATGTTCGTGGCGCCTTCACCGGCGCTCACAAGGACAAGGTCGGCCGATTCGAGTTGGCCGACGGCGGCACGCTCTTTCTCGACGAGATCGGCGACATCAGCCTCGACGTGCAAACCAAGCTTTTGCGTGTGCTGCAGGAGAAGACCATCGAACGCGTCGGGTCCAGCGAGTCGCAGCGGGTCGATGTCCGCATCATTGCCGCCACGCACCAGGACCTCGAACGCTTGATTCGCGAGGGCCGATTCCGCGAGGATCTGTTCTACCGCCTCAACGTGATTCCGATCGAAGTTCCTCCGTTGCGCGAACGGGTCGAGGATATCCCGGAACTGGCAATGGCGTTTATTCAGCAATCTTCGCAGCGGTGCAAGAAGAACGTGACGCAGATCGACGACGACGCCTTGGCGCTCCTAAAGGCGTTCCCGTGGCCGGGGAACATCCGGCAACTCGAAAATGTCATCGAGCGGGCCGTCGTCATTGCCGAGGGCAACGTGTTGACCCTGCAAGAGATGCCGCCGGAGGTGTTCCAGGTGGAGCCGGCCGCCGTGGCGCAACCGGTGATGTCGAACGGGCTCTCGGACGAGGAAGCCGAGCCGACGTCGACGTTTCGTGCCGAGCAAGACCGTTTCGAGCGTGAGCAGATTCAGAAGGCGCTTGCCGAATCAGGAGGCAACAAGTCGAAGGCTGCCCGCAAGCTGGGAATTGCGCGCACGACGTTGATCAGCCGCCTCAGAAAATTGGGCCTGGACTAACCTGCACGGCGCAAATGCCAAAAGGCAAATCATATCTCGCGATTTGCCTACGGTCGGAATTTTGTCCTGCTCGGAATTTGTTTATCATTTGTCGTTTGCTGTTTGGGTTTCTCTACGTGGTTTGCCAGTTTTCTTGGAAAATGACGGGCGCAAGTTTTTGCGTGGCTCGCGTTCACGTTCAGCGATCTTGTTGTCATTTCATAGGAGGACCACCGCCATGCTAGTGGCTCGACCTACGGCGATCGTTCTCGTCATCGGCGTGGCGGGGCTGACCTTTGGGCAGTCCGCTGACACGCATCAAGCGGCACGACAGACGCTGGTCGCTCTCGCCGATCAGACGATCGATGCCAAACCGTTCAAAGAGCCCATGCCGCTGGCGAAATTTCTCGACGCGGTCCAGACGCAGATGCCGACGGACAAGCGGCTCACGCTTCGCGTTGACAATTTGGCCTATGGCGACACGGTCAAGGACGTGCTGGCCACGCCTGTGTCTTTATTTCCCGGCCAATCCCGTGTTAGCGTGATGACGGCCTTGGACAGGGCAATTGCCAAGATAAAGCTGAAAAGCGACTTCCGCATCGACGGCACACAGGTCACGATCACGACTTACGAGCGCGCATCGTTTGCAATCGACCACGACATCCGTGACGCGACCGCGAAGCCTGAATCCGTCGGTTTGACCGGGGCAGAGTTTCGCGCGGCCAATCAAGCGCAGCGAGCGGCCAGCCTCGTCAAACGCCTCGCTGCCGTCACCGAGCTGACAACGCCGTTCACAGCCGAGACGATCGAAGTGATCAACGGCACGCGTCTCGCGGTCCGCACCGTCGGCACACGGCACGCGGAGTTTTTGCAGGCGATCCGCGTTTTCGCTCGCTTGGCTGATTTGGTGGTCACCACGCAATGCAAGCTCTATGAGGTCGACGACGCGTTCTACAGCAAGCTCAAGAATGCCAAACGCGCCTCCATCGAGGAGGAAGAGCGCATATTCCTTGAAGGCAACGGCCCCAAAGTGGTGCCGTTGGACGTCCTCATGTCGAATCAGAAGCTCGTGGTCACCGGCGACGATGTCACCGTCGACAACGGCCAGTCGGCGACGTTGCTGGCGCGGCAGACGGTTCAGCAGTGTTCAGCTGGCCCCGAGCAAGTCCGCAAAGGCGACAAGGCGCGACAGTTCTTCATCACTGGTTTTGTGGTTAGTGGTGCGATCCGGGTAAGCCCCGACCGCCGCTACATTCGCATTGAACTCGGCGAGCGGACAAAGGAGGTGGATCAGATACGCAAGGTTAAGGTTCTCACCGAACAAGGGCTTCGGATTGTCGAAGAGCCAGGCAAGGGGCAACGCGCGCTGCCGCCGGTCGAGGTCGTCGCTGAAACTCCTGTTTTTCACGAGTCAACACATTTGCGCGTGCTCGACGTTCCTGACGGCGGAACGCGGCTCGTGCCGCTGTACTTTCGCCCACGCTCGCTCGAAGAGAAAAACGCTGGTGGGGCCTCGTCATCACGTCGCGCATTGTAATGGAAGAAGAAGAACGGCGAATTCTGAACGGAACTCTGGAACCAATCGTTCCCGCTCTGCTCGCCGATCTGCTGACGAACCCGCGGCTCAAGGCGACGCGCGAGTACGTCGGCACACCGGGCGACAAGCGTTTCGCGCTCGTCAACAGTGATGCGTGGACCTGGCCGAAGGATTTCCAACCCAGAATCCAAGGGTACGAATTGACGCCGACGGCGCCGGAGGGCAATCGCTTGCTCGGCATCCGCATCGATCGCTATCAGGCCGGCACGACGCCTGGAACCACGCTTGCCATCCGCGTCACTCTCCTCAACGCCGGCGGAACTCGGAACGGTCCAGCGCCCGGCGGCTGCACGCTGCGATACAACGCTCGACCCGACGACACCGGTGGTGGTCGTTTGGAGCTAGTCGAGTGATCGAAGGGATCTCATGATTCTGTGAAATCCTGGCCCATTACGCCGCCTTCGCTTCGGGTTCGGCGTCAGGGTATTTGATCCGGGAATGAAACAGCGCGATCAGCGATTTGCAGATCGCCTCTTCGATGACATGCAATTCCGTCAGCGTCAAGCCACTCTCCTCAAATTGGCCGTCGAGCAGGCGCTTCATCAGAAGGTCGTGCACGAGCTTGCGCAGGCTGCCCGGAGTCGGATTCGTCAACGATCGGCTCGTACTCTCGACGGCGTCAGCGAGCATCACGATGCCCTGCTCGCGCGTTTGCGGCTTCGGGCCGGGATAGCGGAAACACGATTCGAGATCAGGGTTGCTGCTGTTGGCGTCCTGCGACCGCATCGCCTCGCGGTAAAAGTATTCGACCAGCGTGGTGCCGTGATGGGTGAGAATGAAATCGACGATCGGTTTTGGTAGGCCATATTGCTCCGCCAAGGCGACGCCGTCCTTGACGTGGCCGATGATGACGAGCGTGCTGAGAGCGGGTTCGAGATCATCGTGGCGATTTTCGCCGGACTGGTTTTCGATGAAGTAATCGGGTTTGAGCATCTTGCCGACGTCATGGAAGTAGCTGCCGACACGAACCAAGAGCGGATTGGCGCCGACCGCCTCGGCGCCCGCTTCAGCCAGTGTCGCGACGGTAATGCTGTGCGTATAGGTTCCCGGCGCTCGGCGAACCAATTCCTGCAACAGCGGATGCGACCCGTCCGCCAGCTCCAGCAGGCTGATGTCGGTGACGAAGCTGAAACACCGCTCGACGAGAGGCAACAAGCCCGTCAGCAAAAACCCCGCGAGCGAACCCCAGACGAAAGAGCGGAAGCCATCGCTCAGCATCAGCGACCACGTCTGCCCCGACAGAAGCCCCGTGGCAATCGTCGTCGCGAAATACGCCAGGCCGGCGACGGTTGCAACCTGCACAAGTTGCGTGCGCGTCCGCACATGGTGCAGCGACAGGATTGCCGTCGCCATCCCGCCCATGTGAACCAGCACCTGCTCGACGCTGGCGCCCAGCGTGACTGTGAGTGCTAGCTCTAATGCGAAGCTCATCATCAGGGCGAATTGCGGATTGTACCCCAGCGTCAACACCATCGCGGTCAACGTCATGGGCAACAGGAGCGCGCTCCACGGCGGCTGGCTCAAGAGCGTAGCAAGCACCAGCGTCGCCAACACCAGCACGCATACGCTTGCAATCATCGGCAAGCTCTGCGCCAGCCCGGCTTGAAACCGCGCGACATACATCGCCATCAGGGCCGCGATGAGGCTAAGCAAAATGAACAACGATCCGGCACGCGACCAGTGGTCCGCCGGCGCCAAGCTATCGCCATAAGCGCGATGCTCTTCCTTCAAAAGATCAAGTTGCCGTTCCTGAATCGGCGTGCCGCGCGGCACCAGCAACATGCCACGCGGGTATTTTTCGAACACCCGGCGGTTGCTCAAAACAGCCTTTTCGTGGACGATGTCGCCCTCCTGGACATCTTGATTGACAAGCTCCACGTGATTGACAATGACAAAATCGACGCGGGCGCGCAGATCGTGGGAATAGATCTCGCCGACGTTGTAGCGCATCGGCACGCCCCACCACGCCGCGAACGCCGTCATCGCCAGCGCCGTCAGCCAGACGATCGCCAGCCGAATGATGGTGCGCTTGTGCGCGAGCTGGCGCAGGAGCGGCTCATCGTGGCGCGACGAATCCGTGCGTCCATCCCATTGCTGCAAGCGCGGTTGCTTTTGCGGTGAGACCATGGCGCGGATTGCTGATCTGCCGCGTGCGGCGTAGCAGAGCCTGCTACGCCCCACGCGGCGAATCGGCAATCTTCAGTTCCTTTTGCGAGGCTTCTCGTCCTCGTAGGCCTTGACGATCTTTTGCACCAACGGGTGTCGGACAATGTCGAGTTCGGTGAGAAAAACGATGGCGACGCGCTCGATGTTCTCGAGCCGATGGATGGCGTCGATCAAGCCGCTGCGCTGGTTGCGCTCCAGGTCGATCTGCGTGATGTCGCCGGTGACGATGATCTTGGACCCGTGCCCCATGCGTGTGAGAAACATCTTCATCTGGGCGACGGTTGTGTTCTGGCCTTCGTCGAGGATGATGACCGATTGATTGAGCGTTCGGCCACGCATGAAGGCGAGCGGCGCGACTTCGATGATATCGCTGGTCATATAACGCTGAACCTGATCGGGCTCCATCATGTCGTTGAGGCCGTCGAAGAGCGGACGCAGATACGGATTGATCTTGGCGGCCATGTCGCCGGGGAGAAAACCGAGTTTCTCGCCGGCCTCGACGGCAGGGCGCACCAGGACAATGCGCTTGACCGCGCCTTGGCGCAGCATGTTGACGGCGACGCCGACAGCAAGATAAGTCTTGCCGGTGCCGGCCGGGCCGATCGCGAAGGTAACGTCGTTGTCTTTCATCGCCTGCACGTAGACGGCTTGGCCATCGGTGCGCGGTCGCACAGCGCGGTGGTTGCCCAGCGATGTCACCGTCGGCTGGATGATCGGGCTGTCGTCGCCCTTCTGCAGGTTGGCGAGCACAGTGCGTACGTTCTCCGCCGTCAGCCCTTGGCCGCGCTGGAGAATCTGCCGAAGCTTAGCGAAGACGCGCTCGGCTTGCTCGACAAGGGCCGGTTCGCCGTCGATCTGGATGGTGTCGCCGCGGGCGATGATGCGCACGGTGAGGGCGTCACGGATGAGGCGCAGGAACTGGTCGCGGTGGCCGAAGAGTTGCACCGCTTCATCGCGATCGTTGAGCGTCAGCGTCAGGGTGGTGTCGGTCATTGAATTCGATTCGTTCCTTCTTTGTTTGGCGCCCGCAGCATGCCGCGATTGGCGGCATCCTGCGAGCGCTAAACGAGGAGAAACCACAAGAAACACACCGGCGCCGCGAAGATGATCGCATCGACCACATCGAGAACGCCGCCGTAACCGGGCATCGCTGCCGACGCGTCTTTGGTCTGGCAGTCGCGCTTAATCATCGATTCGGCCAAGTCGCCGAGCATCCCTGCCAAGCCGACGGTCAGGCCGAACCAAATATGCCAGCCGTGCAGCACTGAAACCGGACCGAGGGTATCGATCAAGTTGGCGGCCAGAACCGCTGCGAGCAGTCCGCCAGCGGCGCCTTCCCACGTCTTCTTTGGGCTCAAGATCGGCGTCATCTTGTGCGTGCCGATCAGTCGGCCGACGGCGTAGGCCCCGATATCACAACATTTCGGCACGAACACCGCAAGGGCGAGTCGCACACTGTTAGCCTGGTGATCGGGCGAGAGCCAGCGAATCTGGGCGAAAAACGAAGGCAGGAAACCAAGGTAGCCCACGATCAACCAGGTAAGCGCGATCCGCTCGACCGACCGCCCCGGACCGAAAAAGCCGGCCATCTCATATAGAAACGCCAACAAGAGGAATCCAGCCTGGATTCCCATCAGGATCGACCAAGAATGCGCCTGGAAAGGCGGGCAGTGTATGAGCCAGTTGGCAAGTACGAAAACCGCGACGCCAAGAAAAGAGAGAGCTTGCTGAGGCCTGCGGTTCGGACCCAAGATTTCGATAAATTCGAAACACACCGCCGACATCAGGGTGAGTTGAAACACGAAAAGAAACGGGAACCATGGCACAAGGAGATACTGATCGCCGACGAGCATGCCGACGGTGAGTGCGATCAAAATACCGCCCATCCAGAGTCGCGTCGTGAGCATGGTGCATCCCTGTTTAGCCGCTCGCCTGACGCGAGCGCGATCCTTGCGTTCGCTGAAGGCGCGCGGCTAAACCGAGGTCAATCCCCCAAAGCGCCGTTCTCGCCTGGCGAAATCGCGCAGCGCTTGCCGCAGGGTTTCCTCATCGAAATCGGGCCAGCATTTCTCCGTCACCCACAGCTCGGCATAGGAGATTTGCCAAAGGAGGAAATTGCTGATGCGCATCTCGCCGGCCGTGCGGATCAGCAGGTCTGGGTCCGGCATCCCCGCCGTGTACAGGGCGCCCGATATCGTGTCCTCATCGATGACGTCGGGATCGAGCGATCCGTGCCGCACACGCTCGGCCAAGTCGCGCACGGCATCGACCATCTCCGTTCGTCCGCTGTAGTTGATCGCCAGGCACAGCGTCAGGCCGGTGTTGCCGGCGCTGACACGGATATTCTCGTCCATTTCTGTCAGCACAAATGCCGGCAATTCCTCGCGTCGCCCAATGACCGTGAACCGGATGTTCTCCTTCATGATCAATGCGCGTTCCTTGATGAGGTACTCCTTCAGGAGCGCCATGAGGAAATTGACTTCCTCAGGCGGGCGCTTCCAGTTTTCGGTGCTAAAGCAATAGAGGGTAAGCTGCTCGATGCCGAGACGGCAGCATTCTTCGATGGTGCGTCGAACGCTCTTGACGCCTTCGAAATGCCCCTCGACGCGCTCTTTGCCGCGTTCTTGGGCCCAGCGGCCGTTGCCATCCATGATGATAGCGACGTGGCGTGGCAACTTGGCGGGATCAAGCCCGGCGGCGTGCAAACGCGCTAACGTTTCGCGATCTCTCAATGTGGATTCCACGCCCAAGGGTGAGCGCAGCGAACCCTTGGGATAGGGACCGCTCGGTCCCAAGGGTTCGCTGCACTCACCCTTGAGCTTCCCGTTATCTCATCAGAATCGTCTGCGCCCGATCGGGGCCGACCGACACGATGCTCACCGGTAATTGTAACAGCGCCGCCACGCGATCAACATAGCGCCGGGCATTCGCGGGCAGATCGCTCGGCTTCCGCACCGCCGAGATGTCCGTCCTCCAGCCTGGCAGCGTCTCGTAGATCGGCTTGCAGCGTTCGAGCAAAAACGCGTCCCCCGGGAAGTCATCGATACGTTGGCCGTCGAGTTCGTAGGCGACGCAGACCTTCAGTTCGTCCAGAGCGCTGAGCACATCGAGCAGCATGATGGTGACTTCATCGACACCACCCAGCGTCGCGGAGTAGCGGACGGCAACGAGATCAAGCCAGCCGCATCGCCTCGGCCGACCAGTGACCGTGCCGTACTCCCGTCCGATCTTGCGGATGGTCTCGCCAATGCCAGTCGGGCCGTCGTCGAGTTCGGTGGGGAACGGTCCTCGGCCCACGCGCGAGGTATAGGCCTTGATGACACCGATGATGCGCGAGAGATGCTTCGCGGGAACCCCGGACCCGCTCCAGATGCCGGCGACCGAGCTGTTGGAACTGGTGACGTACGGATAGGTCCCGTGGTCGACGTCGAGCAAGCTGCCCTGGGCGCCCTCGAAGAGCAGGCGTTTGCCTTGCTTGATCGCGTTGTTCAAGAGCCGAACGGTGTCCTGAATGTGCGGCTTCATCTGGTCCGCGTAGCCGAGGTAATCACCACACAGGGCGTCGGCATCGAATTGCTTTGCATCGGATGCCAGACCATGCAGGAGAAGGTTTTTACGGGCCACGACGGCTTGCAAGCGTTGACGCAGGTGGTCCGGATACAGCAGATCGCCGACGCGGATGCCATTGGAGCGCGAGACTTTATCCTCATAGCACGGCCCGATGCCTCGTCCGGTGGTGCCGATCGCCTGGCTGGAACCTTGCTCGAACAGGCGTTCCTCTTCCATGTGATACGGGAAGATGAGATGGGCGTGATCGCTGAGGACGAGGTTGGAGCCCACGGAGATGCCTGCGTCGCGCAGGTTCTTGACTTCTTCGAGAAAGCGCACCGGATTGACGACGAGGCCGTTGCCAATGACGGCGCAAATGTGTGGGCTGAGGATGCCGGTCGGGAGCAGGGAGAGCTTAAACGTTTTGCCGTCCTTGACGATGGTGTGCCCGGCGTTGGCGCCGCCGTTGTAGCGAACGACGTAATGATGATCGCTGGTGAGGAGATCGACGATCTTGCCCTTGGCTTCGTCGCCCCATTGCAGGCCGACGACGCACGTGGAGCCGGAGCGAACATCCTGCGAAGGCATTCGAGAATCCAATACGGGGTATCGTTCGAGAGTCACGCGCTGTCTCAGTATAAGAGCATCGGGCGGGGTGACAAGGCTGCGGCGCAATCTCCGCGTACGGCTTCGCGCATGCAGGGCGCCCGGTGAGCGCGAAGTCGCAAGCGGCAAGCCGCACCCATCTCCCTTTGCCGACGCACGTATCGATCACAACAATAGAGCCGAAGAACGAGGCGAAAATCAACGAGGATTAACAATGCAACCCGTGGTGATCGCGACATGGAAATTCGGCGAAATCGCAGCGAGGGCCGCCCTGCCGCTATTGGTGCAGGGCCAATCTGCCCTCGACGCAGCCCTCGCCGGCGCTCAAGCGGTCGAGGATGATCCGTCGGTCAGCTCGGTCGGATTCGGAGGTCTGGCGAACAGCGTCGGCGCCGTGTCGCTCGATGCTTGCGTGATGGATGGGCGAACGCTGAACTGCGGGGCGGTTGCGGGCGTGGAGAACATCCGCCATGTGGCCGCGCTGGCTCGGCGCGTCATGGAAACGACGCCGCACCTGTTGCTCGTCGGCGAAGGGGCGAAGCTGTTTGCAGTGCAGCAAGGTTTTCCGCTCGAGTGTCTGCATACACCCGAGAGCGTGGCTGCCTGGGAAAAGCGACTATCGCAGAAGCAGGCTGATCATCTGACGCACGACACGGTTACGGCGCTGACGCTCGACAGAGCGGGCTCGCTGGGCGGCGTGTGCACGACGAGCGGACTGTCGCACAAACTACCGGGCCGCGTCGGCGACTCGCCCATCATCAGCGCCGGGCTCTACGTCGACAACTCGGCCGGCGCCGCGGGAGGCACCGGCGTCGGCGAAGAGATTCTACGCATCGGCGCCAGCCTGATCATGGTCGAGGCTATGCGGGCCGGAAAATCGCCGCAGGAGGCGTGTGAACTCGTCACACGCCGGGTCATCGACGTCGCTCAGCGCCGAAATGTCAAACCGGCTCACGTCGCCTTCATCGCCCTCGATCCGCATGGCAATCACGGCGCCGCCTGCACGGCCGGGACCAACTTCCATTACGCCTTGGGCAAAAGTTCTACCATCGAAGTGCGGCAAGCGATTGAAATCCACGAAGGACACCAAGGGCGCTAGGGGTTGAGTGAACTTCAGTCGGCCGGCGCTCGAGGTCCCACGCCGTATTTTTCCCCTTCGTGTCCTTGGTGTTCTTCGTGGATCACTTCACTCCAACACGCCTTGGGCCCGAAGCTTTTCGTATTCCTCCGGGGCGTAGACGATCACGTGACGCGGGTTGATGAAAAGCCAGCAGACGCATGCCGCGAAGAACATGCTGGCGGAAAAAACCAGCGCGAGGTCCCATTGGCCGCTCTTGGCGAGATGAGCGACGATGGGCGGCGCGACAAACGTCCCCATGTTGCCGACGCCATTCATGAACCCGGCGATCGTGCCGGAGTAACGATGCCCAATGTCGATGCAGGTCGACCAGCTGACGGCCATCGCGAAGTCCTTGCAAAACGAAGCGGCGCAGAGGCACGCCACCGCCAGGAACGGCACATCCACCCAGAGCGCCAGCACGAAAAACGCCCCGCCCAGAAAGTAAGCGACAAAGCCCTGAAACGTTCGGCCCCAGCGCGGCCCCCACACCTGCACTTGGCGATCGGTCACGAATCCGCCGGCCAGGCAAGCGATGCCGCCGAAGAAAAGCGGCGAGCCCGAGGCGATCAATAACGCGGTGGGTCCGAGGTGCAGAATCTTGTCGTAGTACTCCACGTCCCAGGTGATGAAAAAACACCAGCCGGCGTTGCTGAAAAAATACATGCCGCACAAGAACCACAACGTCGGCGAAGCGAAGGCCGTTCGCCACGACATGGGCAGCCGTTCCTCTTCGTCCCCTTTTTCTTGAATGTAACCCAGCTCGGCTGCATTGACGTCCGGATGTTCTGCCGGCGTGTTGTGAAAGTACATGTTGAAAAAGATGACCCACAAAGCCCCGGCGATGCCGAAGATGATAAATGCGCCGCGCCAGCCCCAGGGCCAGGCCGCGAGGACGATGAGCGGCGGCGCGATGGCGCCGCCCCATCGCCCAAAAGTCCAAAGAAGCCCCTGGGCCAGGCCTCGCCGTTCGTAGGGGAACCAGTTGCGCAGCGCTCGCGCGGCGTTTGGATACGCCCCAGCCTCGCCGGCGCCGAACAGAAATCGAACGGTAACCAAGAGCAAAAGGCTATTGACAATCAACGGAATCGAGTTGAACCATTCCGAAAGCGGGTAGGGCATCGGAATCGTGTAGCCCAGATCGTAGCTGAACTTCCAGATGCAACCCGTCAAGGCGGTGAAGAAGGACCACCACAAGACAATCCGGCACAACACCTGGCGCGGTCCGAAGCGGTCGCCCAGCCAGCCGCTCGGCACTTCGAAGAGAGCGTAGGCCAACCCGAACGAGGAGAACACCCAGCCAAAATCGGTCTTGTCGATGCCGAGGTCGGTTTGCATGTCGCCGCCGACGTTCTTGATGCAAACACGATCGATATAGGTCAGCATCGAGAGACTGCACGCCCAGGCAAGCACGCTGTAGCGAACGTTGGTCGGATTGGCGTCGGTCATGCAAGGTTCCGTCTCTGGCGGCAGAGTATCAACCTAATCGAAACACCTTCAATGCTCCATATAATTCCCGAATCTTTTCAACGGAGAGGAATCCTCATGCAACCTGAAATCGGCTATGCCATCGGCGGAACGGCCGCGGCGATGATCGTGTTGTACATTGTGATGCGCTACATCCAGGTAGGCGGCGACTTCGCCCGGCAGCGCCGGGCCGACGAGATCGCCGAGCGCTTCCTGAACGACGCGAAGTTTCAAGAGGCGGTGAATCTCGTGCTGAACCCACCGCCCCCCCCGCCGCCCAAGCCGTGGCCCGATCCGATCCTTCTGTTGACCTTGATGGAACGCGAAGGCCGGCTCGTCGATTTCCTTCTGGAGAACATCGATGGCTACGACGATCAATCCCTCGGCGCGGGCGTGCGCAAGATTCACAAAGATTGCCAGAAGGTGCTGAAGGAACATCTCGAAATGGAGCCGGTGCTCAAGGGAGAAGAACAGACGCCCGTCACCGTCCCGGCGGGCTTCGACCCGTCGGCCGTGCGCTTGACTGGGAATGTTACCGGTTCGCCGCCCTTCACCGGCACACTGATTCATCACGGCTGGCGCGTCACCAAGATCAAAGTCAACCAACCGCCCGAAGGCCACGACGCGTTCGTGCTTCACCCCGCCGAAGTCGAGTTGGCCTGATCGCCGGCAGAGTCCACGGATGGCCGACGGCCTGACGTCACCCGATCATCTCCCTTCGAGCATCGTTACGAACATCCGCGCCGCTTCTCGCACGCGCGCATCGCTGTCGTCCTGCATCTTGCGCAGGAGCTTGAAAAGGAGATTCTGGTCTTCGGTATGCTTGTCGGCTTTCCAGTGTTCCGCCAACGTGAATAGCCCAACGCGCCCCTGCTCGCGAAGATCGACTTTTCCGTCGTCGTATTCAATCACATACGCGGATTCGTCGCCGAACTTACGCAAGGAAAGATGATCGCCGAGGCGTTTCGCATCGGGCGTCGTCATGCGAATGCCGACAGCAATGACGCCGGTCAAACGCAGCTCTGCGTTCAATCGATTGCACATCGCTTCGAGTTGCTTGCGCGTTAGTCGCCGGGCAAATACGTGAGCAGCCGTCTGGCGAAGAAGACGATCGTCGCTAACGGCTGCACCGCGCTCCATGACGGTTTGGATCGCGGAGTTCCACTCCAGCGCCGAACCAAAATAGGCCGACAACGCTGCATGCTGCACGGCTAAGTTTTCATCGACGAAGGAGTTCGTGAGCAGCGTCGGGTCGCGCACCTGTTCCGCAAATGCACCCACAGCTCGAATCGTCTGCTCCCGGACCTTGGGTTTGACGTTATCAGCGAGCGACAACAGGTGAATGCTCCCTTTCCTGCTCAGCGCCGCCAGCCAGATGAGATGATGTAACGCCGGATCGTCGCCCTTGATCGGCAGCAGCTTCTTGTTGGCCTGAGGCAGCAAATCGCCGCCGCGCCGGGTCAGTTCGATGTGCGCGCGGTAGCGCCGCTGCCAGGACGAGTCGCCCAATTCTCTCCATAATTTTTCCGGCGTCGCCTCGCTCGGCTCGTACGGTTCGAAGGGAAGCTTGGCCACGTCGTCCTTGGATGTGATCATTACCAGTTCGGCATGATTCATGATCGCGAAGATGCGTCCGCCACGTCCGACGGCGAAGGCATTGGGCTTCGTTCCCTTGGCAAAACCGAACATCGTGGCTTGAAGGCTTGCTCCTTTTGCCTCGATGGCAAGCTGCACAATGTCGTCGCCGATCGCGGCGAGGAGATAGCCGCGGTATTTGGGCGGAAGCGCATCATCATCGAAGTATGCCAACGCAGCGATGCGCAGCTCTTTGCGTTCGAGTATCGGCCACAGCGCTGCCGATTCCGGCATTGACTCATGACGACCATGCGGAACAACGTGCCACAGACGCGCCGTGTCGTTGGTCCTCTCGGCAACTACCAGGTTCCAGTGGCGATCAAACGCCAGTCCGTCGATGTCGCGGAAACCCCCGGCAACCAGAACCAAGCCGGTGCCGTCGGGCTTGCAGCGATACACTGCGCCGATCCCGCGATGCGACGTCTTGCTTCCGTCGGCTTCACTGAAGAACGTCCAATACTGCATCCGCTCGCAGCCGACCGCGAGATACAACTCGCCCTGCGGTCCCCAGGCGAGCGCGCGAAATCCCTGGCGCTCGTCGCCGCGCGGCACGCCCCAGAGCAGCTTTTTCGGCTGCAGCCGGTCGCGCCGGCGGCCGCCATCGGCAAGGACATAGAGCGCACTGCGCGTCAGAACGTAAAGATCGTTGCCGCGAATTTCGATGTCATTGATGTCGGATTTCGGCGGAAAGCGATACAGAAGTTTGCGAGCGTGATAACCGTTTTCACTCGGCTCGTAGGCGAAAAGCGACTCGCGCCCGCCGACGAACACGCGACCCATCGCGTCGACGCGAACACAGCGGATCGGCTCAGGGACGATGGCGTCGATCGATTCGGCTCGAATATCCTGAGCCAACGCCTGTTCGGCAACCAAGGCAACAAGGATCGCAGCGAAGAAGTTCCGCACGTCAATGCTCCGCAACGGCGACACAAGCGCCGCTTCGTTCGCGCCAGGCTATTTTTTGGCTCGCGCGAAATCTTGGCCGAGCCAGCGGAAGCCGCGGATGCTGCCGTCGGCTTCGAAGTTGAACACGAGGAACTCGCCTTCGAGCACGTACTCGCCCGGCGCGACGTTGCGGAACGTGTCGTGATGCCAGTGTTCCAGTCGGACGTTGAAGCTGCTCCAGCGAATCAATAGACCGTCGTCGTCCGCGGCAATGACGGCTTTGCCGTAGCCCGGATGCTGATAGACTCCCGCGAACGAACTAAGTTCGCGCGACGGCTTCGTGTTGCGGACGCGCTTGCTGGCGATCGACGCCTCTTTCTTGGCCTTCTCGGCTCGCAGTTTTTTTTCGAGGCCAAGGTAATACCCGTTCCAATCCTTGTTGGGCAGATTGAGAAAGCGATCCATGATCGTCTTGGCGACGGCTTCGGTCATGTAGCTGGGGTTGCGATTGCCGAGGACGACCACGCCGAGCTTGGATTTCGGCACGATCACGGTTTGGGCACGAAGGCCAGGCAGCGATCCGCCGTGGGACAACATGGCATGTCCGCGGTAATCGTAAGCAAACCAACCGAGGGCGTAGCTGACCTGGCTCACGTCGGGATAGTTGGCGCGCGTGGCGTCGGTCATCTTGACGACCATTTGCGCGGCATGCGTCTCGCGGAACGGCTTGACGGGGACGAGGCGCTTGCCATTGTGCACGCCGTCCGCAAGTTGAAAGCGCAGCCACTGGCCCAGGTCGCGGACCGATGCGCTGATGTCGCCGGCGCCGCGCGAGTCATAGATCAGCGACGTCATGCGCTCGAGCTTTCCCGGACCTTCGCGGCGATAACCAACGGCGCGATTGTCGGCCTTCAAAAAGTCCGCCGCCGACGCGCTGGCCGTCTTCATGCCGAGCGGCTGAAAGATTCGGCGTTTGAAGCTCTCGGCCAGAGTTCGTTTGTCGGCGCTCGCCGCCGCCGTCCCCGCGGTGATGAACGGAATGTTGGCGTATTCCCAGTTCGAGCGAAACGACGTCGTAAGCTTTACTTTGCCGATCTGGCGCAGCACGTCCTCCGGCTCCAGCGGCGATTTGTACCACAACAGATCGTGCCGGCTAAGCCCGGTGCGATGACATAGAAGATCACGGATGGTTACGTTCTGGTCGGCCAGCGGATCGGCCAGGCGGAAATAGGGGACGTGTTTGTGCACAGGATCATCCCAGTCCATGACGCCATCGCCGACGAGGATGGCAATCAACATGGCCAAGAATGCCTTGGTGCATGAGGCAATTTGGAAGATCGTGTCGGCTGTCACCGCGTCGTCCTTCCCGAGTTCGCGGACTCCAGCCCCCTTCAGGTAGACGATCTTGTCGTCGTGCACCACGACAACCGCCGCCCCCGGCACATCGAAGACCTTGATCGCGTCGGCAACGATCGCGTTAAGCTTATTGTCGTCGACCGCCTGGCCTCGCACGCAGAACGGAATGAGCAACAACACAACAAGCGGAAGCAGGAGGCGTCGCACAGCGGAATCTCCGGACAAAAAGAGTTGATCTGAAGGCGCATGCTACGCGTTGCGAGAGGAGTGTCAACAAGATTCGGATTGGATTGCCGCTGACGGCTTGGCGTTCCAGGGGGACGTCACGACGCCGGCCGTGGCTCGGACGGCGGTTCCGGCACTGACGGCGGGTCGGCGGGCAGCCCTTGCTTGGCGGCACATTTCTCCGCAGCGGCGGGATTGGACGCGGTTTTGGCGTCGGCGGGCTCGGTGCGGAAAAACACCAATCCCGTCACCAACACGATGGCCACGCCGAGCACCAGCCCCAGTTTCGCGTCATTGGTCACGACGACACCTGCGAAGAAGCAACTTTATGAAATTATGCCCGATTTCGGAGAATGCCGGCGGCGAATCCCGGCATAACACGTTCAATTCGTTTCGTCGGCCCCAGCGAATCCGCTAGTTCCGTCATACGCGATGCGAATCGCTTTCATCGCATTGCCGGAGTCGTCCGCGGGGTCATTGCCGGTTTTTTCTGCACTACCCAAATTGCCGGCACCCTCAGACGCGACAAAAACTGGCATAGTTCATTCCATGCCGCACGCTATTATCCAAGGCGCTTGTTAGCCGGACGCACGATCTACGGAGACGAAAAGGCTAACTCGAAAGGCCTGTGGGGCACGTTTTCAACGTGCCATTCGATGGAAACGCGATTGCAGCGGCACGTTGAAAACGTGCCCCACGGATGTCAGTCGCTTGCGCGTCCGGCCGACGGATAGAAAGGAGTCTTCCATGCGAGTGTGCTTGTATGAGGATGGCTTTCAACAACTGGAACCACTGTCGTTGACGCGCGCCGTGTTCGATCTGCGCTGCGGGATCGACACACTGGGCCACAAGCAACTTCGCTATTTTGACGCCGACGAATGGGGCGCCCTCGTTCGGCCCGCTATGGAGCCGGTGTGCAGACAGGCACATCCGTCAGCAGCGATAAACGACGACGACTGGCTCACCGAGGGGGACATCATATTCGTGAATAGCCGCTGGCTGCCGCCCAACGATGCCTGGGCGAAGACGAACGAGTCGTGCGTCGGCATAGCGAATGGCGCCGTGGCGTACGTCGTTGTCCCGAACCGAATGGCGACGTCATCGGAGCTCGATCAGTTGCCGATATTGTTGGAAGTCTGGCGGCACACCATGCCGAAGTGCGATGCCGGCGGAGATTGGATCGAGCATCCGTGGGACTTGGTCGATTGCAATGCCGAGGAGATCCGCCGCGATTTCGGTTGGCTGCCCATCGCAAGCGAACGCGCGGAGCTTGCGTCATTCGGACTGATCGGGCCGCAAGGGAATTTGTGGCTTGCGGCCTCGGCGCGGATCGAGCCGATGGTCGTTGCCGACGCTACGCGCGGGCCCGTCGTCATCGACGAAGGAGCGATCATCTCGGCATTTTCGCGACTGGAAGGCCCATGCTACATCGGGCCGCATACGCACGTGCTCGGCGCCAAGATTCGCGCCGGCACGACGCTTGGACCGCATTGCCGCGTCGGCGGCGAAGTCGAAGCGAGCATCATGCACGGCTACAGCAACAAGTATCACGAGGGCTTTCTCGGACACGCCTACATTGGCGAGTGGGTCAACCTCGCCGCGGGCACGCACAATAGCGACCTGCGCAACGATTACGGCGAAGTGACCATGACCGTGCGCGGCTTGTCGATCGCCACCGGCATGACCAAGGTCGGCTGTTTCGTCGGCGATCACACCAAGACCGGCCTGGGCACACTGCTCAACACCGGAACTAGCATCGGCGCTTTCTGCAACGTCCTACCTTCAGGTGGTTACGCGCCGAAATACCTGCCCTCGTTCACAACATGGTGGAACGGCAGCCTGCGCGACACGTCGGCGCTGCAGCAGGCGTTGTCGACAGCGGAGATCGTCATGCGACGTCGCGGCGTCGCGCTGACTGATGCCCACAAGGCTCTATTCGCATGGCTTGCCGAGCAAACCGCTCAGGATCGGTTTCGCACCATCCGCGAAACCGAGCAGCGAGCGCTTCGCAGGAGTGCCTAGCGCACAGTCTACGGTCCATTGATGGATCAACGTCGGGTGCGTGAAACGCACCGGAGAGCGGAGCGGTTCGTTACACGCACCCTACATCCATGGAGCCAGCGCACTGGGCGCAATCACACGCACGACCGGCGATGAAGACTTAGGCTTCGGCTAAGTTGGTGCTGTAGCTCTTCCACGCGCGCCTGCATTTCGTGCGAACGTTCCATGTCGATGGCCAATTCGATCCGTTCATCCTCGGAAAGCGTTTCGGCGAACTGCGTGCGGAATTCCCGCTCGAACGCGTCGGCCCCTTTCGCATCAAGAAACGCGTCTTCCTCCGGCGTAATGAAGAACGCCTGAAACACGCGACCCACTCCTTCATCTCCGACGACCTCTTCGAAGGCGGGATTTTCGTAGACAGGACGCGTGAAATAAAGCGCGGACTTGCCATAGCGCTGCGCGAAAGCGTGGTGAAGCGACCCAAAGGCGATCGCAAAGCGCGAGTCGAGCGGGATGTCGTGCAGCAAGAGGAAAAACAGGGCGTTGACGAAGATCTTCGCCGCCTCCGGGTCGGGCTCATCGCTGAACAGTATGACTTCGCCGAACGCGGCGTCGCCGGCGCGGGCGAGGCGGTCGGCCAGGCCCATGGAGGCGAAGACGTGGAATCCTTGACGTGCCCAGTCATGTGTCGCGAGCTTGAGCGAATCGCCGTCGGCAGAGTGAAACACTTGCACGTCGAACGGCTTGCCGAAGTAGTTCTGAAAGTGCTCGCGATAGGTTTCGGTCCAGAAGGAAGGCATGGCGTGTCCTCCGCCGGGCGCGTTCGCCCGAAACCGCCGCGCGAGCGCGGCGACGCGTGTCTGCAGCACACGATTATGGGGCGATGGCTCGGTGTTTCGGGTCCCAGAGTTCGAAACCGAGGTCGGCGCCGGGGGCCATCGGATTGCTGCGATCGATGCTGCCGCCGTTGTCGGTTTCGTCGAATCCGACCGAATAGATGATCATGCCGGTCGGGGTACGTTTCATACGCAATGGCTTGCCGGCGTAGGGATCGATCGGGACCGTACTCAAGAGTTTGGCGTCGACCAGGTCTTCGATGCGTTTGGGCCAGGCTTTGTGTTGCAGTCGGTAGCGTTCGGCTGCGATGGCGACGATGGCGCAACGCAGTTTCGCCTGGCCGCGAGCGGATGCCTGGCCCACTTTCGCCGTCGCTGGGAGGATGAGTCGCGTAAGATAGGCGCGCGACTGCCTGGATTTTTCATCGAGCTTTTGGAAGGCGCGAAGGCGGTCGGCGTCCTTCAGCGTGGAGGCATGAACCTGGTCGTTCATGAATCGCAAGTATTCGGGATAGCCGCTCAAGATAAGTCCGGGGAACATATCGAGGAGGCGTTCGGGGATGCCGAGTTTGATGCCGGTCATGCCGGACATTTGCGAGAGCGTCATCTTGCCGTCGCGGAGGTTGAAGTACATCTGGTGGCCGCTGGCCCGCTCGCCGCGCATGGCGTAGTGCAGTCCGTCCTCGGCAGCGGCGCGTTCGAGGGATTCCTGGAGTTTTGTCAACATCGCTTCCGAGACGACGCCTTGGGCCAGGGTGTGCTCGACGCTGTAGCGGGTTATCGCCTCGCCGGCGATTCGCACCAAGAACGCGATCAGGAATGGTTGATCCTTGAGCGAATGGGAGGTGTTCACCAGGGCAAGGCACGATTCGGCGGCGCCGTCGAAATCGCGCTCAAAAGCCCGCCGCGCCACGTCATGCTGCAGCAACGCGAGCACGATGCGCACGTCCTGCACGTGGTCCAAACGGATCAGGAATGGAGTTTCGTTGTTCTCAACGCCATAGCGGCCGAAGGGCATGTCCTTGAGCTTGCGGGCTTCACGGATCGTTTCCTCGGGAAAGTCCTCGAAGGCGGCCAGGAGTGGGGCGGACCATTCGTCGCTCAAACGCACGTTCGGCTTTTCGAACGGATCTTTGCCGCCTGCCGCCCACGGTCCGCCCGGGGCAAGCGCTTTCCTCTTGAGCAGCGTGCGAACCTTGACGATCTGCACCGCGGAGTTCTTTTCATCCGGCGGCAACGTGACGCTGGCGACAATGTCGTGCCAGCGCCAACCCGGATCGCTCGCGTCGATGTCGGCCTCCAGGTTCCGCAGCTCACGCTCGCTCAGCCACGCGGAAACGAGATAGTACGCAATCGGCGTCGCGACCAAGAGCGCGACGAATGCGCCCAGATAGTACCAGGGCCGGCGCGAGGTCGGTGGACTCGCGTCTGCCGGAGGCGAGGCTGTTTGGGTGCTCATAGTTCGTGAACTGGCCCACATGCGCAACTTGCATCGTTTGTGCGTGTTGTGATCTTCGCCGATTTTCACGCAGACTGCAAGAGAATTCACGTCTTTGGGTTGCGGTGGCTCGACACCGCTTTCTTACTCTCTTTGGAACGATCTTCCATGCAAGCTATCCGCGCCAAGAAAGAAAAAAAACGGCGTCGAGCCATCGCAGTCCAAAGCGGTTGCAATGAATTCGCCAACGCGTCCAGACGACAGGAAAAGTTTACAATTTCGGCGCACAGCGGTCGTAGCGGGTCCGCGCGTTCGGTGTGTTCCGCAAGTCTTGTGCATGTCTTACCTTCGGGCCTGGATTCGCGGAAAAATGCATGCCCTCCGTTAGCTTGGCTCATGTTTTGCTTTTAGAGTTGAGCAATACGGTTCCAAGCGGCATTCGGCGAACGCCGGCTCAACGAGATGGGGAGGTTGCGGAACATGCACAAGCGCGTGATGCCCTGGTTGGTTCTTATCGCCGGCCTTTCGATGGGCGCCGAGTTTCGCACGCCGAACTTCATCGTCATCGCCGCCAATCCACAAGTCGCCCAGCAGATCGGTCAATGGGCGGAGCATTATCGCAAAGAGAAGGCTACCCTGTGGCTCGGCCGCGAGATGCCGGCCTGGCCTCAACCGTGCCCCTTGCGCGTCACCGTGTCGATGGACGGCCCCAGTGGCGCCACCGAGTTCACCTTCGGAAGCTACGGCGTGACAAGCCAGAAGATGCAGATCCAAGGCCCGCTCGATCGGCTCATTCACAGCGTCTTGCCCCACGAGGTCACGCACACGGTCTTCGCGCATCATTTCAAGTCCGCCGTCCCGCGCTGGGCGGATGAAGGTGGCTCCGTTTTCTCCGAAGACGATGCGGAACGCGAACGACACGACAAGGTCGTCCGCAGCATCCTCAATCAACGCCAACAGATTCCGATGCGCACCCTGTTTGGCCTGAAGGAATATCCGCCGCAAGTCATGTGCTTGTATGCCCAGGGCTTTTCGATCTGCGATTTTCTTGTGAAGCGGAGCAATCGGCAGCACTTCTTGAACTTCGTCGGCGCAGGCATGTACTACGGCTGGGATTCGGCAGTGAAGTCGTACTACGGCCACAACAACGTGGAGGAGTTGGAGCAGGCCTGGCTGCAACATCTGCGCGACACCAAGAAGCAACCGCCGGCTCAGTTCGCGGCCAACACGACGACGTCGCCCATCCCGGGCAACGCGCAGGCGGCAGCACAGCCGACACTTGGATTCGTCGAGACATCATCCAAGACGGTGCGAATGACGGTTCCGCCGGTGCAGCCGCTCGATCCGCCCGCGGTGATTCGCGGCGCGATGCCGGCGCCGAGTCAGGGCGCCTGGCAGCCGAACGTGCGGCTGGAGAGTCCGGTTCCGCTGGCGCCGCCGCTGCCACGCATCCCAGCGTATGTGCCGGACGACATTCGATTGGGGCAGCCACGGCCATGAATCGTAGGCATCACGCATTGCGTTCCGGAATAATCACGCGGAGCGTGATGCCTACGGTACGAGAAACACTTGCACAGACGTTCATGAATTGATTTCATTTCGTCAATATTCACTTGCTATCCGAACCCAGCACGTTGGTATAATGGTCCGGGTACGCAAGCCCTTCACGGACGCAGGCGCATTAAATTGATCGGATCAAGAAGCGACGCCCAAAAGGCGTCCTCGAAGGACTCCCATGCCATTGACTCCATCGCAACGCCCCACGCGCGAATGGCCTCTGCTCCTCGCGTCCGTTCTGGCCGTCGGCATGATCGTTTATCCGTTCTGGACGGCGTTCGTCACGGACGGCGTGGAAGGCCCAAGCACCTGGACGCCCCAGCGCTTCGCCAAGCTACTCTTGGGTCCCGAGCAGGTGGGGTGCTACCTCTGCTTCGTATGGGGATTGCTGATTTTCGGTGGTCGGTACTGGGAGATCTTCACCCAGCGCGGCGCGTTCTCACTAAACTTGCTTTCCACGGAGGAGGGGACGCGCATCCTTCCGGAAGACGCGCGCAATCTGCAACGGCACGTCGATCAATCGACCACATCGTATGGACCGTCCATCCTCGCCAACATGATTCGCGCCGGCCTGGCCAAACTCGGCTTGAACGGATCGAGCCACGACGTTCGCGAAACGATTAAGACGCAGGCAGAAGTCGATCTTGGCCGGCTCATCTCGACGATGGCGACGATGCACTACCTCGCCTGGGCGATCCCCGCGATCGGCTTTCTCGGCACGGTGCGCGGTCTCGCGGGCAGTATGACTTTGGCCGGCCAGGGGGGCGAGCAACTCCGCATTGCCACGCAGCACTTGACCATCGCTTTCGACTGCACGCTCGTGGCGCTGGCGCTATCGCTGGTGTCGATGTTCTTGATCCATACGCTGCAGCGTGAGGAAGAGTCGCTCGTGTTCGATTGCCAGCAGTACTGTCTCGAACATCTGGTCAATCGCATTTATGAACCCGACCGAAGCACGCAAACCGATCGGCACGTGGACATGGCGTCGGCGGGCGTTGTGCCGGACGGCCTGAAGGAGAGGGGCGTGCGATGACCATCTTGGCACTGGATTGGAACGCGACTCGAGTGCGAGCCGTGGGTGGGCTGGCGGGTGACTATCCCCTGCCTGTCCCGCTCGACCCGCCTGATCTCGACCTAGCTTTGGCCTTGCGTCTGGATACGTCGCCGATTGAGATGGGCCGCCCGGCGCTTCGGCAATGTCGCAGCGCTCGTCATATGGTGTGCCGCGATTTTCTGTCGCACCTGGGCGATGCAACGCAATGGCAAGGCGGCGGCCATGTGCTCGATGCCCGCTCGGCCTGCGAGTTGGTCTGGAGCAAGCTCACGCCGACCGCGAGCACGGCAGATGCGATCGTGTTGAGCGTGCCGAGCTACTTGCAGCCGCGCCAGGCCGAGATGCTGCGTCGCGTGGGAACGCCGCTGCCGGTGCTCGGTTCCATGCCGACGCTGCTCACCGCGGCCATCGCCGGACAGGCGGAAGGATATTGGGAACGATCGGTCCTGGTCATCGACGTCGATGATCACGCCTTGACGCTGGGCTGGGTCAATTCGATTTCCAACAAGGTTCATCTGATCGAGTGCCGATCGTTCACCAACCTGGGCGTGCGCCATTGGCATGAGCGAATACTCAATGCCCTTGCCGACCTGTGCATTCGCCAGCATCGCCGCGATCCGCGCGACATCCCGCAAGCGGAGCAGAGCCTGTACGACCAACTCGGCGTACTGACCGAAGCCGCGTTGAAGCGTCAAGCGATTCAGCTAGGCATCCAGACGTCGCAGTGGTTCAAGCACCTGCTAGTGCATCCCGAGGAGACGGTGCGGTTCTGTCAAGCGCTGTCGCGGCAAACGATTCAGGAGGCCGAGCAACTGTTGTCGGCCTGCCCGGCGACCGAAGCGCCGCGCAGCATTCTGTTGACGCAAGAGGCGGGACGATTGCCCGGACTGGTGGACCTGCTGCGAGGCCTGGTCATGCCGAGCGCTTCGGCGGACACACGCCTGCCGCCGAACGAAACGAACGTGCACGAAGCGGACCTGGGCGAAGACTTGATGTTCAACGAGGTCGAGGATCGCATCGAGGTCATGGTGTTGCCTGCCGAGGCGCCGGCGCGGTCGGCGCACGGGCTGGGCCAGTTCTTTCACGCCAACATTTTGCCGCGGGGGCATCTGGAGACGATCGCGCCGCTGCCGGCCGTGCCGCCGGTGGACGCCGGTCCGCCCCGCCTCCATTATCTGGGTCGGGATCATCTGCTGCGCGAAGCGAATTGCGCGCTCGGCTCGCACTTCGGCTGCCCGGTCTGCTTTGACAAGGCGGAGCATCCGGAAGTCGCTCCGCGCCATTGCGACATTGTCTGGGACGGCCACGAGTTCATCCTGCACAATCGTTGCCGCGAGGGGACGTTGGTCAACGATCACCCGGTGAGCGCGTCGATCGTCCTGCGACCGGGAGACACCGTTCGCCTGGGCTCGCGTGGCCCCCTGGTGCGGTTTCTGGGCCGAAGCCGCGCCGGCGCCTTGGCCAAGCATTGATGTAGGGTGCGTGAAACGGACGTTGCCTGTGAGCGGTGCGTTTCACACACGCTACGATTGCTGAAAGGCTGTCATGATTCAGCGACACAAAGTGCCGACGATTTTCAACATCTACATGTTGGACGTCATCTGCTGCGCGCTCGGCTGCGTCGTCCTGCTCTGGCAAGTCGCGCATCAACAGGCGGAATCGACGACGAGCGACGCCAAGAAATCACAGGTCCACTTTGAGCGTGCTCGCTTCGATCTGATTTCGGCAACCACCGATGTCGGCGCGCTCCGGGCCGAGATTCAGCAATGGCGCGACCGCCAAGGCGCGATCGGCTTGCGCCTTGTGCAAGCGGAGCGCGATCGCAGCGATGCCGTCGCGCTCGCCACCGCCAGGCAAAACGACGTCGACAAGACACGTTCGCTCTTGAACCTGAGCGAGGACCAGCTCAAGAAACTGCAAGCGCAGCTCGAAGAACTGCTCGCTTCCGAGAAGAAATCCAAAGCCGCGTTGACCGGATTAGTCAAGCTCAGTGCCGACTTGCTGGCTCGCGTCGCGTTCGCGGAGCGGCGCATCGACACGCTCAAAGGGGATATCGCGCTGCGGCAAGCGGAAGCCGACGCCGAAGCGAAGAAGTTTCGCACCGATCTCGAGGCGGTCCTGGCGTCGGAGCGGAAGACGAAGGCCGACCTCGCCGGCGCTCAATGGAAAAACGCCGAGGTCTCGACGCGCATCGCGCTGGCGGAACAGCGACTCGATTCCCTCAAGGGGGCGATCGCGCTCAAGGACGCCGAAGCGGAAACGGCAACGAAGAAACTGCGTGCAGAGTTGGACGCGCTCTTGGCCGCCGACAAGAAGACGAGGTCTGATCTCGCCGGCGCCTCGCTGGCCAACTCCGAGCTGACGACGCGCCTGGGGCTCTCGGAACGGAGAATCGCGTCGCTCAACGGCGAAATCGCGCTCAAGCAGACCGAAATCGATGGCGCCCTCAAGAAGCAAGCGGACCAATCGGCTGCCTTACGCATCTCCGAAGAAAACCTCCGCAAATTGCAGAAGCTGCTCGACGTGGCACGTGACGACTCGAAGGACACCAAGACCAAACTCCTGCTCACCGAACTGCAACTCAAGATGCGGCAGCAGGACCTCGACAAGGCCCGCAGTGAACTGGTCGATCTCACCGGCGCGCGCGACAAGCTCCTCGTTGACCTCGCCGCCAGTGCCGGGAGCCTCGACGATGCCAAAGCCATCATCGCTCGGTTGACCAAGGATCGCGATCAGTTCAAGGGGAAGGTCGCCGCCGGCACGGCCCAATTTGACGCGCTTTGGATTCAGAAAGACCAGCTTCGCAAACGCGTCGTCGAACTTGAAGCCGAAGCCGAGCAGCGCTTCGCCGGCATTCCTCTCACCGGCGAGAACGTCATCTTTCTCATCGACACCTCCGGCAGCATGGAACTCAAGAGCGAGGATCCCAAGGATCGCGACCCGAACAAATGGCCGTTCCTGTGCGAAACGCTCATGAAGCTCATGAAGAGCATCCGTACGCTGAAACACTTCCAGGTCGTCCTTTTTTCCGACAAGGTCACGTATCTCGTCGGCGGGAAAGGCAGTTGGCTCAAATACGAAGGCCACGAAACAGCGATTGCGATGCGGAATGCTTTGCTCAAGATCAAAGTTGAAGGTGGAACCAACATGCACGAGGCTTTTTCCGAGGTGTTCGCCTACCGTGAACACAAGAACGACAAGCTCGACACAATTTATCTCTTTTCCGACGGATTGCCCAACGATGGTCCGCCGCCGCCGATGAATGTCAATCTCAAGGACGAATCCGAGAGAAATCGCTACTATGGCGATCAAGTTCTCCGATCGCTCAAAACCACGTGGAACAATCCCAGACCCGGCATGGAGACGGTTCGCATCAACGCGGTCGGCTTCTACTTCCCCAGCCCCGACATCGGCGCTTTCCTTTGGACTCTGGCGCGTGAAAACCGCGGCGCCTTCGCCGGCGTACGGTGACGCGGCAGTCCGACGGGAAGACCACGAACGAACAACACCGTCACGGCGTGACTGGACAGCGGCGGGTTTTGCTACGATTCGTTCCTTTTTTTGTCGCCTGTTCCTCAATACGGTGATTGTCAGGTAGGAACACCAACACACTACCTGGCAGATACGAGACCGCGCCTGCGTTCGCCAACTTGAAAGTTTGACCATGTCCACACAGCTTCCCGATGACCGTCAAGGCAATGCGCCGGGCGGAGCAACGCGCTCGCCTGCCGCCGAAGATGCGTTTGACGTCGACGAGGGCGAGGAATCGGAGAATTCCGGGATCGCCTTCGATGCCGCGGACGTAGCAGCCGCGGAAGATTCGGGAACGGCATTTGAAGCTGCCCCAACGTTCGAGCCGGCCAAGGACGACGAGATCGACCCGGGTACATTTGAGCTTCCAGACGACGGCGCCGAGCAATCTGTCGCGGGGGAACAACCGGATCCACCCGAACCGGAAGAAGCGGTACAACCGGGTCCAACCGATACGGACGCGGCGGTACAACCGGGTCCAACCGCAGCCGACGACGCGGAATCGGCGGTTATTATCGACGAAGAGGCAGGCAGCTTCCCGGATGGCGACAAACCGCCGGATGCACCCGCACTGCCGGCCAGCGGCGCCGCCGCGCTCCCGTTCGAAGCCGAAGCCCCGACTTCGGAAGGCCCTCGCCGCGATGACCAGGACCGTCGTGGGTCCACGGCGGCAACTCCGGGCCCGTCGGGTAGGATTCAGCGGACTTACTTCGGCGTGGCGCTTGCCGTCGTCACTCTTGTCGTTGTCCAAGCCGGTATGTTGCTTCTGCCGGCAGATCAGGGCAAAACGGTCGTTGCCGACGTTCCCGAAGTGCCGCCCGTCGTCGTCGCGAAGAAGGCGCCTGCCATCGACGTGGACATACAAGCAATTGAAAAGCAGTTGGCCACGGCACGTGAAATGATCAGGGAGTTGGAGAACACTCGCGACGATGCTGAAACGAAGGCCTCGGCCCGAGAGGACGACATCCGCAACCTGAAGCTTGAAATCGACAAGCTGAACAAACAGTTGGCCGACCTAAAGTCGCCGCCGGTGAGTGACTTCGCCGGCTTGTCGCTCACCGGCGAGAACGTCATCTTCATTATCGATGCCGCGGAGAGTCCGTCCCTGAGCATGTACCGGGACAGTAAGCAGTTCAAGTTCGACAAGAAAAAATGGCACTACCTGTGCGACCGATTCGAGAAGCTCATGAAGAGCATTCCGACGCTGAAGCGATTTCAGGTGATACTCATCGGCGAGGGGCGAAGTTATCTCATCGGCGACCGGGGCAGATGGTATCAATACGTTGGCGCCGATTCCGCATGGTATGCTCGCTCCAAGCTGCTCGACGTGGACGTGGGCGGCGCCCGAAATCTGCACGACGCTTTCGCCGAAGCATTGTATTACCGCGAGCAGAACCAGAAGGTCGATGCGATCTACTTCCTCTCCTGCGGCTTTCCCAACGCGGGCCCCGTTGATGTCACCAACATACAGAAATTGACCGAGGAAGAAAAACAACGCTATACGGCCGAGCATCTTCGCAAGAAAATCAGCGGCGAGTGGAACCTCACCGACAAGAACCTCAATGATGTGCGCATCAACGCGATCGGCTTCTTTTCCGAAGACAGCCAATTCCGTGCTTTCCTGTCCGCACTCACGCGCGACAACCGCGGCTCCTCCATGATGCTGCCGTGATTTCGACCTCGCCTAGCCGATGCTGACCAAGGCAGTTTCTGATTGCTGATTGAATGTTGCGCAATGCGGAGCATTTTCTTGCGGAATCAGAATTCGCTACCTAAGTTGGAAAAAGCCCGATGATTGGGCAGGACTGATGCATTGCCGTCCGCGCAAGGAGAGGAATCCGTCGCCTTCCTGGCTATCTCGTCTGCTTCGGCCAACGATCGACGCCGTTCCATGCTGTGCCTGTGCGAAGACTCCGCGCCCATTTCGGCGCGCGGCGCTTCATCTAATTCGTTCGCTCCTTTTTTGAGGAGGTTCGGATGTTCCCATTGTTCTCGTGAAAGTCGCTTCTTTCATTTTTCAAAGGCCCGTCCAAGGCCAGGAAATCCTGCTCGCTCCAAGTCGAAGCCTTGGAGGATCGCAATACGCCTGCCACACTCGACGGGGCTCGGCTCGCCGTGTGGATTTCGTGACGCATGATGTGCCGACTTGAGTATAATCCCACCAACGCTTCCTCCCTTGCGTTCCAGGGATACTCTCATGAACAACTTTTCAATCCCCGTGTGGCCCTGGGTAGCACTCATGCTCTTCGGCCTCCCTCTGTCGGCCGACGCGGCGTGCTGTTACTTCTCTGCCAAGAACGCCGACATCTTGCAGCCGGCTCAGAAAGCGTTCATCACCTGGGACCCGGCCGAGAAGATCGAGACCTTCACTGTGCAGCCGAAGTTTGAGGGCAACGCCCTCGATTTCGGCATGGTCATTCCGACGCCAACGCAGCCGAAGCTCAACGAAATGCCGCGCGACTTCTTTCGGCATCTCGCCATCTACACCATCATGAAACGGCGGCAACATCCCCACTCTCGCTTACTCGATATCCTCGAACCGCGCAAATTAGACGAGGCAAAGAAGTCCGATCCGAGCGACAAAAGTCCGCCTCCAACAAGTAAAGACCCGGGCCGGCCCAAAGTCGTCGTTCTCGAATCCGGCGTCGTCGGCTCGCTCGATTACAAGATCATCACGGCCGAGAAGGCCGACGATCTCTACCAGTGGCTCAAGGACAACAAGTACAACTACTCCGGCGACGAAGCGACGCTCAATCATTACGTGCAGAAAAAGTGGATCTTCACGGTGATGAAGATCGACACGATGCAGATGAAGCGAAACAAGGACGGCACGTTCGCCGGCGAGGTGACGCCGACGCGGTTCAAGTTCACGTCGGAGAAGCTGATTTATCCCTTGAAGATCACGCAGATCTCGGTGCGCGACAAAACCGAGGCGTTGTTCTATGTGCAAGCGCCGTACAAGGTCGATCTGGCCGGCGACATGACGTATCAGTACATGTGGATTCCATCGCTCGAAGGGGCGGTTGGCTGCACGTCCACCGGTATCCCCGGCGGCGGCGATGCCTGGCTCAAGGCATTCGGCCCGCAGATCCCGGCTCTCAAAGCGCAGGCGGCCATGCTGCAGTTCCGCTTCTTCCCCGGCGTACGCCCCGGCCCGGGCAAGGATGGCCGAATCATGACCACCATGGAGTGGGCCCGCAAGCTGACCAAGGATGACGTCAGCATCCTGACCGGGAAATACCCGTACAGTGAACCGGTCCCAGACGTCGACGCCGGCTTCACCGAAGCCGACGCCCGCGACCCGGCCCGCGCCGCCGCCATCGTCAAGGTCATCCGCGATCGACTGAATAAGTCGCGCATGAAACATCCCGACGGCTACCTTGTACGCCACGCCCCCGCCAATGAACTCCGAGACCTTCAGTTATTGTCCGGCCACCTCACCGCCGGCCTATTCATCACCAAGTTCCGCAAGCTGTTCACGCGCGGCGAGATGAACGACGACCTGCTCATCTTGCCGGCGCGCTACAATGGAGCGGAAGACAACTCCGAGTATGAAGAGATGTTGCCGACGTCGCCGCCATGATTTTTTCGGTGTGAGGTTTACGTTTAGCGCTCGCAGCATCACACGCGTTCGCATGGCGCGCTGCGGGCGTCAAACGTGAACAGGCCATGCAAAATCCCCTCGAACCTATTTTGAAGACTCACGGCGTCATCGTCCTGGACGGCGCCCTTGCCACCGAACTGGAACACCGAGGCGCTGACCTGCGCGATCCGCTCTGGTCGGCCAAGCTGCTGCTCGAAAATCCCGAACTGATTCGCCAGGTGCATATAGACTACTTCGCTGCCGGTGCCGACGTCGCGACGACGGCGAGTTATCAGGCGACGATTCCCGGTCTGATGGCGCGCGGGTTGGATGCACGCCAGGCTGCGGACGTGCTGCGCCTGAGCGTGGTCATCGCACAACAGGCGCGCGATGATTTTCTGAAGCGCGATCCCAGGGATTCGCCGCCCTCACCGCTGGGCTTGCTGGTGGCAGCGTCGATC